>Ga0209018_1000635_pt1 | contig 31722 bp, 20 predicted proteins | sample YNPBryBLVA2012_FD_185814 | JGI IMG/M metagenome (GOLD analysis project Ga0209018, IMG submission 185814) | Anoxygenic and chlorotrophic microbial mat microbial communities from Yellowstone National Park, USA - YNP Bryant BLVA 2012 (SPAdes)... ...
TTGGAATTGAGTTAAGTTAGTGTTTCCGGTGTTGGCTACAGTGATGCTATAACGTACTCTATTAGAGTTATTGGGATCGTTGTGACCAAAAGCTTGATCATCGGGGTTAGCAATGATTTTTTGGATGCTAGCGGGGTTCTCGGGAGGACGTCCGTCAGGAGGCAAGATGTTAATTTGAAAATCTCTACAATTATTGTTTCCTCGAGGTCCATTCGAAGGGTCGTCTGGGTGTTCTACACAAGCCCGGTTAATGGCTGGAGTGGTTTGAGTTATATTTAGACTACTACTGATTACTGCTGTAGTATAGATTACTACAGAACTTCCTGGACCAAGATTACCGCTCCATTGAATATTTGTTCCAGCTAAAGAAGCAGTACCTATGTTGGCATTTACTGATTGTATAGGACCTAACTGGCTTGGCCAACTAGACTCATTAATACTAAAGCTAGTTACTGGAGTGTTGCTTAAGTTGGTAACTACAAATTCGTATTCCACTGTGTCTCCCGGTCTAAAACCAGTTCTGCCATAACGTTCGCCTTTAAAGAGTTGCAGATCAACTGGTGTTGGTCTGTTTTCAGGAACTACGTTAAACCAGTCATAGTTACAACCTTCATTTCTACCATCAGCTGTTAAACGGACACAAGCGGTGTTTCTTTGTAGCGAATTGACTAAATTTTCTAAATTATTACGCTCAGTTAAAGCTACACTAAAGTTAATAGTTACTGTTTGCAAAGGTTGTAAAGGTTGACCGGTAGGAGCAGTCCATCTAATATCATTAGTATTAATTATTTGAGCGTTACCTACAGATACACTATCTATTTGGAATGTATTGGAGACCAAGGCTGGTGGCAGAACATCGATAACAAAAAATTCGTTTATATTTTGGTCAGATGTGTTAGTAATGGTTACTTGGTAAGGAATTCGTTGTCCTGCTTGACTGGGGTTAACCGATCGGAATAAGTTGTTTCTAATCTGTTTTTCAATGCCTAAAGCTGGATTTTCTGTTGGTGGAACAGTAATTTGGGCAATTGTTGTACTACAATCATTAGCTGGGGTAGAGTCGTTTTGAATTTGCACGCAAGCTCTGTTAGTGGCGTTGTAGTTACCACTATTTAAGGGTAAGTTTTGTCTTACTGTGGCGTTTACTGTAATAGTTACGCTTTGGTTAGGATTTAAAGTAGCTCCAGACCAAGAAATGGTATTATTAGTAGAATTGATTGTCACTGAACCTAAACTAGCCGTAGCTCCAGCAGCAGAAAAATTATTTAAAAAAGCACTCGGCCAAACAGTTCTAGGGTCTATAGCGTTGTTATCGTTAATGACAAAACTGGTAACTGGAGTACTACCATTGTTGGTAACCCTGAAGGAATAAGTAATGGTGTCTCCTGGTCGGAAAGAATTGATACCATTAATATTTTTCTCCAAACTTAAATCGATGGTATTTGAAGGTACTGGATTTCTAATAACATCAAAAGTAGCATTGGCGCAATCTGTACTAGAACCATTTTGAATGGGTGTGGTGGAAGCACAAATAGTGTTTACTTGAGGTCCGACATCATCGTTGGTTAGTGGAGATCTTAGAGTTGCGTCAAATTCAAAGATTACCGTTTGTCCTGGATTCATGGTTCCATTCCAGGTAAGATCTTGATTACCATTACTGGTGGTAAAACTTCCTGGGTTAGTGGCTGTAGTACCGCTAGTAACAATTTGGGGAGCGGTAATTGAGGTAATTACGTCGGGTAAATAATCTCTCAGATAAACAGTGGTGAGAGGTGCAGCAGGATTAAGGTTGTTAGTAAAGCTAACTCGGTATCTTACTGTAGCACCACCTTCGCTAGTGTTGACATTGGTTTTAGCTTGATTGCCGTTAATAGAGACCAGATTTTTGGTTACTCCAATTCTATTAGCCGAATCAAAACATTCCAAATCATCGTTGTTATTGTAATAACAAAAACTATATTCGTAAGAGCCATAAGCTCCTGGAGTCATGCCTGTGCCTGGATCTCCTGGGTAAAATACCTGGGCACTAACAGGTACTACTAGACTAGTAAACAAAAACAAACAACTACCGAGAATAGCCGTTAATTTGGGTAAAAATCGATTAGCTAGTCTAGTAACGTTTTTAGTGAACATAAGTTAGTATTTAAATCTAAACAAAGTAAACTTATAAAAGTTAGTATACTACAAATTTAAGATTTTGACAACCGTTTTTAACTTTTTTCAAAAAAAGTCTTATAGTAAGAGATTTGTAAAGTTTTTTAAATTGGTGTTTTTTCTTAAATTTAAGTTTCAGCTTTAGATTCATAGTTGTTGTTTTAAGGTTTTTTGGAAAAAGTGGTGTTCAATCTAACGCTTAAAACACACAGAAATCAGAATGAAATATGCTTTTTTAAGGTTTTGTACGAATTCTGCTGATATCTAAATTTTTCGTGTCTTATAATTATCGTTTTTGAAAGATAAAAAAATAGTCAACATTTTTCGGCTTTAAATAGAAGTTCTAGAAGCCAAACCTATAGCTGTGGATAGTTGGTTGGAAACTAGCATAATGTAGGGCATTAGAGTAGGCGGTATGTATAAGTGTCTGGTGCAGACTCCGGCGAAACTAGGAATTGGTAAATCTTTAAAAAATTCTAAAAAGCCAGGGGTGTAAATACCACCACCAGTGAACACAACTTTACTAGCTGGTTGAGCTGCTTTCTGATTTAAGTCAATAAAAGTTTTGAGTTCGGTTTTAATGACGTCATAAGTATCCTTAATTTGTTTGGGTAGTTCGTACAAGTTAACTAGTCCTAAATCGTGCTTAAAATAATCTGCTGTTTCTCGATTTATACCCATAAAGTTGACCAAGTCTTCAGTAATTTTTTCCGAGCCAATTGGGAAATGGGTACTGGCTCTAAGTACGCTGTTAACCACTATGCTTAAAGTAGTGTGAAACCCGCCAAAATCTACTAAGATGGTATTTCCTTTATCGTTTCTGAGAGCAGCTCTAATTTGGGAAATGGTCTGATTTTCCAAAACCACGCCATCTAGGTTAACATGTTCAAACAGGTTTTTGCTATTTGTAATTACAAACTCTGGTAGTGCATTGATAATTACCCGTTTTTTACCCGTGTATTGTTGAATTCGTGGATCATCGGAGATTAGGTTCCAAGATAAGCGCATTTCTTCTGGAGGATAGGGTAAAAAATATTTAGCTTGTTCGTTGATTTCTTCCTCAATTCTTTGGTTGTCCCAGTGAGCTTCAAAATCCATTGTGCTAACGTACACGTCTTTACTTTGTACACTCATTACAGTTTTGTAGCCAGTAAACCCACCCGATTTCATAAGGTCTTCGATAATTACAGCCAGTTGTTTTAGAATAGTTTTGTCCCAGTAACCTTCTAAATTGAGACTATGTTTAGCTATACCATAGGTTACTAGTTCTAACCTTTGACCCAAATGAGCTATCTCCACCATCTTAATGGAAGTGGTGCCTATATCTAAACCGATCACATTAGCGTTTTGTAACATGGATAGAAGTTTATTTAACACAAATAAAACAACTCATTAGTATTGACTTTTTACTGTTTTTTGACAAGCACCTAGTTGGTAACTTTAAACCCATGTTAGTTTTAGGTATTGATCCAGGTTTGGCTACAGTAGGCTACGCCATAGTTAAAGGTTCCAAAGAGAAACCGATTTGTTTAGATTTTGGGGTGTTGACAACTGACTTTTCTGAAGACGTTACTTTGACTGATAGGTTGTTGGAAATTGCTGGCGATTTAGAATCTATAATTCAAACACACCGACCCCAAAGAGCAGTTGTAGAGGAATTGTTTTTCTTTAAAAATCAAAAAACGGTAATTACTGTGGCTCAAAGTAGGGGTGTAGTATTGTATTTATTGGCCAAGTACAATATACCAGTGATGCACGTAACTCCGCTACAGGTTAAGCAAACTCTCTGCGGCTACGGTAAGGCTAGCAAACGACAAATTCAAATCATGGTGCAAAAACTTTTTAATTTGGCTAATTTGCCCAAACCCGACGATGCTGCCGATAGTTTAGCTATTGCCTGGTGGGGTTTGTAACTAACTTAGCAATAGTCTCAGCGCTTTGAATTTTCTTCAATAGCGAGTATTCCACTAGTCTGTTTTTCGATTGTGGTTTGGAATTTAACCAATTTTTGATCCAAACCGGGAGTAAGTCTAATCAGTTTGCAGTTGATTAAGCAGTTTAATTATTGAATTGTGGAAATAGATGTAAATTTTGGCGGATGTATTTTTTTGCTATTTGATAATTAGGATAATAAGTCTTAACTACAGACCAAAATTGAGGAGAATGATTTAGGTGTTTGAAGTGGGCTAATTCGTGGACTACGATGTAATCGATAACCCAAGTTGGTAGCACTGCGTTTAGCCAACTAAAGCATAAGGTTTTGTGGCCACTACAAGAACCGAGCCGTTTTTTAGCACTGGTAATTTTGACAGACTGATACTGTACTTGCATAGTTTTTGCCCAGGTAGGTAATTGGTTATGCAGATAAGTTTTAAGTTGCTCTTTATAAAAATTTACCAATTGTTTGGTTGGAGAGTTGGTTTTAGGAAAAGAGATTGTGTGTGCCCCAATTTGGATTGGATAGTTGGTTTCTGTAAAGTTGATAGAATAATTTTGGCCAAATAAAATTAGTTTGTGGTCTAACAAAGGGTTGTAACTAAGTTTTCGTTGTTGTTGAATGCGATTTCTAGCTCGTTCAATCCAGTGAACTTTTTGTTGTAAAATTAGATCAATTTGTGCACTTGGTAAGTATTTTGGTGCTTTAACTATCAGATCTCCTTGAGAATTTAGAGTTATCGCCACAGTGCGTCGTTTAGACCTAAGCAAGAGGTACTGCATACATCCGATTGCAAATTATCCTAAATTACACCAAGTTAATACCTTGGTTCCAAGGAAAATTAGGATTTTGGAAGTAGTCTGACCACTCGGCTAGACTTTGATAATGTTCAGGAGTATTTAGATTAAACAAACCAATCGTGTCTTTGAATTTTAGAGAAATTTTTTGGCTGACTAAATTTTCTAACTCATTCTGAGGTAAAGTAGCGGTGTTTTGGGTGAATATGTTAATTATCGGATAATTCTGCCCAAGTTGATAACACAAGGTTACTCGAGCGAATTCAGCTAGTCCACTTTTCACAATCGATACTGCGATATATCTAGCTAACAAAGAAGCCGTGGCTGAAGGTTTGGTTGGGTCTTCTCCAGAAAAAGAGTCTTCACATACTCCGTAGGTAGCAAAAGCGTCTCTATAAGGTTTGGCCTCACGGCTACCAGCGTCGGTTTTCCAACCACCTTCTGGCCAATGTCCAGCGCCATTAATAATTAAAACAGGGTCACCCAAGTCAATAGACCATTGCCTTTGGTGATAGTCAAGATAGATTTGTACTAATCTACTCAGTAGATTTCTTAAAGTCTCTACCGACAAATCGGTGGCTTGTTCGACAGCAATAACTATGCTTCTGATACCTTTAAATTGTACACCGTCATACATGGCGGTTACTTCAATTTTTCCATCAGCTCTAAGTTTACTTAGTTCTGTAAAGTCTTCAGAGTTTTTGATAAAATCAGGGTATTTGTTATACAAGTAGATATTGTCGATAATGTCTCGTAAATCTACAGCTATAAACCTTTCCCAAGGTAAATAGTGTGGTCCGTGTTTATAGGCTACACTAATGGCAATACCACTATCTCCGGCCACTTCTTTTTGAGAGTTTAAAGATAAGGCGTCAGATTGCGGAGCAAAGCCAAAAATCACCTGATTTGGATCAAGCTTAGACTTGTAAATCTGTTCATATTTTTCCACTACGATTTTGGCCACAGAATTTTTAAAATCTGGTTGAGACAAAATGAAGTCACTAACTTCACCGGATATCCTTACTCTAATTCCATTATCGATATTAGAGTAGTAGCCATTAACTCGTAAATCGAACCTAGCGTTGGGATCTCGGCGTGTAATTTCGGCACCAATAAGATTAGCAATTTGCGAGTCTATTTCGTCTGGTTTACCCCGACGACCAGCTTCGAAAGCGTGTAAAATGAGTTCTGACATATAAACCTAGAATTGGTGTTATTTTAATTAATAAGTTAAGCTAATGAGTGAAATTACATAAGTTTACTTAGTGAGGTGTGGACGCAGCTTTTCCAAGACTAAAATGTTTTTGTCAAGCCAAAGAGTTAGGACTGTTGTAAAAATCACTCTAAACCTTGAAAAAACTTTTCATATTTGAAATCACTTATCGTTGGTACTATTTTTTCAGAATTCAGTTTACTCGACTGGCATGTATTTGCGTCGAAGAGTGAATATCTTGTTTAGTTGACGGTTATTAACGCTGTTTTTGACCAAAAGTTTTAATACACGACAAATTATTATAGCATAAATTAATAACGTAAGTGAAAAATATGTGATATGATGGAGGTATCCTCTTCCGACATTACTACAAATCTAACGGGGGTAATTGGTTTAAGATAGTAAAATGTTTGCTGGTCATTTTGGATAAATTATTAACAACTTGAATGTCAAATTTTTCCTGTTTGATTCCAAGAAGTCGTCTAAACATTAATATAATTAGTATATATGAAAAATTTAGAGCACTCATAATCTTTGATAAACACTCTGCCAGATGAAAAAATTGTTAAAACAATACCTTTGCTACATGTCGAGAGTGCTGCTTTTTTGGGGAGTATGGAGTGTTTAGGAAATAAAGCGGTAACTATGAAATTTAAAGGATTTAAAATTTAAAGGAAAAAAGAGATTTTTTATCATTTGACATTTTTTAAAAAATGAGGTTTATTATATTTAATACTTATTAAACCTAATTAAGTATTAGGTTAAGTTTCAAAATTATTAAAAATTTTTGTCTATGTCGGAAAAATCCCCATCAAATTTTCTTGGAGGTCCTATGGAAAGACTCAGAAATTCTATGAAACAACTCAGGGAAGAACTCGAAGGTTCTATGGAAAAATTCAGGGACAAACTCGATAGGCTGCGCTTGGGTTTAACAGCAGAACCATTAGATTTTGTAACAGAAAGACAATTCTGTTATAGTGAATACACTTTTTACGTAGGACAGAACCTCAAAATGCGCCGTTTATTCGAGGAAACAAAATTAGAATATCAATCCCCAGGAAAAATAATAGGATTTAAATCTGAAAAAGGTGTGTTATTTGTGTATATTCGAAGATACTCTGCCTCAGAAGAAAGATGGATTATTGAACCCTATAAGGTTCAAGATTTTATTAAAATGTTTGAAAATGGGGATATACACTGGATAGTCCTAAATGAAATAGATGGTTTAGTTAAAGAAGCATTAAAAGCAAAAAGCCAGCATCGAGAATCTCTCGCAGAGAAGAGGGATCCTATTAATAATTCGGAAGATGGAGAAGTTGGGGGTAGAAAAACCACGTAAAAAGACTGCGGAAATATACGATAATACTAAAGAAATAGAAACCTATACTACACCCGACGGGTAAGCTATTGCTTATTATACGTCTAGGTATAAAAGAAAAGAACAAGAAGACAGAGCTGTAATTGGAGCTACAGAAATAGGCGATAGGGAAGTCAAGCTAATGTGTGCTATAGACGGTATAGGAGGTAGTTATCATGGCGATTTTGCTGCTCAGGCTTTTGCTGAATCTATTAAAGAAGCCTTTAAAAAATTTGGAAATTTACCTGTAGAAAATTTACCTGATTCTTTCGGTCAAGGATTAGGAAATGAGCGGGAGCAGACACAGCGGGCGTGGCAAGAGCGGGTATTTATCGAAGATAATTTAATTCTACCGGCTATGCAGCAAGCACGAGAAAAAATTCGAGAAAAAGCGCAAGAAGATTTTAGTTATACAGAAAGTAGTTGTGTGTTCACTGCAGCGGTTATTGTTGGCAATATAGTATATTTTTACACTGTAGGTGATAGTATTGGTGCTCATTTTTCTTTAACTAATAAACAAGTTAAACCTTTTACAACCAGGGTACACTCTGGTCATAACAAAAATGGTGAGGAGGTTGTTACCGCATGGGTAGGTTTAGAAGAAAGACTAGAAAATATAAGAACTCTTTCTGCCAGCAAAATTTTAAATCCGGGAGATGTTGTAGTTGTTAGTACTGATGGTATTACAGATAATTTTAGGGAAGCAGGGAGAAGAGAAGCTATAGCACAATGTATGCGTGATTCTGTTTCAGGAGAAAAACCACCAAATATACGTGAATTGTGGTTAATATTAAAGGAAAAACTACGTAGTCTTTCAGACGGTGAGAGAAAAGTTCCACCTAGTGAGGAAATTGCTAGACGTATATTACGTTATGTTAGCTCTTTAGGTAATAATGCAAAAGTAGATAATCAGACATTTATGGTTTACTATTATTCTGGACCTCAGACAAATAGAAATAAGTGAATTTAGGAGTTTCTGGGTAAAGTTAGGTTTGTGTTCCTAGAGTTACTATATTTCTCGTTTTTTAGCTTATATCTAGGTTTTTTGATTGAAGAATTTCGGAGGACGAAGTTTAATTAAAAAGTTGCTAATATAAGCAAAAAATTAGTTTGCTAGATGCAAGCGATTACCTAATAGTATTATAGACTTTGTCTAGTTACTTTTCACCAATTTTTACTTTTGTAAGAACGACAGATGCAAAACATTGAATTTTTTATATCTCAAGGACTGATTAAACTTTTGTTTTTTAAACTTTTGATAATATCAACATTCTAGTTTTTCACCTATCTAAACCTAAATTCAAGTAAAAATAAACCTCAAGCAAGAATTGTGTAAGCACCAGCAAATCCTTGTTTTAGCTATAGAGTAGAACACAGCACAACCAGCAAAATTAGTGGTGAACTTACTTTCACTAAACCTTAAGTAAGACTTTGATCAAAAGCTTTGGGGGTTAAATATTCGGTTAAAGTCTTTAGATTAATCCTAACTTGCTGTAGAGTATCTCGGTGTCTTAAAGTAAAAGTATTGTCTTCCAAAGACTGGTAGTCTACAGTCAAACACCAGGGTGTACCGTTTTCGTCTTGCCGGCGGTAACGTTTACCTATTGAACCCTTGTCGTCGTAGACACAATATATACCTTGGCTTCTTAAGTTTTTGTACACTTTTTGAGCTAGTTCAGCTAGTCCATCTTTTTCCATAAGTGGCAGTACAGCCAATTTATAAGGCGCTAGTGCGTAGGGAAACTTCATCACTTTACGGGGTTCGGTAGAACCTTCTACCGATTCAATATAAAAACAATCCACCAAAACAGCCAAAACCAACCTATCTAAACCAAAAGATGGTTCTATGACGTGAGGAATATATTTACGATCTTCTAATTGGTTGTGATATTCCATGTCTTTTCCTGAATAATTTTGGTGTTGAGTTAGGTCAAAAGCCCCCCTGTAAGCACCAGCAGCACACAATTCGCCCCAACCAAAAGGAAACTTGTATTCAATATCTGTAGTAGCTTTAGAATAGTGTGATAGTTCGTTGGGTTCGTGATCTCTAAGTCGTAAATTATTTGGATCTAATTTAATTATCTCAGTAATGAATTTCCAGGAATAATCTCGTAATTCTTCAAATATTGTTCTCCAAGGTGTTTGCGCCGGATCAAAGAAGTATTCCACTTCCATTTGTTCGAATTCTCGGGTTCTAAAAGTAAAATTGCCAGGGGTGATTTCGTTACGAAAGGCCTTGCCTACTTGAGCAATTCCAAAAGGAATTTTTTGGCGCATGGCTCGCTGAACGTTTTTAAAATTCACAAAAATTCCTTGAGCGGTTTCTGGTCTTAGGTAAATTTCACTAGCTTCGTCCTCCAACACCCCTTGTTTAGTTTTAAACATCAAATTAAACATCCTAGGCATGGTCCAACAGTTAGTTTCGCCGGTTTCTGGATCTGGAATATTTTTATCAATTAGAAATTGGTACAGCACTTCAGGTGGGGTTTTTTCTCCAGCCCAGCCATTAGGTCTTTCGTCTGTAAATTGTTCAATTAGTTTATCTGCTCGATATCTTTTTTTAGACGACTTACTATCTACCAAAGGATCAGAAAAACTGGCCACATGGCCACTGGCTTCCCAAACTTTGGGATTCATTAAAATAGCCGAATCCAAGCCGTGAATATCATCACGATCATAAACCCAATGCTTCCACCATAACTGCCTAATATTATTTTTAAGTTCTACCCCTAGAGGGCCATAGTCCCAAGTGTTGGCTAGGCCTCCATAAATAGCACTACCTTGAAAAATGAAGCCTTTATGATTACAAAATTTAGCTAGTTCTTCTAGGTTATTAACCCTTTTTTCTTGTAGTGACATAAGGTTATTTACAATAAATTTGACAACTGTTCTAATGGAATTATTTTCCGCAAAAAAGTCAAATTGCTAGCTGCGTTAAACTTTAAATTTAAAAAGGTCAAAAGGTTTTTGTTTCTAAGTTAAATTTTAGATTTCCGAGGTTTAGGGTTTATGTTATTATAATAATAACCTTAGAGCGTGTTAGGATTCGTATAGTTTATTAGAGAGAATTGTGTGAAATGATAACTTTCACAAGTTTAATTTAAATTTAGATAGTTTAGAATTTTAAGCTATTATATTGGTTAGCTTGACGTGCCAGTTTGCTGGCTTAACTAAACTCAAGGAAAGTTCTATACATTTGACTAAGTAAAGAGTTGGTCAAGCTAAAAATTGAGCTGTCTAAACTAGCAGAGTTTTGCAAAATTAAATAGCTCACTAAAAGTGATATACTAAAACAGCTATCCAAATGGTTGGAGCTAGAAAATGTTTATACAGTCCAAAATATTTTGGACTAAAAAAGTACTTTCTAATTTGAAAGCCTACATTATAGTACGGTTTCCGTTTTTTAAGCTTTTGGATGAGTTAGTAATTAAAATTTAAAACTACCAAATGGTATTAATTTTAAAAATGATTAAATGCTTGACGCGGGTCATTTATTCACTCATTTTGTTACCAGTTATAATAGCGTTTCTAATTTGCTCCATAAAGTCTTTCATACCTCCAGGTGAATGAGGTAGTAAGATAGTATTGGTTTTGGCTTGTCCACCGATTTCTTTAAGAGTGTCAAAATATTGAGTAATTAAAACTAAATTCATAACTTCCTGAGCAGAAATATCAGGAATGTGTTTTTGAAAGCCATCTACTGACTCTTTCAAGCCTTCGACAATAGCTTTGCGCTGGTTGGCTATACCTTGGCCTTGCAAGACTTTGCTTTCAGCCTCGGCTTCAGCAGCTTTAACTTTGATAATTTTTTCAGCTTCAGCTTTTTCGGCAGCAGCCACTCTTAGTCTTTGGGAAGCGTTAATTTCGTTCATAGCTGCTTTTACCTGGGGGTCGGGATCAATATCGGTAACTGGTGCTTTTAAGATATTGTATCCAAAATCGTCCATAGTGCTAGCTAACTCGTTTTTCACAGCATCGGCAATTTCGTCTTTCTTTTCAAAAAGTTCATCTAGTAAAATAGTTGGCACTCTGGCCCTGACTACGTCAAAAACAAAGGAAGTAATTTGTCTGTTGGGGTCGTTAAGGAAATAAAAAGCTTTGTATATATTTTCTGGAGAAGCATAATACTGTACTGATACCACAATCTTAACAAAAACATTGTCTTTGGTTTTAGTTTCTACTTGCACGTCTAACTGTTGGATACGTAGATTTACTTTGCCAGCAATTCGATCTACCAAAGGTATTCGCCAATTTAAGCCTGGTTGAGCAATTCGGTTGAACTTGCCAAACCGTTCAATGATGGCGTTGGTTTGTTGCTGGACTACAAAAAAGCCGGATAAGATGAAAGCTATAACTAAGATTATGATTAGAAATAACATAGACGCATTGATTAAGTGTTAATCATGGATAGTTTAAATAAATTTTGTTTGGGTGTCAAAAATTGACTTTGACTCCAATCTGATTCTTTGCCTTTTAACAACAAGCTGTGGCTGGCCGTAGACTAGGTAAGCTAATAAACATCCTAGTTGTCAGGGTTTGGTTAAAGTTGATTTTTAGAGCTGGTTTGCTTTTCGTTGAAGAATTTAGACTGTCCGTTTGACTATCTTGGATAAACTTATTTTCTGTTTAGGCTTATGTTACCTAAAATTCGTTTGCCCCAAAAACCATTGTACCAGAAGGTAGAGTTAAAAGTCGATTTTTTCGAGTGGTTTAAGTTAATTGAGGACAATTTTGAGTATTGTTTTTTACTGGAATCTTTGGGTGATCAAAATTTTGATGCGCGTTATTCGATTATTGGGTTTGCCCCAGCTAGTCTAATTAAAGCTAAAGACTGGACACTATACATAACTAAGCCGGATGTCCCTGAAATTTTTGAACCGGTCAATAGTTTTGACCAAGTCGATTTCGAACTAAAACTTACAGACCTAAATCCGTATTGGGCTTTACGAGAGATGGTGCCACAAGATATTATTTCTCGGAATTATGCTGGCGGTTTGGTTGGTTATTTAAGCTACGAAAGTGTAAATTATCTAGAGCCAAAACTAAACCTAAGAACCCATCCAGACTTTCATCAATTTCAATTTGGTTTGTATACAGATGGTTTGATTTATGACCAAATGACTGGAGAGATTAGCTATTTTTACTATCACCAACCCAGATTAGAGCAGGTATTGAACTTGCTACACCAAAAACCTCGTACTAAAAGCTTAAAAGTACAGTTTTTAGGTCACACTTTGTCTCCAACGGAGCATCGACGTGTAGTCTTAGAAACCATGGAAGAAATCAAAGCTGGCAACTCTTTTCAATGCGAAGTTGGGTTTAAGTCAAAATACTCGTTTGAGGGTGATAATTATTTGGCTATTTACGAAAAATTAAGACAGGTAAATCCGTCGCCTTATATGTTTTACTGTAAGTTTGGCTCTGAAATTTTGTTGGGAGCTAGTCCTGAGCTATTGTTTCGAACTCGAGATCGAGAAATAGAGACTGTACCTTTAGCTGGCACTATCAGACGTGGTCAAACTCCTGAAGAAGATCGGGAATTAGCCAAAGAACTACTAAATAATCCCAAAGAAATTGCCGAACATAACATGCTGGTAGACTTACATCGCAATGATATTGGTAAGGTAGCCACATTTGGCAGCGTAAAAGTGAGACGGTTAATGGAGATTAAAAAATTTAGTCATGTACAACACATTTCTAGCGAAATAGTAGGTATTTTGCGTGACGGCGAAGATATGTTTACTGGTCTGGCCAGTTTATTCCCTGGTGGAGTTTTAAGTGGCGCACCAAAAATTGAAACTATCAAGATTATTGCGCGCAATGAAAGCGAACCCAGAGGTCCTTACGGAGGTGCCCTCGGGCAATTTGGGTTTAATGGTAATTGCACGTTTTGTATACCTATTCGTAGCTTGTTTATCAAACAGGAGGGGTCTCAAGCCAGAGCTTACACCCAGACTTGCAGTGGCATTGTGTTTGATTCTGATCCAGATAAGGAATACCAGGAAGTTATTAATAAGTTGGAAGCTATGAGAAAAGTTTTAGATACTTTTACTTAACTAGTAGTAATGTCCCTTACGTAACCTTTGTATAATAATCTTATAACTGTATAGTTGACTTATTTTACGTCGAAGTGAACACTTTCTGGTTTTTGGAAGTTTACAACTTTAGGTAACGTTGATTTCTTAACTTGCTACAAGCAAATTTATTTTGTCTTGATTTTTTTAAAAATGGCTTGTATTGTTTGTCTATTGCGCTGCTGTTATAATTGACAGGACAAAATCTATTAGGTACGATTTTTTTAAGTTAAATCTCAATAAATATGAGTAATAATTTTTGGTCTAATTTACAAGAGCCAACCACTAGAAAAAGAGTGATTAAAAAAATTATTTTTTGGTCAGTGGTAGTTTTGGGAATTGTAGCTTTATTTATTCCCTTTAGCTCAGCTGGACCTTTGGATAAAACATATCTAGTAGAATCCAGAAAGGTAGTTGACTTGGCTTATTTTAGTGGACTATTAGCCAATAACACTTTAAGTATTGATATAATACAACCTTGTGATTTAGGTCCGTGTGTTAAAGATATAGACAAAACCAAAACTTTTGACGGTACAGTCACCTTCATTGTTTCTATTATTAACACCGTGATTTATATTGCCTTTGGAATTGGGGTGTTAATGTTAGTTTATGCTGGATTTAAACGGGGTATGCCCGAATTCTCTGTAAAAACTTTGCAAGATCCAATTATTTCGGTAGCCGCTGCCTTGATAGGTATGGGTTTGATTTATTTTATTTTTAGATTAGTGTTTGATTTAGTATCTATTATTGGTGATATTTTACGGTAAGTATTTAACACAAATTTTATTCCAACGTTAGACTATTGCTCAATTGAACGAATTAACGACTTATCAAACTATGGTTAGATTAGTTTGACATCTAATTTGGGATTTATTTTGTAACTTTTTAGCCTTTATCTAGTTATTACCTAATGTAACTTTAGCTTGTAATTTGCTAAATGGTTTATAAAAAGCTTAGATTAACTAGAATTTTGACGGTAACCAAAAGAACTTTGTGTAATTTATGAGACTACTAATTGGTGTTTGTTTTACTTCTAAAGCTTTTGGTTTATTAATCAAGTTTGTTTTTCGTTTGAAAAGTTGTTTGGATAATGTTCAAATAAACTATTTGAAATAGTTTCACGTGAAGCCAACACCGTATTTACTAATTTCTTAGCATGTTTACAGCTAATTTAGTTGATTTTTAAAATTTTTAGGCGAACAGGTAAAAACGAACCGTTCAGTTAGGCAATACTCTTTTTATAATGACTACTTTTTACTTAGCAATTTTAAGCTTTGTTTGATCATTTCGTTTAGGTTTTGTTCGTCCCATAACTGTTCTGCTTTCAAGCGACTAATAACCTCTACAATAGCTCTTCTGTTAAAACCTAGATTAGCTAGAGTCTCAGTAAAGGTGGTAATGGTTTGATCGCTTTGTTGAGAATTAGTTTCTAATTCAGCCAGTTTCACCTGAGAGGATTTTAGTTCTAATATAATTTTTTTAGCGGTTTTTTGACCAAGGCCTTTAACTTGAGTAAGAGCTTTGATATCGCTATTTTGAATTGCTTGCAATAAACCTTCGTGACCTAAAAAGTATACTATCTGAGCAGCTATTTTTGGCCCAACACCATCAACTTTTAACAGTTTTTCTACCCATTCACGATCTTGTAAGTTGGTAAACCCAAAAAACTCTCTTTTATTTTCTTTGTGTACTTCTAAGACAAATAATTCCACAGTTTCGTTAAGCATCAAGTTTTGTTTAGGGGATATCTGAACTAGATAGCCGATTCCTGAAGGTAGTCGTACAATAATTTGATTATTAAAAATAGCAATAATCTTGCCACTTAAAAAAGCTATCATATACTATAAACTGAGTAAATGATTACGAGCGATTTCTTTGGCTTCTCCACTAGCTTGTTTTAATACCAAAGCAAAAATTTCTTTAGCCTTTTCAGGTTCGTCGTATTTCAAGTATAATTCTCCTAGTTGGAGCCAAATATTGTAGTCTCGCAAGCCACTTTCTTGCAGACGATCTAAAATTTTTCTTTCTAGACGTTCAAAATTACTGTCATCTTTGTCTTTGGTTGGATGACTATGGTTAGCAGTAGCTAGGTTTAGTGTAGCTATTTCTTCGTTTTTAACTGGTTTGGATATTGTTTCATTGCTTGTTTTAGCTTTTTCGGTAACAACTAGTTTTGGGGAATCTGCAATCGGAGATACAACTTCAAAAGTATTATTAGCATCATCCATTTGGTTGATATTTACAGGTTTGTTGACTCCAGTTTCACTGGATTTTTTAATTTTATTTACTACCTCGGCAATTTCTTGGGTTTGCTTTTCGTCTTTGAGAATTTGGTTTTTATTGGAATTAGTATCGGTAGTGATTGGCTGAGCTAGATGTAATAGGTAGCTCCACCAACTTTTTAGGGTAGACCACCAGTCTTTTTTTAGCTTTTCTAGCTCTACTTTGATTGTCTGCCACCAACCAGCATAATCTTGGGTTTGAATTAGAGTAATGGTTTTGTTGTACCAGTGACTAGCAGTTTGTTTGATCGATTTTACTTCTCCTGACCAACGTAAGCTGGTTTTTAAGTCAACATTGGTAAATTTATGGCTTGAGGTTGGTCTACTTAAAATGTTGTCTTCGGTGGGCTCAGAACGAATTTGTTTACTTAGGTTGTTTACTCGGTCTTGTTCCCAAGAGACTATAGCATAGTGCACTAAAATAAGTAACACTAGGCCTAAAATTAGAGTTGTTAACAGGCTAACAAGGACCATTAACATAAACAATGTGTTTGTTTTTAGAGAATTACAAAACTTGATTTTCGTCAATAGTGACTTACAAGGACTAAGAAAATCTGGAAGATGTCAACTGGGTTTAGTTTTTTCAAGATAACCAGATCTTTGGCTGACCTGAAATTGAGTATTTGGTGGTTGATTACATAATTGACAGTGATTAAAAAAGACAGTATTCTAAGCATTGAATATGGTAGCTCGGAATTCACCCCTTCAACAATCTGTAAACTGGCTTAAACCAGGGCTATGTTATGTTGGCAAAGTAGAGGATCGAGGTATGGAAAAAACTTTTGGTATTCTTAATGAAGACAGACTTAGACATATCCATGTGATTGGTAAGACTGGGATGGGTAAAAGTACTTTACTAGAAAATATGGTTTTACAAGATATTTACAATGGTGAAGGAGTAGGCTTTATTGATCCTCATGGAGAATCAGTAAAATATATTCTTGATCGCATCCCTCCTCATCGCTACCAAGATGTGGTCTATTTTAACCCGGCTGACATTGAGTATCCTATAGGCTTTAACATTCTCAGCGATCGAGATGGTGAACCCAAATTTCTAATAGTTTCTGGAGTGATGTCGATTTTTAAGAAAATTTGGAGAGATATGTGGTCCGCTAGGATGGAATATATTTTAAATAATGCCTTATTAGCGGTTATGGATAGTCCGGACAATACACTGCTTAGCGTTCTCAGAATGTTTACCGATAATCTGTTTAAACAGCGAATTATTAAAAGAATAAAAGATCCTTTAGTATTGAATTTTTGGACTAAAGAGTATTTTAAATGGTCGGAAGGTTATCGTTTGGAAGCCACAGCTGCCATTCAAAATAAGATAGGTCAATTTTTCAATTCTGCATTGATTAGATATATTCTAGGACAAACAGAAAGTGCTTTTTCTTTATCGGAATTGATGAATAACCGGAAAATTTTGCTAGTTAACTTGTCTAAAGGTGAGATTGGAGAAGATGCATCCAAACTACTTGGTAGTATGCTAGTAACTAAACTCCAGTTATCAGCCATGTCACGTAGTCGTCAAGGTAATCTACAGCAGAAACCAAATTTTTATTTATACATTGATGAATTTCAAAACTTTGTTACCGACAGTTTTGTCACCATCCTGTCAGAGGATAGGAAATATAAATTAAGTTTAATTGTAGCTCACCAATATATGGGTCAGTTAGAAGAGACATCGAATCAAAACATACTCAAAGCTTTATTGGGCAATGCTGGTACCAACATAGTTTTTAATCTAGGTGCGGTGGATGCCGAGTTGTTAGCCAACGAATTTATGCCCTTTTTTCAAAAAAGTGATTTGATGTATTTAAATAAAGGCCAAGTGGTTATTAAGATGTTAGTTAGAGGGCAACACACTACCCCTTTTTTAGCTACTACTATGCCTCCAATGTTTCAGGATTACGGAGGAAATGAATATCAGGTAATTAGCCATTCTAGACAAACTTATGGACGACCCAAAGAAATGGTAGCCAGAACAATTGAAGCTTGGTTAGAAAACCGCATTCCAGTGCCAAAGCTATCTTTATTGACAAGATTAAATTCCCAATCAACACCCCATCTGGTAACCGAACCATTGTCTTCTAAAGCTATTTCCAACGAGAACAGTTAATGCAAAATTTGGTTTTTAGGTCAATTTGTAGTGGATAGGTAATTGAATTTTAGCTAACTCTTTGGATACCTCTTTCGAGGAATTAATAAGTAATATATAAGGCGTCTTGTTGACTGTAAATGAGCAAATACGAGCCAATTAATTAGTTTGTAGTGGTTAGTGAGAAAGAACAAAGCAGTGGTGAGACAATAGATTTAATTTTAGATTAGCCGATTTATGATAATGCCACGTATTCTAATTGTATTTTTGATTAGCCCAATTTTTGGGTATCTTCAGTTCTTTAACTAAATCTAAGAGGCTGACATTGTCGAATTTCTCAATTCCAATTAGCTATAACTCAAACCAGTTAGCTTTTTGAGCCTACTTAAGTTTACACTAAGAGACTAACTAGAGGTATTTTATAGACCACCAATTAGCTTATCAAAGCAGCTTTTGTGATTGTTAAAATGAGTTTACTAGTGCTAATAAAGCTAAAATAAACTAGAGGCTTTTGCCTGTGGTTGTACTACAAATTCTAGACGATCAACAAATTCTGCTTGTTTGCCATAATTCCATTGGTCTATCGGGCGAATATAGCCGACTACTCGAGAATAAATTTCACACTTCTCGCCACATTTAGGACAAGTTTGGTGCTCACCGTTTATGTAACCACAATTAGGACAAATACTAAAAGTTGGAGTGAGGGTAAAGTAGGGCAAGCGATAGTTTTCGCTAATTTTTCTAATTAGGTTTTTTACGGTTATAAGATCGTGCAGGCGTTCACCCAAAAACACATGGAATACCGTACCTCCGGTGTATTTAGTTTGTAAGTCATCTTGTAAGTCTAAAGCTTCAAAGACATCTTCTGTAAATCCTACTGGTAATTGTGTGGAATTAGTATAGTAAGGCTCAGCAGTGTGTTGTTCTACCTGTTGATTGTTAGCTACGATAATTTTTGGATATTTTTTCTTATCAATTTTAGCCAAGCGGTAGCTGGTGGCTTCTGCTGGAGTCGCTTCAAGGTTATACAGGTTACCAGTTGCTTGTTGGTATTGTCGAATTTTTTCTCGCATAAACTCCATAATTTCTTTGGCTACAGCTTGACCTTCTGAAGAAGTAATATCTTGGCCAATCAAATTTAGCAAAAGTTCGTTCATCCCTACCAGACCGATAGTGGAAAAATGGTTAGCCCAGTACTTACCAAACCTTTGTTTAATAGTTTTTAGATAGAACTTAGTATAAGGATACAAACCACTGTCGGTGAAATGTTCGATGACTTCTCTTTTAATCTCTAGGCTTTCTTTAGCCGTGTCCATAAGTTTTTCCAATTTAACCAGCAAGTCTGACAAATTCAAACTAGTATAACCCAGTCTAGGTAAATTAATGGTGACTACTCCAATTGAACCAGTTAATGGGTTAGAACCAAACAAACCTCCACCTCTAACTCGTAACTCGCGGTTGTCTAGGCGTAGACGACAACACATTGAACGAGCATCTTCTGGATTCATGTCGGAGTTAATAAAATTAGCAAAATACGGTATGCCGTACTTCGCGGTCATTTCCCAAATTTTATCGAATCTAGGGTTGTCCCAATCAAAATCTTTGGTAATGTTGTAAGTGGGTATAGGAAAAGTAAAGATGCGGCCACTACTATCACCCTCAATCATTACTTCAGCAAAAGCTTGATTAAGCATATCCATTTCTTGTTGAAACTCTCCGTAAGTCTCGGGTTTAAACTCTCCACCAACAATTACATGTTCGTTAGCCAAAGTTTTTGGGGGAATTAGGTCAAAAGTTAAGTTGAAAAAGGGAGTTTGGAAACCCACGCGTGTGGCAACATTCATATTGAAAACAAAAGACTGCATCTCTTGGCGGACTTGCTCGTAACTTAAATTATCATAGCGAATGAACGGAGCCAACAGGGTGTCAAAATTAGAAAAAGCCTGAGCACCAGCTGACTCACCCTGAAGGGTAAAGACAAAATTCACGATTTGCCCTAAGGCTGAGCTAAAATGTTTTGGAGCCGAGCAAGCTACCTTATTAGGTACCCCGGTAAATCCAACTCTCAGCAGTTCCTGTAGATCCCACCCGCAACAATAGGAGCTTAAGTCACCTAAGTCGTGAATGTGAAAATCGCCCTCGATGTGAGCCAAAGCAATATGTTCAGGATAAATTTTTTCTAGCCAATATAGTTTGATTACTTCGCTGTCTATATAGTGGCGTAGGCCTTGCAAAGAATAACTCATATTGGCATTTTCTTTTACTTGCCAATCTAATTGTTGTAGATAATCATCAACCAGATTAAGCATTTTGGAATTTTCTGAGTCGGTAGTCGAAGTTTTAAGTTGACTTGGTACTTGCCAGGTGAAGGTTGGGTGGTTAAAATGGGCAGTGTTAGAGTTAGTAGACATAGCTGTAAATATTGTTATTGTTTAGTAAAGAAGCTAGATCCTGGGCACAAAACAGTGGGTTGGTGAATTTTGGCAGTGGCCAGCTTTGGGTGTAAAAAGTAAAAACTCATCCATCTAGAAAAATAAAAAAAATTGTGTCAATACTAAATTGCTTTTTTTTGGTAAAAATTCTTTATCTAAGCTATCTTTTTGGATATTTAAGTATGTTATGAGAATGTTTATAAGCTAAATTTTAGCTTAAAAAATACAATTAAAAGTATTTAAAGAAGCAATTAACTCCTACTAATAGTGTTTTTTAGCTTAAAAGCACCTAATTTAAGTTCTAATCTACTACTTATAGTTAATTTTTTGAGCTGTTAAAACTACAGTCTAGCTTGTTTTGTCTATTTTTTAATAAAAGTGAAACTTTCGGGTGTTGTCAGCTGGTACTTTTCTATAAATAGCCTTAAAATATAACAAAAAATACCAAAATAACTTGAGCAGGTAGTTCGATGAAGTTTTGGTTTACGTTAGTTTAGGAAGAATGGGTTTGTAGTGACTGTTGTGTAATTTGGCTATTTTTTTTGTTCAGTTAGTTCCTTGGGTTAATTTATAAAACAGCTCGTTTAAACGATTTTTTTGAGCAGTAGAATCAAATGATAGTTTGTCAGGAGTTTGGTATAGTATTTCCTCCCTTTTTCCCTAAGAAAGATTAGTCATTATTCCCCTAGCAGGGGTGATCTCAGTCTTCCTGCTAAGTATTGGTTCCAATACCTTTGGCAGGTTATTCGTTTATTATTTTTGCCAGTTTTTTAACCTCTTGTCTTTTGTGATTGCTTGTCTACAAAACTTTATGGCGGTTTGGATTTTAAGCTAATGAGTCTTGCAAGCAGGTGAGGCAGGTTGATTGGAGCCAGTAGAGGTCAGTCGACAAAGTTTTTTTAAACGCCATAAGCTATACACCCCTAGAACTACTAAGGAAAATATAGCTAGTGACAATGTGGTCTGTGTTGACCACCAGATAGAAAGTAGCCACCAAATTAGATAGACTACAGTCACTCCTGAGAATATTTCGGTTAGAAAACTTAGTTTTTTTTTAGGAGAAACTGGTAAATAGTTATAAGCATAACTAATAAATAAGGTGGTGGCTATAGTAGCTTGAATTAAACAAAAAGAACACCAAGCGAAAATTACAAAAGCTTCTAAACCTGTAAGATAAACTGAAAACAAAAACCCTAAAGTAGCAGCCAATACATCTAGCTGTAAGTTTAGCTTTTGTTCTAAATGTCTAATTTGGTTGGTAAAAATCAATTTGCTTAAATTATGCAAACCTATACCGACATAGAACACCAATCCCCAAAACGGCAATGACCAAAACCAATGTTGCCAACCAAATAGATGTGAGAAACCAGATTCTCTAACGGCGTCACAACCACCTCCGGTACCACAAAAAGCTACTGGTGTGTTCTGGTAGTAGGGCGCAAACAAAAATAAACAAACACCGATACCCAGTAAACACAAAAACAAGTACCAAAAAATAGGTTTGGGAGAAGTGGAATGCATAAGCCCAAGTACGAGCGAAAAATTTGGTTCAGTCAACTAATAGTTAAACCTGTTCTTTGGCTGACTGAGTTTGTTGATACAGAATGCTAAGTTTTTTAGACTTGTTAGTTAAGTGGCTGGTAGAATTAGGCTATCTTTTTGACTTGAGGTGGTTTTTTAGATTGGCGTAAGTCACATTGAAATTTATTTTTAGCCTGTATCTTTCTGTGTGTTTAGTGTCAACTTGTGGGTTGAAAACAGATTAGTTTTGTTTTGTAAATCTTAGTAGAACTAATTGGAGAAGTTGGTGTGATGGCACTGAGAGTTAGGGTTGGCTAGGTTGGAATTTGCATTATCTAACCTAGTTAGTAGTAGGTGTTTTGTCTGGAAGTGTGGTTGGTTCAATTTAATGTTTACTGATTGGCTGGTTTGGTTGATTTGGAGAAAAGTTTTACCCACGGTTTAGTTTATGCTGGCTATTATTTAAAGATCAGCTAAATTTTAATAGTTGAGTAGTGAAGTTTGTCAGCAAACTGAGACAGTTATAAAATTCTGGAGGCTACTTCTTAGCCAGTGCTGAATTTTGCCAGAGGTAGAAGTCTAGAGCTGCTTAAAAGCTAAGAGTGGTAGAGTTGGTTTGAACGAGGGTAAAAATCAAACCGAAGCAGGTTTGTTGGCAAACACTGATTATGGCTTTATGTAGGTGTATAGCTAAAGTTGTTTGACCATAGAGTTGATTTGCACGGATAATCTTGAAAAAGCCATCGAAAGCAAGTCAAGAAATGGGCTAAAGTGGAATCTGAGCCAGAATTTTGGTGGAGATTTTGGGAAATTAGACTATGTAGCTCTTATCTACTCTTAGATCGAATGGCGATTACTGCTTTTCGGTATCTAGTAAATCTACCCAAAGGCCGTATTTAGACAAAAAGTCTAGAGATTGTACTTGTTGGCAGTAGGTTAGTAGCACGGGAGGTATACTAATTGGCTCGGCAGTTAGGTTGTGAGTGGCCAAAAATTGTCGCCAAAAAGTGTATTCTGTAGTGTAGAAAAAGTAGCGTCTGTAGGGCCGGTTTACAAATAAGCTAGGTATTTCAGTAGTACCTGAAGGCAAGCGAGCCAGTTGTTGGCCAAGCAGATGGTACAAATTTTCTGGCAGTAATTTCGGTTGCCAACTGTTTTGGATTGGCTCTTTTTGAAAAAATAAAAAATCTAAAGCTTGTCCTTGGACAAATTGGGTCAACAGGTTTTGCATGGTTTCTAGGGCCGCTTCGGCAGTTGGAATTTTGGTGTTTAGGTAAATCCACTGAGTGAGGGTTTGTAGCCACCAACCAGCTAGTGGTTTGTGTTGTTTGTAAGCTTCTAGAAGCCAAATCAGATAGGCTTGTACAAAAGCAAGTTTCTGACTGTGGTTGGGTGAATTTTGGGGTTGATAGGTTTTTACTTGAATACCTTCTGTTTTACGCCAACTAAGCCATAGGTGGTAGTTAGCCAGAGTTTTGGATGTAAACAAGTCAGCAAATTCTTGTTGTAAGACGTATGGGCCAATATCCCAGAGGTAGTAATTTATTAGTGGTGATTGAGTTAACTCTAGAAGTTCTAGACTGGATTTAGAGTTAGGCAAACAAACTAGAATTTGGATGTTGGGGTGAATTTGTTTTAAAGTGCTAACGTTTTCTAAAATTTCTTTAGCCAAACCATGAGGAGTGGCAAAAACTGCTAAGTCTGGCTGAATTGACTGATCGGTAACTAAGTTGTGTATACTGTCGCTGGTCCAGTGTAAGCTGTTTTTGTCCAATTCAGCAATCCAAACCTGACCTTTAGCTAAAAAGTATTCGGCTATGGCTGGCTCTACTAGGGGATGGAGTAAGATATGTTGTAAGTTAGTTTGGCCAAACCACTTTTGCAAAACTTCGGTGAGGTTAAAGTTGGCTTGTAGGTCGACGTAATTATCACTATTAGTGGTTAGTTCGGTTGAACCGATTAATTTTTGTAAAAACGCTTTTAAGTACACGTTGTGATTGTTTAAGTCAAGTTTCAGAGTGTTGGTTAGGAGTGTAATTTTTGTTTCCAGTGAGCGGCTATCTTGAGGATTAGTGACTGACCAGTTTTGGGTAGACATACTAACAAAGGCGGTGAGCTTAGTAGTCAAGACTAGGTTAGACTTTTGGTTATGTCAATTCCTGGTAGAACCGGGGTACTGGGTTGACCACTAAACTTGGTTGGGTTGATGGTGATAGGTTAAAAAAATCGGTTTGATTGTTGAGATTAGCTTGAGTTTTATTTAGGTTTTTAATTTGCTATACTAACTAAAACCCGACTCTCAAAACCTGAGGCTTTGGTTTACAGTTGGTAGTGAATTAGGGTTAACTGGACGCTTATAGAATAAGGTTTGTTTATTTGGACTAATACTGGTTTTCCAGACTAATAAATGCGGATTTTTGTGATGACTTTTTGGTAGTTTACTCAGCTTCTTGAGTGCCGTTGATTAGAATTACAGCTAAAATTGGGTAAAAATTCACTTGGTTTTGTAGCTGACAGCAGCAGCTTTGGTTGAGCTAGTAGATTGGGAATTATGTTTGTGCTGTAAGGTCATAGGGCTTAAGTAGAGTTTAGCCAAATCTAGTGATAAGTTAATTAAGGGACCTTGTATGGGTGAGTTTTGAGTTTAGGTTAATTGAGGGTTTGGTTTGGGCAGCCAATTTCTGACCGGCTTGGTACACCAGCTTGGACTAGTTAAGTTAGTTGTTAACAAACTAGAAGTAACCACGCCAGCGAATTAGGGCATCTCGAGTAATGTCACCAAAGAAACCTGTATTGCCAGCCGGCCAAGTGAAGACACCGTCAGCGCGCATACATTCTTGTAGTTTGACTACGTGAGGCCCTGTTTCTTGAAAGATCCAGCCTGACTCTTTTAATTCAGCGCAAGTAGAACCTAGTTGACGCCAACGGAGAAAACTAGCTCGCGTAGCGTCACCAAAGAAACCTGTATTGCCAGCCGGCCACGTGAAGACACCGTCAGCACGCATACATTCTTGCAGTCGGCGGACTTCGTCACCCCTGGAATACATTACCCAACCTTTTTTCTTCAGAGCACTACAACTAAAATTAGTATTGCTGGAACTATTATTAGTAGAATTATTGTTGGTTGCTTGGCGCCAACGGTTTAAGGCTTCTTGAGTAACTGGGCCAAAGTAGCCGGTAGAGCCATATGGCCAGTTGAAGAAACCAGCTTGGGTCATGCAATCTTGTAATTCTCTAACTCGTTGACTTCGTTCTCCTAAAGTCCACTGACTGTTGCGTAGTTCGGTACAACGATCACTTGAAGAGTTATTGCTGGAAGTGTTAGGGGAGTTTTGGTTGTTGGTTTGATTGCTGCCTTGGGTGTTACTAACCAATAGTTGTCTGGCTCTTTGTAAAGCTTCTTGAGTAACTGGGCCAAAGTAACCAGTAGAGCCAAAAGGATAATTAAACGTACCAGCCCTGGTTAAACAATTTTGTAGTTCTACCACTTGGCTACCGGTCTGGCCAATGGACCAATTTTGATTAATTAATTGCAAACACCGACTACTTAAATTAGATGGCCCCGAAATACCATTAGCAATGGCTAATTTGGCTTTTTGGTGAGCTTCTTGAGTGACTGATCCGTAAAAGCCAGTATTCACTGGAAAATCAAACAAACCTAATTCTCGTAAGCATTGCTGTAAGCTTTTGACTTCATCGGAAGTTACTCCAAAAGTATAGTCTCGGTTGATTAAATTGCGGCACTGCTCGCTAGGTTGGCTGATAATAATACCTTTGTCCCTACGAAAAGCAAAGAGGGCGTTTTGAGTAACCACACCAAAAGTGGAGGTAATTTCTGATCGCATAAAATAGCCTTGTTGCCTGAGAAACCTTTGTAGTAAGCCAATGTCACTACTGGTTTCACCCAAGGTATAGTTACGGGTAATGAGATGGTAAACTTCGGCTAGGGCAATTGGTCTTTCGTTAGGGTCAACTGTTGGTTTTTGGTTTTTGAAAGGTAAATTAACTTCGTCGATTCGGGTCATGGAAAAAGTTTGGCTACTTTCTCCCCAGCCGTTGGCAGTTATAATTTTCCACAGATTGTAGTTACCCCAATATACGTGGGGAGTGTAGCGATAGTTAGCAGCGGTGGCGGCGTTGCTTAAAAATACGTTGTATTCGTCTAAAGTGGCAATAGTATAGTTGACTCGGTAAGGAGTACCTCCGCCAGTAGTGGTGGCTTGGTTAAAATTGAGTTGTAGTTGGTAAGCGGCCCAGTTGAGTTGATTCACAAAACCTCGATAATTAGGGTTACAGCTACCATCATCGGGACAACCATAACCCATAGCTGCGCGCAACCTAAACTCCGGGTCATTTACAGTGTCGTAGCCGCTTAAAGTAAGCAAAGATTGTTCTTTTTGTAAGTAAGCTAATATTAAACCGGGGTTGAGTTGGGGTACTATCCCCCAGCGACTACTGGTTTGACCACGGGCGGCAGCAAAAATCCAGTAACTGGCTCGTTTGCCTTGTTCGGTATAGTTTTTTAAAGGCGAGTTGACTGAGTCTAAGTAGCGTTGCACTGAAGTTTCGTCGGGAAAGGCTCGGGTAGTGGTAAAATCGACATCGCTCATTAAGCGGTTGGGGTTAAACAGAGGTACATCGGTAGCTCCTAAAACCTGGTTTTGCAAATGAGATTGTTGTTGGAGTTCTTTGTCGTTAGCTTGCAGGTAAGTGGCTATGGCAAACGCTCCTAAGATCAAGTTGAAAACCAGCAAGACGATACTTAAGCCAACTAATTTTTTTTTGTTAGTCATGGTAATTCTGGTTTTTGTATTGGTATAAGGACTAGTTCAATTAGTCAGTTTGGTTTTGGTTATACAAACTAGTATATTGCACTAATTTAGTGTTGACAAGAGAATGTGATTGTTTGAGTTTAAAGCAACTTGAACTACCCGCTAAATTAACCTTGGTTAATATTTATCGGAAAAACTTTAATTTATTAAAAATATGTCTGGTCAGTACGATTGGTTACAATTGAAAAATAGTTTGTTGTTTAATGCTAGAGAGGTTTTGCCTACGGATGCACAACAATTGGATGAGGAAGTGCAGCAACTGGTGGCTTTGGCTAACCAAAGTGGCGAAGTTATCAGACATTACATTGGTTTTGAAATTAGTGGGCAAATTCACTTAGGTACCGGGATTATGACAGCTTTGACGATTAAGCAGCTTCAGGAAGCTGGAGTACGGTGTTCGGTGTGGTTGGCTAATTATCATACTTGGTTAAATAATAAGCTAGATGGGACCATGGATACGATTTCCAAATTTAATCGGTACTATTTTACTCCAGTACTACAACAATGTTTGCAGGTGGTGGGTTGTGACGTTTCCCAAATTGACTTTTGGTCGGCAGAGGAATTGTACTTAGGTAGGCAACAAGGCAATCGGCATTTTTGGGATTTTATGATGAAAGTAGCCAAAAACTTAACTTTAGCTAGGGTGAATAAGTCGATTACGATTACTGGTAAGCAAGCTGGCGAAGGGGTTGAATTTGGGCTTTTGTGCTATCCAGTGATGCAGGTGGCAGATGCCTTTTTTATGCAAACCCACATTGTGCACGGTGGTATGGATCAACGCAAATGTCACGTGTTGATGCGGGAAGTGGCTTTAAAAATGGATGAAAATTTTGAGTTAAAACTGGGTGGTCAGGCCATCAAGCCAATTGCGGTACACCATCCTTTGCTCTTAAGTTTAGCCATTAACCCCAAAGAGGCTGGTTCAGAGTTGACTGATGACTTATTGGAAGCGATGAAGATGTCTAAATCTAAACCAGATTCAGCTATTTGGGTACATGATAGCCCAGAAGAGATCACTAGAAAGTTAAAAAAAGCTTACTGTCCATTACCTAATCCAAACACCCAAACTTCAGAAGAAATCGCTGCCGAACAAGCTTGGAACCCTATTTTGGATTGGTGTCAAAAAATGCTGTATCCAGCTGGCAAAATTATAAGCGTGCGTTTAATTAATGAGTCAGTCGAAACTACTTTTAATAGTTTTACCGAATTGCAGCAAGCTTATTTTACTGGACACATTCATCCTTTGGATTTGAAGTTGGCTGTAGCCAAAACTTTAAGCGATTGGCTAGCCCCTGTTAGAGAGTTTGTTAACACTAACCAGCAAGCTCAAGAAATGCTAGCTTTGCTAGCTAAATGGCACAAATAACTGGCTTAGGTTGAATAATATAAGTGGTAGCGAATTAAACCAAATTGCGACTGGGCTTAACGGGTTTGGTTTTTTCTGTCGGATTAAGCTAATGGTTACAGTAAGTTATAGAATTTAGTTACCTTTAAGTTGAGTGCGTAATTGAGTTAACTCACGAAAGAATGAGTTAAACTAGTTTTGGGTAGTTTTAAAGGTTTTAGGTTTTAAGTAAACAAGCTAAGTTACTTAGCCTGGAGCTAAAGAAATTAGGGTTTTTAATCTAAAATTTTATCTTGGGTAGTTGGTTTCGATTTTAGATTGACTAGGTAGCTGATTTGAATGAATCCTAGGCCAAGCTATATAGCCCTCCAGATAATACTGAGTCGTCACTCGGGCACTGTTATAACAGTCTGGTTAAGTACGATTAGCAGTCATCTACCCGTGCTTTTTCCATAAACCATAGCCCCCAGGATAGTCATCTACTTGCCAACCTAAGCGACTAATTTGAGCCCTTAGGGCGTCGGCTTGGGTAAAGTTCTTTTCCTTTCTAGCCATCTCCCGTTGGTTAGCTAGAGCTACTAGCTTGGTGGGTAGTTTGGGAAATAGATCTAAACTTAAAATTTTGTGGTCAAAAATAGCCAAAATGGTGGCTAGGCTAGTGTCTTGATTGGCTCCGGCTTGGCTTAATAATGCCTGGTATTTTTCTAAAAATTTTGGTAAGTTTAGGTTATCTAACAACAATTCTAATAGTTCCAGAAAAATTGGTTGGCTAATTACTGTTGGCTGGTTTGAGTGGCTCACTAAGTTTGCTAGTTTAGCAGCTTCCTTGCGTAAATTCCACAATCTTAGCTGACTTTGTTCCAGCTTGTCCCAAGTGAAGTTCAGCTGTTCAGTGTAGTGGTGTTCCATTAGCATCAAGCGGTAGGCTAATGGCTCAAACCCTTGGAAACCGTATTTAGCTTTTAATTTGCCTTTAATTTCAATTGGCGGATTGGTTAAAGAATAAAAACCAGTACTACTAAAGCGCCCTCGAACTAGGTAAACGTTGCCCAAACTTTTGGACATCTTCTGACCGTCTACCATTACAAACTTATTGTGTACCCAGTGTTTGGCTAAACTAAAACCAAGAGCTTGCGATTGCAAAATTTCGTTTTTGTGGTGGATCTCAATATGATCCTCGCCGCCGGTGTGCAAGTCGATTATGTCGTGGTCAGGTGCCGTCTTCGGAGGAAAATATCCATTTAAGGTGCCACAAATCATACACACACATTCACTGTGCCATCCAGGAGCTCCCCAAAGTTTTAGTAAGTCAAATTGCATTAGGGATGGCTGTTGCTGAAGAATTTGGTGTACCAGGTTTTCGGTTTCTGGAAAACTGGAAAATTGCCATTTTTGCAAGTTGTTAGGCGAAACAAATTTCCACAAGGCAAAGTCGTCAGGGTGTTTTTTCCAGGTTTGCACAATTTCTCGGCCAGTATATTGATTCTGATTTTGTGTAGTAAGGCTGAATTTAAACACAGGATGGTCTGGTAAATCTAGGTTTCGGTTGGCTAGGGTGTCAAAATAAATACCGTCATCGGTCACATAAGCCCGCTGGTTAGCTAATAGTTGCAAAGCTAATAGCATTTGTTCGCGAATGTACTCGGTGGCTTTGGGGTTGTGTTTGCCTCTAGGAATTTTTAGATGCAGAGCTTGGGTTTGTTTACGGTAGTCAGTAGTGTAAAATTGCACAATTTCGTCTACGGTTTTGCCTTCTCGTTTGGCTCCTTTTTCAATTTTATCTTCACCCTCGTCGCCATCGCTAACCAAGTGTCCTACATCGGTAATGTTTAAAGTCCACTCAACTTGCCAGCCGGCCAATTTAGCTACTCTGGCTATAGTGTCAGGTAGCCAAGCAGCTCGCATGTTACCGATGCTTTGGTAGTTATAGACGGTAGGTCCGCAAGAATACATTTTTAAAGTATTGGCTTTGACCGTTTGTCGAGGGTCTAGGACTACTAGGGTTTTTTGGTAGGTGTCGTATAGCTTTAAGGGTTTGGGTAGCTGAAACATAAGTAGACAGTGGTTAACAAAAAACTCCCCGAAAAGGGAGTGGTGTAGTTTAGCTAATAATTGATTTGTAAGGTCGTCTAACTACTAACCCCCTCCCACCAACTAGTGGCGGAACAACAACAACAAGGGTTTAGTAGGCGCAAACTAAACATAAATTTAGTTAACTAAACTTGTTAGATAAATAACAACTTAGACTCTGTCAAGCTGTGTTTAGCAAAACTGGAAATTTGCTAATTGGTTTGTCTTGGTGATAGGCTAAACCTGCTTATATTCCTTGGCTATTATCGTAGGGTTGTTAGTTAATAAAATTAATTTTTCTAACTAACTTAAATTTGGTAGTTAGCCAGATTCTTAAGTTTGGTTTTACTTTAATGCAATTTCCAATTGGGCTTAACCACAGAGTCTGGGTACGAATTATTGCTTTGAGCATAACATAAAACCAACACTAGTAGCAACCCTTCAATTGGTCGGATCAGGTAGTACAAATTAAGTTTTGTCCGATTTAGTCCAGGTTTAATTGTTAAAGTTTTGGCTTTGAGATTTAAAGTTTTTAGGCTTGTGTAATATCTAACACATTTTTAATTACAGTTTCTTTAGAGATTTGGTTGTTGTTACGTTAATTCCTGTAGCTCCAGAAGGCTTTCTAGGAAACCAGATATGGAGCTTTGTGCCCCTATGAACAGCCAATTTGTTGCTAATCTTTGTTTTACTCTTTTTTATCGGTTTGAATTCCTGTTTGCTCTAACGAGTATTTGGACCATTCCTTCCAATTTTGCGGCCTCTGTTTCCAATTCTTCGTCACTAAGATAACGCCTGAGCAATAATCTAGCCTTACCCCAGTAGCCAGTATCAGGATTTTGACGAGCAAGTTGAACTAATTGCATACACAAAATTGCTACCAATTGAAGGCTACGTGGATCCTGGTGTAATAGCTGCCTTACGAATTGATTAACTGTATCTAGACTTTTAGCAAAGTAATTGATCTACCGATATTTGGTCTGCCAATTGATTAATTGTTCTATTAAATTATTCTATTAAGTTATCTACTCTGTATCTTGATTAATTCTTCTATTAATTTGTTCTTTTAAGCCATTGTCTATAACTCCATTTTCCCCCATGGTAGAGATTTTTCTAGAAATTTCATTGTAAACTAAAATGTACTCTTTAGGCGGTAGTCTTGTAATCATATTAAGCAACGCAGATATTGCGTCAGTTAGTTTTTTGAGATCATTTAGTTCTGTTGCTTTTGTTGCTGCTTCTTTTAAGAATGCATGTGCTGCGCTGCCTAATGCTATCAACAAAGCATTATTAGGATGATCAATATCTTCTTCAGGTTTTATTTCTCTTAATTCAAGATCAATACTTATTAAAATCCATTCAATCATGAATGATATAAATCTTTTCAGAAAATTTGCATTTATTTCATACGGAAATTCATAGTTTTCTATTTCAGACGCAACTGCTTTAAGTTGATCTGCAATTTCTACTACAAATTCAGCTAGTGGTTTAGGTATAGAACCTTCATAAATTTCAGATAGTCGTATATATCTAAAAGCCATCCGAATAATTGTTTTTGAATCTGTACTTGTTTCTAGTTTTGCTAGGTCTTCTTCTAAACCTTTTTTA
>Ga0209018_1000636_pt1 | contig 31707 bp, 26 predicted proteins | sample YNPBryBLVA2012_FD_185814 | JGI IMG/M metagenome (GOLD analysis project Ga0209018, IMG submission 185814) | Anoxygenic and chlorotrophic microbial mat microbial communities from Yellowstone National Park, USA - YNP Bryant BLVA 2012 (SPAdes)... ...
ATCTTGGGCAGCATGCTCCCCTTGGCGAAGTGACCCTCGGCCATGTACTGCTTCGCCTGCGCCACTGTCATCACGTCAATGGCCTGCTGATTGGGTTTGTTGTAGTTGATGTAGACTTTCTCAACGGCGGTAGAGATGAGGAACAGGTCGGCGCCGATGGAGCGGGCCAGGAGCGAGGAGGCGTAGTCCTTGTCAATCACCGCCGCCACGCCCACCAGGTCGCCCTGCTCGTTCTCGACCACGGGGATGCCCCCGCCGCCAACGGTGATCGTGACCACGCCGGCATCGAGCAGTTGCCGTACCGCTTCCAGTTCCACGATCCGCTGTGGGATGGGGGAGGCGACCACACGCCGCCAGCCACGACCAGCGTCTTCCACTACGACCCAGCCCTCTTTCTCGGCTCGCTCTCTCGCCTCGGCCTCTTCCATGAAGCCGCCGATGGGCTTGGTGGGGTTCTGGAAAGCCGGGTCGTTGCGGTCCAACAGCACCTGCGTGACGACCGTGGCGGCGTGCTTCTTCATCCCTCGCCGCTTGAACTCATTGATCAGGTTCTGCTGCAGCGCGTAACCGATGGCACCCTGCGAGTCCGCCCCGCAGACATCCAGCGGCACTTCGTGCATGCCGGCCACCTTGTGGGCGATCTCCGAGCGGCGGAGGATGAAGCCCACCTGCGGACCGTTGCCGTGGCCGATGGCCACATCCCAGCCCTGCTCGATCATGTCGGCGATATGGAAGCAGGTCTCCTTGGCCGCCTGGTACTGGTCCTCGACCGTCTGGTGATCCTTGTCCTTGATCAGTGAATTGCCGCCGATAGCGACGACGGCCAGTCCTTTCCGGGTCATTGATTACCTCTCTTTGCCACTGGGGAGTTTACCACATCGTCAGCGCCATCACCGCCTTCTGCGCGTGCAGGCGGTTCTCGGCCTGATCGTACACCACCGACTGCGGCCCGTCCATCACCCCGTCGGTGACCTCGATGTTGCGGTCAGCCGGCAGCGGGTGCATGTAGATGGCGTCGGGCTTCGCCAGCGCCATCTTGCGCTCGTCGGTGATCCAGTGCTTGTACTGGTCCTGGATGCGCTTACCCTCCGCCTTGTCGGTGGTCGTCAGCAACGGACCCCAGGACTTGGCGTAGATGATGTCACCGCCCTTGAAGGCCTCCTCCATGTCGTGGACGATGTCGAAAGCGGTGCCATAGCGGCGCGCCTGCGCCTTTGCCTCCTCTTCGATCTCCGGCATCAGCCGGAACTCCGGCGGGTAGGCCAGGGTGATGTCCAGCCCGAAGCGTGGCATCTGCAGGATGAGGGACTGCGGCACCGAGATCGGCTTGAGGTAGGAGGCAGCATAGGCCCAGGAGACCACCAGCCGGCGGCCACGCAGGTCGCGTCCCTTCTTCTCGATGATGGTCATCAGGTCAGCCAGACACTGGAAGGGGTGGTAGATGTCGCACTGCATGTTCAGCACCGGGGCGCGTGAGGCGGCAGCCACAGCGTTCAGGTAGCGGTTGCCGACCCCCCACTCCACGTGGCGGATCGCCAGGCCGTCGTAGTAGCGGCCCAGGATCTCGCCAATCTCCTTGGGGGTATCCCCGTGAGCGATCTGGGTGGTCTTGCTCTCGATGAAGGCCGCGTGGCCGCCCAGTTGGGCCATCCCGGCCTCGAACGAGCCGCGCGTGCGCGTGCTGCTGAAGAAGAAGAGCATCGCCAGGACCTTGTCGCGCAGGTAGGGGTGTGGCTCGCCCACCGCCCGCTTGCGCTTCAGGTCGAAGGCCATGTCCAGGACCGTTTCGACCTCTTCCTTCGAGAAGTCCAGATCACCGATCAGATCACGGCCACGCAAGTTCGTCTGCATCGCTCGAACCTCCTTCGCCGATCCTAGGAAACTGCGCCGAGGATAAGCGCCAGCATGCCCATGCGCAGCACGACGCCGTTGTAGGCCTCCTGCCAGTAGCGGGCGTGACGGGTAGCGTCCACATCGGGCGGTAGTTCGTCCATGCGCGGCAGGGAGTGGAGGATGATCGCATCACTGCGCGCCCTCTCCGCCAGCAGCTGGCGTGTCACCCGATAGTTCTCCGGGGTCAGCCCCTTGTCCGCCCGGGCCTCGTCGCGGGCCTTGGTGTAGTCGGGCTGCACTACCGGCTCCATGTAGATCACGTCCGCCTCGCCAATGACATCGGCCACGTGGTCCGCCTCGCGGAAGACCAGGTTGCGCTCCCGCAGTTCGGCCTTGAACTCCTCGGTCAGCGACATCTCCGGCGGGGCGACGTAGATGACCTCGACATCGAACTGGGTGAGGGCATAGGAGATGGAGTGCATCGTGCGCATGCGCATATCGCCGATGCAGAGGAAGGTCAGCCCATCAATGGTGCCCTTCTCCTGCAGCACGGTGTACAGGTCGGTGAGCACCTGGGTGGGATGCTCGCCCCAGCCATCGCCAGCGTTGATCACCGGCACGCTGGCCCACTTCGCTGCTTCCGCCGGCGCACCCTGCTGGAAATGGCGCATCACGATGACGTCGCCGTAGAACTCCAGCATGTGCACCGTGTCCTTGATGGACTCCTGATAGAAGTCGCCGGCGCGGGTCATCTTGAAGTCGGCGAAGCCGGAGACGTGGCCGCCCAGACGGTGCATGGCCGCCTCGTGCGCCAAGCGGGTGCGGGTGGACGGCTGATAGAACGCGGTGATCATCGTCTTGTCCGCCAGCAGGGTGGCGTTGTGACGGTCGCGAGCATAGTGCTCCAGCGACTGCGCGACCTCGAACATGTAGAAGTACTCCTCACGCTCGAAGTCCTTCAACGACAGAATGTCACGGCCCAGAAAACTACGCATGGTCAAACCTCCTCAATCTCTTCAAGATATTGGCTTGTTTTTGGACCACGGACCACGGACCACGGACCACAGACCACTGACCACAGACGACAGGCCGTCGTCCGTCGTCTGTCGTCCGTCGTCCGTCGTCTGTCGTCCGTCGTCCGTCGTCTGTCGTCTGTCGTCCGTCGTCCGCCTCATATCCGCCCCACCTTGCGCACCACGTGGAACCGAAAGTAGCCGGGCACAAAGAAACTGAGCGAATAGTCCACCACGCGGTCGTTGACATCGTGCAGGCGGCCCACCAGTTTGAGGAGCGCCCTGCCACGGCGCAACTGCAGGCTCTTCGCCAGCATGGGGTCGGCCTCCTCGGCAGCGATCTCCGTGGTCGAATAGGCCAGCACCGGCGAACGTCGCTCAAGGAACAGTTCCAACACCGAACCGTTGAAATGCTCGCCCAGTTCCTCGTAGCGCAGAAACTCCTGAGGGACAACATCCACCAGATAGGCCACCGGTTGACCAGCCACCGCGATGACCCGCGAGACGGCGAGGACGTCCTTCGGGCCGTCCGGGGGAAGCCGCAGCCCTTCCGCCTCCTCCTCCGTCGCCAGCCGCTCGACCACGTCCAGATGCGCCACCTCCGTGTGCAGGCCGATGCGCCGGGCCAGGCTCTCCAGGCTCTCCAGCACCTCCAGGCCCGACTCGAGCAACGGCGAGCGGGAAGCGACGAAGGTCCCCAACCCCTGGCGGCGGACAATGGCGCCCTCTTCCTCCAACAGGCGCAGCGCTTCCCGCAACGTGGCCCGGGAGATGCCCAACTGGGCCGAGAGGGTCGCCTCAGAAGGCAACCGCTCGCCAGCCCCTAACGGCTGCTCCCGGATCAACGCCAGCAGCCGGTCGCGGGCCTGCACATACAATGGTCGGCGGTCGAGTTGGAGCGTCATGTGACCTCACGCCAGACGTCCAGACGTCTGATGTCCAGACAGAGTATACCCGCTTCCTGGCAATTGTCAAGTCGGTCGAAGTCGCCCCTGCGAATCCCTGCCGGCGGGCGACCCGGCGGGTCGCCCCCACGAAGATCCGTCGGCGAATGTGGGGACGAGCGACTGGCTCGCCCCCTGAGGCAAGATCCCACTTGCGCCTTTTCCCAGCATAAGTATAATGACCGCTGGTCAGTTATCTCCGCCCAGGAGCGATCAGCGATGGATTTCTCCCTGAGCGCCGAACATGAAATGGTCGCCCGCATGGTGCGCGACTTCGCAGAGAAGGAAGTCGCCCCGGTCATCAAGGAGTACGACCGCGCCCACCGCGTCAACCGCGACGCCATCCGCCGCATGGCGCAACTGGGCATCCTGGGCATCTGCATCCCCGTGCGCTACGGGGGCCAGGGAATGGACTACATCAGCCTGGCCCTGGCCTGCGAGGAACTGGAGCGCGTGGACACCTCCCTGCGGGTGGTGATGAGCGTCCACGTGGGCCTGAACAGCCTGGGCCTGTTGCAGTGGGGCACGGAAGAGCAGAAGCAGCGTTTCCTGGTCCCCCAGGCGCGCGGCGAGCGCATCGCCACCTACGCCCTTACCGAACCAGGAGCCGGCTCCGACGCCGCGGCCATTACCACCACCGCCCGCCGCCAGGGCGACCACTACCGCCTCAACGGCGAGAAGATGTGGATCAGCCTGGCCGACGTGGCCGACAACTTCCTCATCATCGCCAAGACCGACCCCCGCGCCGACCCACCCCACAGCGGCATGAGCGCCTTCATCGTCCAACGCGAGATGAAGGGAGTGACCACTGGCGACCTGCACGGCAAACTGGGCGTGCGCGCCGGCTCCACCGGCTGGATCAGCCTGAACGACGTGGAGGTGCCGGTGGAGAACCGGCTGGGCGAGGAGGGAGAGGGCTTCAAGATCGCCATGAGCTGCCTGGACAACGGCCGGTACACCGTCGCGGCGGGGGCCACGGGCCTCATCCGCGCCTGCCTGGAGGCTTCGGTCCGGTACGCCCGCGAGCGGCGCACCTTCGGGCAGGAGATCGGCCAACACCAACTCGTCCAGCAGATGATCGCCACGATGAAGCGCGACTACGAGGCAGCGCGCCTCCTCGTCCTGCGCGCTGGCTGGCTGAAGAACCAGGGCCAGCGCAACACCTGGCAAACAGGCCTGGCCAAATGGTACGCCACCGAGGCCAGTTTCGCCGCCGCCTCCAACGCCGTGCAGATCCACGGCGCCTACGGCTATTCCGACGAGTACGACGTGGAACGATACCTGCGCAACGCCAAGGGCGCCTGCATCTACGAAGGGACCAGCCAGATTCAGACGCTGCTCCAGGCCGGCTACGCCCTCGGTTACCGGGAGGACCGCCCACTCCGCTGCGAACTCCCTCCCTACGACGCAGAGGAGTGGCAAAGACAGGAGTGACGAGGATGCACCGCAGAAACGCAGAGGACGCGGAGATTGACCGAAGGACTCTGCGCCCTCTGGGTCTCGGTGGTGAGTTCTTGCAATAGACCCTTTCAACAGGAGGTGAAACGTGCACATCGTCGTCTGCACCAAACAGACGCCCGACTCGGCGGCCAAACTGACGGTTGACGGGGCGGGCAACGTCTCCTGGGGAGACTCCCCCATCATCATCAACCCCTGGGACGAGTACGCGGTCGAGGAAGCGCTGCTGATCAAGGAGCGGCTGGGCGGCGAACCGAAGGTCACCGTCATCTCGATGGGGCCTGAGGCCGCCCTGGAGGCCCTCAAGCACGCCATCGCCATGGGTTGTGACGAGGCCGTGCGCATCTGGGATGACGGCTTCGCCTCCGCGGATACCCTGGGCACGGCCTATGTCCTGGCTCAGGCCATCGCCAGGATGGGAGACGTAGACCTGGTGCTCTTCGGCCGCTCGGCGATCGACAGCCAGACCGGGCAGGTAGCGGTGGAAGTAGCCCGGCGGCTGGGCTTCGCCCCGCTCACCACGGTGATCAAGATCGCCGAGTTGGACCCCGCCGGGCGCTCCATCACCGTCGAGCGGCTGCTCGAGCAGGGCCGCCAGATCGTGCGCGCCCCGCTGCCGGCCGTCGTCGGCACCACCAAGGGCATCAACGAACCGCGCTACCCCTCCTTCATGGGCATCCGCAAGGCCACCCGCGCCGAGTACCCCCTGTGGAGCGCAGCGGACATCGGCGCCGACCCGGCGAAGGTGAGCGCCGGGGTGCGCTGGGAGCGCATCTTCCCGCCTCCGGCGCGTGAGGGCTCGGCGGAGATCATCCAGGCCGAGACGGTCGAAGAGGCTGCCCGCCTGCTGGTGGACAAACTGCTGGCCGAGAAGGTCATCTAGGAGGTGTACTGTGAGCAACGACATCTTCGTCTGGATCGAGCAGTTCCGTGGCCAGCCCGCTGGCCCCTCCTGGGAGGCCATCGGCACCGCCCGGCGCCTGTGCCAGCAGACCGGCGGCAAGGTCTGCGCATGCCTGTTCGGGCAGGGCGTGGCTGGCCTGGCGCAGGAAGCCATCGCCTACGGGGCGGACAAGGTCTTCCTGGCCGATGACGCCACCCTGGCCGACTTCCGTGTCGAGCCGTACGCCGCGCTGCTGGCAGGACTGGCCCGCGAGCACCAGCCAGCGGTGATCCTCCTCGGCGCGACGACCCGCGGACGCGACCTGGGTCCGGCAGTCGCGGCCGACCTGGAGACCGGCTGCGTCGCCGACTGCACCGCCCTGGAGTTCATGGACGGGCAACTCGTCGCCACCCGCCCCATTTATGCTGGCAAGCTGCTGTGCACCTGCACCGTGCCGGAGAAGCGCCCCGCCATCTTCACCACCCGCGCCCGCGCCTTCCCCAAACCCACCCCCGATGCCTCCCGCAGCGGCGAAGTGATCACCGTCCCGCCTGCGCTCTCGGAGGAGCAGATCCCCAGCAAGGTGGTCGGCTTCCAGGAGTCCGAAGGTGGGGTCAACCTGGCCGACGCGGCGATCATCGTCTCCGGAGGGCGCGGCGTGGGCGGCCCGGAGGGCTTCGCCCCCGTCCGCGAACTGGCGGGGGTGCTCAAGGCCGCCGTCGGCGCCTCCCGCGCCGCCGTGGACGCCGGCTGGATCCCCTACGAGCACCAGGTGGGCCAGACCGGCAAGACCGTCAGCCCTGACCTGTATATCGCCTGCGGCATCTCCGGCGCCATCCAGCACCAGGCCGGCATGCGCACGGCCAAGGTCATCGTCGCCATCAACAAGGACCCCGAGGCGCCGATCTTCCAGCTGGCCCATTACGGCATCGTCGGCGACCTGTTCAAGGTAGTGCCGGCGCTCACCGCTGCCCTGAAAGAACGCCTCGGCTAACCCCCGGCCGTATCCCCAATCCGCACAGGGGCGAAGCATCGGCAACGTTTGTCATCGCCGATGCTTCGCCCCCTCAAATGCACCCGGTACCAATTTCCCCTTGCACAGTCCGATTTGAGCGAGTATAATGATACCCATGGGATACTACGTCTTGTAGCCCCAGGGAGACTCTTTGGTAGCAGATAGATTGGACTCTACGAAAAACGAAAACGGAGCCAACACCGCAACCCGGGACTCTGCCCCGCCGGGAAGGGGCAGAAAGGGGGAGGTATGAGCATCCTTCGCTTCAAGCGCTGCGAAAGCGCAATCCGCTGGCGATGGCCCCGCTGGCACCTGCCGGAGTGGGGCCAGGGCATCCTCGAGTTCGCCGTGGTCCTGCCTATCCTCCTGCTCGTCATTCTTCTCATTATCGAAGCCTCGCTCATCGTCCAGGCCTATCTGGCAGTCGAACACGCCGCCAACGAGGCCGTGCGGTGGGCCATCACCTACCAGCCGGTGCAGGGGCGCACGCTGGACGACGAGATGTGCACCAACACCAGCCAGGACCCGCCATTCCTCTTCGAAAACGCCGGCTATGACTGCGACCCTTACGAGGGCGTGGACGAATACAACGCCCGACGGGTGGCGCTCATCAAAGAGCGCGCCCTTGTCGCCGCGGTGGGATTGCGCATCAACCCCAACGCCCTGGGGATGACGCAGACGGATTTCAACAACCGCCTCAACACCCCGGGCTTCTTCGGCGTGCGCGTGTGGGGTTTCCCGTCCTTCGAGTCCTCCGAGCAGCTGGACCACCCCGGCCTGCCGGGGCTGCCGGTGCGCGTCCAGGTCGTCCACTGCGTGGAGATGGTGGACCCGCTGTTCCGTGCCATGCGCCCCTGCATCCGCGTGCAAGCCACGGCAGAGATGATCAACGAGGGGATCCAGGTGGGCTTTGGCAACCTCCCGCCCCCCACCTTCAACCCCCCGCCCACTTTCGTCGTGACGCCTCCCGGCGCTGCAGCGACAGAGACGCCAAACCCCAGCGGCACTCCTGTCGGCACCCCCACCCCGCAGCCCATCAACTATCGCGTGAACATCACCTTCAACACGTTTACAGTCACGCTGCCCCTGCAGCGCGGCCACAACGTCACCGTGACCGTCACTGACGAGAACAGCAACCCTCTGCCCAACGTCCTCGTCAGTTTCTCCACCAACTTTGGCGCCTACGGCTACTCCGGCGTGGAGCCGCAATACCTGCAGTTCACCACCGACGGCAACGGCCAGGCCATCCCGCGCATCTACGCCAATCAGCCCGGCACCGCCAACCTGCGCGCCTGGATAGACCTGGACAGCGATCAGGCGTGGGACCTCGGCGAGCCCACCGACCAGGCAACCGGCCAGTGGATCGTGGGCCCCGGCCCCTACATCCTGGCCTCCGACCACGAGGTCCTGCCGTTGGACTGGATCAGCGTCAGCCTCTACGACCACCAGCCCACCCTCAACCCGTATCGCGTGCTGTGGTGTCGCGTCTCGGGTGACGGCATTCCCTCCGCCGAACTGCTCTCGGGCATCAACGTGGATGCCGGGACCGGCGATATCCTGGGCCTGGCGGTGGAGATCCCCCTCGGCAGTTCCGGCTACTACCGGCTCGAATCCCACACCGATGGAGGGGATTGCGGCGACGTCGCCACCCTGGCCGGAGTCTCGGCGGAGATCCTGGCCACCACCGTCCCGCCCGACCTGACCATCAGTTCCTTTAACATCCCCGCTGACATCCAACCCAACACCCCCTTCCTGATGTCGGCGGTCGTCTCCAACCTCACCCCCGGCGAGTCGGCGGAGACGTTCGACGTGGACTTCTACCTGGATCCCCCCAGCGCGCCGTCGCAGGGGCAGATGGGGGTGATCAAACAGTGGGTCTCCGGCATTACCCCCTACGGGACCGCCATCGTGACCACCGTGATGTGGGTGGATTGCGTCGGCCCGCACCAGATCTGGGCGCGGGTGGACAACACCAACTACGTCGAGGAGACAGACGAGGAAAACAACGTCAACTCGATCAGCATCATGGCCCAGTGCCCGCTCGAGGAGCATAACGGCCAGGTGGTCATCCCAGCCCTGGAATACGACAGCAATGTCGCCGGCTTCTACCGCACCGGCTGGAACGCCGAGACGAACACCGGCTATCGCAGCCCAACCGGAAACTATGCCTACGCGGGCGGCGGTCTGACCAACCCGACCAACGCCTACGCCAACGATTCCGCCTACGCCAGCCGCGACAACAACGCCGACGGCGTGGCTCACGTCTTCCGCGATTACGGTTTCAACATCCCGGCCAATGCCGGCATCCGCGGCATCGAAGTGCGCCTGGACTGGTGGCTCGACAGCACTGCTGGCACCAACCGCATCTTCGTTTACCTCTCCTGGGACGGCGGCAACTCCTGGACCGCGGCCCAGACGGCCGGAACTGAGGCCACTGCCGATGGCAACCCCACCAACGTTGTAGGCGCCACCGGCACGAACACGCCCTTCGGACGCTCCTGGCAGCCCTCGGACTTCTCTAACGAGAACTTCCGCGTGCGCATCGAACTGGACACCACCGACACCTCGCGCGACTTCCGTGTGGACTGGGTAGCCGTACGAGTCACTTACCGTACCCCCACCGGACGGAACAAGGCCTGGCAGGCAACGGCCTATGGCGGCACCCCCACCATGCTCGTGCCTTCCGCTACGGATGACATCTACAGCGTCTACACCGACTTCGACAACCCTTACGTGGACGGCCAAGTGCCGCCGCTGTTGACCTACGACGTCAACTTCGAGCACGCCGGCACCTACTACGTCTGGATGCGCGGTCGGCCCTGCACCGAGTCGGCCCGCGGCTGCACCACCACCGCCGGCAACAACGACTCGGTGTGGGTCTCGCTGGACGGCCTGCCTTCCAGCAACGCTTACCGCATGGGCAGCTGGCCGGCAGGCGACCTCACCTGGCGCAGCCTGAACATGGACGGCGCACAGACCACTCTGGTCGTCCCCAGCCCGGGCGTGCACCAGGTGCAGGTGCGCATGCGCGAGGACAGTTTCGAGTGGTCCACCATCGTCCTCACCACCACCGCTGGCGGCAGCGGGCCCACAGGGGCGGGCCCTGTCTTCACCTGCGGCAGTGAGACCCAGCCGCCCTGGTACGACAACACCAAGCCGCCCGGCCTGCTGGAGTGCTCACAACTGCTGCGTGCGGCCAGTTTCGAGGGCAACCCGCAGAACGTCTTCCCGCCCTGGTATGCCGGCAGTGCGGGCGCGTATCAGCGCACCGGCTACCTGCGGCAGGACGGCGCCTTCTCCACCCGCCTGCACGCCTCGCTCGGCGCTTACCCCACCTGCGCCGCCTTCTCGCCCTACCTGTATCAGACCGTGCAGATTCCCACCGAGGTCTACTCCCTCACCCACCTCACCATCGAGGGGTACTGGGCGGTGGGCGGCAGCCTGGCCGAGTGCAGCTACTTCAACACCACCGACGCCGATGACTCCCTGCGTGTCCAGATGCGCGATAGCGCAGGGAACCCCATCTCCAACAGCATCACCATCGGCGACGGCAGCACCCCGGCCGAGACCTGGCTCCGCTTCTACGTAGACGTCACCAACGACATCAACCTGATCTCCCGCGCCGGGCAGAACCTGCAGGTCTACTTCTTCGGCGTCCATGACCAGGACGCCTACGGCACCTGGTTCTACCTGGACAACCTCGCCTGCAACATCTGCACGCAATGGCCCATCCCCGATCCCGAGCCCGGCACCGCCTCCTTCGGCGGTCTGGCGCGCACCATCATCGGTGGGGTGCCCCAGCCGATGCCCGGGGTGGACGTGTGGGCCTACACCCAAGGCGGCCAGGTGCTGCACACCCGCAGCATCCAGGACGGCACCTACCACTTCTACAACATCCCGCCGGGCACCTACACCATCTACGCCGAGGCCTGGATCGGCGGATACCTGCGTATGGCAACGAGCACGGTCACGGTAGTGGCCGACCAGCGCAACTACAATGTCCACCTGCTGTTGCAATAACATGGACAATGGTCAATTCCCAATTCCCAATTCCCAATTCCCAATTTCCCAGTTTCCCAATTTCCCAGTTTCCCAATTTCCCAACTTCCCAACTTCCCAACCTTCGACGAAAAACGAGCGATGAGCCATCTGCGAACCGCAAGCCGTGACAGGCGATGGGAGACGAAGGCGTGGATCGGCGCGCTGCTGGCCGGTGGCCTGCTGGCCCTGACCACGTGGCTGGCGCTGGCTGCCCCAATGCGCGGCTTCCTACATATGACCACCAACCTCTCCCAGCGACCAGCGCGCTGGTCCAACTTCGCCGACATCGCCGTCGCCCCTGACGGCGACCGCGTGGCTGTGGTCTGGCCGGAGGCGTACGCGGACGGCGGCGACCCGCGCGGCAACGTCTACCTGCGCTGGGCCTCCGAAGGGAGCGGCTCGGGTTGGAGCAGCCCGCTGCTCCTCTTCAGCGGCTCCGCCACCAACTGCGCCTTCGCCACGTCCGTAGCGGTCACCGGCACCACCGCCCACGTGGCCTACGCCGTCAGCACGCCCTGCGAGAACCCCACTCAGCAGACCATCTACTACCGTACCTGCCCGCTGGTCTCCGGTGGATGGTGCGCTGCCGCCGTCGTCATCGCGCAGATCTCCATCTCCGGCAGCGACCCCGGCTACGGGGCCGTGGACCTGGCCCTCGACGCGCAGAGCAACCCCCACTTCGTCTACAGCGTCTACCGCATGGTCAGCGGGTCGGACATCGGCACGGTCTACTACTGCTGGCGCCATGACGGCACAACCGAGCCGGAGTGGCAGGTATCACCGACAGGCCAGGACACCAACAACCCATCCATCGCCTGGGCAAACAACGTCGTGCATGTGGTCTGGGAGAACGAGGTGGATGACGAGATTTGGTATCGCCGCAAGTCCGGCACCACCTGGAGCGGCGCTACCATCCTCACCGGCGATGCCGGCTCAGACGTGTATGCACCGCGTAACCCGGACGTCACAGCACGCGACAGCCGGGTGATCGTCGTCTGGGACTGGCACTACCCTATCTACGATCCGAACGATCCCGACTATATCGTCGCCTACCGCCGCTCCGATAACAGCGGTAGCGGTTGGGTGGGGACATGGCGCGAGGTCGGCACCGACCTGGGCAGCCCGACCAACTTCTACACTTCCACCGCCGAAGCCATCCCGGCCGAATACAACACTTACCTCCGCCCCAGTGTGGCCCTGGACGGGTGGGGGCGGCCCACGGTGGTCTGGCACGCCGACCAGGGCGCGCCAGACGCGCCGGACTATGACCTCTTCTACACCCAGGCTACCACCCTCACCCTGAACAACGTCATCTGGGGCCCCACGACCCGGCTCAACGCGTTCACTACCGGCCAGTCCGCCAGTCCGCGCGTGGCGCTCTCCGGCGAGATCACCCCTCATCTTCACGTGGCCTGCCTCTTCGGCAACGGCAGCGATTGGGAGACGGTCTACGAGAGCAACGAAGCGGAGGGGTACTCATTTCTCTATCTGCCGGTGATCCGCCGATCGTCGTCGTGATCGGCAGAGGTTGAGGTATGTCAGAGACGACCAACCGCAGCGGAGGCCGATGGGTTCTTCTCCTGGGCCTGGCTTTTGTCCTTTCGCTGGCGCTGGCGATCCTGCTGATCCGCCAGTCGCCGGGCCAGGCGTACCCTCCGGCCGTTGCGGTCTCGTCGCTCGACCTGGGCACGGGCATCCCTGCCCGACAGGCGTACGCGCGGGCGGTCGAGGTCGCCCGCAACTGGCAGGCCGACGCCGAACTGGCCCTGGTCTCCGCCTACTGGCGCGCCCGTCAGGGGGGCTGGTCTGGCAGCGGCTGGGCCTTCCAGTTCTTCTCGCCGGCCAGCGGACGGTTGGCGATCGTCCTGGTCGAGCCGCAGGAGGCGCGGCTGTTGCGGGAATCGCCGTGCCCATACCCGATGCTCACCTTCACCGCCGATGCATGGCAGGTGGACAGCCCGGCTGCGGTGCAGACGTGGCTGGCGCAGGGCGGCTCGCAGTTCCTGGCCCGCCCGGAAGAGGTTGACCTGGCGCTTACCCTGCGCGTCGAGAGCGCAGGGGAACCACCGGTCTGGACGATCACCGGCGTCGGCGGCGATCAGGTGTGGACGGTGCAGGTAGACGGCACGAGCGGAGAATACCGAGAACCGGAGTAACGGCTCAGCCATCTGGCGCCTGGCGACTGACTGAGCAGTTACGAACGGGGTTTGGAGGAAGAGGGATGAGAAGGAAAACGAACGGGCAGAGCGTGGTTGAGTTCGCGATTGTCCTCCCACTGCTGCTGCTTCTCTTCGCCGGTCTGCTGGAGATCGGCCAGGCGCTGCACAGCTACGCCCTGGTGATGGCCGCCAACCGCGAGGGGGTGCGCTTCGCTGCCCGTGGTCGCTTTGACGACACCACCGTTGCCCAGCGGGTCATCACCGCGGGCGGTGTGACCACGGTGGGCGGCGGCTCCGTCCCGCGCCTGAGGACCACCGGGCCGCAGCCCAACACCGGCATCATCATCACCCACATCCCCATCCAGGATGACGGCACGGTGCTCTCCACCACCGTCTACGTCACGGGCACCGTCGCCTTCACAGACACCCGCCCCATCCGTGAGACAGACAGCCGGATAGATATCGAGGAGATCGTCAACCGGAACGCCCCCACCACTGTCGCCATCAACAACCTACGCGAAGAGGCGGGGTACGAGCGACTCACCGACGAGATCGTCGTGCTGGAGGTCTTCTACGCCCATACCACGTTGCTGCGTTTCCGTTTCTTCGCCCTCCACGACCCTTTCATGCTCTACACCCACTCGGCCATGCGCGTCTTCCGCGACTCGCGTATAGACTGACCTTTCCTCTGTGACTCGACAGGGGAGTGCTGCGAGGTGTGAAATGAAAGCGACCAGAGAAGCGACCACGACACAAAGTGGAGAGCGACGGGAGCATACCCAGAAGGGACAGACCCTCATTTTCGTGGGTATCTCTATCTTTGTCCTGCTGATCATCATCGGCCTGGGGGTGGATCTGGGACTGTTCTACGTCGAACGGGTGCGCATCACCCGCGCGGTGGACGCGGCAGCGCTGGCCGCAGCGGCAGAACTGCCCTTTGAGCAGACGGATAGCGGTCAGATGGGTGCCGCGCCGCAGCGGGCGATCGAGTTCCTGCTGGAGAACGGCTATGACGCCTTCGATCCAAGCACCCGCCTGGTGTGGAACGGCGCCTACGTCTCCGGCCCAGAAACCGAGGAGCAGGCGACGACCATCATCGAACTGGACACGGCCAGTTTCCGCGACCAGACCCTGCCGCCGGCCCAGCAGGTCAACTCCGCCGACCGCATCCGGGTGCGGGTGCTGCGGCGCGTGCCGGTCATCTTCATGCGCTTCATCGGCTTCACCACCATCCCCGCCGTTGCCTCGGCTACCGCCGAGAACATCAACAACCTGGACATCGTCATCGTCTTCGACCGCTCCGGCTCGATGGAGTTCGACACGCTCTGCTACGGCTGCTGGGCAAAGAACGCCGCCATCCCCTACCCCGGTGGCAACCTCTATCCCTTGCCGTGGCGCGGGGACGCCAACGGCCCGCCGCAGCACTGCGGAGCGACCACAGCCTACTCCACCGGCGGCTATCAATACTACTTCATCGAGGCGGAGGAATACTCCCGGCTCAGCAACCCTTACGACCGTTTTCTCTACACCTACTACTACACGTACTGGGTCATGCAGCGAGAACCAAACGATGGCGCTTCCGGGCGCGACAGCCGCGGCGCCTATATCGAACACATGCCCTACGTTGACAACGAAGCCAGCGACGCCTACGGCGTGACCTGCCGGCAGAGCGATATCGCCAGCAGCGGTTCCTGCTACAGCAACGTGCCCGGCGGCCCCTTCCCCGCCCCGCGCGCCGACTACGATTTCACAGTGCTCAACAGCGGCAGCTACTACATCTGGGTGCGGGCCCAGGCCCCCTCCACCTGGCCGAACCCGGCGGGCATTGACCGCCGGCTCTTCTGGAGCATTGACGGCGGCACAGTCAACTCGGAGGGGGACTACGCCCGTGGCACCGGCTACAACGGGGCTTCCGCCAACGCATGGAGATGGCGGCGACTGAACGACACCGCCTTCAACTGGCAGGCGGGCGTGAACCACGTGCTGAGCCTGTGGCCCAGCGGGGCGGGCTTCGCCGTGGATCGGATCGTCATCACCAACAACCCCGGAGGCGCGGAAGGGGGAACGACAACAAACCTCGCGCCATTGGACGCCAACAGACCATGCTCCGACGTCAACCAGTGCAGCGGAAGGGGCAGCTCCTACTGGGCTAACGGGCGAACCGACTGGGCCTGCAACCCCTGCGACGCCCGCTTCGCCGGTCATCCCGGGCAGACTGGCTATCGCGAGATGGAGCCGAACTGCTCCTACGGCCCCAACCCCGACCGCCGTTACGACGACATCTACGACGATGAGCAGCCCATCCGCGCCGCGCTCGAGGCCGCCAAGCGCTTCGTCGCCCGCCTCGACCCCCGCTACGACCAGATTGGCTACGTCTACTACAGCAGCAGCGCCTCCATCCGGAGCGAGCTGCAATGCCTGCGCCGGTTGGGCAGCAACGCCTGCACCCCCCAGGTCATCACCGACACCGTCATGGCCCAGATAGACCAGACCTATGCTGGAGGCTCGACCGACATCGGCGGCGGGATCAAGGCCGGCATCCAGGTGCTGAGCACGCAGTCCCCGCACTACGGCCGCCCCGGCGCCGCCCACGTGATGATCCTGATGACCGACGGACGGGCGAACGTCGTTCCCGATACCCAGTGCTACCAGCAAGACCTGTGGCCGGATAACTCCGGCTCGACCAATGAGGTGCGCGCGCGCGACTGCGTCATCTACTACGCCCAGCAGGCCCGCAACAACAGCATCGTCATCTACACCATCACCCTCGGTACCTCCGCCGACTTCGAGCTGATGCAGGCCGTGGCCGACCTGACCGGCGGCGTCCACCGCAACGCCGACCGCCCGGAGAAACTGAACGAGATCTTCGACGAACTGTACGAACGCATCTTCCTGCGGCTGGTGGATTGACCGTCACCGCTCACCGTCATCCGGGGTGCGACGCGCTGACCAGCGCGTCGCACCCCCATTTGGGGGGATACGGCATCCCACTGCCGCCCGCCAATGCACCAGGACGCGGAATTTGTAGGACAACCGCTCGCAGTTGTCCTGCAAAGCGGCCAACCCGACAAAATGAGGACATACCCACGTGGAAATTTCACTTGACAGAACGGCGGAAGTCATTATCATTGATAGAAACGGGCAGCAAATGCCTGACCTGGCGCAGATGGAGGGCAGGCTGCCGTAACTGGCGGTGAAAAGACCCTTTCCCGGAGGCAAACAAATGGGCAACAGACGAGTCCTCGTCCTGGTAGGCCTGGTGGTCATCGCGCTGGCAGCCCTCCTGGCTGTCTACTTTCTCAGAAGGCCTGCCGGGCCCAGCGCAGAGGCCACCCCTACGCCGGAGGTACAGACGCTGAACATCCTCGTCGCTGCCAACAACCTCACCAGACGCATGCAGATCAGCGATGCCTACGTCATGTCGCAACCCTGGCCCATTGACCAGCTGCCGCCAGGGGGGTATTTCACCGACCTGGCCGACGTGGTCGGGCTGTGGGTGCAGGTGGACCTGATCCCCCAGGGCACACCACTGGCCCCGAGCATGCTGGCCCAGACCCCTGGTACGGTCGGGCCCGGTTCAGATATCTCCCGAAACCTCCTCCCCGGTTACCGCGCCTACGCCATCCCGATGGACCTGCTGGGCGCGGTCGCCTGGACCATCCAGCCAGGAGACCGGGTGGACGTGCTGGCCTCCTGGGAGATCGTCAACCTGGACGAGGATTTCCAATCCACCCTGCCCAACCAGTTCACCTGCATCGGCGCAGACTGCAGCGGCACCTATGGACGCCTGGAACTTCTGCCGAACGGCCAGCCGGTCATGGTCTTCCCGTCCGCTGCGGCGCGGAACCGCTACGTGGCCCAGACGACCATCCAGAACGTCGTAGTGATGGGCATCGGCACCTTCCAGACACCGGAGACCACCACCACCAGAGAGGGTGAAGCCCCAACCACCGGAGAGCAGGCGCCGACGCAGCCGGCAGCGGCGCAGGCGGTGATCCTGATGGTCACCCCGCAGGACGCATTGGTGCTCAAAGCCCTGGTGGAACTGAAGGCCAACATTGACCTGGCCCTGCGGTCGTCAGATGAGACGGCTGGCGAGATCGCCACGGACCCCGTCTCCGCGGATTACATCCTGAACCGGTACGGCATCATTCCGCCGCCGCTGTTGCCTTATGGCGTCGAAGCGCCAGGCACCAACCCGCTGGAAGGCCAGGTCCAGACCGCCGCCACCACCCGTCCAGCCGAGTAACCGTGGAACGATACGTTGATCAAAAAGAACGCATCCGCGTCCTGATCGTTGACGATGTGGCAGAGACGCGGGAGAACCTGCGCAAGCTGCTCTCGTTCGACCCGGACATCGAGGTGGTCGGCTCCGCCAGCACCGGCGAGCAGGGCATCCAACTGGCGAAGGAACTCCAACCCCACGTCGTGCTGATGGACATCAACCTGCCCGGCATGGACGGCATCACCGCCACGGAGCACATCGTGCGCGAGGTGCCGACGGCGCAGATCGTCATCCTGTCGGTGCAGGGGGAGAGCGGCTATATGCGCCGGGCCATGGCCGCCGGGGCGCGCGACTTCCTGGTCAAGCCTCCCAGCAGCGACGAACTGGTCAACGCGATCCGCCGCGCCTACGAGATCAGCAAGACCCAGGCCATGCTCATCACCACCCCGCAGATGCTGGTCGAGGTCGGCGGGCAGAAGAGGTTGCGCCCCAGAGGAGCGCCCCGTCGCAATGGCCGGCTGGTAACGGTCTTCGCGCCGAAGGGGGGCGTGGGCTGTACCACCGTGGCAGTGAACCTGGCCATCGCTCTGCACGAGGCGCTCGCGCCGGAGCGAAAGGCGGCGCTGATGGACGCCAGCCTGCAGTTCGGCGACGTGGGAGTGATGCTCAACCTCCAATCCAGCCGCAGCATCGCCGACCTGTCCGGCAGGCTGGAAGACCTGGACTCTGACATGCTGACCAGCGCGATGACCGCGCACCCTTCCGGCATCAAGGTGCTGCTCGCCCCACCCCATCCGGAGGCGGCAGAGGCGCTGCGAGCCAGCGAGACGGGCAGCCCGGACGGCGGGGGCCTCGCCCGACGGTTGCGGGCGATCACCAACAACCTGCTGGCGGAGTTCGACCTGGTCGTGGCCGACACGGCGAGCCTGCTGGACGACGTCACCCTGACCCTGTTGGACGCCTCGGTTGTGGTGCTGGTGGTCATCACGCCGCTCATCCCGGCCATCAAGTCGGCGCGCATGTTCCTGGATGTAGCCTACCAGATGGGGTATCCGCCAGACAAGATCGGCCTGGTGATCAATGAGGCAGACCGCCGCACCGGCCTGCGGGTGGACCAGATCGAAAAGGCACTGGTACCGGCGATCGCCCACATCCCTTACGACGAGCGCGCCGGCCTCTCAGCCGCCAACCGCGGCATACCGATGATGGTCGAAGAGCGAGGTAAACCCATCGGTCAGGCCTTCGTCCAACTGGCACGCAACGTCATGGAGCGCATCGAACGGCTCAGCCCTGCCGAGGAGGAGGCCATAGAAGACGAGTCGGCCGAGGCCAGCCGCAGGTTGTTAGGGCGGATTATGGGATGATGGGAAGACGTGAGGACGTGATGAGGCGGAGCAGAGAGGGATAGGACATGTCACTCCTGAGGCGAATCGAACGGGCTCAACAAGAGACGGGGCAGACGCAACAACAGCGCGGCGTTCCCACCGAACCGCGAATCCAGCCACGCGCCCCTTCACCGGTGCGCGATGCCTTCCGCGACCTGAAAACGCGCATCCAGACGAAACTGATCGCCGAACTGGACCCGACGATGGACGTCAGCCGGCAGGACGAGGTACGGCGGACGATCCTGGAGATGTACAACGCCATCCTGGCGGAGGAGCAGATCGTCCTCAGCCGCGCCGAGCGGGAACGGCTGTTCGAGCAGATCGTGGCCGAGATCCTGGGGTTGGGTCCCCTCGACCCTCTGCTGCGCGACGAGTCGGTCACCGAGGTGATGGTCAACGGCCCCAAGAACATCTACATCGAGCGGGCGGGGAAGATCGAGCGGGTGCGCGCCTCCTTCGAGTCAGAAGAGCACCTGATGCGCATCATCGAACGGATCGTCGCCCCCCTGGGCCGGCGCATTGACGAGAGCGTGCCCTACCAGGACGCCCGTCTGCCCGACGGCTCGCGCGTCAACGCGGTCATTCCGCCCCTGTCACTGGTGGGGCCGGTGCTGACCATCCGCAAGTTCTTCAAGACCCCCCTCACCGCCGACCGGCTGATCGAACTTGGCTCCATCTCCCCCGAGGCGATGGAACTGCTCAAGGCCTGCGTCCAGGCCAAACTGAACATCATCATCTCCGGAGGCACCGGCACCGGGAAGACGACTTTCCTCAACGTGCTCTCCGGCTACATCCCCAACGATGAGCGGATCATCACCATCGAGAACGCGGCGGAGTTGCAACTGCAGCAGGAGCACGTGGTCACGCTGGAGTCTCGCCCCCCGAACATCGAGGGACGCGGCGAGGTGACCATCCGTGACCTGGTCATCAACGCGTTGCGGATGCGGCCCGACCGGATCGTCGTCGGCGAGTGCCGTGGCGCGGAGGCCTTCGACATGCTTCAGGCGATGAACACCGGCCACGAAGGCTCGATGACCACCATCCACGCCAACACCCCGCGCGACGCGCTGGCCCGCATCGAGAACATGGTGCTGATGGCCGGGATGGACCTGCCCCACCGCGCCATCCGTGAGCAGATCGCCTCGGCGTTGGACATGATCGTCCAGCTGGCGCGCATGCGCGATGGCACGCGCAAGGTCGTCAGCATCAGCGAGGTCGAGGGCATGGAGGGGGACGTCATCGTCATGTCCGAGATCTTCAAGTTCGAACTGGCCGGTTACGAACAGGGCCGGGTGATCGGCCGGCTGCGCCCGACCGGCCTGCGGCCCAAGTTCATGGAGAAGATCGAAGCCAGTGGCATCCATCTGCCTCCCACGATCTTCGGCATCCGCGAACGCCACCTATGAGCCCTGGTGATATCTGTTGAGGTCATGGGAAAGCCTTTCCAGGCACTGTGCGGTTATGAGGGTTGTAAGGATAGAAGAGCATGGGTGACACAGCCATCCTGATTGTGGCCGGCGTCCTGCTGGCGGCGATCGTGATCTACGGCGCTTACATCGTCATCCGCGGCCGCAAGTCGGAGGTGGAGGAGCGTCTGGGGCGTTACACCGCTGGCATCGAGGTGGAAGCCCCCAAACAAGAAAAGCGCGCCTCACCCATCGGGGAACGGCTGGACCGCGCGCTGGCCGGTCGGGGGATCGCCGAGAACATCCGCATTCAGTTGGCCCGCGCCGACCTGAAACTGACCGTCAGCGAGTACCTGGCCGCCACCGTGATCTCGGTCGTTCTGGCCGCGGCAGCGGGCATGATCCTCTTCCGCAGCCCGCTGCTGGCTATGGTGGCGGGGGTCGTGGGGTTCTTCGCGCCCCGGTGGTACGTGGGGTTCCTGCAGAGAAAGCGGCTGCGCACCTTCAACAACCAGTTGAGCGACACGATCAACCTGATGGTCAACTCCATCCGCGCTGGCTACAGCGTCCTCCAGGCTATGGAGGCCGTAGCCGAGGAGATGTCCCCACCTACCTCCGAGGAGTTCCACCGCGTGGTGCGCGAGGTGCAACTGGGCCTCAGCATGGAAGAGGCCCTCAACAACCTGCTGCGCCGCGTCCGCTCCGACGACCTGGACCTGATGGTCACGGCGATGAACGTCCAGCGGGAGGTCGGTGGCAACCTGGCGGAAGTGCTGGATGCGATCAGTTACACCATCCGTGAGCGCGTCCGCATCCAGGGGGAGATCCGCGCCCTCACCGCCCAGGGGCGCTGGTCAGGCTACATCGTCAGTTTCCTGCCGCTGGTCGTCTCGGTGGCGATGTACTTTCTCAACCGGGATTTCTTCATCGTTATGATCGAGAACCCATGCGGTTGGATCATGATCGGCGTAGCGATCGGACTGCTGGTGGCCGGGTACATCGTGATACAGAAGATTGTGACCATTGAGGTGTAGGGGGGGTGAAGGTTTCGGGTTTCGGGTTTCAGTTGGTGGACCGCAGGCTGGATGAAGACGTGAGGGAAAGAAAATGAGTTCGTTGGGGATTGCAATCCTCGTTATCGGCGCGCTGGTGGGATTGGCTCTGGTCGCGGTCGGCGCGCGCGGCCCGCGCTCCCAAGGAGGCGACATCGAGGAGCGCCTGGCGCAGTTGGGGACGCTCGAACGGCCCCCCTCTCTCGAAGAGATCGAACTCTCCCTTCCCTTCACCGAACGTATCCTGCGCCCGCGCCTGCAGAAGATGGCCGAGTTCATCTCCCGCCTGACGCCCGCCCAGACGCTGACGCGCACCCGCCGCAACCTGGAACTGGCCGGGGTGGAGCGGCGCATCAGCACGACCGAGTTCCTGGGTCTTCGTTTCCTGCTGATGGGACTGCTGGGGGCAGCCTCCATCGCCTTCGCCTCCACCAGCCAGGGCCTCTCCACCCTGTTGAAGATCATCATCATCCCTGTCGGCGCGATCGCGGGCAACTACCTGCCGGTCTTCTGGCTCAGTTCGCGCATGAAAAAGCGACAGAAGGAGATCATCCGCGCGTTGCCGGACGTCCTGGACCTGCTCACCATCTGCGTCGAGGCGGGACTGGGGTTCGACGCGGCGATGGCCCGCGTGGTCGACAAGTGGGACAACGAACTGACCCGCGCTTTTGGACGTGTCCTGCAGGAGATTCGCCTGGGCAAACTCCGCCGCGAAGCGTTGCGCGACATGGCCGACTCGGTAGACGTCAACGACCTCTCCACCTTTGTCGCCGCCGTCATCCAGGCCGACCAGTTGGGCGTGAGCATCGCCAAGGTGCTCCGCATTCAGTCGGAGCAAATGCGCATCCGCCGCCGTCAGCGCGCCGAGGAGGAAGGCCGCAAGGCGCCGGTGAAGATCGCCCTGCCGACTGTGCTGCTGATCTTCCCATCGCTGCTCATCCCTATCCTCGGGCCAGCAGCGCTACAGGTCTTGAACATCTTCTCGACCATCAACACGCCCTGAACGCTTTTTCATCGAAGCCAACAACGAAGCCTATGCCATCTGTTGACACCGTCATCATTGGCGGGATGAGTCTGTGGCACACGCTGCTTGACCTGCTCTTCCCGCCACGTTGTATCATCTGCCGCCGCCCGGGGACCTGGTTGTGCGTGGAATGCACCCCGCACCTGCCCTATATCACCGGTCCGGTGTGCCAGCATTGCGGCGAGCCCCTGTCACACGGGACGGTCTGCCGCCGCTGCCGCCAGACCCCCCTTCGCCTGGAGGGCATTCGCTCGGTTCTCCTTTACGAAGGTCCCGTGCGCGACGCCGTCCATCGCCTGAAGTACCGTGGCGGCCGGACGCTGGCCCCTCCCCTGGGCGCGCTGATGGCGACTGCCTGGCAGCAACAGCCACCAGAGGTGGACGTCATCGTGCCGGTGCCGCTACATCCGCGTCGCCTGCGCCAGCGGGGCTACAACCAGGCAGCATTGCTGGCCCGCGAGATCGGCTGGCGCACGGGACTGGCCGTGAACGAGGAGGCACTCTGTCGCACCCGGGCCACTCCCCCGCAGATGCGCCTCAATGCCGCAGCGCGACGACAGAACATCGCCGGCGCCTTCCGCTGCCCCGATGGCTCCCGTCTGCCGCCCCGCGTGCTGCTCGTGGACGATGTCTGCACCACCGGCGCGACTCTGGAAGCCTGCGCCGACGCGCTGCGTGCCAGTGGCGCCTCATTGGTCTGGGCGCTCACCCTGGCCCGAACTCGTCACCCTCCACTCCGTTGACCGCCACGGCGCCAGGACACATCTGTGGTAGATAGAGGCCGCAGCAAAACAACTACTCCTGGAGGTAAAACGGCATGGAAATCCAACTGACCGGACGCAATCTGGAGATCACCCCTCGTCTCCAGACATACGTGAACCAGAAGGTCAAGAAACTGAACCGTTATCTGCCGAACCTGGATGTGGTGCGTGTGGACCTGGCTGTCGAGAAGACGCGCTCGAACTCCGACCGCCAGGTGGCCCAGCTCACCCTGCGCACCGGCGGGACGATGTTGCGGGCGGAGGAGCGCGCCTCCGATATGCTCGTCGCCATTGACACCGCGGTGGACAAGATGCGCCGCCAGATCTCCCGCTACAAGAAGCGACGACAGGACCGCTGGCAGCGCACTGGCGAGGAGGAAGCCGCAGAGGGCGAGGCGGAGGAGGCCCCCGAGGGTGAGATTGTACGCACCAAGCGCTTCGAGGTCGTGCCGATGAGCCCCTCGGAGGCAATCGAGCAGATGGAACTGCTGGGGCACCAGTTCTTTGTCTTCCTCAACGCCGAAGAGGGCAGCATCAACGTCCTCTACCGCCGCAATGACGGCAACTATGGGCTGATCATGCCCGAGACCCGCTAGACAATCCCGCACGCAATACCTCGTAGGGGCGCAGCGACGCTGCGCCCCATACTATGCCCCCCACACCCCACGGAGGGAATATGGGCGCTGCCAGAGCCAACCTCATCACCCTGCTGCTGTTCGTCGGCGGCGGAGGAAAGAGCGCGGTAGAGATCACCATGCGCCGGGCCGTGCAGGCCGCCGCGCGCGACCTGTTGGAGAGGTTGCTGGCCTGCGAGGAGATCGGCCAGGCCATCATCGCCACGGATGACGCGGAGTGGGCCTCTTCACTACGCGAATGGCCGGTGACGGTAGACCTCGACCCTCCAGGGATCCCCTTCCACTTCGGACAGCGCCTGGCCGACCTGATCGCCCGCCACGACGTGAAACGGGCACTCTACGCCGGGGGCGGAGCGGCCCCGCTCCTCACCACCACCCAGTGGCGAGAGATGCTCCACCGGTGGGCCGCCGGGGGACCGGGGTTGCTCACCAATAACCTCCACTCCTCCGATTGGATCGGCTTCCAGCCTGCTGACGGGTGGCTCTCCCTGATAGCCGCCCAGGCGCGAGACAACGGTCTGGCCTGGGCGCTTTCCCGTGAGGCCGGCCTGCCCGCCTGCGCCCTCCCCCCCACTGCCGCCAGCCGCTTCGACCTGGACACGCCAGCAGACCTGCTGGTCGCTCGCCTGCACCCCGCCGTGGGCCCCCACCTGCAGGCGGCGTTGTCCGAATTGGACTGGCCCGGCGAGCCAGTCGAACAGGTGCTGCAGGTGATGGCCACCGAAGGAGCGCACCTGGCGCTCATCGGGCGTACCTCCGCCGCCGCCTGGGCGGCGCTGGAACAGCAAACCCAATGCTGGGTGCGCTGCTTCGCCGAAGAACGGGGCATGATCGCCAGCGGACGCCTCAGCCGGGGCGAAGTGCGCTCGCTGTTGAACGTGCTCCTGGATCGGGTGGGCATACGGGAGTTCTTCCGCACCCTGGCCAGCATGTGCCAGGCGCTGCTGCTCGACAGCCGCGTCATCCTCGGCGCGCGCGGCCTGTGGCCCAGCGCCGCCGACCGCTTCAACGCCGACCTGGGCCGCTGGCGCGAGGTCGGCGAACCCTTCCTGCGCGACTTCTCACGCGCGGCAACAGAGACAGAAATCCCAATCTTGATGGGCGGACAATCGGTCGTCTCCGGCGGATTGCTGGCCCTGCTCGAGGTGCTGGCCGCGCGGCGGGCGTCGGCAGGCGGATTGTCAACTTCCGCGCCCGTGCTATAATGACAGGTGTGCGAACGTAACCTGGCGGGAGAGGTAAAATGGTGACGAAGAAAACACCGAAAGTCAGACAACCCAAAGCCGAACTCCTCAACCAGGAGGGCCTGGCCGCCTATGCCGCATGGGATGTGGACAACGCGGTCAGGAAGTTCCGCGCGGCCATCCAACTCGCACCGGACGAAGCGGACTACTACCTCAACCTGGCGCGGGCACTCTCCCGCAGCGGCGACTTTGACCAGGCGCTACGCGCGCTGGCCGAGTTCCTGCGCCTGGAACCCGATGCCGACGTCGCCGAGCGCTTCGAGCGCCTTTTCGCCAGCGGTCTGGACGACGTGGAGACCATCCTCACCGAGAAGATGAGCGATGCCGGCCTGCCTATCGAACTCATCGGCGCCTCCCTGCAGATGTGGCTGGAGTACCGTATCGCCCTCGGCAGAGAACCGCTGATCCTGCGCAAACCGGAAGCCTGGGCCGCCGCGCTCGACTACGTCGTGCGCAAGGTGAACCTGTACCCGGTCAAGCAGCGCGAGGTCGCCGAAACCTACCAGGTGAGTCAACGGGTGCTCCACGACCACTTCACCGCCCTGGTCTCCACCCTCGACGTCATGCCCTGCGACTACCGTTTCTTCGTCGGTGACCAGAACCCGCTCGACAAACTGGTCGAGGCGGCCGAACTTTTGGATCAACTGGAAGCCCGCTTCCGGGAGACTTAGGTTGACAGGGAGCCATATGCGCGTTACCTATCGTGACAAGACCTGGGAGATCGCGGGCCGCATGACCGCCCGCCAGGCGGTAGAGAAGGTCGGCCTGATCCCAGAGACCGTGCTGGTGGTCCGTCAGGGGCAATTGCTCACCGAGGACACGCTGTTAGAGACAACCGACGAGATCCGCCTGGTCGCCGTCGTCTCCGGCGGGTAGGGGGTCGGGTGAAGTGCCGCAAATGCGGACAGCCTGCCGCAGTGAACATGCGGCATCACAAACTGGCCCTCTGTGCGCCACACTACCTGGAGTGGTTCCTCGCCCAGACGGAGCGGACCATCACCCGCTACCACATGTTCGAGCCGGAGGAGCGCATCCTGGTGGCGGTCTCCGGCGGCAAAGACAGCCTGGCGCTGTGGGACGTGTTGCTGCGGCTGGGCTACCCGGCGGACGGACTGTACATCAATCTGGGGATTGACGGCGAGGGAGAGTATTCACACCGTTCGCTGGAGAAGATAGAAGCCTTCATGGCCACCCGTCCTGAAGCGCGGCTACACGTGGTGGACGTGGCGGCGACCTACGGGGCCACCATCCCCCAGGTGGCGCGGCGCAAACTGCGCGGGCGAGGCAAGCCCTGCGCTGTCTGTGGGCTGGTCAAGCGGCACGAGATGAACCGCATCGCCCAGGAGCACGGTTACGCAGTGCTGGCGACGGGCCACAACCTGGACGACGAGGTCGCGGTGCTGCTGAGCAACGTCCTGCACTGGCAGGTGGGCTACCTGGCCCGCCAGGCCCCCGTCCTCGAGGAACGGGAAGGGTTGGGCCGCAAGGTCAAACCCCTCTGTAGGTTCTATGAGCGCGAGACCGCCGCCTACGCCCTCATCCGCGGCCTGGACTACATCTACGACGAGTGCCCCTTCGCCGAAGGCAACCTGACCAATTTCTACAAGGAACTGCTCAGCCGGCTAGAGACAGAGTCGCCAGGAGCCAAGATGCAGTTCTACCTCTCCTTTTTGCAGGCCAGGAAGGACGGGCTGTTCGGCCAGGCGGCGCAGGAGGTGACGCTCCACCCCTGCCCCACCTGCGGTCAGCCGACCAGCGTGCCCGGCCCCTGCGCCTTCTGCCGCCTCTGGTGATATGACCGAGCCCGAAACGCCCCCCCATCGCTCCGGCTTTGTCGCTGTCGTTGGCCGACCGAACGTAGGCAAGTCCACCCTGGTCAACGGGTTGTTGGGCCAGAAGGTCGCCATCGTCTCCCCCAGGCCGCAGACCACCCGCACCCGCATCCTGGGTATCCTCACCCTCCCAGAAGCGCAGGTCATTCTGGTGGACACGCCCGGCCTGCATCGCCCGTTGCACAAACTGGGTGAGGCGATGGTCGCCACCGCCGCTTCCGCCATCCCCGATGCTGACGTCATCCTGTTCGTCGTGGATGTCTCTGTGCCCCCTACCGACGAGGAGCGGATGATCGCGCGCCTGATCCGCCAGCGGACCGTCAATCCGGTGATCCTGGTGCTCAACAAGATGGATCGCCTGCCGCCAGAGCGGGTGCAGCCCCATACCGAGGCCTACTGGTCACTCCTCCCCGACCACGCCGACTGGATGATGACCATAGCCTCGCAGGGGGTCAACCTGGACAGGCTCCTGAAGATCGTCATCGCTCACCTGCCAGAGGGCCCCTGCTACTACCCCGACGACCAGGTCACCGACCAGACGGAGCGGGAGATCGCCGCCGAACTGATCCGCGAGCAGGCGTTGCACCTGACCCGCCAGGAGGTTCCTCACGGCGTCGCGGTGGTCGTTGAGGAGTTCAAAGAGCGGGGGAAGGGCCGACTCTACATCGCCGCCACGCTCTACGTCGAACGGGAGTCACACAAGGGCATCCTCATCGGCGCACACGGACGCATGCTCCGTCAGATCGGCACCGCCGCGCGCCAGGAGATCGAGCGTATGACCGGCGGACAGGTCTACCTGGACCTGCGGGTCAAGGTCAACAAAGACTGGCGGCAAGACCCCTTTCAGGTGCAACGGATGGGCTACACCAACCCTCCAGCGGATGGTTTCGACATGGAGGACAAGGCATGAGCAGCGAGGAGGCATGGAGGAGGAAAGTCCACCGCGCCGCGCAGATGGCGCGGGTGATGGAGCGGCTGGAGCGCCTGGACGACCACGCGCTGGAAGAACTGGATCGCGTGCTTGGAGCAGCAGCGCCTGACAGGCAGACCACCCGACAGACAGGAACCAACCGGCGCGAGTTCCTGAAGGCTGCGCTCGCCGGCGGAGGGCTCACTGCGGCTATCGGCGGGCTTGCCCTGTGGCAGTTGGGCTATGGTCAGACCGCCGCTGCGCAGGCCGAAGCCGGACGACTACGCGAATTGGTAACCCTGTATGAGCGGCTGGAGGAGACAGGACTGGACCATCGCCTGGAGACCGCCCTGGCGACTTTCGACGAACGGATGGGCGACCTGCGCTCCTCCCGCGCCCTGCTCGATTCCGGGTTGAGCGCCGGCCAGAGCGCCCTGCAAGGGGTTCAGTCCGACTTCCCCACCCTCCAGGCCGCCTTCCAGTGGCTCCGCCAGTCCCTCACCACCCTGTCGCAGCGCATGCTGGCCCTGGAAAACAGCATCAACGGGCTACTGGGCATCAGCGGGCCGCTCACGGAGACGTTCGGCAGTTTCCTCTCCTGGCTGCTCGACCGCCTGCCGTCCTCTGCCGCCCAGAGCATCCGCGACGGCCTGGAGCGGCTGGCCGATATTGTCACCCTGCTACCCGACCTGCAGGAAGGGCTCTACAGCCGCATCCTGGAGCCCCTGCAGGGCTGGTTCACCCCTCAGGACGCCAACAGCCTGACCGGTCGGCTGATCACACCGCTCCAGACCGGGTTGGTCGAGCCAGCGGAGCAATTGAGCGGGCAGATGGCGGCGCTGGACTCCGCCTGGCAGGAGGAATGGCAGGGAGACCTCCGCCAGGTCCTGCAGCAGCGGGCGGAACTGCGCGCCGAGATCGCCCGCCGCCGTCAGGCCATCGGCCTGTAGGAGAAACCTCTTTGTAGGACAATTGCGAGCAGTTGTCCTACAAACCCGCCATCTTTGCGGACTTGAAGTCTCATGAGATTTATGGTATAGTACTCTCCGAAGAGGCGCTCTGGCCCGACGGGCCGAAGGAGCAGATGATGAGAGGTTCACATGCACTATGGGTGGCCGCGATGGTCGCGGCGCTGGGGTTGCTGCTGGCGCTGTCGGCCATCCTCCCGCGCCACCCGAACACGACCCTGGCGGCGCCAGTGGCCCAGCCCACCGAACAGGAGCCCAACAACGGCTGCGCAGAGGCCCTCCCGCTTGGTCTGGCAGAACCCATCCGCGGAGCGATCAGCCCCATCACCGATACCGACTGGTACTACGTCAACACCACGCCCGGCTTTCCCTACTTCGCTAACCTGCAGATCCAGGGCAACCTGAGCATCCGCATCTGCCTGTATGCTGAAAACTGCTCCTTCATATCGCCCTGCAGCCAGGCTTCCCGCTACTATACCTCCCAATCCTGGACCGCGACGGGCAATCGTCACTACCTGCAGATTCAGAGTTACGATCCGACGACCAACACATTGGCGACCGCTGCGTACATCTTTGAGGTAGTCCAGTCCTACGTCTCCCCCACACCGACACCCACCCATACCCCCACCCGCACCCCAATCCCCGGCGCGACGGCGACCCCCACACCGATCCCGGCCACGGCGATCCCTGGCGCTGACGCCTTCGAGCCAAACTACAACTTCGACACCGCGGCCACTATCGGCGTGAACATCACCTACGACAACCTGAACTTCATCCCCTGGGCTGGTGGGGCTGTGGATAACGACTACTACAAGATATGGGTCAAACCAGGCCTGCTCTACACCTGCCAGACCTCGAACCTGGCTCCTGGGGTGGACCCCAACATGATCGTCTACGACGGCAACCGCAACCTGATCGGCGGCAATGACGACATCATCCTGGGCGACTACAACTGCCGCTTCTCCTATCTCTCCACCTACGAGGGCTTCCTCTACATCCTCATTGGCACCGGAAACCGGCTGCCCTCCACCGAAGTGACGCGCAGCAGTTATAGCCTGCGCTGCACGATGGAGACGCCGGGTCAGCCGACCGCCACGCCTGTCCCCACCGCCACCCCACGCCCAGACACGACCGCCGCTCCCCCCTCCTCCCCACTGCCCACGCCTACCCCTGGTGAGACGGGCGGCGATGATCGCGGCTACCTGGAGATCCGTCCGCTGACCACCCCCACCCCACCCGCACCGGTCGGCACTCCTGCGCCCCACTTCGTGCCTGTGGACCTGACCATCTACTACGACAGCAACGATGACGGCGTCGTCGGCGCGGGCGAGGGGATCGCCGGCCTTACCGTCGTGGCCTACGACACGGCGACCGGCAGACAGATCACCCAGGGGGTCACCGACGAGTTCGGCCATCTCGCCTTCACCGCTGCCGCACAGGGGCCAGTACGCATCAGCATCCCCTACCTGGGCATCAGCCACGTGCTCAGAGAGGAAGGCACCACCTACATCCGCATCCAACCGGTCACGGCCTCCTGAGCGCAGTCAGCACAAGGACGCCTTCCGGGAAAGGACGCCGCATGACCAGTGCTCCCACGCCGCCAGGCCAGAGTAGCAGTCCTCCTCCTTTCGTTCCTCCCGGCCCGTCCCGCGGGCCGCACCTGACCCGCTCGTGGCTCTCTTCCCGCCTGCCCCTGCTCGTCGGGGCCGTATTCGGCGGCGTGGTCATCCTCGTCCTGATCCTGATGCTCGCCTTACGCCCCCTGTTCCTGCACGACCAGACCGCTGGCATCCCCCTTGTGGTGACACGTCTCTCCGGACCGGGCCCGCTCCCCAGCCCCCTGACCCCACCCACCCCATCCGCGCCACCAGTCGTGGACGTCGGCGGGACGCAGATCAGCCTGCCCGTGCCACAGCGACTGAACGCCGGCAGCCTCTCCTACCCCATCCAGGCTACCACGCCCGGCGCGACCGACACCTGGGCCACACCGGAGGAACGGCCGGGAGCGGCCATCTGGGTTCACGGCACGGTCATCAACTACGTGCTGGGGTTGGAACCGACCGCTGAGAACCAGGAGATGCTGGAAGGATTGCAGCGAGGGGATCCGCTGCTGCTCGACCTCTCCAACGGCACGCGGCTTACCTTCCGCGTCCGTTCCTCGCAAGAGACTTCCCGCGACGACCCGGCCATCTTCGCCCAGGCCGAACCTGGCCTGACGCTGGTCCTGCTGAGCGAGGGCGAACAACAGCGGGTCGTCCGTGCCGAGTTCGAGGCCACGACCGCGCCCACGCCCGCCCCGGAGGAATCCCCCACCGAGGTCGGGCCGGTCGCCCCCGCTGCCGTTCCCGACGTCCAGATTGACCAGGCATTCCTGGGGGAGAACGGGGAGGTCCTGCACATCGTGGCGGTGATCACCAATCGGGGGGACGAGCCGCTCACAGTGCGCGAAAGCGACATCGAGATCAGTTCCAGCGCCGGGCCGGGCGTCTTGCAGACCACAGCCCCGCTCCTGCCGTGGACCCTGTCCCCTGGTCAGACGCGCGATGTGGAGTTGCAGTTCACCCGCCCGGAAGCCGACACCTGCGTGGTCACCATCCTCGGCTACACTTTCGAGATCTCGGGGATGAACTGAGATCCCGGCATGAGGCGGGGCTTTTGACCGCGCACCTGCCCAGCCCGAGCGACTCTACTCAGCCACCCACCGCCTGACGGCTGGAGTCGCGGCTACCACCTGCGAAGCCCACCGACGCGCAGGCCCCTCCACCGCCGTAGGGCGGCATCCCCATGCCGCCCACCGACGCGCCGGCCCCCCACCGCCGTAGGGCGGCATCCCCATGCCGCCCACCGACGCGCCGGCCCCCCACCGCCGTAGGGCGGCATCCCCATGCCGCCCACCGACGCGCCGGCCTCCCACCGCCG
>Ga0209018_1000638_pt1 | contig 31580 bp, 22 predicted proteins | sample YNPBryBLVA2012_FD_185814 | JGI IMG/M metagenome (GOLD analysis project Ga0209018, IMG submission 185814) | Anoxygenic and chlorotrophic microbial mat microbial communities from Yellowstone National Park, USA - YNP Bryant BLVA 2012 (SPAdes)... ...
CATGTTCTTCGTTCATGGCCCGAGCCTAGCACGCGGGTGCGCCTGCGTAGCTCCGATGTGTCACGAACCCGTCTGGGCGACAGGGGCACGCGGCGCGCCCCTGAGGAATCCCCTCGTTTCGAATCCACTGCGTTCTCGTGTTCGTTGCCGTGCGCGTGCACGTGCGCGGCGGGACGACGCGCAGCAGGCCGTAGCCCGGCGACGCACTCCCATTGCCTGCCATACCTGTCGAGCCCGGCGTCTTCGTGCACGCGCACGCGTACGCCGAACGCGCACGCTCACGAAGGAGGGGATTGCTCAGGGCGCGCCCAGGTCGCCCCTCGCAAGGTGGTTGCCCGCCCCCTTCCCTCCATGCGCCAGGCGCAGCCCGACTCTCGCGCCGGTGGGCCGATGATTCGGCCTGCTGCGCGCCACCCAGCGCGCATGCGCTCGGTAGCAGACACCAGAATGCAGGGGATTGGAAGCGACGGGGTGGCTCGGCTTCCGATCCTCAACGCGCGGGACCCGCCCTCGCGACCGGACCGCTCGATGCGCCCACCTATCCCCCAAGCAGCTTCAACACCGCGGACTTGTCTGGTTTGTTCTCCAACGCTTCCGGCGGACAGCACTCACGACAACCGTCTGCGCACTTGCAACCAGCCAGAATCGCTCGCACCCAAGCCACCAGCTCCTCCACGAACGGTGCGTCGAGCGCGTTGGTCACCCCCATTCCCTGCACGAAGCGATCGATCACCGCCACGCTCGTGGGGTGGTCCTGGTGGAACCGACTCGACGATAGCGCCGCACAGGCCGAGATGAACCCCTCCGACAGCGGTATCACCACCACGTCGTCGGCACCCGCCATCAAGTGCCCGGACAACGTGCTCCCCATCGAGTGCGCCAGGTGCACCAGCGCAGAGGGCGGTAGTGCCCCACGGAAGGAGATCACCCGCGCGCGCGTCCTGAATTGCGACGTCACCGGCGCATACGTCGTCGTCTTGCCGTCCGCCTGGATGACCCCCGAAACCGTCTCCTTCGCAGTGACCTCGAAGGTGGAAAGCCCGAACGCAAGCTTGCCGCTCACCACCTCGTGCGGCGACTCCACGAGATCCGGCAGCGACAGTTCGACCGACAGCAACGGGCGCGTCAAAGGCCTGGCCGCGTCGACCATCTCGACCTGGATCTGCGCGCGCTTGTCATCGAACGCGTGCATCGGCACCTCATACCGACGATTCCCCACCGCGAATACCCTGTGCGGATGAAACCGCGTTTCCGCCAGGACCCGGTCGACCTCCAACAGCCGCCGCCCGCCATTGCGGTCCACGATCTGCACCGTGTTGTCCGTCACCGTGTCTCGCAGCGGATCCGTAACGTCCCCCGCCAGGGCGGGCGCGAGCGGAACCCGCGTCACCCCCGCCCTGCCCGGTACCCTGCGGAACGCCCAGCGCGACGGCGCGAAATCCTCCCCTACGACTTGGTCCACCAACGACCTGCCGAACAGCCCGGCCAACGATTCGATGTCCTGCTCGCCTTCCCGCAACGCCGCGTTGAGATGCGCCCTCGCCAGCAGGCGGTTCTGATACCCAACCAGCGGACGAGGCGCAGGCATCCGCATCTCATACGTCAGCCAATCGAGCGTGCCCGGACGCATCAAGAAACGAATCACCGGATCATCGTCGGCTTTCCACAACGCATGATGGGTACGACCGTCCGGCAGCGGCACCCGGTTCGCCAGGCTGCGCAGCGACGCCAGATACCACGGTTCGTCCAGCTCCGACGCGGAAGCGTCACCATCGAGGGCCACATCCCGCACCAGCTTCACCCGCCCGGCTTCGACCTCCACCGTCGCCAGGTCGAAGCTGCCCTTGGGGTCGCCCACGGAGGCGAACAAGCCTGCATGAATCAAAGGCTCGATCGCCCTTCGAACCCAAGGCGCCCCGGGCGCGCTCACGAACCGCGGCGAGGGCGTCCACACGCGCACCGGCGCAGTCGCTCGCGGCGCAAGCGGCGTGTCACGCACGCTCAAGCCGGAAAAGCTCTGCTCCACCAGCACCCTCGTCGTGGGCCCGCCAAACCCCGTTGCAACCACGGACCACCGGGCACCGGCCGCGTGCAACGCCAGCGTGAGACGACGCAGCGTGAACATCCGGTGTGTCACCGTGAGCGGTGTGCCGCGGTCGATCTGCGGAACGACCACCAGACCCAGGTTGCTTGCCCAGACCGCGCCCGCACCGACCGCGGACTTGCCCAGGCTCCGAATACCCTGCGCCGAGAGCTCACTGACCGGCAGGAATGCGGCAGCCGGGAAGCGTTGTCCCGCAATCGCCTCGCGCAATTCCCGCTCTCCTACCACCAACGGGCCGCACGGCCACGCGCCCGACGCCTGGATCGCCCTCGCCACGTCGTCGCGCAGCGCGCAACGCATGCGTCCCGACGCATCCGGCGCGATGTCTTCGGTGACGACCAGACAGGTGATACCCTCGACCTGGAGCGACCGAACCAGCAGTGCGGCAAGCAGCAGCCGCTCCGTCGGGTCGGGCAGGTCGCCGACCATCCAACCCTGGAACGGCGCAGAGGCCGGCGCGATCGCGTCGAGCGCCGCAGGTGGTGGACCGATTCCACCGACGTTTCTCCATACCTCCGCATCGACGCTAAAGAGCTGGACGCCCGCATTGCCCTTGGTCGCGAGCACCGGCTTGGCGTCGGGCGGGATCACTGCCATGTGCATCCAGATCGCCGCTGCGTCGGGAATGGTTGGCGCAGGGATGGCAGCGGCGGTGGCCACAACGGTCTTCGGAGGCGCGTCCGCCCGGGCCCGCGTCCAGATCGCGAGCCCCGCGGCCACGACCGGTATGGCTGCGGCAAAATCAAGCAAAATCGCATCTCGTCCCAGGGGACGCAAGGCGGAATGTGCCACCAATTCCAGCGCCGCCGCGGCGACGACCAGGATCACCCCCAGGGGGGCTCGCAACGGAACACGATACGCCGCCTTCGGAGGATTCGACCGCTGCCACAGCGCCAACGCAGACCAGAGGACCACGAGCGCGAAGACATGCAGGGCACCGAGCCACAACAAGACGTCACCAGGCCCACCCACCGCAGGAGCACCGGCGGGCGCCCGGACGACCGCCTTGACGAACGAATCGAACCACTGCTGCGGGCCACCTTTCAGCTTGTCGACGAAGCTCGCCAGGACCCGGAACAGCACCACCAGCGCCAGCACCAGCAGCGACGCCTGGCCGGCCGACATGGCCGCTCGACCGAATCGGTCCGACGCGCGCGGCGCGTTGGAAGCCTGCCCGCTGGTCGCTGCTGCGGCACCTGGGCCCACCAACCATGCGGCCAACGCCCATTGCAGCAGGAGCGCCGCGCCCAACACGGTCCATCCAGCCAGCAGCCACGCATCGCCAAGGATCCGTTGGCCCATCCGCTAGCCCTCCCACCGAGGACCGGGTTGACCGTGAACGTCCATTCCACCTCCTCGGGCGACGTCGGCAAGCGAGTAGCCCTCCCAGGTTCTCACGAATAGCACGCGTGCCGCTTGCGACCGCGCCCACATCATCGGGACCGTCACGGGCGATTCCCGCAGTACGCGTTCGAAGTGAAGGCGCGCAAGCTGCGGTGCAATCCCCACGATGGCACCGGCCCGGACCCCCGGTGCCGGGTCGCCGGCCGCGTTGCGCGGACGACAGGGCGGCGCCAAGGCCACCGACGCCTGCTGCGCGAAGGTTCCCACTTTGGATGCAGCGGCCTCCACCATCGTGGGATCGCTGAGGATGCTCGTTTCGGCCAACGGTTCGGTCTGCCACCGGCACAGCCCGACGACCTGCGACCAGTCAGCGCACGGCGCATCTTCCGAAATCCCACGCACCGGCCATGTCCCCTCCACCATCCGGTCCGCCCATACCTCATCTACCGCGACCCGCCGTCGCGACGCCACCCAGCGGCTGAGCAGCGACATATCCTCGATAAGCACGTCATGCAGGGCGTCGATGGGGCCGATGAGCGGTTGCAGGTTGTCGTCGGCGGCGCTTGGGGCGGGGGACTTGATCCCGATGTCGCGTAGCTCTTGGAGCGCGTGTGCATGAACATCCAGCAGGGTCGCGCGTACGGCTTCGAGCTGGATCAGGGCGTCGTCGATGGCTGCAAGGGCCGCGCGACGCACCCGTCGCTTGCGCAGGAGAAGCTGGGCGTCAGCCTGGCTGCGTGTCTGTCCTCCGCCGCCCGCGCGCCACAGCTCGCGAAGGGCGTCCCGTCGCTTTCGCAGCAGATCCCGGGCCGCAGAGCGCACGCTGCTGCCCACCAGGCGCGCCCCCACGTACGCCGCCATCGCGCCGAGCACCAGGCCCGCCAACCACGGGATGACCTGCCCCCACGGCGTCCCGGTCGCCGGCGGCGCCCCTGGAAGCGGCGGATCCACACCGATCCACCAACCCGCCGCCACCACCATCGCGCACACCGCCACGCCGAACGCCGCAGCCTGCATCCGCATCAGCCATGCCGACGGCAGACCGCATACCGCCTGCTCGAGCTGTTCGCGGTACGGATCCCTGTCGATCTCCGGGGGGCTCGCCCCCAACGCACTACGCGTGTCGGCCGCGACCCCATCCCGCAACATCGCGGCGATACGCCGAAGCCCGAGCTCCACCTCGGGCAGCCTCCGGAGCCCTGTCGCCTTGCCGACCTCCGTTTCTAGCAGCCGGGTCACGCTCGTGTGGATCGCCATCGTCACGTCGGATTCGGTCCGGTCGAGCCCACGCAGCATCTCCTCGAATTCGGCCGAGTCCACGCCCGTCTGTGCCCGTTCCTCCGTGGCGGGCCGAAACAGCACCGGATACGCCCGCCGGATCTCCTCCGCGTCGTCGAATGGCCCCACGCGGATCTCGTCCGGCAGGGAATCCGCGGCGCCACCAAGCGACGCTGCCAGGCGCCGGCAGCGCTCCACCGCCGGACCGTCGTCGAATGCCGCCAGCCACCTTCCATACTCCAGGCTCGACACCGCCTGGTCGCCCAGCGCCGGATCCGAAACCTGCCGGGTCACGCGCGCGACCAGCGTCGACATCGCGTCGTATGCAGCTCGCGCGCTCGCATAGCGCCGGATCCGCCCTTCCGGCGCATCGAGGGAGGCCACCGACATGAACGCGAACTTGCCTTCCTCGTCGGGCAGATGACTGATTCGTTCCGCAATGCTGGGCTCCTCGCGCAGCTCCACCAGCGCGCTCGCAAATGCCGCACAGCTCGTGAGCAAGCTCTCGTCCGTCATGGTGCCGGCGGTGGTGTGGCGAGACACGAGCCAAACGCGGGATACAATCTGGTATTCACCCGGTGCCTGGACCCAGGCATCGAGGTCCGACAAGCGGCGAATGGCCTCGGACGCCGCGGCGCTCGGCGACAGCGCCGGAACCACGCAGACCAGGTGCATCGACGCCATGCGCTGCTCCGGCGGTAGTCCCGCCGGAAACACGACCGCGTATCGTCCTCCCACCGTCCCGGCCACGTGGGAGCACAGCTTGCGCAGATCGCGGTCCCGACCTTCGAGTACGTCCGCGAAAGCGAACAGGTCGAGCCGGGGCGCGCCGCCCGACCCGCGTCCTGCTCGCAGCAGCTCGTCCAGCAACGGGTCGAGGCGCGCCGCTATCTCATCGACCGCGCAGGCGAGGAATCGCACCGAATCCCGCTGGGTCAGCATCTGCGACACACGCTCGATCACGTCTTGCCCCAACGGCCCGAGCCCAATGATGACGGTCGACTGGGACAAGGATCAGCCTCCGAGATCGGCTACCATCGCTTCCACGACATCGCGTTCTTCCTCGAGCAGCCGGCGGTCGGCATCGCGTTGCTCCGCGAGCGCGAGCGCGAAGGCCGCCTTGATCCGGGCCAGGTGCGTCCGGGTTTCCTCGAGCAGCTTCGCCCTGGTGCCCGCCTCGATGCGCCGCTCCTCCCACGCCCGCCGCGCGTCCGCTTCGATGTCCTTGCGCAGTCGGGCATCCAGCGCCTCGAACGCGGAGAACGCCCCTGCGCGCGACTTCGCCAACGTCTGTGTCACGCCAGCATACGACCACCCGTACCCACCGGCGTCCTCCACGATCCCGCCCAGCATCAGGCACATCGTGAACGACCGGATGCGCTCGGCCCGCTCCTGCGCCGCGCGCCGTGCCTCCTGCTCTGCCGCCTCTCGCTCCCGGGCGAGCTTGATCTCGACGGGGTCCAAATCAGGCAGCCCAGGGCAACTCTTCGTCGTCTCCCATGCCGCTTCGATGTGTAGCGGATAGGACCGAGTCGGGTTGTCGCGCACGGACCGGTACGCCGGATACAGCATCCCCTGCACGTTGCGGAACCAGTACACCGGAATACCCATCAGGCTCCGGTACAGCACCAGTGCGTCCGTGTCGTTCCAACCCGTCACGTAGTTGAGTCCCGGGACAATTCGACGCAACACCCGGCCCAGGCTCCGCTCCTCTTCCGTGTCGAACTGCGCCGCTAGCCCGGCGAGCTTCACGTTCGCCGGTACCACCGTGGGATCGTCGAGCCGCGTCTGGTCGATGTGCGCCAGCAGCGCGCACTCGTCCCACAGCCGGCCGAGCCGATCCTCGATCCCCGCAGTCACCTTGTCGACCGGTACCGCTCGGACCGCATCGTCCAGACGCCCGTCCCGACGAAGTGTCGCAAAGTCCGCCCCGCTGTCGAGCAGCGTGATGTAACGCTGTTCCAAGTCCAGCGCGGTCGACAGGTCGAGCCCCATGTCCACCAGCGCTTGCCCGAAGACTGACGACGCATGGTCGAACAACTCCTTGCGAACCGTCTGCACGACCTCCGAAGCGTCTCTCGGCCGAAGCCTGCCATCGGGATCTCGCGCCGGCGAAAACGCCTGCGTCACCTTGCCGAAAACCGCCTTGGCGTCGAAGAAAGCCGACTTGTCCAGCCGATGCTGATAGAACAGGTGCCACAGGCGCTCCTGGCGTCGGTCGTCGCGCAGCACCTCCGCGTCGAGGTAGTACGCCGCTACGTCGGAATCGGGGAACGAGGCCGGGTCGTGACGGAACCTCTCGCACTCGGCCTCCACAAGCCGCGCCGTCTCGTCGGCGACCTCCGCCACCTTGCGGAACGAACCGAGCAGCGCCATCGCCGTCTGTCGCAACTCGGACTCGAACGAGCGCCAGAAGTAGCGTCGAAGATCCTCCCGATGATCCTGGGCCAGCTCCTCGTACTTGCGCACCGCTCGCATCTTCGCCGCCTGGAATGCCTTGTTCTCGGAGTCCAGAACGCGCTTCGCCCAGCCCGGTGAGGCCGCGCCGGCTAGCTCCGCCTCGAGCCGCTTCACCTCCTCCTGCACCAGCGAGCTGTCCAGGTCTGCCCGGTTCCCCCCCTCCACACGCAAGAATTCACCGTCCGCAGGATCCTCGAACGGCAGGATGAACGGATCGCGCAGCAACCGTATCAGAAACAGCCGCTGCGCGATCGGGTTGACGTCGAGATCCTTGAAGAACGACCCCAGCAGCCGACCGGTACGCAGCTCCGCGATCTGCGCTTCCAGATACATCCGTACCCTCGTCCTGGAGTCCGCGTACTCCTTGCGCAGTACGGCCAGCGGTCGTGCCAGCGACGGGCTCCCCGGGTTGATCGCCTGGCGCTCGATGTCGGGAATCTGGATCATTTCGTCGAGCCTGCCCCAGATGGTCTCCAGACGGTGGCGAAACTCGACAGCGAGCGGCTTGCCCTGGGGCCCCATCTGGGCCTGGATGCCGCTGAAAACCCCCTTCTCCTCCGCCTGCTCCTCGAGGCTCGCCCGGTATCCCACGTAGTTCTCGAACCGCTGGTCGGCCAGTCTGTCCTTCTCCTGGTGGTCCAGACGCTCGAAGGCGGGGTCGCCGTAGGGTACGCGGAACTGGGGATCGTCGCCGCCGAAGCACAGATACTCGCGGAAAGCCCTGGCGACGAACCGCAATCCCGCATAGCGCACCACGTCCCGACGCGGCAGGTGCAGAATCGCAGTCCCGAACGTGGCATACAACACCGAGAAGTGCCCGAGCGCCAGGTTCTTCTGGTGCTTGTCGTAGTTGTCGTACTCCCCCGACTGCGCACCCAGCAACGGTGTGAAGATCTGCAGGAACGACGCGTCCGCGACGGCTTTCTCGTATTGCTCGATCGACACCTCCGCAGGACGATCGACCAGGTACACCAGGTTGAACGGACGTCTTGTAACCCATTGCCTGGATCGGTCCTTCGCCCCGGGGTCGTAGTGCAGTTCGATCTCCTTCGCCCCGCCGGCGTAGCCGAGCTGCCTCGTCAGGTACTCCAGCTCCTTCAAAGCCGCATATCCGTTCGCCATGATGTCCGCGTGTAGCTGCGGCTTTACCTTGTCGAGGAACGCCGTGGGCAGGGTCAACACGCCAACCACGTTGGGACGACCCCAGCCGAAGTCCTCGACGAGATCGTAAAGCAAGTAGGCCATGGGCAGGAATCCGCCCGACCCGGTGCCCCCTGCCACCGAAGCGTAGAGCAGAATCTGCACCACCTTGTCTTGGTTGTCTCGCCAGGGGTTCTCGCGCGAGGTCATGCTCTCCAGCATCCGGTTCAACCGCCCTCGGATCCCAGCCCTCGCGTCGTCTTCCAGGTTGTAGTACAGCCCCAGCCGGCTCTCGAGACGGATCTGCCCGGCACCCGCGCCCTGCGACGCCCGAAACTCGTAGTCCGGGTGCACCCACTGCGTGACGAGCTTGTCTTCCGGAAGCTCCCGCTGCCCTCGCTTGCGCGCGATGTACGCCTGCCGATCGAACGCTGACACCAGGAACCGACAGTCGACCGGGATGCCGTGCAGTGCGTCCAGGTCGTTCTTGTTCGTGTCGATCGCCACGAAATGAACGAGTTGCTTGACCCGATCCCAGTGCGGATGCCGCTTCAGCTTGCCCGCCAGGATGTCGACGATCTTCCCGCCATTGCCCCCCAGCCCCACGAACAGGGTTGGCTTGTACTTGTCCGTCTCCAGAAGACCCATGCTGCCCTCCAACGCCTCGACCGCCTCACTCGAACTTCAACACCAGACTGCCAAGCCGGTAGATCGAACCCGGGACGAACCCCTGCGAAAACTCCTCTGGCGGCACGGGCTCCCACCCGCCCGTGCGGCGGTTCTTGCGCTCCAGCCCCGCTGCCTTGCGGAATACCGTCGTCCCGGCCGGCCCGGCCTCCACCACCAGCACCGCCAGACGCGGCGCCTTCACGAAATCCCCCGTCGCGTTCAACGCGATCCGCGCGTTGCGATAGAATCCCCGCACTCCCCCCGGCAGCTCCCGCAACACGAGCGCTGAGGTCCTGCGCAACCCCGGCTCCGATCCAGCCACCCGGATCGACACCGACGGCTCAAAGCTGTGCGGGCGTACCAGCCCCACGATGACCCACAGCACGAACAACGCCGCCCCCAGCGCGGCCAGCAGCGGCCACCAGCACGCCAGCCAGCTCATCCCCTCGACTCGGAACAGCACCGGAACGCGCACCGCCGACGATGCATACCGCGGATCCTTGCCCGACAACGTCACCGAGACGCCATCCGGCGGGGAGGACCGCACAGGGCCGCAACACCGGGTCGATACCACGCAAACCTGCCATCGCATCGGCTGCCCCTTCTCGCCCGAAAGAAGCTTCGCCTCGCTGCCTGCAACCGGCTCGCACGACACACCCACATCCCGCGTCGGCGCCTGCGACGCGCACGTCAGCGCCACACGGTCTGCGTTCGTGGAGCCGACGAGGCTCAGCTCGGCACATCGCTTCACCTGGCTTCTGCCCGCCTTCCAGACCCCCAGATCCACCGGGTTTGGCGTCACGCTCAACTCCAGCTTCGGAACTCCCTCCACGCGCGTCGTACCCTCCGCCGTACGCTCCATCCACGTGTTCTTGAAGGTCACTCGCACGATTGCGCCACTTCCAACCAACGAGCTAGGCGGTATCCACTGGCCCACGAACCTGCCCCCACCCTCATGCTTCAGCGGCACCGCCGTCCCTTCCACCACCGCCTGCGCCTCGAACCCGTCGGACCGGAAAAACTCCTCGTCCACGAATGTCCTGCCGTGGAACAGGAGCTCCGCCGCCAGCACGGCCGGCTCCTCCGCGCGCACCACCGGTGGCAACACCACCTTCGCCACCAAGTCGTACCGCAGGATGATCCCGTACTCCACCGCGCCCGGCGCCTTCGGAATCGACAACTGCCAGTGCGACGGGTTGTCCGGGTCGTTCGTCTGGCGGAATACGCGATAATGTCGACGGGGGGCGGCGCAGATGTCCGGCGCGTCGGGAAGCCGGAAGTCACAGCCGTTGTCGCCGCCTGCTCGCACCGCCACGGATCCCTTCGGCCCTGTCAGGGCGGCTTCGAACGGTGCCCCGGGCTCCGACGACGCCGTCATCACGAGCACCTCGAGCACATACTTGCCCACTTCCACCGGCTTGCTGCCCTGGGTCATCGTCCCGGTCATCGGCCTTGCGCCGAGCATGCGTGCGTAGCCGCGCGTGAACGCCGGGACGATGTCACGCGGGCCTGCCAGGAAGACCAGGTCGTCTTGCACCCGAGCCAGAGGGCGAAGAAACGGTTCTCCGAGGCGACGAGACTCCTCGCTTCCGAAAAGCCCCAATATCAACGTGCCGAACCGCCCCTGCGGTAGCCCCAGCAGCGCCGGTCCGTCCGACGGATCGTCCATGTCCGATGGCGCGCCGTCCGTCAGAAACATCAACAGCCGGCCATCCTTGGTGCTCCTGTCCAACACCTCGCGCGCACGTTGCAGCGCAGGGCGGTAGAACGTGCCGTTGGCGTAGGGCATCGCCCGGATCGCCTCGGCGGCCGCAGCCGCGCTCGGCAGCGACGCCGGGTCCACCACCACTGGCGCAGCCTTTGGGGTATCGCCAAACGCCAGCACCGTGAGGTGGTCGTCCGTGCCCCAGGTCAGTCCGGAGAGGATCAACGCGCCCAACGCCGCAGCCCGATCCGGGTCGTTGCCCGGCACCATCTTGCCCCCAGGCCCGCGGAACGGCCCGGCCATCGACCCGCTGTTGTCCACAATCAAGACGATCTCGTTGCCGGACGACGCCCACGCCGACGCCGTCGAGCCCAGCACCACGAGCGCCGCGACCCACACCAACACGCGCAAGAACAGCGCACGCGGCGTCGCCGTTCCGTTCACCGGCCGTCCCTCCCGTCGCCCGCCTGTTGCGCCGCCACGCCGGCTTCCCGCCACGGCTGCTCCAGGCGCACTTCGACATCCCTCGAGAACTCGATCCGCTGCCCGTGATTCACGCGCACTCGCTCACCCCGGGGCACTCGGATCCCGTCCACATAGGTGCCATTGCGTGAGACATCAACCAGATAGACGGTGCCGTCTCCCAGCAATTCCAGGGTGGCGTGCTGGCCGCTCACATGGGGCGCATCCACCACGAGTTGGTTCCCCGGCGCCGCCCCGACCGAGAAGGGTGAGGTCGCAACCCGGTAGAAGCGGTCTTCCACCGGCAAACCCCGGAGGACCACCAGGCGCGTTTCCGGCAGCACCGCAAACGGGCTCGCGACGCATGGTTCTCCAGGCTCGGTGGGCGGCAAAGGGCGCGATGCCGTCGGCGGCTGCCCCTGTCCATGCGAATGCGCCCCACGCGCCATCCACCACAGCGTCGCTCCCAACCCCGCGAGGACCACCGCCCCGGCAGCCCCACCAACGGCCCACAACCACCGATGATCCACACCCGAATCATCCAGCCCCTCCGGCTGCGCCGAGGCCCACGCAGCCGCCAGGACATCAGGCACCCGCACGACGATCAGCAAGACCACCACGACCGCCGCTGCCACCATCTTCCTCATGCGCTCACTTCATCCCCGCAAGCGCACGCTCGGACACGAACAAGAACACGTACAGCCGTGTCCCGATGACGATCATCGAACCCTGCTGCAACGTTGCCTGCCCACCATGGACACGTCGCCCATCGACCGCGCTCCCGTTCGACGAGATGTCCATGAAGCTCGCGTCGTCGCCCCGGATGTAGATGATCGCATGCTGCTTGCTCGCCTCCATGTCGTCCAGCACGATGTCGCAGTCGGCCGACCGTCCGATGGCGGTCCTTCCGGCGAACAGCGTATGAACCTTGCCGACGTCCGACCTCGACCGGTACTCAAGCAGCACGCCTCGTACCTGCTTGACCTCACGGTCGTCACGTTCCACCCCCGCCAACACCGTGCGATGGGCTGGCATCGCTGCGCCCGGCCTCGGCAGCGGCACAGCGGACGATGACGCCAACGCGCCACGGGGCAAAGCGGACGGATTCGGTGCGCCTGCGGCTTGCGCGGTAGCCCCCCAGGCCTGGCCCACAGCGGGCGAAACAGGCGGTGCGGCCTGCGATTCCGTGGCCGGAACGTGCGGCGCCGTCGGTGGTACCGGCGGCGACTGCCACAAAGGCGAGCGCACCGGAGGTGCGCCATCATCGACCACTGTCACCCGGCGCAGCGGTGACCCACAGACTTCACAGGTCGACAGGGCGGCAGGATTCTCGGCTCCACAACGGGGACAGCGCACCCGAACCTCCTGCACGAAGGCTAGTACACCGCGGCGCCCCTGTGTAGCGCTATCTCGCTCACGGATCGCTTGCGCACAGCTCGATCAGTACGACCTCCGGCACGACCCCGAGCCGGATCGGGGGACCCGTCGTTCCCAGCCCCGCACTCACCACGAGCGTGCTGTTCCCCTCCCTGTACACACCGAGCCGGTAGCGATGCGCCCAGGCCGACAGGTTCACCCAACGCGCCCCCCACGGCAACGCGACCTGCCCGCCATGCGTGTGACCGCTGAGCACCAGCTCGACGCCCTGCGCCGCGGCCGCTGCAAACAACGACGGGTCGTGCGCCAGGAGCACCACCGGCACCCCGCGTTCGCGTTTCGCCATCGCTTGCGCCAGATCCGAACGCCTCGTCCAAGCGTCGTCTACCCCGGCTACCATCAGTCGCGCGCCGCGCCGTTCGATGACGAACGACCCATTTCGCAGCACCCGTACCCCACCTTCTTCCAGCAGACCGAAAAGCGGCTGTCCGTCGCCGAAGTAGTCATGGTTGCCCGGAACCACCGCGATACCTTCCCGCCCACGCAGCATCCCAATCAGCCGCGCGATCCGTTCGTGGAACGACACACCCCCCGACACCAGGTCGCCCGTCACCACCACCAGGTCTGCGCCGAGCCCGTTCGCACGTCGTATCCACCCTTGTGTCATGCGCCTCGACGTGAACGTGCCCACGTGCAGATCCGAGAGCTGTACGATCCGAAACCCGTCGAACGCGTCGGGCAGCCCGCGCAGGTGGACACGGACGTGCCTCGTCGTCAACCGCATCCGGTTGACGAAGATGCCCCACGACGACAGCGCGAGCCCCGCCAGGTAGGCATGCCATGCCCACGCACCCGGCGACACTGGCGATGGGGCGCTCATCAGGGTCTGCAGCGCGCCGACCGACAGGGCGACCAGCCAGGTCAGCAACGTCGGCACCAGCGCACACCAGTGTGCGAGGTAGGGGAGCTCGATCAGCCACACCCGCCATGGCGATCTCGGCCTGTCTGGAAACGTGTCGAGCACGATGGGCCGAAATGCCCAGACCAGCGCCAGCGACGCCACCACCGCCAGCCCGCCCGCATACGGCAGCTCCCGAACCCGTGCCGCATGCCACCACGCCGCCGCGCCCGATGCATGCAAGGCAGCGGTGACGCCCAGCAGCACGCCCTGAAAAGTCGGACGCCACACCCGCAGGGCCTCGCGCGCCCGCAACTGTACGCTCGCCACCGGCGGCATGGAGCTTCGCGGAAGCTCGGTGCTCAAACTGCCCTCCGCAAGGTGGGCCGACGGGTATCACGCGGACAACCGCGCCAGCTTTCGCGAACACGCGGCTGCCGCAAGCCGTCGTGCCCCAAGCGTCGAGCTTCCTCGCGATCTCGTTCTCCGACAGCACGCGCTCCCATGGGAACGCATCATGACGTAGCACACGCCGCGCCGCCGTCCCCCCCCACGCGTCACGCACAGATCACCAGGACAGAACCTCGCAAGGCAACGAACCGTTCGAGCGTCGGCGTCCTCGTGTTGAGAACCGCGCGTGCAGACCGAACCTCGCACCGGTTTGGTTGGAACACGGCCTGCCCCGCTTCTCCGGCCACCATGGCTTCGCTCCAGGCCTGCCGATCAAGGCAAAAGGCCGCTCAGGTTCCAAGCCCTAGGCGCCGACCCTTGCAGCAGCTCGCGACGGACCCTCGGAGCACTGCGCCGGCCCGACCAGCGGATGCGCCGGTTTTGGTCGGCAATGGCGCATCCACCAACGCCAGCACCGTGCCCATCGTGCAGGGCGGCCAACGAGCGGCCGGCCGATGCCTCCAGGCCGGCGTGCTGACGTCGGACCGCGCCATACCAGCAGATCGACCAGCGCTCGAATGGCCCAGGCTACGGCGGCGCAGCACAGGTCGTCTCGAGCGCCCAGTGCAACGCCGCCCACGCGCGGTCGGAATCCACGCCTTGAAGAAACGCCGAATGGCAGCCCGTGGGATCGGCGACCAACGTGGCAGTGCCACCAAGCGACTCGACCACCGCTGCGGCATGGGTCTGCGCATGGACCCCGTTCTGGTCCGGGTCGTGATCCTGGAGCCCATAGTAGCAATAGAACCGGACACCGTTCAGCACGGGCTCGCCGGCGTCGATGGCATCTTGCACGATCGGCAAAGGCGCCTGGTCCGGCGGCCAGGCACCCGAATCCGCGATGAACGTGTCGCTCCACCGCGCCGCCCGTCGGTCGAGCAGCGACAGGGCATACTGGTTGGCAGACCCGCGACTGAAGCCGTGGAAGATGTGGCCGCTCTGGGCTGCCCGGCCGGCCTCGAACACGGCCTTCAACACATGGTCGAGCAGAGTGTAGATGGCCTCGACGTCGAGATACCCCTCTTCCGCGCTCGCCTGGGGGTCGTGATACTGCGCTGCGATGATCCCGAGTTCCAACCCGGCCGCTCGGAGGGATAGCACCCGGGGATACCACCAATAGAAGTTCTTCTCGCTCCGCTCGGCAGTGCCGTGCAGCGTGACGAGATAGCGCGTCGTGGCAGGAGCGTCTGCCGGCCAGACCCAAGCGTCGGCCCAGGTCTGCTTCGCAAACGGCCCCTCGACCTTTTGTGCGCCAACCGACGCCGGAAACCCCACCATGCAATCCTCGTCCGCCGGCGTCGGGCAGTCGCAGGGCTTCTGCGCATCGAAACAATGGGGAGCAAAGGGCTCGGTCTGCAAGGGGCACGCGGACGACCGCGGGGGAGGGGCGCAAGGGACGACTGGCGCGCCACCGGCTCCGCCGCTCGCCTCGCCCCCGGACCCGGCATCGCCGCCCGTCCCGACACTTCCGGCGTCGGTGCCGCGTGCCGGTGCGTCGGCCGTGCCACAGCCGACCGCGGTGAGCCCAATCACGAGCGCCAACCCTGGCGCTGCCATCCGACCGTTCCAGGGGCGTTCCCTCATTCGATGTCCCCCCACGCAAACGTTGCCTCGACCCTGCGGGTGCGAGATGGGCCGAATCGACATGATACCACGATGGTACCCGTGCATCGACCCTCAGCGCTACCGGCAAAGTGAGATCGTGTTGCAGCCCTGCCGTCGTCAGCCTGCGATCACCAGCGCGACCGTGCAGGCCGGCATCCCCAGCACAGCCAGGCCTTCGTCGCCGTTGCTAGCCGAGGGCAACTCCGTCAACCCGCCGGCACCACTTCGGCCACCAGACCGTCGTCCGCGAGAAACAGCATCCCCTGCACCGTCGCTCCCAATGCGACGAATCTCGATGCGATCTCGTACTCCGGCAGGACACGCTCCCAGGTCGGTCCCTCATGGCGCAGCACTCGCCCCGCCGCCCCCGCCGCCCACATCACGCCGCTCGTGTCCTGTCCCACCGCGCACAAATCACGCGTCGTCTCCACCCGCTCGATCGTCACGTCCAACCCGTCCGAAACCGCCAGCGCGTGGCCCCCGCTGCCGACCACGCAAGCTCCACCCATCGGGTTCGTCGCAACACCGTAGAGATGCCCCGTCCTCGCCCACTGCAGCGGCGTGTGCGCAGGAGGTCGAAGATGCAACAACGTGCCAGCATCCCCGCAAGCCAGCACCGAACCGTCGGCCAGCCGGGTCACGTCCCGCAGCGGCGCGGGCCAGTCGACTACCCAAGGACGCTCGTTGGCAACGCGATGCCCCACAACCACCACGCCCGTCGGGCGCGAAATACGCTCGCCGACCAACACCACCGTGTCGTGGTTGAGTATGCATGCGCCGTTCAACCGGAGGTCAGGATCGCGGATGCCCCATGGCTCGATCTGCCCCGTGTGCGTGAGCGTCGCCACCCAACCGTGGTCGCCGAACAGCAGGATCCGTCCGTCCAACGTGCGGATCATCCCGCGCATCTGATCGTCGTGCATGCCCGAGACGGGGGGCAAGCACGACCACGCACGCTCCGCGAACCGATACAGACCGCCGACACCCAGCGCGATCATCGAGCCGTCGCCGCCGACCAGCGCAGCCCGCATCTGCATGCCGCGGGTGGATCCCACGAGTACGCGAAGCACGGCGCGCATACCCGACGGACCATGCGCCAATGGTGGCTGCACACTGCCCTCCGCTCCGACTGGGGCCGGTACAATGCTTCGCTCCCGCGGGCTCACGTCGACATCGGATGCCCTGCGCGGGACCGTCCCGCCGATCGCTCCGCGTAATACCCGCTCCTCGGCCATGCGCAGCACGGGCTCGACGGCGTCCCAAAACGCACGGCAGGTCGCGTGACGCTGCGCCGGGTCGGGCTGCAACGCGCGACCGACCTCCGCGTCCAGCAGGTCGATCAAGTCGTGCTGGTGCTGCAGCTCCGGCGCCATCGTGGACGAAGCCGCGCGCAGCGACGGCCTCGGGCCGGCCAGGATCCGCGTGATCACACGCAGCGGGTTCTCGCCGTCTTGGTACGGAAACGCCGTCCGTCCTCCGATCGTCTCGTAGACGATCGCGCCGAGGCTGAAGACGTCGGTGCGCTCGGACACGCGCTCGTTGCCGTGCTCGTACTGCTCGGGCGGTGCGTAGCCGAGCGTGGCCCCGGCGATGGCCGCCGTCTGCGTGAGCTTGAGGTCCACGAGCTTCACCAGCCCGAAGTCCGTTACCTTCGCGATCTCCTGACCCGCCTGCTGCGCGATGAGGATGTTCGACGGCTTCAGATCGCGATGCACCACGCGATGGGCGTGGACGGTCTCGAGGGCTCGCACCACCTGCCGCAGGATCCGGCGTGCGCGGGAGACGGGCAGCGCACGCGCCGGCGGCCCTTGCAGCAGATCCGCCAGGGTCGGACCATCCACGTACTCGAGCACCGTGAACGGCAGCTCGACCATGTCCGCATCCGACGCCCCAGGAACCCGCAGCGATGCAACCCCGTGATCGTAGAACCGCACCACGTTGGGTGATGGGGCCGGCTGTGCACCGATGAAGCGCAATACCTCCGCCTCCCGGCGGAACCTCACCAGCGTCTCCTGCGTCACGCTGTCGGGACGAAGCATCTTGACGACGATCCACATGCCGTCGGGCTCGTCGTAGTTGGCCTTGTAGACCCACCCTTGTCCGCCTTCCCCCAGCAACTCACGCAGGTAGAAACGCACGCCGGCCGTTCCGGTGAGCGACCAGCCCACCAGCTTGTCCCGCAACGCGGCCCAACCGGAGTCGCCGACTTGGTGCATCTCGGTGTTGGCCAGTACAGCGCTCGCGCGCCACGTTCAATCGTGGTCGTCAGCCGTTCTCCGGCAACATGCTATTTCCTGGGTTCTTTCCTTCGGCCTCGCCCCCCACCGGCGGGCGGCCACGTCAGCCCGCGTCGATGAGCTTCAGCAACGTTTCGCGGTTGGTCAGACCCACGTGCTGCGCTACCCGCTCGCCGTTCTTGAACACCATCACCGTCGGCACGCCCCGAATGCCGTACCTCGCCGTGACATTGGGCGACGTGTCGATGTCGAGCTTGCCCACCTTGACGCGGCCTTCGAGTTCGTCGGCAAGCTTCTCCACGATCGGTGAGAGCAGCTTGCACGGGCCACACCACGCCGCGGTGAAGTCGATCAACACCGGCTGCGTGGCCTTCAAGACCTCGTCTTCGAAGTTCTGGTCTGTGAAGGTGTGAAGATTCTTGGACATGCCCATCGAAAACCTCTGCTTGTCGGGACGCGGGAGGCAGGCTCCTGCCGTGTGGAAACTCCGATGCCGCGACCCTACGAATGCGTTGCTCGCCGGTCAAGGGCATCGCACCGGCAACCGCCACCCCGTCCACCCCGCCGACCCCGAAGCCTCCCTCGCCGACGTCTGCGTCAATCGATCTCCCGGCCTGTCGTGCAAGCCCCGCCGCCTCCCGGTCGAACGAGAAACTTTCCCCGCTCCAACGCCCGATCGTACACATCTCCCATGCGTCGACCCGCCCTCCTCGTCCTGCTCGGCATCCTCGCCGCATGCACCGAGACCTCCCGGCCACAAGACGCCACGAGCCATCCGGCCTCGAGCCCCGCGCCGACTCGACCGCCAACTCCCCCCCAAACCAGCCGTGTCACCACGCCCCTCGCCACCTCCGCCCCCAGCCCCCTCGCCGCTGCATCGTCCCCTGCGTCGTCCTCCGCGCTCCCGCCTGCCCCCTCTACCGTCATCCCCGAGGACATGCTCGGCGTTCCCGGCGGAACCTTCACCATGGGCCTCGACGACAAGGGCGAGATGGACGAACGCCCCGCCCACCTCGTCACCGTCCAGCCCTTCCTCCTCGACAAGACCGAGGTCACCAACGAGGCCTACTACCGTTGCGTCGAAGCACAGGTCTGCCGTCCCCATTCGCCGTCCAACGCGCGGGCCAACAAGCTCGGTGACGACAAGCTGTTCCGCCATCCTCGCCAGCCGATCAGCGGCGTGTCGCAAGCCGATGCCGCCAAGTACTGCGCCTGGTTGGGGCGTCGTTTGCCCACCGAGGCCGAGTGGGAGCACGCCGCGCGAGGATTCGACGGGCGCCTGTATCCATGGGGAAACGAGAAACCCACGGAGGAGCTTGCCGTGTTCCGCAGCAGCGTGACGCAACAGGTCGGGACACACCCCAAGGGCGCAGGACCGTACGGCCATCTGGACCTCGCGGGCAACGTGTGGGAATGGGTCGCGGATCACTACGACCCCTATGCTTACAAGCGGGAGACCGCCGCCCGCGGTATCCCGGGATCCTGCGAGCAGATCCTCGAGGCCCAGGCCGAACTCAAGCGCAACCACATGCAGGGCTACACCGGGTCGAACCCCATCCCCGACGAGTGCGAGTACGTGTTGCGTGGCGGCGCCTTCAACTACGGTGATTGGGGCCTGCGCAGCTCCAACCGCGTCCACCACCCCGGCCACTTCCGCCTCGTCATGAGTGGCTTCCGATGCGCAATGGACTGGCCTGGCGGCCCGGTCGAGGATAGGTCAGGGAAATAACCACACCATGGACGCCAACCTACTCCGATCCTACTTGTCCACCGTCTACGAACTGCCCGGCCCCAACGGGCTGATCGCCGTTTCCCTCGACGGTGACGTCAGCGTCGATCCCACGACGCTCCCCGAACCGCTCACGCGCACGTTCGCCCTGCTGACGGCGTACAACCCGAGGTCCATGCTCCTGCCCAAGCGGGTCAACGAGGCACGTCACCAAGTGCTCCGCGACCTGCTCATCCTCGGCGTCTACCGGGTCGAGCAATGCGTCGGCTACGAAGACGAGCCGGAAGGCGTGTGGCGTGAGCCCGTGTGGTTCGTGCACAACATGGACCGGGAAGAAGCCAAGTCTTTCGGCAGAGTCTTCCGCCAGAACACCATCGTCTACTCGACCGGAGGACGTCCCGAGCTGATCGTCACGGACCCGACTTGCGATGATCTAGGGAAGTCGTTCCCCGGTACCTGGCGCGTTCGCATCTAGCCTCACACATCCCGGCTGCGTGTCGATGATCCTCGAACGCGGCAGCGAGGACGTATCTACACGCCCAGCTCCTCCACGAACACGCAGAGCAACTCCCCAACGCTTGCCGCATGGGCGATGCAGCCGTCGGGCCGATTCGGGGCGTCGCCGTCGGCGAGCTCCGGCACCTGACCCAGCGCAAGATGGTTCGCCATCATGCCCTCGACCACCGCACGAATGCTCGCCATCCGAGCACTATCGCCCGGGTAGGCATGCTTGACCGCGCGCACGTATGCGCCCATCAGCGACGGCCACGCCGTTCCTTGATGATAAGCCCGGTCGCGATCGAGGATGCCGCCTGCGTAGCGACCGCGATAGCCGTCCTCGTAGGGGGCCAACGTGCGCACGCCGGCCGGGGTCAGCAGGTCCCGCTCGCAGCGCGCGATGATCGACACAGCCTGGTCGTGCGTGAAGCAGTCTGGATCCGCGGCGAGAGCGAGGATCGCGTTGGGCCGGACCCGCGCATCCACCCAAGCATCGGGACCGTCCTTCGCTTCCGAGATGACATCGTATGGATAGTCGGTGGTAGGGCACCAGAACCGCGCACGGAACGCCTCGCGCGCCTTGTCCCGCGCAGCCGCCGCGCGCTGCGCGAGCTCGCCGTCCCCATGCTGGTCCGCCAACCAACTCAACGTGTCGCACGCCTTCGACCACGCTGCCTGAATCTCCACCGGGAGCCCGCCGCGCGACGTCACCGGGACATTGTCCACCCTTGCGTCCATCCATGTCAGCGACGTGCCTGGCCCACCGGCGGCAACCAGCCCGTCCTGCGTCACGTGAATCCCATCCACCGTCCCTTGCACGAACGCTTCAAAGACCGAAGCGAGCGCGGGCATGAACACGTTGCTCACGAACGAGTCCGTCGGACCGAGCAGTCGAGCCATGCGACGCGCTACAGCGAACAGCAGCAGCGACGCATCGACCGAGTGATACTCCGCCGGGCGGCCGTCATCCGGAAGACGATTGGGGATGAGGCCGTCTTTCATGTGCCCGATGAGGGTTTCGACGACGGCGCACGCGGCCTGCAACCGCCCTGTGGTCAGATACAGGCCCGGCAGCGCGACGAGCGTGTGGCGGCCCCAGACCTCGAACCACGGGAACCCCGCGATCACGCCCGGAGAAGCCGCCAGGTCCGCACGGAACAGGTCCGCAGCGACCGACAAGGACCGAACCGCCCACGGCCGGTGCGCGCCAGGATCGCACCTTCGGATGGCCTCGGCCGCTTCTTCCATCAGCTCCTCTTCGGAGCGATCGGGCAAGGCGCCAACCGCACAGACCAGGTACGCCGGCGTGTCGGGCTGCAGCGTCTGACGGAACACGCCGGGTGTCCACAAGTCTTCCTGAAAGGCAAGACCGCGCGACTGCTCGGTCAGATACTCGAAGCGGCGCCACCAGTCCGGCGAGCCGACGAAGATGCCGTAGTGGCGGAACGACACCTTGGGCATGGTCGGCACCGGACGCACCGTGACCTCAAGCTGGCGAAGCTCGACCCGTTGGATCATCGCGCCGTGCTCGTGCACCAGGTCGTGGAACGGGCGCATCGCCAGCAGCGGACGAAACTCCGCCGCCATCGGCATCGAGCCCTTCCATACGTATCGCAGCACCACCGCGTTCTGCCCGCGCACCAGCGCAAGCGTCTGCTCGAGCTGCCCGCCGTTGACGTCGAACGTCCATCTGGGCAGCGGATCCTGCGCGAAGTGCGTCAGGTACCGATACCCTCCAGTCGGCACCACGCCCGGAAACTGGTGCGTCCAGAGCTCGGACGTCTTGTCCGGCGTGTGCAGCGTGGCATCGATGTGAGACAGTACGACGTGCCTCCGCCGGGGTGGATCGAGCGCTGCAACCAGCAAGCCGTGATATCGACGCGTGTGCATCTGCGCCACGGTCGACGACGCGTATGCGCCAGCGCCGTTGCCATGGATCCATTCGACACGCGCACGGTCCAGATCGCCCGCGACACGCACGCTCGGCCACACGAAGTCGCTCATTTCACCCGCTCCGTGTCGGGGCGGCGTATCCTGTCATCCACTTGCACAACATCCGGTTCCCCCGTAAACCCGTTCCGATGGCCCGATGCTCCTGCATCCAGCGCTCTGCCTGCCAGCCAGGCGCCGGTCCGTATAGCAGATCAAGGTCGGCTCGGTCACCCCAACATCCGTTGCAACCGCGTGCATCATGTCCCGGGTGACGCAACGCGTGACGCCTCCGACAAGCTTGTCGCAATCCTTGTGACCGAGCCTCCCACGCCCGTCCGAACAGCCTAGCCGCCCTCCGTGCGTCCGTCCCCCATCGTGCCTTCCACCACGGTCCGCAGCCTCCCGCGCAGAAGCCTCACGGTCACACGCGCACCCACGCTCACCTCGCTGCTGTCCACCAGCGCACGCCCGTCTTCCCCGGCAGCCACCGCATAGCCCCGCGCAAGAACCGCCAGCGGCGACAGGGCCTGAAGCCTGCTCTCGTGGTTCCCCAACCGTGACGACTCCTGCGTGACACGGGCACGGACCGACGCCGTCATCCGTGCCGTCAGCGCATCGACCTGCGCCTGCATGCGAGCGAGCACGGTCCTGGGATGGTTGGCGACCAGACGACGCTCCCACCGGTCGAGGAGCGCGGCGCGTCGGTTCACCGACGTCCGGATGGAAGCCTCGAGCCGCGCGGCGAGGTCGTCGACCTGCTGCTGGCGCTCCGCAATCCGGACCCTCGGGTCGCCCATGCGCCGAAGCCACCGTTCGAGCAGGGCGCGATCCTCCACGAGACGCGCGTGCATGGCGCGGCGAAGCCTCACCTGGAGCTGCACGAGCGTGCCGATCTGCGCCTCGCGCTCCGCGACCACCAGCTCCGCTGCCTGCGACGGCGTCGATGCGCGGGCGTCGGCCGCGAGGTCGGTGAGCGTGACGTCGACCTCGTGCCCGACGGCGCTGACCACGGGCACCTTGCACGCCGCCACGCGCCGGACCACCAGCTCGTCGTTGAACGGCATGAGGTCTTCGAACGAGCCGCCCCCGCGGCCGACAATGATGACGTCGAGCCCGCGCACGCGCTCGAGCAGGTCGAGGGCCGCCACGATGGACGCGGGCGCGTCTTCGCCTTGCACGACGGTCGGTGACAGGATGATGCGAACCGCGCCCCGGCGGAACGCGACGCGCACGATGTCGTGGATGACCGCGCCCGACGGGCTGGTCACGACCCCGACCACGCGCGCGTCGGACGGCACACGCTTCTTGCGATCGGAGGCGAAGAGTCCTTCTGCCGTGAGGCGTTGCTTGAGTCGTTCGAGCGCTTCGAGCAACGCGCCGCGGCCAGCGGGACGAACCGTCTCCACCACGAGCTGCAACTTGCCTCGCGGCGCCCAGATGGTGGCCTTGCCCCGCACCACGACGCGCGTTCCTTCCAGCAAGTAGCGGCGCGACCGCAACGCCGCATCCCGGTACGCCACCGCGTCGATGACCGCGTCTTCGTTCTCATCCTTGAGCGTGAAGTACGCGTGCCCGCTCGCCGCGATCTTGACCGGGCCGACCTCGCCCTGCACCCATACACCCGCGCTCACCCCTTCCACGGCACGCTTGAGGAGCCGGTCGAGATCCGCCACGCTCAGCGGCTCGTCCGTGCCGTCGGACTTTGGAACGCGAACGACGACGCCTGTCACGCGGCCCTCTCGATCTGCATCGCAGCGACCATACGCAATCACGATCGGCTTCGCAATCCGGCTCCGGCAAGCCCGCCCCGCGCCGGTGTTCCCACTCGCGCCCAGTCGCGCTACAAGCCGCCCATGTTCTCGAAGGTGCTCGTCGCCAACCGTGGTGAAATTGCCTGCCGCGTCATCCGCACGCTGCGCGAGATGGGAGTCCGGTCCGTCGCCGTCTACTCCGACGTCGACCGAGGTGCGCTGCACGTTCGTATGGCCGACGAAGCGGTGCTCATCGGTGAAGCGCCGGCTGCCGCGAGCTATCTGCGCGCGGACCGCGTCATCGACGCGGCGAAGAAGACCGGCGCCGAGGCGGTGCATCCCGGCTACGGCTTCCTGTCCGAGAACGCCGCGTTCGCGCGCGCGTGCGCCGATGCTGGCATCGTGTTCGTGGGGCCTCCTGCCGCCGCGATCGAGGCCATGGGATCCAAGACCGCGGCCCGCGATCTCATGGCCAAGGCCGGTGTCCCCATCGTGCCAGGCGCAACCTGCGCGAGCATCGATGAAGCTTTGCAGCAGGCGCACAAGCTCGGCTACCCGGTCATGATCAAAGCTTCAGCAGGCGGCGGCGGAAAGGGCATGCGCCTCGTCCACAAGCCCGAGGACCTGCCCGCCTCGTGGGACCGCGCTCGCAGCGAGTCCAAGAAAGCGTTCGGCGACGACACCGTCTACCTCGAAAAAGCCATCGTGCAGCCCCGCCACGTCGAGATCCAGGTCCTGGGCGACCAGCACGGCAACGTGGTCCACCTGTTCGAGCGCGATTGCTCCATCCAGCGACGCCATCAGAAGGTCGTCGAGGAAACGCCCTGTCCCGTGCTCCCTCCCGAAACCGCCGCGAAGATGGGCGAGATCGCCGTCAGGGGCGCGAAGGCCGTCGGCTACTACTCCGCCGGCACCTTCGAGTTCCTTCTCGCACCCGACAAGAGCTTCTATTTCCTCGAGATGAATACCCGCCTGCAGGTCGAGCACCCCATCACCGAGTGGATCACCGGCGTCGACCTCGTACGCCAGATGCTGCTCGTCGCAGCCGGCGAGAAGCTCACCTTCTCTCAGCAGGACATCGTCCGGCGCGGCGCATCGATCGAATGCCGCGTCTACGCCGAAGACCCATCCAACAACTTCTTGCCGAGCCCCGGCAAGATCGCTGCGTTGCGCGTGCCAAGCGGACCGGGCGTGCGCGACGACAGCGGCGCCTACCCCGGATGCACCGTCTCCAGCTACTACGACCCGCTCATCTCCAAGCTCTCGGTCTGGGCTCCCACCCGCGCCGAGGCCGTCGCCCGGATGCGTCGCGCCTTGTCCGAATACGTGGTCACCGGCATCCGCACCAACCTCGCCTTCCACGACAAGCTCATGACCCACCCCGACTTCGTGCAAGGCAACTACGACACCGGCTTCATCGACCGCAACAAGGCCCGTCTGCTCGGCTACACCAACGTGCCCGAGCAGGACCGCGACGCGTTCGCCGTCGCCATCGCGATCGCCGCCGCCAACCTCGAGCGAGCCCAGGGGCACACCGCGCGGCAAGGCACAGAGGAAGCCTCAAGGCTGTCGCCCTGGGTCGCGGCTCACCGCGCCCGCAAAACCCTTCTGGCCTGACCTCCGATCAGATGCCGCTGTCGGGCGGTATCACGCCGCCGTCGGGTAGCGCGCACTCCGGCTGGCACTCCTTGTTCACGCAGCTTGCCACGTTCAACGCAATCTGCACGGCCGGGTCCGTGTAGCTCGTGATCCCGGACTGCTGCAAGCAGCCGAACGCGCAGCTCGTGTTCACGCCACCCATCCCGCTTCCGTCGATGCATCCTTCGGTGAACAGGCACAGAACCAGCGTGCGACAAGCGTCGTCCTGCTCGCACGACGACATCTCCTGGTTGCATTGCACCGCGGCGCAGTCGTAACAGGTCTGTATCGTCGCTCCCGCGTCGTTCAGCGCAACGTCCGGCATGGTGAGATCGAACAGGCTGCCGTCGGACACCTGCCCGTCCGGCGCCGAGGTCTCCTCGACGGATTGGTCGACGGCCTGGTCGACCGACGCGTCGGCCCGGTCCACATCGGGTTGATCGGCGTCGAAACCCGCTTCCGCCGCCGCTTCGGACTCTGCGTCCGGCAGCGCGGAGTCCACGATGCTTCCGCCTCCGGGCTGGTTGGTCGACTCGGAGGTCGAACCACCACAGGCACCAGCCATCCCGGCAGCCGCCGAGCCGACAAGCAATACGACCATCGTTCGCACAACGCGCATGCGACACCTCCGCAAGACCGTCCCTGCGATCAGGGGTTGCTTCAACCATAGACGCGCAACAAGGGGTCGTCCACCGATGGGGGCCACGCAGGTGCATTCAGTCAGGCCGGGATCCCAACGCGCCATGGCCCGCGGCCGGACCTGCCGCGCAGACTCGCCGTGGACGTGTGCGTATGGGGCGTGACACCTGGTGCCGGCGAGACCATGCCCACGGGGAGCGAGCAAGCCAGGCCACACCACAGCAACGCGCGCAGTCGGCGCGCGTGGACCGCGTCGAGACGCTCCCGCAGGGGCGCCGCGAGACGAATGCACCGCAGGCCGCGTTCGCTACGCGGTCCCGGGCGTGGGCGACGCCGGCGTCGGCTCCACCGGCGCATCGTCCGTCACACCCGGCACCCGGTGGCTCTCCGCCAGATCGTCGAACACTTCGGGGATGAGCGACGCGCGATCGTGTAGCTTGAGCACCCCCTCGACGATGAGCTTGGCTGCTGCATACGTCTTCAACCACGCAGCCCGCGCCGCTTGCACTTCGGGCGTCATCTGCCTGCGCTCGATCCGTGTCTTGCGAACGTCTGCATCCAGCGCCTTCAAGGCGTCGCGGGCGGCAGCCAGCTCCGTCCTCCAGCTCTTGTACTCGTCCAGGCTCTTCTTGTGCTCCTCGACCTGCGCAATCGCATGGTCCAGCGCGACCACCAGCTTCGCCGGACGGCGTCGCTTGACCGTGGTCAGTCCCTCGCCGTTGAGGATGCTCGCCGCGATCGCTTCGCCACCAGGTCGCGACTGCGCATATCGATATACGCGCGTGAGGACGTCATGGGCGCGGCCGACGGGATCGTCGCCGCGCTCGGCCTGGGTGTACGTGATCAGCTTGTGTTCGGCCGTCTTGGCCAACGCCTGAGCAAGCACGTCGGTCGCCTCTTGCAGCCGTGCCGCCGTGTGCTCGAGCGCCTTGTCGTAGGCGGCGTTCATGCCCACGACCAGCGACTGAATTTGCGCGCAAGTGAAACGGCCGTAGCCCACGGCCTCGAATTGGTCGATGTACGGGTCGGACATGGGTTGCTCCCCCGAGGATGAGTGAAGGCGTACCAGCTACTATGGTGCATCGGCGTGGTCAACGGGGACAGTTCGCCGAGGGTGCAGTCGGTCGGGCAGGGTTCCCAACAAGCCGGCCTGGTCCCGCCGGTCCACCCCCCATGTGCACCTACCACGGCCTGTCGCAAGCGTTGCCGCGCAGCGTGGGGACGTGCGCGCGCAACGGTGGTGGGGCGTGACACGCGGCAGGGACGAAACGAAACCCGAGGGGGCCGAACGCACCCGGACGCCGAAGTGGCCGGGAATCTCGCTTCTCCGGGGCGGAGGACGTGGCAAGGTGACCCCGTGCGGGATCGCATGCAGGCAACCGGGGTCTCCGTGGGCCGTGTGCGGCGTTGCACGGCGTCGACTGGGCGGCCAGAAGGCGCCATGCGAGACAGCAAGAACGGTCCGGGTCGACCAAGAGGCGCTTGTGCGAGGTCGCACCGAGGCAACTGGGCCGCCCAACGTTGCTGTGCAAGGCAGCACCAGCGAATCTGGTGGGCCCGGATGGTGTTGTGCGAGGTTGCACGGAGGCAACAAGGGAGCCAGACGGGGCCATGCGAAACAGCGGGGACGGATCTGGGGGACCAGGAGGGGCTTGTGCAAGGTTGCATCGTCGCCTAACCGGGATTCGGTTGGGGCCGAACGCGAGGTGCCCCAAGCCATCGGCCTGGGCAGACGGCGTCTTCGCGATGGACGCGAACGCCGGCAACCCCCGGTTGCCGTGCACCGAGCCGACCTCACCGCAGGACGACTGACAGGTCGCGGCGATGATCGCCGTGCGTGTCGACAGCATGCTTCGTCGCAAGATGGGCCGAGCGGCCGCGATGGTTGCTCCCTCCGTTGCCGGTGGAGCGATACCGTGAACGGGGGCTGACGGAGGATTCGGAAGCGAACGCGGGGGATGGGAGCCGGGAAGAGACCAACCTCTGGTTGGACCTGCCGCGCGGACGCGCCTCCGGCTGCGAGGCTGTTGAATGGGAGGACAGCAGAGCAGGCGGGGGCGGTCGACAGGAACGGGCGAATGCGGAATGCGTCGCGTTCGGTTGCGACGCACGGCCGGGCTGAGGGCCGGGGGCGACGGGGGCTGGTGGCCGGCGCATCCGAAACGACGGCTCCTGCGGGGAGGAGGTGACGCAGTCCCGTGGCCGGCAAACGTGCGCTTCAGAAGCCGCCTTCCGTTGAACCGCCTCGCCGAGATTGGGGTACAACCGGGGCGAGGCGCAGCGTGGGCGGTGCGATGCCGGCGAACGCCAGCGCGTTGTCTGCCACCGCGATCGCATGCTCTCCGACGATTCGAATCGGCGACACGCCGACGACCGCACCGTGACCTGACACCACGAACCTCGACCTCGTGTTCTCCGAAAACGGGATTGCCGAACGCGACGCCGAACCTCCGAAAGGTTGGCTGGACACCTTTCCGGCGAGTTTGCATGCGGCTCGACACCGACGCTCGTGGGAGCCTCCGGTGGATGTCCTGGGAGGTGCGCACCCGCCCGAGGCGAAGCGCCCGCCGCAGGCCGCGTTGGCGTGCGCCGGCATCACCGAACACGACCACGATGTGCGCGAGGAACCGGACGAACAACAGGAGTTGCCGCGTGCGGGCAACGAGCCGCCGGTTTTCGCCGCCGACTGGAGGCGCCGCGCTGGCGCGTGCTTGCAGGTCTTGGGAGAGGCGCATGCGCGAGCCATCGTGCGCCGAGTCCTCCGTAGGGGCGCAGGGCCTCGTCCACGTCACGCAAGCTCGGCCTTCGCGAGAGCACCCAGCGGATGGCCTGCTACGCTGCCTGGCGCAGCAGGTCGGGGGGCCATGGCTTCACGAGCGCAGTCGTTCCGGGTGCGCCGAGGGTTGGTGGGGTGGGAGCCGCTCCGAACCGAGCACCAACGCCAGGCGGTACGTTCGCGTGGTGGAGCAGGATCCCGGCCGGGCCCCTGATGCGACGACGAAGCCAGGCTTGTGGCAGCGTACGAGGCCGCTTCCTTGAAGGCCTTTGCACAGGTGCGTGTCTGCCGCCGCAGGTCTTTTGGCGTCCTTCCCGCAGCGACTGCCGCCTGTTCGGTGCCGACCGCCAGCCGGTCGCATTCGGGGCACGGCCCGGCCGCTCGTCGCCACCGAACCCGGTACATTCCGCATTCACCAACTCCCGATCGGCTGAAGCCGTCTGCTCTGCTGCCTTCCGATGCAACAGCCGTCGCAAGACGGGCTGCACCCCGTGCCCACCTGCATCCCCCGAACCACGACGAGACCCACGCATGCACCGGTACGGCGATGTCGAGGATGGCAATGAAGTCACGCGCTTGTCCTGCATTGGTATCGGTGGACCGGGGCGTTGCCGGCCGAGGAGTGCCAAGGGCTCATGTCGAAGCTGCGATGCGCCGCGGTGTCGGTCCCCACCCCCAGCGCCGAGGGCTGCCTTGCCGAAACCGAGTGTCTCGACCACCGTTGCAGCCACCCGGGCTACGCCGCCCATGGCGTGGGGCTCGGAACGCAATCGATTGCAAGCCGTCCCGCGTGCCAGGCGGCTGGGCCTGACATCGGTTCAACGCTGCGATGTCAGCGGGCGATCAGGGGGTGATAGGGCGCCAACCCCAGAACGCCGTATAGCCGGTGGTATCCGGGAGCGTCACGCCCTCGACGGCCATCGTGTGGAAGTGATTGCCACCGAAGTAGAAGCCACCGTCGCCTGCGAAGCACACACCAGGTGGGCCGCCCCATTGTCGGAGGGATTGTAGGCCGCGCCCGCTACACCCGTGTTGGTAGCGTCGAGCACGAAGCAGAATGCGCCTTGGCTCGTTGTTGGAGGGATCGTCAGGGTCAGCGTGTCGAAGGCGAGTTCTCCGGAGTCCATTCCCGCCACGATGACCCACCCATCGTCACGCACGTCGACATCGGTAAGTTGCTGTTCATGGCCGTCTCCAAAACGTCGACTGGACAGGTGGCTACCGTCTGGAGCGAAGCGTGCCACCACGACGTCTTCCGCGCCAGCCGCGCCAGGCGTGCCGCCACCCAGGTCAACCGCGCCCGTCATGGCCCCACCCACGACGACTTCTGCGGTCCCGCGTAGCGCTACCGACGGGAATACTTCGTACTCCTGGCTGCTGCCATGGCTCTTTGCCCAGGCCACATTGCCCCCCTCATCGAGCTTGACGAACAGAGCGTCGCTCCCGCCTGCCGAGCTCAGGCCCAGGTCGAGCGACCCCTTGAACCCCCCGACGAAATACACCTTGCCCTCCTCATCGACCGCGATATCGGCGATGGTCCCTTCGGGGAAGGGATTGTTCGGTTCCGAGGTGGAGGAGACGTTCCGGCTGTAGATGTGGTTGCCGACCGCGTCGAAGGCAGCCATGAACAGGTCGACGCCGGAGGAAACCAGTGGTCCGCCCCCGAAGTCGACCGATGCGCTGAAGTGCCCGGCGACGACAACCCGTCCTGCGGCGCTGACGGCAGCGGCGGTCCCTTGGTCTTGGTTGGTAGCCCCTCCCCACGATTTCGACCACACGACGTTGGCGTCGGCGTCGAGCTTGAGGAGGAAGCCCTGAACCCCGTTCGCGGAGTCGGTTGTGCTGTTCTCGAAGTCAACGTTTCCAGGCGAATACCCCGCCACGTAGATCTCGTGGCTTGGCCCCAGGGCCACCGCGGCCGCGGACTCGTGGCCGGGACCGCCGAAACGCTTCGAATACACGTGCGTGCCGTCGGCTGCGTACTTGAACACGACAATATCCCTACCACCCAGTGCGGTCAGAGGTTCCCCTCCGAAGTCGGCCGGACCAAAGATGTCCACGATATGCGCGACCCCAAGCAGGGACCCATCTGCGGTCTTGGCGATGTGTTGCAACGTCCCTTGGTCCGGCCACCGAACCCACCGCTCTGGTTGACTGCCACCTTCATCCGCACCGCCTTCGCCGTCGACCCCTGCGTTCACCACATCCCCACCATCCGCTGTCCCGGCTTCTGCCGCGTCGCTTCCGCCGTCCAGCATCGTCCCGGCGTCGCCTCGCCCCCCCTGGTCCGCGGGTGGCCTTGTTCCATTGCCGCCATCACTCCCACCGCACGCAACGAACGTATACGCACCAAACAGCGTGACCGCCGTACCCAGAACGACCTGATACCTCCTCATCATGACCAAACACCTCCCGACGCAGGACAGTGCCCACCCCCGCAGTGCACGAAGGCATGGGCACCACGTGCCGATGCGCAATCGAACGGAGCAAGGGGTTCCGATGGAAACCGGGACATCGCATGTCAAATGGGGGTGACCAGGCAGGCGCTGGCCGGGAGCGGTCGCCGGCCTGGTGTGCGTCGCGTCGTGGAGCTGATGAGAATCGAACTCACTACCTGGCGCTGGCCGGGAGCGGTCGCCGGCCTGCTGTGCGGCCTGTTGCGAATGGGGTGCGTGGCGTCGGAACTCGGCGCTGGCGGGCGAGGTGGAATCTGCAACTTGCACATCGAATGTGCGCACGCCAGCAGGACGCCGGCTTGAGGGCACACGTCTGCCTGCCGGGGTTCTGCGTCACCACCAGCCAGCCGGGGCTGTGCTTCACCACCAGCCAGCCGGGGCTCCGCTTCACCACCAGCCTGCCGGGGCCGGTCGCCTTCATGACGCCGACCA
>Ga0209018_1000639_pt1 | contig 31544 bp, 20 predicted proteins | sample YNPBryBLVA2012_FD_185814 | JGI IMG/M metagenome (GOLD analysis project Ga0209018, IMG submission 185814) | Anoxygenic and chlorotrophic microbial mat microbial communities from Yellowstone National Park, USA - YNP Bryant BLVA 2012 (SPAdes)... ...
TACGTGCGCCTGAACTTCCGCAACGACCTGCCCGAGGCATTCGACCGGCTGCTCGGCGGCCTGCTCTCGGAGGACTGGAAGGCGCTGGGCATGTGGGTTCCGGGCGACACCCCCGCAGGGCAGCCCGCCACGCCCCAGATGCTCGACCTGCTCAGCACCACCACCCCGCCGACCCGCCCGGCTGGTGCCAAGATCCTGTTCCCCAACGTGGGCCAGCTCCAGCAGCTCTACGCCGCCATCTTCTCCGCCCTGTACGCCCGCGACAACACCGACATGACCTTGATCCACAAGATGCGAATCTGGGTCGATGGCATGGAGGGCAACATGTCCGATGCCGGCTTCCCCAAGCCGGAGGACCAGCTCCGCTACTACGATCCGCTCTCGGGCCAGACGTACATCGCCCGCCGCTTCGGCACCGAGCAGATCGACGGCCGCATGGTGGAAAAGGGCATCGGTTCCCGCATGCTCCAGCACGCCAACGACCTGATGGCTCACTCCTTCGTGGTGCAGCTCGACGCCAACAACCAGCCCGTCCTCGACGAGTACGGCCGTCCGACGCTCGTGCTCGACGCCAATGGGCAACCGCAACCGCTGGACCCGGCGGTGTCCATGCGCGGCGAGCTCGTTCGCTACATGACCATGGTCGATTCTGTACGTCAGCTCGGCCACATTCTCGGGCAAGGGCCACTGTGAGATCGAACGATGAGCAACTGCGTTTCGATTCGGTTTCAACAGTGGACCACGCATGGTTGCTGCGTGCGCGGAGCATCCGGCACGCCCGGCAACCCAGGGCTTCGATACTCGTCTCTCAACGGAGTTGTACCATGACCCGTCAAATCTTCAGGAGAGCCCTCGGTCTCGGCGTCAGCCTGGGAATGCTGGCAAGCATTTCCGGTTGTGCTCAACAACGAGAGCCCGTCAACCGCGTTCAGCCCAACGCCCTCGACAAGACCTTCTTTTTGGGCGAAAACCTCGCAGACAAATCCGACGACCCCGAGTTCTACTGGCGAGGCTACGTCATTGATGCCTCTGCTGGACAGTCCGCGATTGGTGTCGGCTCCTGGTCCCACGTGGACCGCATCCGGTGGGAAGTCTCGGAGAACATGCTCATCGCGCGCAAGTCGTACGAGCTGTTCGACGAAATCACGCCCCCCGGCGACTACGCGGGCCCCGACTCCGTCGGCACCGTGGTAGCCGCCTACCAGATCACCAGCCACTTCGACATCCGCCGCGCCTATAACTCGAGCACGGGCGAAGAGATGAACGTGATCGAAGAGAACACGTCCGACCGCCCCTGGTACGAGCGCCGCTTCATGCGCGTCGACTGGTCCACCAACATGGTCAACGACCCCATGTGGGCTGACATGTTCCTCGGCAAGGTCTTCGGCGATATCAGCGTGTCGCCACTGACCTACAACGTGACCGACCCGGCCAGCGAGGACGCCCCCCACTTCGAAACGGAGGATGGTTACTTCGACATCACCAACCGCTTCTACATCGAGCCGGAAATGACCACCATGTGGGGCTGGCAATTCCCCACCTGCTGGCTCGTCGGCGTCTTCACCGGGTCGAGCACCTTCGAGTGCGACGCCCAGGAAGCCACGGTGCGATTCTCGTTCAAGAAGGTCGACCCGAACGACGACTTCGAGCCCCTGGAGAACTCCCGCGCGTCTCTCGACATCGTGGGCAATCCAGGCGGTCTCGGTGATTCCTACAGCGTCGGTATCGTCACGGCCCCCCGCATGGGCTTCGATCCTGCGTACGGCTTCGTCGACAAGAACTTCAAGCGCTTTGCCAATATCCACAACATCTGGAAGCGCAGCCACCAAGAGGTGGCCTGCAATGCCAAGTACGACAACGACGGCAACGGCACCGACGACCAGTGCGAGAACGCTGTCACCGGCTACGCCGGCGCACAAGGCTCGCAGTGCGACGTCCACACCAAGAAGTGCACGATCCCGTATCGCGATCGACAGATCAAGACCATCGGATACTGGGTCAACGACCTCATGCCCGCCGAGTTCCAGGACACGGTCGACGCTGCCGGACAGCGCGTCACGCGCGGCGCCGCCGAGGAGGTCGTGTACTCGTGGAACCAGGTCATGGCGAACGCCGCGGCGTATGCTCGTGAGGTAGAGTGCAGACGTACCGGTGGCGACCGCGACGGCTGCCACAACCAGTTCTTCGCACCCGAAAAGGAGATGGTCGCCCTCGGCGGCTGGCTCACGGACCGCGCCCTGGACCCGACCCCCGTCGTGACGCTCTGCCACAACCCCGTGCGCGACTACGACATTCACGAGGTTTGCGGCGAAACCGGCTACCGGGCGCGCACCGGTGACATCCGCCGCAACATGCTGGTGTATTGGCCTTACGATTCCCGCGCCCCCTGGGGCGGTATCGCCGACTGGAACGGTGACCCCCTCACCGGCCAGATCATCGGCGGCATGGCGCTGACCATGGGCCGCTCCGTGAACTACGGCGCCGCCTTCGCGCGCGACGTCCTGCAGGTCGCCATGGGCGACATCACCCTCGAGCAACTCATCAGCGGCGTCCCGCAGGAGATGTACTTCACCCCGGGCATCACTTCCAATCAGGCCACCAAGCCCTCCGCCCTGACAGCGGAGGAGATCAACAAGCGCATCGCTGCCGTCGACGCCAAGAATGCCATGCAGGTCATGGGCATCAAGCCCCTCTTCGGCAACACGATGGCCGAGAAGATGGCGTCTTTCTCGACCATGAAGGCCTCGATGATGTTCGATCCGACGTCGGAATCGGCGGCCGTCTCCGGCTTCGACGCGCTCGTTGCGCCCTTCCTCGGCACCGACCTCGAGTCCAACCTGGTGACCCCGGGCTGGCTGCGCGGATCCGTCGGCTATGGCCCGAATGCCAACGCGACACCGGACGTCATGAACCTCGCCTCCCCGCTGCGCATGCTCGACCCCGACAAGCTGCGCATCCTGGAGGACACCATCCGCACCCGTCTCGAGGCCAAGGGTGCCTGCTTCCTCGACGCCGACGCTCCGATGGTCGGTTCGATCGACATCCCCGGCCTCGCCACGTACTTCAAGAACAAGTACGGAAACCTGACCCCTGAAGAGCGCGGCAGGAAGATCTATGAGGATCTGCTCCCCGAAACCTTCAAGGGCATCCAGCTCCACGAAATGGGTCACTCGCTCGGCATGCTCCACCAGTTCGCGTCGTCGTGGGACGCTCCGAACTACAACCCCCAGTACTGGCAACTCCGCACCAACGAGGGCCAGGCAGCGGGAAGCTGCAACGGCACGCCGCGCGACCCGAGCCAGCCCGACAACTGCATGGGCCCCCGCTACCTCGACCCCGAAACGCCCGATGAGAACGGCATGGCCGAGGAATCACGCCCCGGCATTCTCTACTTCGCTTCGACGTCGACCATGGAGTACCAGTGGGAGCGTTTCGGCGAGTCGGCCGGCCTCGGCACCTATGACCAGATGGCCATGAATGCCCTGTATGGCCGCGTGCTGGAGACCTTCGACGACCGCGTCATCCCCGTCGAGGAGCAGATCAAGTTCGCTCCGCGAATGAAGTCTCAGCTCGACGAGGCCGACATGGTCACCCAAACGACCAAGTACGGCACGTTCCCCCAGCCGATGCACTACACCGAGCTGGCTCGCCAGATGAAGGTGTTCGACCCGGCCCGCGACTGCCGCCCGGCCACTCCGGAAGAGATCGAAGTCGCCAAGTGGCGTATCGTGCATGGCAAGGTCTGCGCCCCCACCCCGCGCGACCACGTCGCCTGGCAGGACATGGTCAGCGACCCCATCGACCCCAATGACCCCAATTCCAAGGCCGTCGCATGGCACGCGAAGAACAACGGCAACGTCCGCTGGTTCCACCGCTGGGGCTCGACCAACAACGCATACATGCACACCAACCCGAGCGACGCCGGCGCCGACCCCTACGAGGCCATGGTCAACACCGAGCGCAAGTTCATCGCGATGTACCCGTGGACGTACTTCCGGCGTCACAACCGCGAGTTCACGTACTTCCGGATCCCGTCGGCGGTCACCCGCACCTACCACGCGCGGGCGCGTACCTACCACTGGCACGCCGCACTCCGCGCGGCGGAGTACATGCGCAACTTCGGCGAGACCGCGTACAACGAAATGGCGCAGTCCGATGACTGGCTCCGCCCGTACCTGATGGCCTCCACCGAGTCCTTCAACATGCTCTACCAGTCGGTGCTGATGCCCCAGCCGGGCAAGTACTACCCGATGAGCGAGCGCACCGTGTCCGGCTATCAGACGTCGACCCCCTACGACTTCGACCAGTACCCGCAGACCCCGCTGGCCGCCTTCACCCTGCGGCTCGGTGAGTCGCGCTACATCGACGACGACTTCAACAGCGGCCCTGATGGCGGCGGATCCTGGGACTACCTGAGCTGGATGAACCGCGCCGGCTTCGAGGTCGAAAAGGCCTACGCGCTAGGACACATCACCAACGGGCGTCCCCCGGTCTACACTCCAACCCGCGAGTACTTCCTCAGCCCGTGGGCCAACTATGCCAGCTACTACGCCGACATGCCCACCGCCGTCGATCGTCTGCTGGGCGGCATGTTCGCGGAAGACTGGGAGACCTTCGCGCCGCACTTCCTCGACAACCAGATGCAGTGGTACGACTTCACCCAGCCGGGCGACCTGCCCTCCCGGTCCGCCATGGCTCGCATCATCTTCCCCAACGTCGGCTACAACCAGCAGAGCTTCGGCGCCATCCTCGCCGCCCTGTACTCCCGTGATACCGGCGACATGACGCTGCTCAACAAGATGCGAATCTGGATCGACGGCGTCGACGGCACCGTGGGCACCACCGGCTTCCCGGACCCGCAGCAGCAGGTGCGCTTGTACAACCCGCTCACCGGCTACACCTATATCGCGCGCAAGTTCGGCCCCGAGATGGTGGGCAACAAGCAGGTCGACAAGGGTATCGCCTCCCGTATGCTGGTCTACGCAAACTGGATTGCTGCCAGTACGTTCAAGGTCGAGAAGGTCAACGGAAAGCCCGACTTCGACGAGTTCGGCCAGGTCAAGCTCATTCTCGACGCCAACGGCCAGCCCCAGCTCACCTCGTCCGACCCGTCCAATACCCAGTACGTACGCTTCGTCCGGTACATGGGCTTCATCGACGCCATGCGCCAGATCGGCGTCGTGCTCGGCGGCGGCCCGCTCTGATTCGTCGCGGCCGCGAAAGCCGCTCCCCTCTCCCTTCCTATCCCTTCCCCTTCGAGAACACTGCCCGGCATGGGTTCCAGTGCCGGGCCCTGTTGGCCTCCTGCGTTCGCTCCTGGTCTCGCCCCCCACCGCCTGGTATCGTGTGCCTGCTCGGCCACGGAGCCCCGCTGCATGAAGGACACGAAAGCGCACGTCCCCGCTCCCGCCAGACCCCCATCCACGGACACCCGTTGGGGCACCATCCGCCTCGTGTTCCTCGTCGCCGCCGTGGCGACGCTCATCATCGCCCCGTTCCTGCTCTGGGGACGGCCCATCGAAGCGAGCACCCGTGACTTCCTGCATCAGGCCTCCGGTCGCCCCGTGCTGGCCGGCTCGGTCCTCGCCGGTCTGCTCGCCCTCGACATCGTTGCCCCCATCCCTTCGAGTCTCGTCAGCACGGCATGTGGCGTGGTGCTCGGTTTTCTCGGCGGAACCATCGTCGGCCTGACCGGCATGACGCTCGGGTGCGCACTCGGCTACTGGATCGGTCGCGCATGCCGGACGCCGGCTGACCGTCTCGCGGGCGACAGCGAGATGCGCCGCCTGGAAACGTGGGAGTCACGCTGGGGCGTCTGGCTGCTGGCCGCCGCGCGCCCCGTGCCGGTGCTCGCTGAGGCCTCCATCCTGTTCGCCGGACTCACCCGCATGCCCATCCGCCAGGTCGCTCCCGTCGTCGTGCTCTCCAACCTGGGCGTGTCGGCGGCCTATGCCGCAGTGGGGGCGTGGGCAGCCCAGACACACAGCTTTCTCCTCGCTTTTCTTGGCGCTACCGTGCTTCCCGGCATCGCGCTCTGGCTCGCTCGTCGTAGCCCATCTCCACGCCGCCCCCCGCCCACTCCGCAATAGGACAATCCCCCCGGGACTTGCGCCACTGTCTCGCGAGTCCCGCACAGTGCCCGAGCGAAGGCGCTCTTGCATCCGCGACCGAGAACACCGAACGAGGCGCCCCTGGTCGCGATGCCAGAGCTGTCCGCTTGCTGCCCGTGCAGTTCCGAGCGCATGCCTGTCGATGCAAGCCCCGCCCGGTCACCCGCATCTCCCCTCGCCCGCGCCGTATCCACTGGCCCCCATGCACCGCAGCCAAAGCGGACTCGGAATTGCCTTGCAGGCTACCGCACAACCGATGGGGCCGGCGCAAAGAACAATGGGTGCAAGAACGTCCGTCTCCCGAGCCTGTTGTTGCTCTCAACTGGACACCGCTTGCCACGCGCCATGCAGTTCGCCGTGCAAGCGATGTAGGGACAAGCTCTGTCTGGACGACAAGACGACGTCGCCGATGCGCGCCGGTTGAAGCCTCGTCATCGGTTCACCGCGCGGGCGGCCTCCGCCAACAGCCTACTTGCCGGGACAGGCGCACCAGGCACGGCGAATCACCGAGCGTCCCCGACAATGGAACATAGCCTTGGTCTTGTCGCTGGGAGTCGTCGACGTCGGCCGACGCGCAAGTCGCGCCTACCAGCGTTCCACGGACAGACACTTGGTCGGACAGAACATCGCGCAGCGAGGATCGTCGCCGTAGCCTGTGCACAGGTCACACTTGTGGATCAGCGCCCGGAGCGGGTCGTAGTGCATGTTGCCGAACGGACAGGCCACCGTGCACGCCATGCAGAGCACGCACTTGTCGTTGTTCACGTGCACTTGCTGCGTCGCTGCGTCGCGCGTGATGGCGCCCACCGGACAGGCCTGCACACACGCCGCGTGGTCGCATTGCAGGCAGAACATCGGCACGTACTCGTCTTTGCCGGTCGTGACCGTGACGCACCGGCTCGCCCCGGGCTGCCCTCCTGTGCCGTGCGTGAATGCGCAAGCCATCTCGCACGCCCTGCAACCGATGCAGTACTGCGGTTGCACAATCAAACGCACCTTCAACTTCCCTCTCGTGCTCGTACTGGTGCCCGTGCCTGGAGTCGCCGCCGCAATCATGACTTCACCTCCTCCTGCACCAGCCCGAGCTTGTCCCACCTTGCTATCTTGCCCAGCGTCGTGGCCGTGCGCTTCCGTTGCGCCTCCTCGGACGTCGCAAAGTAGCTTGGGTCCATGCCCTGACGTTTGACCAGGAAGGCTGCCTGCTCCTCGGTGATGGGTAGTGTCTTGCCGGTTTCCTTGCAGCGGACGAGCTTGAACTCACGGCCCCAGATCTTCCGGCCCCCGCCCGCTTCGGAGTACTGGATGTGCCCGGTCGGGCAAACGTGCGCGCAGGCCAGACATCCGATGCAGTCCGGGGGCGGGCCTCCCCACGGCGTGCCGACCTCACGGTGATGGCCTCGCTGAACGGTGGATATCGCCGCGGTCGCCGCGGTTTCGCACACCCTTACGCACAGGCCGCACAGGATGCACTTGTCCGGATTCTCGCGCGGCACGAAGCTCGTTTGCTCCACACCGTACTCGGCCGCGAGCTTGCGGATGACATCCGCATCGGGACAACGCGCGAGCAGCAGGTCGAGCACGGTCTTGCGCACCTGGCGCACGCGCGGGCTGTCGGTCTCGATGATCAGGTCGGGCGCCGACGGATACAGACAGGCCGTCATGAGCCCCTTCCAGCCCTTCCACGCTGCCTTCGTCACCTCCACCATGCACAGACGGCACGAGCCGAACGGCTCGACCGCCTCGTGGTAGCAGAGCGTGGGGATCGGAATGCCGTGCCGTCGGGCGGTGGCCAGGACCGTCTCGCCTGCGTTGGCATCCACCCGCCTGCCGTTGATCGTCATGTGGAACGCCATACCGTCTCCTCGATCTTCTCGAACCATCCGTGTCACTTCCCGTGCTCGTGCTCGTGTCGAGCGATCACGCTGCCGCGATCGCCCCGCGCTTGCACACCGTCGCGCACGCCCCGCATCGATCGCACTTCACTTCATCGATCTGGAACGTCTCGCCCTTGCGGATGGTGCCGCTGATTGCCTGCGACACACAGGATCGCAGGCATGCGCCGCACCCGTCGCAAGCGTCATGATTCACCTTGTACGTGATCAGCGCCTTGCAGACCCCCGCCGGACATTTCTTGTCCTGGATGTGCGCCAGGTACTCGTCGCGGAAGTACTTGAGCGTGGACAGCACCGGGTTGGGCCCGCTCTTGCCGAGCGCACACAGCGATCCCACAACGATCGTCTGGCTCAGACTCTCGATCTGGTCCAGATCCTCCATCCTGCCGTGCCCTTCGCAGATCCTCGACACGATGCGGTACATCTGCAGCAGTCCTTCGCGGCACGGCACGCACTTGCCGCAAGACTCGTCCGTCAGGAACGACAGGAAGTATCGGGCCACATCGACCATGCAAGTCGAGTGGTCCATCACGATCATCCCGCCCGACCCCATCATCGAACCGACTTCCGTCAACGAGTCGAAATCGCATGGCAGGTCGAGCAGTGCTTCCGGCACGCATCCCCCCGACGGCCCACCCGTCTGCACGGCCTTGAACTTCCCCTTGGGACCGTCGTCGAGCATCCCCCCACCAGGCCCCCAGATAATCTCGCGCAGCGTGGTTCCCATCTCCACTTCGACCAGGCCGGTGTTCTTGACCTTTCCGGTGAGCGCGAACGCCTTGGTTCCCTTGCTCCTGTCGGTGCCGAGAGAAGTGAACCAGTCCGCCCCCTTCTCGATGATGCGCGGCACGTTGACCCACGTCTCCACGTTGTTGAGCACCGTGGGCTGGTCGAACAGGCCCTTTTCCGTAGCGTGCACGTACTTGGCCCGTGGCTCGCCCACCTTGCCCTCGACCGATCGCATCAGCGCCGACGACTCGCCACACACGAACGCGCCGCCACCGCGCGAGATCTCGATGTCGAAGTCGAACCCCGTACCCAGGATGTTCTTCCCGAGCAAGCCCCGGCCGCGCGCGTCGGCAATCGCCTTGCGAAGATGCTCCACAGCCAGCGGATACTCCTGTCGCACATAGATGAAGCCCTCGTGGCTCCCAACCGCATAGGCCCCGATGATCATCCCCTCGATCACACCGTGGGGATCGCCTTCCATGATCGACCGGTCCATGAACGCACCGGGGTCGCCCTCGTCACCGTTGCAGATGACGAACCGCCGATCGCCCACTGCCTTCTTCGCGCTGCGCCACTTGCGTCCTGCATCGAACCCTCCGCCGCCGCGGCCGCGCAGCTTGGCCTTCTCGATCTCCACGAGCACGTCCTCCGGCGACATCGTCGTCAGCGCCTTGACCATCGACGCATACCCGCCGCGCAGCAGGTAGTCGTCGATGCTCGCCGGGTCGATGTGGCCGATGTTGCGCATCGCCACGCGCATCTGCTTCGCGTAGAAATCGATGTCGCCGTAGCGCACCACACGCTCGCCCGTCTTGGGCTCCACGTACAGCAGGTGCTCCAGCACCTCGCCGTTGGCGATCGTGCGATGCACGATGTCGGCGACGTCCTTCGGCTTGACACCTTTGTAGAACGTGCCCTCGGGCATCAGCACCACCAGCGGCCCCTTCTCGCAGAAGCCGTGGCAGCCGGTCTTCTTCATGACGAGGTTCAGCTCAGCTCGCTTTGCCGCGGGCAAGGTGGAAAGCTGCTTGTCCATCTCGACCGCGACCTGCTCCGCTCCTCCGGCCAGGCAGCCCGTGCCACAACAGACCAGCACGCGACGCTGCGACGCCAGTCTGGACTTGCGCAGCTCGTCCACATGCCGGGCAAACCCGTCGGCGCTCTCATATCGCACCGTTTCCATCAGTTCTCCTCCTCCTGGTTGGAGGATGACGCCTTTTCTTTCGTGGTGAGCAGGCGGCGCACCCGACTGACGGTCAGATTGCCGTGGGCCGTGTCGTTGACCACCACCACGGGCGCCAGCGCGCACGCTCCTACGCAGTTGACCACCTCGAGGCTGAACTCGAGATCCTCGGTCGTCTCGCCGGGCTTGATGTTCAGACGCTTCTGCAGCTCGGTGAGCAGCAGCGGAGCTCCACGGATGTGACAGGCCGTTCCCGTACACACGCGAAGCACCCGCTTGCCGCGCGGCGTGAGCGTGAACGCCTTGTAGAACGTCGCCACACCGAACACCTTCGCGAGCGGCACGCCAAGGGTCTCGGCCACCTTCTCCAACGCTTGCCGCGGCAGGTACCGATACGCAAGCTGGATGTCTTGCAACACCGACACCAGGTGCCGCGCGTCTGCCGGATACTTGCTCAGAATCTCGTTCGTCGGCGCCAGATCCACGTCGTTCATGTTCGATCCCACCTGCCGATCCGTCGTCCTACCCTCGTGCTCGTCCTCGCGAGCCGGTCAGCTCGCCTTCTCCCCCAGCGCCCAACCTTGCTCCAACACCCGCAGGTTGACGTCGATGAACTGAGGCTTGGACTTGAACTGGTAGCGCACCAGATCCTGCAGCGATTCGAGTTTCACCGCCTTCGTACGCCCCGCGTACGCCCCCAGCACGGCCATGTTCGCCGCCTTGCCCGTACCACAGTCCAGCGCGATCTGGTTGGCCGGCACGTCGAGCACGCTGATGTCCTTGCGGTCCGTCGTCGCATCGACCAGCGACGTGTTGATGATCAACAGGCCCGACGTGCGCACTCGGGTGTGAAACTTGTCGAGCGAGGGGCGGTTGAGCACGGCGATGGCCTGCGGCCGGTCGATGATCGGCGATCCGATGGCCTGGTCCGAAACCACCACGGTGCAGTACGCTGTGCCGCCACGCATCTCCGGGCCATAGGACGGAAACCACAACACGTTCTTGCCCTCCGCCATGCCCGCGTACGCGAGCATCTGGCCGATGAGCATGATGCCTTGACCGCCGAAGCCGGCGAACATGACGTCAGTCTGCATGGCGCTCCTTCCAGGGTCGTGGCGTCTGACCTGTCAGGCTGGCGTCGATGTCCGGATCCTTGAACAGGCCAAGCGGGTAGTACGGGATCATGTTGTCTTGCAGCCACCTCAGCGCCTTGACCGGGGGCATGCCCCAGTTGGTCGGACACGTCGAGAGCACCTCCACGAACGTGTAGCAACGGCGCTGGATCTGCAGCTCGAACGCGCGGCGGATCGCCTTCTTCGTCTGCACGATCATCTGCGGGCTGTGCACGCTGGTTCGGACCACGTACGCGGGCGTCCGCAGCGTCGAGAGCAGCTCGCACATCCGCATCGGATAGCCCGCCGTTTCGACGTCGCGTCCCCTCGGCGAGGTCGTCGTCACCTGCCCGGGCAGCGTAGTCGGAGCCATCTGCCCCCCCGTCATGCCGTAGATTGCGTTGTTGACGAAGATGGTCGTGAACTTCTCACCTCGGTTGGCGGCGTGTACGATCTCGTTGGTTCCGATCGACGCCAAGTCGCCGTCGCCCTGGTAGGTGAACACGATGAGGTCCGGACGCGCCCGCTTCGCACCCGTCGCGAGCGCTGGCGCTCGACCGTGCGGCGCTTCCTGGAAGTCCACCGCGAAGTAGTTGTAGATGAGCACCGCGCACCCCACCGGTCCCACCCCGACCGTCTTGTCCGCAATGCCGAGTTCGTCGATCACCTCGGCCACCAGCCGGTGGATCACGCCGTGCGTGCACCCGGGACAGTAGTGCGTGATGTTCTCGGTCATCGTCCGAGGGTGCGTAAACAGCGCCGTCATGACACCGCTCCTTTCACGAGGGACCGAACCCTCGCCGCCACCTCGTCCGGCGACGGCACCATGCCGCCCGTGCGCCCATAGAAGCTCACAGGGATCGTCCGCCCCACCGCGGCCTGCACGTCTTCCACCATCTGGCCCATGCTCATCTCGACGCACATGACCTTGCCGATGCGGTCCGCCAGATCAGCGACGGCCGCCGATGGGAACGGGAAGAGCGTGATCGGACGCAGCAACCCGACCTGGAGCCCCTCGCCCTTGAGGTCGTCGATGGCGGTCTGGCAGATGCGCGCCATCGTTCCGTAGGCCACCAATAGCAGCTGCGGCGCGCCCTCGCAGTTGTACGTGGCGAACCGCACCTCGTCGCGCTTCCACCGTTCGTACTTCGCGGCAAGCTCCTGGTTGTTCTTCTCGAGCACCTCGGGGTCCAGATACAACGAGCGGACAATGTTGCGCGGACGACCCTTTGCACCGTTCGTGGCCCACGTGTCCACGGGCGGCACGTCGTCGACTTCCGGCGGCGGGTTGAACTCGACCGGCTCCATCATCTGCCCGATCATGCCGTCGCCCAGGACCAACACCGGGTTGCGGTACCTTCGTGCGAGGCGGAACGAGAGCATCATCAGGTCGACCGCTTCCTGAACGGTGGACGGCGCAAGCACCAGCAGACGGTAATCGCCATGACCGCCTCCCTTGGTCGATTGCAGGTAGTCGGACTGGGCGGGCAAGATGCCTCCCAGACCGGGACCGCCTCGCACGATGTTGACAAACACCGCGGGAAGCTGCGCCCCCGCGATGTACGAAATCGCTTCGGCCATCAGACTGATGCCCGGGCTCGACGACGTGGTGAAGACGAGCTCGCCGGTGGCCGCGGCGCCGAACACCATGTTGCTCGCCGCCAGCTCGCTCTCGGCCTGCACGAAGTGGCCCCCGACCTCGGGCATGCGACGCGCCAGGTACTCAGCGACCTCGCTCTGCGGCGTGATCGGATAGGCGAAGTAGTTGCGGCAGCCGGCCTGGATCGCAGCTTCGCCGATGGCTTCGTTGCCCTTCATCAGCTTCTTCGCCATGACAGTCACCTCCCTGCCTGCTGCGCCGCGGGGCCGTAGTCGTACAGCCGGTACTGCACCGCGGTGCCGTGCACGGTGATGGCAAGGTCCGGACACGAGATCGCACAGAGCATGCAGCCGATGCAGCGTCCCGCATCCACCACCTGCGCGAAGAAGTAGCCCTTGATGTTGATCTGCCTGGACATCGCGATGATCCCTTGCGGGCAGGCTGCGTTGCACAGCTCGCAGCCTTTGCAACGATCCCTGTCCACCTGAATGCTCGGCATGTTCGGCGCCTCCTAGACCGGCCGTGACCGGACCAGCTCCGGTCCCGTCTTGGGGATGTCCCGCCGTAGCCAGGGCGGAACCATGATCCTGCGCATCTTCAAGGTCGGATGGCGTATCGCATCGTCCGCCATCCGCCGTGCCACGTGATCCATCACCGCCACGAACGCGATGCTCACGCCCAGTTCCGTCGACACCCGCTCCGCCACCCGCACCCCGTCGACAATCATCTCGGGAGTCGTCTCATCCATCAGATGCGTGTTCGGAACAATCCCGGTCACACGCAGGCTCGACGATGCCTCGATGCGACGGATAGTCTTGACGCATCCCGCGACGGTGTCGTTGAACGGGCGGTTGGTGTTCAGCACGAACCAGAAGGCGTGACGAGCGGGGTCGAACGACGGTGCGATCGCCGACAGCACGCGCGCACCGACCTCGTCGCCACCGACGTCGAGGATCGATAGTGCATCGGCATCTTGCAGCAGACCCCGGACCTGCGGCAACAAGATGGGCAGGTCGGCGAAACGCTGACCGCCGGGGGGGACCACCACCCGGATGCCCGCCGCAGCGAGCGGCTCGGCAGCTTCGCGACATCGGAAGTACGGGTTGACGAGGTCGAGGTCCGCGATGGCCACCAGCCGGCGACCGAACGTCGTGCCCCCCTGGTCTGCCTGCTCGCTGGATAGATGGAAGGCCAGGTTGACCGCAATCTCGGTCTTGCCGCTCCCGTAGTCGCCTACCAGAAGCACGCTCGAGATACCGCTGTCCCGGCCAACTATCGCTGCCATGATCGTACGTCGACTCTTCGACCCCAGCGGGGGAGAACGCCGACCATCGACCCGGACCGCCGGAGGCTCCAGCCGCTGTTGACCTGCGTGGGGAATCCGAGGTTCGCTCGAGGGGCGGACGGTCCGACGCCTCGGTGGCGACCATTCGGGTTCAGCCCGGGATAGAAAGGTCCCGGACACGCACGCCGTGTAGCATGGTTTGCTCCGGATGAGAACGGATTACGCAAGGATCAATCGAGCGAACGCCACCGCGTCTTGCGCTCAATAGACGTCCATCGGAGCCGGCGACCGCGTCATGCCGGACGACTCGACGAAGTACTGGAGCGTGAACAGGAGGGTGGTGGCTTGTTCGCCAGAAACAATCCGGCGCAACCCGACCTCGAAGGAGAATTGCGTGTCGATGTAGCCCAGGCCGCCGGAAACCGCGTGCGCCCCCGCACCCGTGTCGTACAGATAGCCGGCCCGCAAAGGAAACGCATCCGCAGCCAGAAACTCGAAGCCGCCCATCGCGCGCGAGGTCGTCTTCTGCCAGGTCGTGAAGTCGGCAAGCGCGTCGACCTCGAAGACCAGACGCTCGCTGCCAATCGCGATGCCCCCGCCCAAGGTCGTGGGCTGAAGCCCGTTGCCAGGGTTCGACAGGTTGGTACCAAGAACGGCCAGGGAGAAGTTCTCACTTGGCACGGCTCGGATCCCCGCATCGAAGGAGAAACCGTCCACGATCGGCTCACCGCTCGTCCCACCGGACGCATAGCTGTAGCCGAGCGGGCCGAGGCCGTTCTGCCGGAGCTTGAGATACCTGCCCGTGATGCCGAACGCCACCTTGTCCGAGAAGGGATACGCCGCTGCAATGCGCAGATCCTGGGACCGACGCTTGAGACCGTCCGGATCTTGGTCGTTCCACATGAAGCCCACCCCCAACGCAAGGCGGCTCGTGACGGAGTCCATGGCCGCTGCACCGTAGGACTGGCGACGAGCCTCCGGCCAAATGGCCGCGAGCGCACCCACGTGATACACGCGAGATAGGGTCAGGCCGGCCGGGTTGCCGAACACCGAGGTGATGCCGTTGCCGGTCGCCCGCGTCGCGCCCGCCATGGCGCCCACACGGGCGTCCTCCGCCTCGCCGTAGTGGTAGCCGGTCTCGGGCTTCAGCGAGCTGCGCTCCGCCCTGGCCCCGGCCGCAAACAGAAGCACGAGCGACATCGCGGCAGCAGCAACACACTTCGACGGTCGAGGGCTCATGGGGCGTCAGGTTCCTTGGGGCTGGGTTGCTCGGTCTTCGTTGCTAGCGCCGGTTACGATGAAGCGGCAAGAAATCGGCGGCATGCGCAGGCACACGTGCGGTCGGATGCGGCGCGCGGCGCCCCAAGCCCTACCAGCGCATGCGTGGATGCACTTTCCTCTTGATCTCGCGCTCGCAGCATGCTTGGCGCCCGGTACCGCGAAGCCTTGCCGCCCGGGTCCGGACCCGTTCGGCCTGACACTGATCCGGTGTGCCGTGTGAACGCGCGGCTGCACAATGGAATTCCACCCATCTTCCCGGCCGTTGGATAGCATTCTTCCTCGACGCCGAACATCCGCACAGGATGCACTTCCCGCCCATACGCTCCGCCTCGACGCAGCCAGAGCAAGACCACTCTTGACTTCGCAGATCGGGGCTCAACGCCGCTCCGCGCAGGTGCGCAGTCGACATGCCCCCCGGCAAACCATGCACGACCACGCGCCCGCCTCGGCTACGCCACGCCAACTCCATCGACCGTCGCCCGACCGATTCCCTCGTTGCGCCCGCCACTCGGCGAAAATCGCTCCAGTTTCCAGCGCGTTGGCCCGAGGCCGGCAGAATGGCGTGGACGCGGCGGTCGCTGTGGTGTTAATCCTCGTCTCTGCCCGTTAGCGGTCACGCCGCGGCGGGGCTTCGGTCAGGGCGCAGGCGGGATGATTCACCTCCATAAGTTCCGAAATACATAGTCTGGCCCGATCCTGCACGCTCTCGTGCGTACAGGTGGCCAAGAGCGGTGCTCGGCTTCGTCTGGTGGGCTGGCTTTTCGGACCGTGAAAGTCGCAAATGCGCAGGGGATTCTTTGTGCCTGCAGCCGGGGTCGTTCTGGTTCCGGTTCTTCCCCACGAGTTGTCCACAGCCTGTGGAGAACTCTTCGGATCCGCTTGTGGACAACCTGTGGATGGAGAACCGGTGGTTGGATGTTGGCCTCAACATGCTGAGTTCTGCAGAAAAAGAGAGCATGGTGACACAGCTTTTCCACAGCCCGGAGTGGGAGGTCGCGGTGCGCCGCGTCCGCGACAAGTCGCCGGCTACCTTCGATTGCTGGTTCGCCGGTGTCCAGTTCGACGGCATCGGCGAAGACTCCACCGTGGTGCTACGCGCTCGTGACGAGTTCACACGAGACTGGGTCCGCGACCACTTCCAACCAGCCCTCGTGGAAGAATTGGAGTCGCAACTTCACCACCCCGTCACCGTCCACTGGGTCATCGACATCAGCCTCGACAGACCAGTCGCCGCCGCCCAGCCCCCCCAGCCCGTCGTCCCCAAGCCCTTGCATGTCGTCGCCCATGAACCGGCCCCCGTTGCCGAACAGCCCCCCGCCGAGCCGCCCACCTCGGTCCGACGCGCCCTCGCCCTCGCCGGCGTCAACCCGAAGAACACGTTCGAGAACTTTGTCGTCGGCCCCAGCAATCAGCTCGCCTTCGCAGCCGCCGTCGCCGCCTCCGGTGGCTCGGGCCGCCGCTACAACCCCCTGTTTCTTTGTGGTGCCACCGGCCTCGGCAAAACCCACCTCGTTCACGCCATTGCCCACCGGATCCGCCGTGACAACCCGTCCGCGCGCATCGTCTACGGCTCCGCCGACAGCTTCACCAACGAGTTCATCACCGCCCTCACCGAGCGACGCATGGACGAGTTTCGCGCCCGCTACCACGGCTGCGATGCTCTCCTGATCGATGACCTGCAATCGCTCGCCGGCAAGACCCAGACGCAGGAGGAGTTCTTCACCGTATTCAACGCGCTCCACGCGCAAGACAAGCAGATCGTCCTCGCCACCGACAAGTACCCCCAGCAGCTCGACCGCATGGAGCAGCGGCTTGTGTCGCGCTTCACCTGGGGACTGGTCGCCGATGTCCAGACCCCCGAGCTGGAAACCCGAGTCGCCATCGTGCGCAAGAAAGCGCAGCTCGAAAACGTCTACCTGCCTGACGACGTCGCCGTGCTCCTCGCCCAAACGGTTCAGTCCAACGTTCGCGAACTCGAAGGGATGCTCATCCGCCTCGTGGCCAAGTCATCCCTCATGAACGTCCCGCTCGACCTCGACTTCGCACGAAACGAGCTGGCGATCGCCCTGCCGAATCGTCCCCAGGTCGCCTCCATGGACCGGATCCTCGACGCGGTCTGCAATCACTTCCACATCAAGCCCGCCGATATCGTGTCCCATGCGCGCCACAGGAGCGTCGCACGCGCCCGGCACATCGCCATGTACCTGTGCCGCCAGCGCCTGAAGTGCTCCTTCCCCGAGATCGGCCGCGCGTTCGCCAACCGAGACCACACAACCGTCATGAGCGCGGTCCGCAAGGTGGAAGCACTGCGCGACGCCGACCCCGAAACCCGCGCACACCTCGACGCGATCGAGCGCCGCCTCTGCTCGGCCGACTGACCGCCCCACCTCGCCCCACGGTCGCACCAGCACGCGCCCGACGCACCAGCGTCTCCTCGTCGAATCCGCGCCCTCAGCCAGCTCTCGCGCCACGCATTCGCTCGGCCGCCTGGCCGAGCTCCCGGACCACCGCCTCGTCATCGCGAAGCGCCGCCTCGAAACGACCCGCAGCGGACAGCAGCGCCTCGCTCGAACGGCTGAGCTGCCGATGCGCCTGGTGAAGCTGCTCCACCACGCTCGAAATGCTGTCGATCCCCTCGGTCACCTGGCGCCCACCCCTGGCCTGCTCTTGACTCGATCGCTCCACCTGCTGCGTGATGCTTCGCATCTTGTCGGCGCTGCGCATGATCAGCTCCGACCCCCGGGCTTGCTCGGCTGTCGCTGCCGCAATCTGCTGCACCGTCTCCGCGATGCGCCCGATCGCGTCGGTCACCTGCCGCGATCCCTTCGCTTGCTCCACGGTCGCACGCGCGATCGCCCTCACCATGTTCGTCGACTTCTGTGAACTCTCGAGGATCTTCTTGAGCGCGTGCTCGGCCTCGTTCGATACCTCCACGCCCCGGTCCACGTTCTTGGCTCCACGCTCCACCGCCAAGATCGCGTTGCGCGACTCGTTCTGGATCGTCTTGGTCAGCTCGGCGATCTCCTTCGTGCTCGCACCCGCCCGCTCCGCCAGATCCTTGATCTCGTCCGCCACCACCGCGAACCCCTTGCCGTGCTCGCCCGCCTGCGCCGCGATGATCGCGGCGTTGAGCGCCAACAGGTTCGTCTGCTCCGCCACGTCGTCAATCACGTTCAGGATCTGCCCGATGGCATCAATCTTCGACCCCAGGTTCGAGATCACCGCCACCGCCTCCTGCGTCGACTCCTTGATTCGATAGATCTCGCCGATCGTCTTGAGGATCGCTTCTGCACCGCGCTCCGCGTCCTGCGCCACCTCTTCGCTCAGCCGCGCCGTCTCGTTCGCATTCGACTGCACCTGGTCGATGGACACATCCATCTCGTTCATCGAGGAACTCGTCTCTTCCGCCGTGAGCGCAAGCGCATCGACATTCTTCGCAACCTCCTTGATCGAGTATGCCATCTCCTCGATCGACGACGCCGTCTCGCGAACGCTTGCCGCCAACTCCGCGATGCTCGCCGCAACCTCGTCGTTCGTCGAGGTCATCTGGCTGATGCTCGTGGAGGACAGCTCCGACGCGTTCGCCAATGCATCGACTTGCCGCGCGAGATCCTGCAGCGAGGCAGTCAATGCCTGCACGGCCTCTCCCGCCTCGCGCACCGTCCTGGCCCGGTCGTTGATCCCGTCAGCCAGGCGACGCGCCGAACCTTCCAGAGCCTGGCCGGACCGGTCCAGCAGCGCAGCAGCTTCCCGCGCCGCGGCCATGCGCTGCGCAACTCGATCGATGTCGTCGAACAGACGCCGAAGGTCAGGCGACGCGCCCGAAGGAGCAGGTGTCCGCGTGCCTTCCACAGCCGCGCGCAATGCGCTCCCGATGATCGCCACCGCTTCGTCGAGCTCGTCTCCGCGGCTCATCCGGTCCGCAACCTTCGAAATCTGCTCGAACACCCTCGCCACTTGCGGCGACGCATGCTCCGGCAGGGACGGACGCTGGCCGCGAGCCAGCTCCGCCAACCCGGCCGACACCTCGTCGAGCCCTTTCGTCGATCCTGGCGATCCCACGAGCAGCGTCGCAAACGCCCCCGCTGCTCCAACGATCATCAGGTAGTTGGAGGCGTCGCGAGCCACGAAGCCCGTGATGACCGCGATCGCGATGACAGCAAACGCGGCAACAATCTGGCGAGAGGTCAGTGTCATGATGGAGGCCTGCCCGGCATGTGGCAACCCAAGTGCCGAGGGCAGATTAAGGGGCGCGGGCTGGCTCCGGCAACAGGGGCGTGCCGACAGCCAGCAGAATGCCGCGTCACGCACTACTTCAACGCGCGACCGGACGCGGGGGCGGCACCGGCACCATCGTCGGCAGGTCTGCCGACGACGACGGCTGGGGTGTCGGCCCTACCACCACGGGCGGCGGAGCCGGTACGATGTTCGGTTGCGTCGTCGCCGTCGACGTGCTCCCAGGCACCGGCGTCGCCACCGGCGGAGCAGCCACGCCCGATCCTCCGCTCCCAGGTTGGGCCGTCGCCGGCTGCGCGGCCGGCGGGTTCGAGTGCCCGCCCGTCGAGTGCCGACGCGGATGATGATGATGATGAACCGGCATCGTCGACGGGTCACCGCCCGTCGTGACGACGCATCCCACCGCGAACAGTCCAGTCGCGAACGCAACGATAAACATCCGTCTCATGTGAGTCGCCTCCACCGCGAAGTCGGGACCAATCATCATACGAGACAAGCGGCGGGATCTCCCCCGCTATCTAGGAGCGATCCAGACCCGCACGGCCTTCATGTGCGGCTCACTTCCACACGCCGCGGGGAAATCGATGGGTGGCGCCACCTCTTTCATTCCTCGCACTTGCCGCCCCGCTCCAGCAACCGCTGCCGTCAACCAGCCTCGCAGCCTCTTGACCGTCACCCCCCGGTGGTTCGTGCACCCCAGCAACACGCCGCCCCGGTCCGAAACCAGATGCACCGCGTCCGTTGCCAGCCCCGCATAGTCCTGCTCCACCGAGAACCGCCCCCGCCGGGTCGACCCGAACGATGGGGGATCCAACACGATGATGTCGAACCGCCGGGGCTTGCTGCGCGCAGCCCGCACCCACCGCACCACGTCGTCACGCACCATCTCATGCGCGGCTCCGCCCCATCCGCCAAGCATCAGGTTGCGCCGCCCCGTCTCTAGCGCGCGCGGCGAAATGTCCACGCTGACCGTCGACGCCGCCCCCCCCGCCGCAGCAGCCAGCGAGAATGCACATGTGTACGCGAAGAGGTTCAACACGGTCTTGCCCTTCGCCTCCGATCGAATCCACGCTCGATTCGATCGTTGATCTAGAAACAACCCGGTCGAAAGACCGTCTCCCAGCCTCACCCAATACTTCAGACCGTTTTCCGTCACCGTGAGCTCGTCCGGCGCCCCTTCACCACGCAGCGGAACCGACGGGGCAAGCACCTCCCGCTCGGCCTGCCCGACACGCGACGCCGCCCGCGGTCGAACCTTCCTGTACAAGCCCTTCGGCCCTAGCTGCCACGCCGCCTCCATGAATACATCGCGCAGCGCCGCTGGTATCTGCTCGTCTACCCACAGCACGAGCCAGTCGCCGAATCGATCGAGGTCCACGCCGGCAAGCCCTTCACCTTCGCCGTGGAACACCCGATACGCGGTGGTATCCTGCAACGCGCATCGCGACGCCCACGCTTGCCGGAAGATCCTCCGCGCCTGCGCGAGGTCGACCGGCTGGCGTTCCCCCGCAAGCCAGGCGTCGAACTCCCACGGACCGGGTGCAACCACCTCGCAGCGCTGCCCCGTCCTCGGATGAGTGAAGGACACCCCGGCCACATGCAGCAGCACCCTGAACCATCCCCGGCCGCCACGCTGCACGTCACCAACCACCGGTGCACCATGCGCCGCAAGCAAGCTGCGCACATGCCTCGCCCCGGACCAGGACCGCAGTACCAACATCGTGCGACCATCCTGACGGGATGACCTCACCACCTCGCATGCAACCGGTCGCGCCCCAACCACCCGGTGCAAACGAACACCATTTCGCGTCGCATACCCCTGCATCACGCCGCCGCGCTCGCGCAGCCCATCCACACCTGCCAGATACGTGGCCTGCACAGCGTCCGCAGCCGCCATGCGGCGCGTCGCCTCCGACGTTCGCGCAATCACGACCAGCCCCGACACGTCGCGGTCGATGTGCTGCACAACACGCAACTCGCCCTCGTGGCCCGCACGCCGCAACACTTCGACCAGGTCCAACACTTCGCCACGTTCGCTCGACACCACCGAGATGCCAGCCGGCTTGGCCGCAACCAGCAGGTCGTCGTCTTCATACGCGACATCCACGCCGCCCGCTCCACGCCACACCTCTCCCCTGGCGGTCATCGGAGACACCGCTCGCGTGACGGACAACCATTACTTGTCGCCGCCATCCTTGCCCGGGTTGGTACCGAACTCCTCGGAGAGGAAGCTGAGGATGACCTCGTCGAGGGACTTGTTGCTGATCATGTCATCACCGAACACCGACCCGGTTTCCGATGGTCGGCTCGTCGCGAAAATGCTGGCCGGCCTGGATGCAGAGTACCTGCCCGGACCAGGCGTCGGCTTTCGCGGCGTGGGGTCTTTCGGAGGTGCGACGGACCGATAGGACCCGCTCGGCCGCGTACCACTCAGGACCGCGGCAGGCGGAGGCGGCATGTCGTCGCCTGCGCTGAAAATGGGGGAACGGTTCGACGCCTCCAACGCAGCCCGTTCGAGGACGTCGATGTCGACCTTCACCGGGCGCCGGGATTCGGAAGCGGCCGTCGTGGATGGCGAGGACTGCTCGCGAACGGGGGCGGGATCGCCGGGCGAGCGAGGCGGAGCCGATGACTTTCGCGCGGCGTGGGAGCGCGGAGGAGGGACAGAAGACCGGCGAGCGCCGTGGCGCGACGTACCCGGCGGCGTCAACGCGCCTTTGACGGGCCCCTCCGGTGGCTTCGGCGCCGAAACGGGCGCAGGCGCGGCCTGACGGTCGTCCGCCTCGATGATGCTGTCGAACTCGCCCGCGCGCAGCGCGATGAACATCGCTTTGTGCTGCTCTTTCATCAGCGTGCGGACCTTCTCGGCCATGTCGGGGCTGCCCACATGCTCCTCATAGGAGGTCTTCAGACTCTTGAGGATACGACCACCATCTGCGAAGAGATGCGTGATGACATGCGGGTACCGGATGCCCGAATCTTCGGTCTGGATGTGGAACACCCGGCCCTTGTGCCGAACGTTGTTGTTGAAGCCGAGAAGAGGTGATGGTGCCTTGGTCACGGCGAGTACTCCGCCCCGCCACCCGCGCGTGCGAGGGTGGTGGACTTGCAGCGTACCACATTCTTCGGGCAGGACACGTTCGGCGAGGAACGGTCCGGTCCCCGACCCGGCTCAGACCGCGCCCTCATCCAACCGCCTCATGCCTTCCAGCAACAGCGCCTCCGGGCTCTGGTTGATCACCTTCGCCTGGGGAACGAAGTTCGGATCGAGCCCGAACTCGCCCTCGCTCAACCGAAGCATCGCGTAGAAAGCATCTTCTCCGCGCAGCTTGCCGAACATCGCGTTGACGATGCTCCCCTCCTTGAAGTGCAGCTCTCCACTCTCCCCTCGCGCGCGAATGCGAAGTGCCCCCGTCTTTCGCCCGTGCCACAGGATCTGCACGATGTCCGGCAAGGACATCTCCGACAACGATCCCACCACGCCCTTCGCAGCATGCGTCGTGACCGCCCGCTCGATGATCTGCTTGAGCTTCGCCACGAACACGTCCGGCGGTGTCGGCTTCACCACGAAGTCCGTCGCCCCCAGCTCGAATCCCTTCTGCACATCGCCTCGTGCCGCACTCCGGGACAGAATCACCCACGGTAGATCCCGACCCCAGCTCTGCGATCGCACGTCGGACAACAGCGCGAACCCATCCTGCGGCTTCAGCTCGATCTCCGCCACCACGATCTCCACATCGCCCCCCTGCAATAGCTTGAACGCCTGGTCGGACGTGCGGGCGATGGACACCTCGAACCCTTGCTCGATCATCCGAAGCTCCAGCAGCGTCGTCTCCTCCGGGTCCGGGTCGATGAGCAATGCCTTGTGACGATTCGCAAGCAGACGCGCCATCATGTCGTCGCCCGTCACCACATGCTTGAACAGGTCCACGATGTTCGGGTCGAACACCGTACCCTTATAGCGAGCCAGCACCTCGCACGCCTCCAGAGGACGTAGGGTCTTGCGGAACGGGTTGCGAGGGTTCTGCGTCAGGTCGGCGTACGTATCCGTAATCGCCAGGATCCGACCACCCAGCGGAATATCCTTCCCCGCGAGCGTGCCGGGCATCCCCTTGCCGTCGTACTGCTCGTACATCGTCTCCAGCGCGGAGATCGTCACGGGCGAAAGCCCCACCGCGTTCATCAGACGCTTGGGCGTCAGGTACGACTTCTGCGCGGCGACCTTGTGCCCCTCGTACTGGGATACGTTCAGCGCAGTCAGGTGGTAGGCGCTCATCTTGCCCAGGTCGTGCAGATGCGCAGCGACGACAAGCGCCAACACTTCGTTCTGCGGAATGCCGATCCGCTCGGCGATCTTCCGCGTCAACCGCGCGACGTGCGACGAATGGCCGCGCAGATCCGGACGCGAGTTCTCGAGCAAGCTGATCATCACATTGAGCGTCTCGACCATCGGCTCCGATGTCACCGTGCTGGACGGCGCGACCGTCGCCGCCGACGGCGCCCGCTCGAGGCTCTCCGGTGAGAAGGTGCGCTCCCGCGTGCGCGCATCGGCCAGCGCTACCGCCATCGTCTCCTCGCTGACGAGATTGCGCTCGTAGACGTCAAGCATCTTCTCGAACTGGGCGTGAGCTGAACGGTCCAGCACGGCAAAGGCGTGGATGTCGCCGGCGTAGGCCTTCGCGATCGCCGCTCGAACCGCCGCTGGGCGCGCAACGAAGGCCCGGACTTCACGCGCCCCCGACACGAGTTGCACTTCCTTCAACGCGTCGAAATTGTCAGGGTCCGCCGTGACTACCGAAAGCACCGACGCATCCGGGTCGTACAGCACCGGGAACACGCCGTACTTCTCCGCTACCTTGCGCGGCAGCAAGTCGAGCGTCGTCCTGCCGATGTCCGCCTTCGAGAGCTTCTCCGTGCTCACAAACCTCGTCTTGTGGATGGTGGCCAGATGCTTGAGCAGGTCGCCCTCGCTCATCGCATTGACCTCGAGCAACGATTCCTCTACCCGCCCCCCACGCGCCTGGAAGTGCGACAGCGCTGCCTCGTATTGCTGCGGCCCGATTTTCCCGTCGGAAAGCAAGCGGTCGAGCAACCGAATGTCACCAGTGGTCTTGGGTCGCATGCCTTGTCCGAACCCCGCGAGCCGTCCTCACCCGGTGCAGGCGCACCGTGCCGCGCGCCTCATCCGAAAAACACTCGGCGAGAATCTAGCAGCCCCAGCCCCCGCCCACCACCGCTCGAACACTTGCTTCGGCGCGTCGACCCCCCCTGACCACCTGGACGCAACGCCTGTCCCCGCTCATTTCCAGTCTTTTTCGTTCGGCAGCTCCGCCTCGTGCACCGCAGACGGGTGCACCGAAGCAGGCGGCAACAGCGCCTCCGCAGGCGACCGCAGCTCCCCTCTCTCGCCGTCCCCACCACCTGGCCCCGAAACCGACGGAAGCCGAGGTGGCTTGGGGATCTGTACCAGGGACGGCTGAGCTTCCCCCGCGGCGGGCGGCTTGCTCCGGTTCCTCGGCCGCTGCGACGGCTTGGGTGCGCGCGACGGCCGTTGGGTGCGCGTCGATGCGGGACCGGGAACCGGCACCCGGCCCAACGCGGTGTACTCTGCGCCCGGACGCTTGAGCTCGGGCGTGTAGAGGACCACCTCCGTCACCCTCGCCTCTCCCCCCGCTTGAGCCCCCGCCGCCAACCACGATGTGACGTCGGTCGGTGTCGGGATCCGGCAAATCACCAGCATGGGGTGAAACGTGTCGGCCCTCGCAGGCAGCCCGAATTGCTCGGCTACCTGCTCGATCCGCGCAGCGGCTTGCTGCAGCGGCGTGATGCCATCGACCACGCGTACCACCAGCAGCCTGGCAGCATCGACCGATGGCACTGCCTCCACCGGACCGAACACCAACCGGTTTCCGACCAGGCCTTCCGCGATCCGCCGCATGGCGTCGGTCCAGGCAGGCACCGCCGCGCGATCGATTTCACCCAGAACGCGCACCGCAACATGCAGGTTCGTTGGCGTCGGCCACACCGCAGGCGACGACTTCACCCCGGGCAGGGCTCGCAGGATGCGTTGCACCGCCGCAACCCGGCGGATCGCTCCAACGTCGAGGTTGAAGGCGAGGAACGCCTGGAGCGTGTCGAGCATGGGGGTGAGAATAGTGCGAGGAGCGCACCGGAACAGCGCCAGAATGACAAAAAAGCAATGGACCGCCAGACCGCCACGCCACCGCAATTCCCGCGCCCATGCCAGAGGAGACAAACCGATCCTCCAGGATACGAACGGTCCGCAGGCAGGGATGTACCCGCGTCCCTTGCGCCCGGCCCCCAAGCCTGACGCCACCGCCTTGGCGGCGACCCCAGACGAAAGACAACGGCCCGCCAAGCCGCCCAACAACTAGCAACGCACCATCAGCAACCCGCATGCGAACACGGACCCCCCATCCGTCGCTTGTGCTGCCAAGGCAGGCACGAGGCGGTTTCGAACTCCCGTGTGCCCGTGTTGCGCATTGCCCGGTCGACGCAACATGCTCCGGTGGCTTGGCCGCTCGTTGCAAAAAAAAGCAGCGACCGGGGCGGGGGGGGCGCACCACTCGATCGCTGCGGTGCATCGCTGTATTCACTCCGCATGCCATTCGTCTTGAGCCAAAAAGCAATTGGTTGCGCGTCGAATGGGCGTCGTCTCATTGCAGAAACGAAACAGAATCCTTGCGACAACGCACCGGAGGCCCTCAGAGGCTGCCAAGTCGGAAGGCAGGAGCGCAGGCCGCGTCGGCCGAGTGGGAACGGGTGCATGCGGAGTGGGGAATGTGCCGCGTCTGGTGGCGACGCACGCCTGGGATGGACGCCGAGTGCCATCGGCTGGCGGTCGGCGCCGTCGAGGCGACGTCCCTTGCAGGAGGTGACGAGGCCCTCGGCAGGCAGACGTGCGGCCCGGAAACGGCATTCGGTGGAACAGCCTGTCAGGGGCTCGGGGGGCCCGAGGACACGGGAGGTTGAGTCAACACGGCCTTGACGATCCGCCGGTTGAGAAAAAGGCCGCGCAATCGTTGGTCGCGGATGTGCTCCGCAATGCTGTGGGCGCGAGCTTGCGCGAGGCGCCGTGCCTCTTCCGCCTGAGGCGAGCCCGCCCGACGTAAGGTATCCCAGCAGATGTGGCAGACTTCGAGTCCGTACTCGGACCCCTGCACGGCAGAAACCGATCCGAGGGCAGTGGTCGCCAGCAGGATTCCAGTGTGAATCTCGCCCAGGTCCACCCGCGCGGCCCCCTCGACCGCGGTGGCCAGGCAGTGGAAGCTCACCAGCGCTTGCCGCTCCGCCGCCTGGCGAGCCTCTGCCGCCTCGCGTACCGCTTGCGCCGAATCCCCGGAGATACGGTCCAGCATCGCTCGCACGATCAGCTCGTGGATCCTGTCATAGGCGCTGCTCGTCACCGAGGTCAGCGCCGACGCATCGAGGCAGAAGGTTCTCGCTGCGTCGGGGTCCCCCGCTTCGAGCATGACCTCGGCGCTCACCAGCAAGGTGTCGGCTCTCGAATCCTGGTCACCATAGCGTTCATGGGCTTCCCTGGCGCGAGCCAGGTAGGTCATCCCTCGGGGGAGGTCGCCCAGACGTGCGTAGGCCTGGCCGATGTTCGAGAGAGTCTTGGCGAGCTGGAAACGCCCGCCGATTGCCAGGTCGATGCCGATGGACGAAAGGGCGAGCGCGATCGAGTCTTCGAAGCGCTCCAGCACAAACATGGCGAACGCCAGCGCATTCATGGCCCGGGCTTCGGGCCTGCGTGCCCCGACGCGACGAAACACGGCGATGGCCTCGACATGGCAATCGACAGCCTCGCGCACGCGACCGACACGGCGCAGGAGCAAGCCCCTGGACCGGAGCACGTCGGCACGGACTCGCGGCGACACAGCCGGGTTCTTCGCGAGCTCGAGGGCGCGATCACAAGCCGCCAGGGCTCCCTGCAGATCTCCGAGCTCACGCAGCGCCTCACCCATGGTCGACAGGGACTCCACCTCGATGTGGGGAGCCCGCGCTTGCCTGGCGATCTGGCTGCACTGCTGGCAGGCCTTGACGCACTTTTCGAACAGGTTCTCGTCGTAGTCGAAGATGGCCGTGCGAAGCAGCGCCAGCGCGACCCACTGGGCGTTGCCCGACCTCGCCGCAAGAGACCGCAGCTTCTGAAGATGACGCTTGCGGTCTTTGTGGCGTCCAAGCAGGCGACAGATGCCTTCGAGCGCTTCGTGGGCGCGCAGGCACCGCATGTCCGTCGGTTCCAGGAGGCTGAGCGCTCGTTGGAAGTAGCGTGACGCGAGCTGGGTCTGGTAGCCGGTCCGCGCGGTTTGCGCCGCCTCGAGGTACAGGTCCGCTGCTCGCGACGGCATGCGCCCCTTCGCCAGGTGTCTCGCCACGATCACGGCCGACAGGCCCGACGCGATCGGTGCAGAGGTCAGGTGCATGCCGAGGCGCCCATGCAAGCTGACGCGATCCTCGGCGCTGATGGCCCGGTAGGCGACGTCGCGCGTGATGGGATACCGGAAGTCGACGAGGTCGCCGCGCCTGTCGCACATGCCTCGCGCACACAGCCTGCCCACCGGCTCGTGGCTGCTGAGTCGCCCAAGCTCGACGAGGTCGCTGTCCGACAGGGGGCCCCCGGCCACCGCGAGCCAGCGGACGACATCGCGCTCCTCCGGCGGCAGCTCCTCCAGCCGGTCCGCGATGAGCTGTTCGAGCGTCGACGGCAGCCCCTGGGCATGGCTCGCCGCCTGAGCGGCGCGCACCAGGACCTGGCGTCCATCGCGCTCCTGGATCTCAAGACTGCCGCGCTCGAGCAGAGCGTCAACCATCTCCAGCAAGAAGAACGGGTTGCCTCCCACTCGCGGAATCAGGTCGGCGCACGCGCTCGCAACGCCGTCCTGCACACCGAGCCGCGCCGCGACCAGCCGCACCTGCTCGTCCGGCCGCAGGCCCCCCAGCTCCACGCGAACAAGCTGCTCCAGAAACGGCATCACACGGTCGTCCGGCCGGGTGACCAGCAACACCAACACCGGGACCGTCCCCTGGGCAGACAGCAGATCGGGCAGCATCTCCAGGCTGGGTCGATCCGCCCATTGCAGCCCGTCCATCACGACCACCAGCGGCTTGGTGCGCGCAATGAATGCGACCAGGTGCCGCACGCCGTTGACGATGAGCTTGCGCGCGTAGGACACGTCCTGGTCGTCGTAGTGCTCGACCGCCTTGCCCGTGGCGAGCTTGGCGAGGCGAACCGCGACCACGTTGGCGCCCGGCATCCCCGGTCCAATCGCTTCGATGATCACAGCCGCCGCGTCGTCGATCGTCTGCTCGGTGGAAGTGCCGGTCAGCCCGCGGACGATCGACGCCACCGCTCCAAGCGGAACCTCGGTGTTGGCGGGGGAACAATCGATGCGGACCACGGTCGCATCGGCGTCGAGCTCGTGGAGGAAGGCTTCCACGAGGGCAGTCTTGCCGATGCCCATCTCTCCGACGACGACACGGGTCACGACCATCCCCAGGGCGTCCGGTGCAGTAGGCTGGACAGCCTGGTGGAAGGCGGATTGCAAGTCTGCTTTTTCGGGGTCACGACCGATCAGGTCGGAGGTGCTGCCCGCGCGCCGTGCTTCGCGCTCTTCGCGGGTTAGCGGACGTAGCAGCGCGTGCAACCGCATCGTGCGTGGTGTCCCCTCGGGAATCGACTCATCCAGCTCCACCGCAGGGGCGTCAGACCATTCAAAGTCGTCGCGCACCAGGCGAAAGACGCCACCTGCCACCCACGTGGCGCCCGCCGGGGCGCGTTGCGCCAGCAGGGCGGCGATTTGCTCCGCAGGCTCCTGAACCTTGTGCTGAATCAGGTGCCCTTGCTTGTCCCGGTAGCCCGACGCGACGCCGCGCACGATCCCGACCGCAGCCGAGACGGGTGCAGGCCAGTCTTCGGACGAGTTGCCCAGGAACTCGTGCACGTCGATCGCCAGGCTCGCTGCATCCGACGCTGCTCGCGACGGGTCGGCCGCAAGTCCCACGACCGCGCGCACGTCGTCGTCGGCACGCCAGGAGAAGCGTGCGCTGTGCTTGAAGGCGAGCTGGTCGAACATCATGCGGATGGCGTGCTCGACGCTCGCGGCCTGCGGCCCCCCGCCGACATCGCGAAGCCGGTCGAGGCCGTGCAAGCGCACCGACACCACGGCGACATGGCGGACCTCACGAGCCAGACGCCCACCCCCACGTCCCGGGACTGACTCGGCGACCGCGGATCCAGCCTGCGATTCGACCCCTCCGCCGCCTTTCGCGCTGCGCGTCGCCGCCACCGTGTGCTGCGGAACGTAGAGCGAGTCGGCAGGCGAGTGGGCATCGCTGGCCCCACCTCCAGGAGACGTGACCTCGCGCCCAGCGAGCGCCGCGATCGTGGACTCCAGCGCCGCTGCGTCGACCAGGATCTGTTGCTGCAGCATCGCCCGCGCAATGGCGCCGGACATGTCGCGCGCGGACTGGTACCTGTCTTCGCGACGAACTGACAGTGCCCGCATCACGATGGCTTCGAGCTGGGCCGGCAGGTCGGGCACGTAGCGCGACGGTGGCTCGACCTGCCCGGACCGAACCGCAGCCAGCAGGTCGTCACCGGACAGCCCTGGGTGCAACGGCCGCCCGCACAACATCTCGTGCAGGATCACACCCAGGGCGTAGATGTCGCTCCTGCGGTCGACCCGCTCCCCCCGGGCTTGCTCGGGCGACATGTACCCGAACTTGCCCTTGAGCACGCCCACCTCCTCGCGGAACATGTTTGCCGTCGCCACACCGAAGTCGGCGATCTTCGCGGCCCCCTCGTAGCTGAGCAGAATGTTCTGCGGCGATACATCGCGATGCACGATGCCCAGCGGCACCCCCTTGTCGTCCTTGCGCTCGTGGGCGTAGTGAAGTCCCTTCGCGGCTTCTGCGATGATGTAGGCTGCCACCCAAGGCGGTATCCGCATCTCGCGTGCCCGGGCGCCAGCCATCAGCTTGCCCAGGTCCACGCCCTCGACGTACTCCATCGAGAGAAGCTGGCCCTCGTCGCCGTAGTCCTGGAACTCGTAGACCTGAACGATGTTCGGGTGGTTGAGGCGCGTTGCCAGGTTCGCTTCTTCGGCGAACATCGCGCGAAACCGGGGCGACGCTCCGTAGGCCGGCAGGATGCGCTTGACGACGAGCAGCTTGACGACGCCCTCGGCGCCTCTTTTCCTGGCCAGGAACACCTCGGCCATACCTCCTACGCCAAGACGGCGAAGGATCTCGAAGTGCGCGAGACGTTCGGGTGGCTGGCCGGGTGGTGACTTCGACATCGTTCGCGATGAGCCGGACAACGTTACCCCGCAGCGACCTCGACATGGTAGCGTCCTCGCACGCCGCCCACATCTCTGGAGGTTAGCCCGCATGACCTCACGCAGCGCGTCGATTTCGTGCATCCTGGCGTTGAGCCTCTTCGCTCCTTCTGCCGGCTTCGCCCAACCCGATGAGCCGTCCGACAGCGCTTCCGAAAACGACCCCGCTCCCTCTGCCGCACCCAGCGCGCCCCCAGAACAGAACACGGTGAGCCCGGGTGACGCTTTCACTTGGAAGGCCGGGCTGGACCTGGTCCTCGGCTCCGGCGACATCGGTACGTCGTCGTTCTCCACCCGGTCCTTGTTGTTGGGCGGGGCTTACCGCAACACCGACAGCACGTTTGCTCTGCGCATCCCCTTTACGTCCGCCACCGTCGACTCACCCGCGCTCGGCTCCTCCACGCAGAGCGTGTTCGGCAACCTGGAGCTGTCCGCCGCGCGCCTGATCTCCTCGAGCGGTCATGTCCAGGTTCCTCTGCAGCTTGCGGTCGTCTTCCCCGTGGGATCCGGCGACCCGTGGGGCAACGACGCGGCCGTGCGCTACGCCGAGGTGCAACAAAGCGCAGCCTGGTCTCGCGGCGCCGACGACAATCCCCTGTACCTAGCCAAGCACTTCTCGGTGGTACCCAGCCTCGCTATCGAGATCGAAAAGGACAAGATCGAGTTGCAGGCGCGCCAAACCCTCGAGGTCGTGCTTCGCGCCGGCGCCCTCAAGCCGCCCGCGTACGTGACATCCAACATGGTCGGCCTCGG
>Ga0209018_1000640_pt1 | contig 31544 bp, 23 predicted proteins | sample YNPBryBLVA2012_FD_185814 | JGI IMG/M metagenome (GOLD analysis project Ga0209018, IMG submission 185814) | Anoxygenic and chlorotrophic microbial mat microbial communities from Yellowstone National Park, USA - YNP Bryant BLVA 2012 (SPAdes)... ...
GGCAGAGTTAGCCTGCGCAGCCGAACGCCTGGGTATCCATGAGGTGATCCTTTTCGGCTACCGCGACAGCGGCATGATGGGCACGCCGGATAACCAGCATCCCGATTGTCTGTGGCAGGCCCCGCAAGATGACGTTGCCCGCTGGATTGTGGAGGTCATTCGCCGCGTGCGCCCCCAGGTGGTCATCACCTTTGATCCGTACGGCGGCTATGGCCACCCGGACCACATCGCTATGCATCGGGCGACGGTGCAGGCGTTTCACGCAGCCGGGAATCCAGAAAAATACCCGGAACAGTTGGACAATGGTCTGATGGTTTACCAGCCGCAGAGATTGTACTTTGATGTATTCCCACGCTTGTTCATCCGCTTGGGGGTCCTGCTGGCGCGACTGACCGGTCAAGACCCGCGTCATATGGGCAGGAACAAAGACCTGGATTTCCAGGCCGTATTGGATGCGACCCTCCCAGCACATGTCCGCTTGGACCTGCGCCGTTATTATGACGAGCTGGAGCAGGCCGACGGCTGCCACGCCAGTCAGGTCAGTCCCCGGCAGATGATGCGTCTGCCGACGTTTCTGGCCCGACAGACGCTTGGCTGGGAGTCGTTTTTCCGCGCCTGGCCGGAAGTGCAGCCTGGCGCCCGGTTGGAGCGTGACCTCTTCGAGGGAGTAGTTCCATGACCTCTGCGCGAGAAGTCCATCGTGCCGCGCTGCGCCCGCTGTTAGGCGCTGCCCTCCGTGCGCCGAATTTGCGGTTGTGGGCCGGGGGCTATCTGACGGTGGCCGGGCGGCGCATCGACGACCGCGCAAAGGATGGCGAGATCGCCGATCTGGAAGACTATCTGATCGATCACAGTGGCCTGCCCGCCCAACTCGACGACGACCTGCTGGCGGCATTTGCCGACGAACTGCGCGCTGTCTGCCGCGACGAGTCCCTGTCTCTGCGGATCAGTTACAACGCTGTCGCGTGGCTGTTGGAAGGCTGGCGCTTTTTGGCCGATGCGCCTTTGCCGCCGGACGCCCCGCGTGTGGTCCTGCCCTGTTGTGCGGTGATTGGCGCGGGGGTTCACGCGGTTGCTTTTCGTGCCGCTGCTGAGGGGGTACGGGTGTTGATGCGAGCGGCCTCTACGCCGCTTTCTCTGGTCCGTGAGGCGGTCGTTCGCGGTCTGCGGCTGATGCTTGCCGAGGATTGGTCGCACACCATGTACGAACTGCGCCGTTACGCGCACATCGGCAGCGTGCTGGAACATGCCCTGGCCGCTGCTGCTGTTTCAGAAGCCGGCCTGCTGACCCATCGCGCCGATGCGCTCGATGCGCTTGATCTGCTCCATACGCTCATGGCGGCCTTCCGCCGCCTCGATCCGCGTGCGCGCAGCGATCCAGAAGTGGAAGCCTTGCGGCAGGCATTGGGTCAGGGAATCAGCACGGTAGCGGCTGCCGTTCCCGAAACAGGCCTGGCTGTCGCCCGCGCCTGGCTCACCTGGGACGATCCTGATATTTCCCAGATGGTCTACCAAAGTCTGGCGGACCGCCCGTTGGCGCCGGGGCCGGGGCGACCATGGCCTGACGGAAGGGCAGTCTCGCCAGGAAAAATTTAAGCCGCCGCCATCCTGCCTGGCACTATATTCTCTTGCCGGAGCCTATCCAACCTGCTAGACTCGATCTTCGCATTGCTGCCGGTGTTGATCCGATGTAGAATAGAACGGGCGTGCTAATCTGTTTCAAAGTGAGCGGCGGGAAGCGGGTATGCAAGAAAAAATTATTGTGCGCGGCGCGCGCGAACACAACCTCAAGAACATCGACGTTGACATCCCCCGCGACAAGCTCGTGGTGATCACCGGCTTGTCCGGTTCGGGCAAGTCGTCGCTGGCCTTCGATACGATCTTTGCCGAAGGGCAGCGCCGTTATGTAGAAAGCCTGAGCGCCTATGCCCGGCAGTTTCTCGGCCAGATGGAAAAGCCGGACGTAGACCAGATCGAGGGTCTCAGTCCTGCTGTGTCCATCGATCAGAAGGGGGTCAGCGCCAATCCGCGCTCGACCGTCGGCACGGTGACGGAAATTTACGACTATCTGCGCCTGCTCTATGCCCGGATCGGCGTCCCACACTGTCCTGTGTGCGGCGAGACGGTCGTGGCCCAAAGCGCGCAGCAGATCGTTGATGCCGTGTTGGCCCTGCCCGAAGGGCGCCGTATACAGATACTTTCTCCGGTTATCCAGGATCGGAAGGGGCGGCACGAGCGCATCTTCGAGGACATCCGCAAAGCCGGATTTGTCCGCGTGCGCGTCAACGGCGAGACGCGCGACGTGAACGAGGACATCGACCTGGATCGCTACAAGAACCATACCATCGAGATCGTTGTAGACCGCCTGGCGACACGTCGCTATGATGACCCGGAGAGCGAGGATGCCCGTGCAGCCGTCAGCCGTCTGACCGATTCGGTCGAGGTCGCGCTCAAACGCAGCGGCGGGCTGGTCATTATCAACGATGTGACCGATCCTGCTAACCCGACCGACACGCTTTACAGCGAACACCTGGCCTGTGTACATGGGCACGGCAGCTTGCCGGACATCGAGCCACGCACCTTCAGCTTTAACAGCCCACACGGGGCCTGTCCAGAGTGCCAGGGACTTGGCGTCCGATTGGAGTTCGACCCGACGCTCATCGTGCCAAACCCGGACCTCTCGCTCGAAGATGGCGCGATTAATGCCCCCGGTTGGAACAGCGTAGATGGTTGGTCGGTCAAGACGATGCTTAGCGTAGCGCACCAGCTTGGCATTCCGACGAACAAGCCCTGGAGCGAACTGTCGGCAGAACACCAGCATCTGATTCTATACGGCGCCGGCAACCGTCGCTTCCGCATGTCTTACAGCAGTGAGGACGAAGACCGTTCGTTCAGTGGCACCTGGAATACCCACTGGGAGGGTATCATCAATACGATGAAGCGCCGCTACCGGGAGACCAGCTCGGATGGTGCGCGCAGCTTCTATGAAACGCTTATGACCGGGGTAGAGTGTCCTAAGTGTCGGGGTAAGCGTCTACGCCCGGAGGCCCTGGCCGTCACGGTGGACGGGTTGAATATCGTCGAAGTGACTCAGATGACTGCCCGGCGCCTGTTGTCCTGGGTGCGCGACCTGCGTGGCGACAACGGCCAGCCGGCCCGGCTCTCTGAACGGGAACAGCAGATCGCCCACCAGATCATTAAAGAGATCGAGTCGCGGTTGGGCTTTATGGTGGATGTAGGGCTGGACTACCTGACGCTGGCGCGGCAGTCCGGCACTCTCAGCGGCGGGGAGGCGCAGCGTATCCGCCTGGCGACGCAGATCGGCAGCCGACTGACGGGGGTGCTCTATGTGCTGGATGAGCCGACCATCGGCCTGCACCAGCGCGACAATGCCCGCCTGATCCATACCCTGCTGGGGATGCGCGACCTAGGCAACACCCTGTTGGTGGTGGAGCACGACGAAGACACCATCCGCAGCGCCGACTGGGTGATCGACCTGGGGCCGGGCGCTGGCGAGCACGGTGGGCGGATCATGGCCGAGGGCACTGTCCAGCAAATCATGGAGAACCCAAACAGCATCACCGGCGCTTATCTCTCCGGGCGGCAGCGCATCCCGGTCCCACTGATGCGCCGTCCCGGCAACGGACAACAGATTGTCATTCGCGGCGCGCGCGAGAACAACCTCAAGAACATCGACGTGGCGATTCCGCTGGGCAAACTGGTGTGCATCACCGGCGTCAGCGGCAGTGGCAAAAGCACCCTGCTGATCGAAATCCTCTACAAGCGGCTGGCGCAAATCCTACACGGCAGCCGTGAACGGCCCGGCGCGCACAGCGCGATTGACGGCCTGGAGAACATCGACAAGGTCATCAACATCGACCAGAGTCCCATCGGGCGCACACCGCGCAGCAACCCCGGTACCTATACCAAGATGTTCGACGCCATCCGCTCCCTGTTCGCGGACCTGCCGGAGAGCAAGGTGCGCGGCTACAACGCCGGGCGCTTCAGCTTTAACGTCAAGGGCGGGCGTTGCGAAAATTGCCAGGGGCAGGGGCAGCTTTTGATCGCCATGCAGTTCTTGCCGGATATTTATGTGCCGTGCGACGTGTGTCACGGAGCGCGTTACAACCGTGAGACGCTCCAGGTGCGCTACAAGGGCAAGAACATTGCGGAAGTGCTCGACCTGACGGTGAGCGAGGGGCTGGAATTCTTCGCCAACATCCCGGCGATTGTAACCAAGCTCAAGACGCTGGACGCGGTAGGGCTGGGCTATATCCGCATCGGCCAGCCTGCTACGACGCTGAGCGGCGGTGAGGCGCAGCGCGTCAAGTTGAGCCGCGAACTGAGCAAGCGCGCCACCGGGCGCACGATCTACGTGCTGGATGAGCCGTCGGTGGGCCTGCACGCCGCCGATGTGGCCCGGCTGATCGTGGTGCTTCAGACCCTGGTAGATCAAGGTAACACGGTGGTGATCATCGAGCACAACCCCGACATCATCAAGGTGGCCGATCACCTGATCGATCTGGGGCCGGAGGGTGGCGACGCCGGTGGCGAGGTCATCGCCGAAGGCTCACCGGAAGAGATCGTCCAGGTGGCGACCAGCCACACCGGCCACTACCTCGCGCCGTACCTCAACGGACGGCATTAGTGCACACCACAGGCGGCGGACTTCCAGTGTCCGCTGCCTGTTTCAGTGGAAAACGTGTGTTGCCCCCGGATGCGTTATAATCGCATCATTGCGCAGACAGACGATGGATGAATGGGATTGATGCATGGGGTGGCGCCAGTTTTTTGACGACCTGCTTGGAAAGAATTCGCCAGGGGCGGCGTTTGCGGCGGAGATGCAACGCTGGCAGGAGGCGCTTTCGGCGGGCAGCCAGGCGCGGCAGCGCGGACAGTACGCAGAGGCGTTGGAAGCCTTCGAGGACATCCTGACCCAGGTTCGCCAGGCGCATAATCTCACTGCCGAGGCGACTGTGTTGGGCCATATCGGGGCGCTGTATACCGACCAGGGCCGCTGGGAAGATGCCCGCCGTGTGCTGCAACAGGCCCTGGACATTGCGCGTAGCCAGCAGAACGCAACGCTGTTGGCCGCTGTGTTGAACGACTGGGGTAACTTCCAACTGGCGCGCGGCGATACTCAGGAGGCGGTGGATGCCTACAGTGAGGCGCTGACGAACGCCCGCAACGGCTCCGACCCGGTGCTCAAGGCACATCTGCTAAGCCAGCTGGCCGACCGCTACCTGGAACAGGGGAATGCCAGCTATGCCCGCCGCCTGTTGGAGGAGGCTAACCAGCTCACCCGCCAGCAGAAGCCGTATTATCTGGGGCGCCTGGGCGAGGCGAATATCGCCACCGGGCGCACCCCTGAAGGCCACCGCCTAATCGTGCACGCGCTGCGCCTGGCGCATAGCCAGGGCGATGTCGATGAGGAAGTGCGTTGGGCCAGCACGCTGGCCCGGCGCTACATGGCCGAAGGCAAACTGCAAGAGGTCAACCGCCTGTTCACGCGCGTGTTCACCCTGATCGGGCAGGGCGTGGCCGTGAAGCCGCAGGTGAAACTAGCGCTGTTGCTGGACCGCGCCGAGGCGAGTTTTCAAACGGCCCAATATGAAGAGGCGATCCGGTTCAGCCAGGAGGCAATTACGCTGGCCCGGTCGCTCGGACAGGCCGAGGAAGTAGCCCGCGCCTACGGGCAGATCGGCGCAACGTACCGGGCGATGGGGCAGCGCGATCAGGCGGTCGAACACCTGCGGCTGGCGCTGGACCAGTTTCCAGGTGGTGAAATCCCGGTCAAGGCGATAGGGTTGCTGTTAGAGCTGGCGCGTGTGCAGCAGGAGGTCGATCCTGTTGCTGCGTTGGAGACGTATCGCCGGGCCGCCGAAGCTGCTCGCCGCGCCGAGGATGATGCGCAACTTGCCCTGACATTGAATTATCTAGGCAGGCTTTACCACGCCCAGGGCCAGCCGCAGCAGGCGTTGGAAGCCTGGAAAGAGGCGATCAGTCTGTTTGAGGGACAGGGCGACTACCGCCGGCTGGCAACGCTGCTCTGCGATGTGGGCAATGTCCTCAAGGAGCAGGGGGATCGCAAACAGGCGTTGGGCTACTACGAACAGGCGTTGATGGCGCTGAACCATGTCCATCATCCGCCGACGCGCGGCCTGGTGCTTTCCAATGTCGCCAATATCTACACCGACACCGGGGACACAGAGACGGCAGAGGCGTTCTACCAGGAGTCGATTACCATCGCCCGCGATTCCAACGACGCGGCGGCAGAGAGCCTGCGTCTGGGCAATCTGGGCTGGTTTTATGTTGTGACCGGGCGACTTCAAGAAGCTGTCACCATCCTGGAGGCGGCCCTGGCGATCAGCCGTCGTCTGGAAAACCGGCTGATGCAGGCGGTGCAAAGCGATAATCTGGCCCAGGCGTATCGTCAGATGGAAGATTATCCTGCCGCGTTGACGCTGCACCGGCAGGCGCTGACTCTGGTCGAACAGGCCGGGCAGCAACGCTGGCAGGCGGTGTTCCATAGCAACCTGGGCGAGACCCTGGCCCGCCAGGGCCGGTATGGCGAGGCGCAGGCGCATTATGAGTCTGCGCTGGCGGCAGGCCGTGCGGACGGCGACATGGAGCTGGTGACCCGCACCCTGTGGCGTTTGGGCGATCTAGCGCGGGAGACCGGTGCGGCTGCTGCGGCGGATGCCTATTATGCCGAAGCGATCAACCTGGCCCGCCGGTTGGGGTTGCAGCGTGACCTGGCCCACGCGCTGCTCGGCCAGGGGATGTTGCTGATGTCGCAGGGGGAGGCCGATCAGGCGCGGCAGTTGTTCTCTGAATCGGCTCGCCTGTTTACCATTCTCCATGCACCGGAGCGACGCCAGGCCGAGGCGTCACTGCGCGTGCTGGGGGAGAAGAATTAGCTGAGGAGGATGGGCGGCTATGATCCAGAACTGGATCGAGGTCCTGCGGACCTGCAATCTGTGTGCAGAAAAGCGGATGGATGTTGTTTCCCGCTGGCTGATCATCATCCGCGCCTGTGTCTTTTCGATGACCCTGACGTCGGGCCTGATCGGTGGTCTGCTGGCGGCGATTGCCGCGCGGACGGCGGGTGTGACGTTCGACGGGTTTTCGTTTGTCCTGGCCGTGATCGGCATTCTGATCGCTCATGCTGCCAACAACATGATCAACGACTACTTCGACCTGGAAGGCGGCGTGGATACCGACGAGTACGTGCGCGCCCAATATTCACCCCACCCGATCCTTTCCGGTATGATCGGCAAAACCGGGCTGCGGAACGCGATTCTGGCGGTCAATGCCCTCGACGTGATCATCGGCGGTATTCTGTTCCTGCGACACGGCTGGCCGGTGCTCGTCTTTGCCGGGTTGGGGCTGTTCATCAGTGTGTTTTATGTCGCGCCGCCGCTCCGCCTCAAACATCACGGGTTGGGGGAGTTGAGCGTCGGGCTGGTGTGGGGGCCGTTGATGATCGGCGGCACGTACTTCGTCACGACGGATACCCTGCCGCTATGGGTGATCATCGCTTCGCTGCCCTATGCGCTCCTGGTGACGACGGTGCTCATGGGCAAGCATCTGGATAAGTTCGAGGCAGATGGCCAGCGCGGCATCCGCACGTTGCCCGTGATCCTTGGCTACCGACCGGCCCGCCTGCTGAACCAGGGCATGATGATCGCCTTTTATGTGATCGTTGTCGGCCTGGTGCTGACCGGTTCTCTGAGTGTGTGGGTGTTGCTGGTTGTGCTGGCTGGCTGGACGCTGTTCCGCGTGCTGAAGGCGTATTCCCAGCCCAGGCCGACCGAGCCGCCGCCGAATTATCCGGTGTGGCCGCTGTGGTATGTGTCGCTGGCGTTCGTGCACACCCGGATTGCCGGGGTCTGGTTCATGATCGGGCTGCTTCTCAACCTGCTGGCGCCGGTGTACCTGAGGCGGTAGATGTCCGGCTGGAGTGTGCGGGTCAAGGCGAAGGCAGGCGAACTGGGCTTTAACCTGGCCGGGATCACGCCCGCCGCGCCTGCACCGCACCTGGACGCTTATCTGCGCTGGCTGGAGGCGGGCTATCACGACCCGGTGGCCTACATGGGGCGCCCGGATCGGGTGGCCCGCCGCCGTGACCTGAACGTGATCCTGCCCGGCGCGCGGTCGCTGATCCTGGTCGGGCTGGATTACCATACCTTGCTGCCGAAGGCCGTCTTGAACGATCCGGGCCGGGGGCGTATTTCCAACTATGCCTGGGGTGCAGACTACCACGACCTGATGATCCCGCGCCTGAAATCGCTGGCGGACTGGCTGCGGGCCGAAACCCGCCGCGACGTGGCCTGCCGGGTTTACGTCGATACTGGGGCGGTGTTGGAGCGCAGCCACGCCTGGCAGTCCGGGATGGGCTTTATCGGCAAGAACACCATGTTGATCCATCCCCGGAGAGGGTCTTTTTTCTTTCTGGGCGTGATCATCACCACGTTTGAATTTGACGCCTACGATGCGCCTTATCCACAGGAAAGCGGCGTCGCCTGCGGGACGTGTGTCCGCTGCCTGATGGCCTGCCCGATGGGCGCTTTCCCCGCGCCGCGCGTGTTGGACGCCCGCCGTTGCATCAGCGCCCTGACCATCGAACACAAGGGATCGATCCCGGTGGAACTGCGCCCCTTGATGGGCAATTGGGTCTACGGCTGCGATGTGTGTCAGGTCGTCTGTCCGTTCAACCGTTTTGCTGTCGAGACAGCCGAATCCGCTTTTCGGGCTGCCGCTCTCGAACGCGCCGCGCCGCCGCTGGTGGACCTGCTGGCCTTGACCGGGCACTCGTTCCGGGAGCGTTTTGCCGGGTCGCCCGTGTTGCGGATCGGGCGGGATCGGCTGGTGCGCAACGCCTGCGTTGCCGCCGGGAACGGGCGCAGGCGGGAAGCGATTCCGCTGTTGGAACGGCTGCTGCGCGATGACTCGGCGCTGGTGCAGGAGCACGCCGCCTGGGCGCTGGCGCAGATGTGAAAAAACGGTGAATTTTGGGCGGGTCGGGTTGATTTTCTTGGTTGAAACTTTTGATAATGGTGAAATGATTGTCTTTGTTGTCAGGAGTGCATAACGTGGCGACATATCTCGAAGAGTTGGCCAAAGGCGTCTTTTTGTATGTGTGGGAAGGCCAGGTTACATTAGACGACATCCGGGCCAGTATGCTACCGTCGTTTCGCAGCGCCCGTCGCGTGGTGTTCGACGTGTCGGGCGTGGACATTCACCCCTTCAAACTGGCGATGAACGGCGTAATCGGCCATCGCCGCCTGGACCTGCTGGAACACGTTTACGTCGTCTACAGGCCGATGTTCAAGTCCCAGGCGGAGTTTCTGGTGCAGAGCACGTTGAAAGTCCCGTACTCGATGCACCTTTCCCGCGCGGAGGCGCTGAAACTGGCGCTGGAGGAAAACGCACGCGAAAAAACTCCCTGATCTTCTGGTGCCGTTTTGCTGGCGTGGCGCCAGAGTTGTGCAGCGCCGTCTGTTCCCGCATCCCGACAGGGATTTTGGAGCAGCGGCGCTTTTTGCGGTATAGTCATCCGCCGCTGTACGGTGAAAAGATGATCTGGCAAGGTGATCGCATGAGACGAACCTTTACGCTGGCGCTGCTGGCGGGTATCGCAATGGCGCTGCTGGCGGGTAATCCCATACCGTCGTCCGCAGGGCCGATCACGACGGGCACGCCGCCCCTGACGAATACGCCCAGCCCGTCGCCTATCCCGACCAATACGCCGCGCCCAACGAACACGCCGACGAACACGCCAACCAGCACGCCGACGGATACGCCGACCCCGACCTGGACCTTTACCCCCTCGGCCACATTTACGCCTTCCAACACCCCCACCGACACGGCCACGCCATCGGATACCCCGACGCCGACGGCAACATTCACGCCGTCCAATACGCCGACTGCGACGTTTACGCCTTCCAACACGCCCACACCGACGGCGACGCCCATCGGCCCGTTCACATACCCGGAGGGCATCAACCCGCTGATGGGGGTGCCCTATCCCAGCCTAGAGGCCATGCAGCGCCGTCCGATCATCGTCAAGATTTCCAACTGGCCGCCCGTCGTCCGTCCGCAGAGCGGCCTGAGCTATGCCGACGTCGTGTTTGAATACGAGGTCGAGGGCGGCGTGACGCGCTTCGCGGCGGTGTTCCGCAACCAGAGCGTGACGCACGTGGGCCCGGTCCGCAGCGGTCGGCTGTTCGACCTGGAGTTGATCGTCGCGCTGGATGCGCTATTCGCCTACTCCGGCTCCAGCGAGCCGATCCGCCAGATGATCCTGGATGCGCCCTGGCGCTGGCGGGTGATGACGCCCCACTTCGGGGACAACTGTCCGCCATTCTGCCGCTTCCCGCGCGAAGGGTTGGCCTTTGAGCACACGCTGTATCTGGACCTGGATCAGGCCTGGGCGCTGGCGACGAGCCGCAATGTCAATACGGGCTATGTGGTGCGTGGCCTGGCCTTCAGCGAAATCCCCCCCGACGGGGGGGCGCCTGCCCAGCAGTTGTTCGTGAACTGGTGGGGCGAGACCGACGCCACCTGGCAATACAACGCGGCGGACGGGCGTTACTACCGCTGGAACTCCGGCGTACCGCATGTGGATGCACTCAACGGCCAACAGATCGCTGCCGATAATGTGGTGGTGCTGGCGATGCCGCATGAGCCGCGCCCGGACCTGTTCGAGCCGGAAGCACACGACAACTCCCTGGAAATTCAGTTCTGGGACCAGGGGTTGGCTTACGTCCTGCGCGACGGCCAGATCTACTACGGTTACTGGCGGCGGCCCAGCCGCGAGCAGAGCGGTTTCCAGTTGATCTGGGGCGATAACACGCCGATCCTGCTACGGCCCGGCGTGACTTGGTACGAGGTTGTCCGGGAAGGCTTCCCCGGCGTTTACGTCAGCGCGCAGCCGGGCGACATGCACGCAACGGAGACTATCGCCGCGCCGCTGTTCTGGACCGCGACTCCCACGCCCGGCCCCAGTCCGACGGCGGCGCCGTAAACTGTCGGATACCACCTGTCGGTTTAAAAAGCGCGGCGGCGGAAGCGTATGTGCTCTCCGCCGCCGTTCCTATCCTCAACTGGTCGATGGTTTGCCGAAGCCGGACGCCTACTGAATGATGAGCGTGCAGCCGTAGGTGGTCGCGTCCGGGCCATAGGTGTCTGGCTGACCGTCGCCGTTGTTGTCCAGCCCATCGGTGATGGTGCGGCTAAACAACTGTGTCCACTCGATGCGGTGCTGTCCTGCACTCACCGGCCCCATCCGAAATTCCCAGAAGATCTGCCAGGTTCCACGCGCCTGGTTGAACGTGATTTCGCTGGCATAAGCGGTGTAAGTGCTGATCATCCGCCCGTCAAAGGTGACGACCTGGAGCACGTTGTCGAGGTATTCCTGAACCAGTTCGCGGGTGGCGGCTTCCCATCCCTGCACCAGGTAGATCGGCTGGCCTGCGCTGCCCCGGAACGGCCCGATGTTGAAATATTCACAGCCGGGCGGCACGCGCAGGGCCAGGTCGGCTGGGGCAGGCGGCCCGGCGACCGGCAGGGTCGAGGCGTCGCCGTTGACCGTGACCAGATAGCTGGCGAGCCAGGCCGAAGTGCCGTCGGGCAGGGTGGTGTGATACCACGCGCCGTCGGCGCTGCGCCCGTCCAGGGTGAGCACGTCGTCGCGGGCGGCCTGAGCAGTGACGGGATATTCGGGACCGGGGCCGAGCCGCAGGTAAACTGCATCGAAGATCACGGTGGCCGTTAGGGTCGCTTCCCCGCCTTGCGCGTTGGCAGGCAGCGCCGACGTGAGCAGAATCAGCACGACAAGCAGTTGAGTGAGGGTCTTCACAAGTTTTTCCCCTAAAGGCGCCGGGCGGCAGACGAAAGCCCGGTTTTGCCGGGTCGCCGGAGCGCGTTCTTTCAAGCCGGGCGGGAATTGTAGCGAGATCAGGGCCGGGCGACAACCGGCAGGTCGCCGATCAGCCCTTCTTGCAGGAAAACCAGTGGGGCGCTGATCCAGGCGAGGCGACCGTCTGGCGTAAGGATCGACAGCCAATCGCCGTCTGTGTTGCGCCCGACAACGGCTATCGGCGTCCGGTGGGTAGCCGTGCCGATCACGGCGGCGTCCTGCCCTGGCCCGGCGCGCAGGTTCGCGCCACTGGTCTGCACCTCCGGCGCAAGGCGAACCTCCCCGGCAGCGGCGATGACGAGCGGTTGCAGAGTCAGGCTCTCGGTCCAACCGCTTTCGCCCTGGGAGGTTTGCAGGCGTGTCCAGGCCGAATCCGGCGATATTTCCAGCACGATAGCGGCGGTGTCTGGCGGTAGATCGATGATCGGCGCCAGGGCGTGGTCCGGCTGCGGATACAGGGCGACGGCAACGGCGGCAATAACCCGGCGCGGCTCCAGCAGTTCGTCTGCGATCCAGCCCGTGACGCCGCCAACCGTCCACACCTGCCGCCACAGACGATCTTGCAGGGAAACGCTATTGAAAGCCCAGACTTCTGTTTGCGGCGGCAGGGTGCGCACAAAGGGCGCGCTCAAGGCGGGAGTGCGGTGAAGCGCCACGCCCGTCCGCGTGATCAGCAGCGCAACATCTGTCAGCAGGCGAGCCGGAATCCATCCCACGACACTGCTGTTTTCTGGACGGACTTGCCGCCATGTGTCGTCGGGTGTGGCGTCCAGTTCTCGCACTAGCGTTCCGGCGGGAAGTGTCGCAGCGGGGAACGCCGCCGGAGATGGCGCCTCCAGCAGATAGGCGGCAGCGGTCAGGGCGAAGCGCCGACGGCCCTGCTCCTCTCCCTGAGCCAGCACGTTCGGCGGCAGGGAGAGGAACAGCGCGAGCGCAACTAGGGCGCCCAGCAGAGCAAGATGGCGGGTAGTGGCAGCGCGCGCCTGGCTACGGGGTGAGGACAACAAGGGATCCAAGTCCACCCTCGAAAGTCACCAGGCCGCTCGAAATCCAGGCAATCTGGCCGCTGCCGGTGGCGACCATCAGCCAGCGGTTATCGCTGCTGCGTCCCGCGATCTGGACGATGGCACCGTTGCCGAGTGTGCCCTGCGGAGTCGTATCGATAGCCGGGCCGGCGCGCAGGATGGCTCCTTCGCCTTCCACCAGCGTGACCACGCCCAGGGTGACGGTGTTGGTCGTGTTGAAGGCGCTCGCCTCGGCCCACCCGCTTTGACCGTTGCTGGTTCGCACGCGCACCCAATCGCCGAGCACATCTTCGATGAAGACGGGCGTCAGGGCGTTCAGGGTTGCCAGTTGAACGCCGCGTTCGTGATCGGGCCAGTTCAATAGTACGGTCCCCTCGCGCGTCACCAGGCCATAATCAAAGCGGAGCAGGGCAGTCTCGGTCCAGCCACTTTGACCGTCGGGAGCGAGGACCCGTGTCCATGCGCCGGTCTCGTCGGTTTGAAGGATAAGCACCTGCGCGTTTCCCTCAACGCCGGTCACATAGTTGATGTTATCGTTGGGTGCTTCAAAGAGAACCAGCGTCCGCAGCGCGCGCGCGCGGCTGAGCGGGGCAAAGTGCAGCGTCTGGCCCCAACCCAGTTTGCCATCTGCGGTTTCCACCTGGAACCACCTGCCGCTGTTGTCCACATCCAGCAGTGTAACCTGGGTGCTCTGCGGCAGGGAGGCCACGAAATTCCCGGCATTCGACGGTGCGTCGCGTAGCACGGCCAACTCAACGCTCACGACGGCTTGCGGATTGGCGTTGTTTTGGGCGAGCGCAGCCTGGACGCCCAGGAACGCGGTCAGTGCCAGGACGATCAACAGATAAGCCACTCGACGGTTCACGTTCTTCCCCCTTGAGCAATCGGCAAAATAGGGTCGGTACGGAGCTATGTTTTAATTATATGCAAAACGCCTGCAAAGTCACCTTGCCAGGGGAAGGCAGCGCCGTGCCACGATTGCCTGACCGACCGGGCCTTGCATCCACGCAATCAACGCCCGGTAATCCCCTTCCGGTTCGTGGCGTCCCACGATCAGGAGCGGGGATTGGAGGGGATAGGCGGTGAGAAGGGGAGAGGGCAGCATCCCCGCAAGGGCGACGGGGCGTACCCGTGCGTCGAGCAGACCTGCCGAAACATAACCCACTGCGCCACGCTCCTGTCCGACGATGCGGATCACGGCTTCGCTCGAAAAGGCCAGACGGGCGCCAGGCGTGACGCGACGGCTGGCCGGCAGGGTGGCCTCAAGAGCCAGCCGTGTGCCGGACCCCGTCTCACGGCTGACGACGGTGATGGGGAGGTTCTCGCCGCCGACTGCTGACCAGTCGGCAAGCTGTCCCTGGAAAATTTGCTCAAGCTGTTCCAGGCTCAGTTCCACAACCGGGTTTTCGGGATGGACGACGATGGCAATCGGGTCGTAGCCAATGGGTGCTGCCCACAGTGCCGTTTCCGGGGGCAGGTAGTTCGTCAGAAAATAGCTCGCTTCTTCCGGTGGGGTGTCATTCAGCAGGTCGATCATGCGGGCATAGTCGCCGCTGCTTGTCCTAAAAGCGAAGCGGAGTTCGGCATGTTCCTGCTGGTAGGCTTCTGTCAGGTCATGCAGCAGGGGCGCCGTTGCGGTGGTGCTGAGCAGACGCAACGCAACGGTTTCCGCCGCCGGGGGAATGCCTGGCGGCGGAGAATGACACCCTGCCAGGGCCAACGCCAGGATCACGGCAGTGCGTTTGGCCCACTTCATAGACCGGCTACCGTCCGAGCAGGGCCGCCAGCAGGCTGATCAGACCGAAGGCGGCGCAGTAAATTGCAAAGACGTAAAGCCGCCGCCGCCGCAGGTAGGCCAGCAGAAATGCAATCGTCAGGTAGCCGACAATGGCTGCGCTGATGAAGCCACCTGCGAGCAGGGGGAGCTGGCTATTGAGATTGCCTTCGGTGATCAAGTCCAGTATAGATAGCAGGCCGGCGCCCAGGAATGCCGGAGTCGCCAGCAAAAAGCTAAACCGGGCGGCATCCTCGCGCCTGATCCCCCGCAGCAGTGCGGCGGCGATGGTGCTGCCGGAACGCGAGACGCCGGGGAACAGGGCGGCCGTCTGCGCCAGGCCGATCAGGATCGCGTCTCGCCAGGTCATCTCGGTCATCGTGCGGGCGGGCTTGCCGCTGCGCTCGCTCAGGACGAGCAGGCCCGCCGTCACCAGCAAGAAGAAGGCAGCCATCGGCGCATTCTGGAAGACCTGGTCAAAAAAGTCCTTGAGCAACAGCCCGACCACACCCGCCGGAATCGACCCGATCACCAGGAAGACGAACAGGCGGCTGTCGGGATCGGCCAGCGTGCGTGTGCGCAACAATTTGAGGCCGCCACCTAACACGCGCAGCCAGTCTTGCCAGAAGTAGATCAACACGGCCAGGAGCGTGCCTAACTGGATGATCACGTTTAATTCCAGACTGGGTACCGGCCAGTTGAGCCACCAGGGAATTAGGATCAGATGCCCGGAACTGGAGATCGGGATGAATTCCGTCGCGCCTTGCACGATACCCAGGATGATCGCTTGAACTATGTCCAAAGGAAAATTGTCCTTTCACGGGGTTGTGACAGTCAGGAGGGGACCACCGGGAGCGGGTGAGGATCAGGTTCGCCGACAGGCCGGTAGGTAGTCAGAAAGGCTCTGGCGTAGTCGGCAAACGTCCCGGCCAGGATCGCCGTGCGCATCTGGCGCATCAGGGTTTGCAGCATGTGGATATTGTGCAGTGTCAGCAGGTTGTGTGCCAGGATTTCTTTCGCCTGCACCAGGTGGCGCAGATAGGCGCGGGAGAAGGTGGTGCAGGTATAACAGGTGCAGCCGGGTTCGAGCGGGCCGGGGTCAGTGGCGTATTTTGCATTGCGCAGATTGAGGCGTCCCTGACGGGTCAGCGCGGCGGCGTTGCGCGCCAGCCGTGTTGGCAGCACACAATCGAACAGGTCGATGCCCCGCGCCACACCGTGCACCAGGTCTTCCGGGCTGCCAACGCCCATCAGGTAGCGGGGGCGGTCTGCCGGCAGGAGCGGCGTGGTGTGTTCCAGCGTGGCGTACATCTGCGCCTTGCTTTCCCCGACGGCCAGCCCGCCGACGGCGTAACCGGGGAAATCAAACTGGCGCAGGAATGCGGCAGACTGCTCTCGCAGATCGAGGAAAATGCCGCCCTGCACGATGCCGAAGAGCGCCTGATCAGCGCGAGTTTTGGCGCGAACACAGCGTTCTGCCCAGGCGTGGGTGCGGAGCAGCGCCTTTTCGATGGCAGCGCGGTTGTCCGGTGTGGCACACTCGTCAAAGCACATGATGATGTCTGCACCGAGATTTTCCTGAATCTGGATGGATTTCTCTGGGGTAAAGCGATGTCTGCTGCCGTCGATGTGCGAGATGAAGTCTACCCCGTCGTCGTCGATACGGCGGGTTTCCGCCAGGCTGAACACCTGGAAACCGCCGGAGTCAGTCAGGATCGGCCCGTCCCATGCCATGAAGCGGTGTAGCCCACCCAGGTCGCGGATCAGAGCATCGCCGGGTCGTAGGTAGAGGTGATAGGTATTTGCCAACACCAGCGACACGCCTAATTCTTTAAGCGTGCTCGGCATAATGGCTTTCACCGTTGCCTGGGTGCCGACAGGTGCGAAGACGGGCGTCTGAATCGGGCCGTGTGGGGTGTCGAACACCCCAGCTCGCGCGCCGTTTTGCTCTTTTTCCAATGTAAACGCGAAAGGCATTTCGTTCCCCCGATACACAACGCGCCAATTATAGCGGGGAACAGCATAGCGACCCACTACAGATAATGCTATACTGCCAGTTATGATCAGCCTGTATGACATGCTCGAAGCCGCCGACGGGCAGCTCTTCGGCGAGCCTGCGGCGCAAATCTTTACCGACTTCGCCCTCGATCTCGACCGGGTGGAGCCGGGTTGTCTCTTTGTAGCTCTCAAGACCGCCCAGGGCGACGGGCACACCCATATCCGTGAGGCGGTCAGACGGGGCGCGCTGGGCGTTGTCTGCTCACAGCCACCCGGCTTCGACACTGATGGGGTCACGGTGATGATCGTGCGCGATGCCGAGCACGCGCTCATGAACTGGGCGCGTGTGGTCCTGCGCAAGTTCGGCACGACCGTCATTGGTGTAGGCGGGGCAGCAGGCAAATCGACGACCAAAGAGTGTATCGCAGCTGTGCTGGGGGAGCGCTATAACGTCTATAAAAACCCCGGCAGTTACAGCGGGCATCTTGGCCTGCCATTGGCGCTGGGGAAACTCACAGCGCAACACCAGCTTGCTGTGTTGGAACTGGCCGCCAATCAGCCCGGCGAGATGGCTGAACTGGTCGATGTGGTACACCCTTTGGTCGGCGTGATGACCAATAGCGGGCATACTTTCCCAGATCAGCTGGACGGCCCGACGGATCTGGCCGACGATGGGGCTGCGCTGGTGGAAAGCCTGCCGGAAAACGGGCTGGCGGTGTTGAACTACGACGATGCCTTGGTGCGTGGCATGGCAAGTCGGGCAAAGGCAACCGTGTTTTCCGTCGGCATTGACAGCTTCGAGGCTGACCTGCTGGCCTACAACATCGTCGCCGGGCGCTACAAGACCGGCTTCGACCTGCGCTATGGCGCTGAGCGTTACGTGGGGCGCTGGCTGCCGTTGTTGGGCCGCCACCAGCTTTACGGCGCGATGGCGGCGCTGGCTGTCGGCCTGAGCTATCAGGTGCCTCTGGAAGATGGCCTGCGCGCCCTGACCCAGGTCGAACCGCTGCCGGGCCGTCTGCGTCCCCTGAACGGTGTGGGGGGGTGTTTGCTGGTGGACGATACCTTCAGCGCCAATCTGGAGTCTACCGAGGCGGCATTGGAGTGGCTGGGGTCGGTCCGGGAGGAGGAGGGGCGGCTGATCTTCGTGATGGGGGACCTGGACCGCCTGGGGAATTACGCTGCGCGGGCGTACCGCCGCCTGGGTGAACAGGTGGCTTCCTGCGCCGATGTGTTCGTGACGCAGGGCAATCTGGCGGCCATTGCTGCGCGTGCCGCTCTGGATGATGGGATGCCGCGCAGCCGGGTGCACATGGCCTTCAGTCCTTCCGACGTTGTAACCGTGTTGCGAGATAATCTGGGGCCGCATGACGTGGTGCTGGTGAAGGGCAGCGCGTCGCTGTGGATGGAACGGGTCGTGCGGCAGCTTTTGGCCGATGAGCAAGACGCGCGTCTGCTGGCTCGCCAAGAGATGGCCGGGGCACAGACCTGGACGGGTCAACCGTCCCGGTCGTCCTGGATCGAAGTAGACCTGGAAGCGACCGCAAACAATGTCCGGCGGCTCAAGGAGATTATCGGACCGGACGTGGCACTGATGGTGGTGGTTTCTGCCGATGCTTATGGGCACGGCGCGGTGGCCGTCGGATCGGCGGCGGTGTTGCACGGCGCGGCGTACCTGGGAGTGGCTTCGTTGGCCGAAGCGGTGGCCCTGCGCGACGGTGGCCTGGATGCGCCGATTTTGGTACTGGGTTATACGCCGCTTTCGGCAGTGCGAGACGCTTTACAGTATAACCTGACGCTGACCGTCTACGATCTGGAGATGACCCGCCTGTATGATCGTCTGGCCCATGAGGCGCGCCAGCCGTTGCGAGTGCATGTGAATATCGATACCGGTTTGGGGCGGTTGGGGCTATCGGCGGATGAGGTCACGGCCTTTTTCCGGGCTTTGAAGGGTCTGACTTATCTCCGGGTCGAAGGGCTGTATACCCAGCTTGCCGCCCCGGTTGAGGATGACCCTTACACCCATGAGCAGATCGAGTTATTCCGGTCGCTTATTGGTCCGGTACTGGCGACGGGACTGGACATCCCTTACATCCACGCGGCGGAGTCGGCGGCCCTGCTGACTTTGCCGGAGAGCCATTTTACAATGGTCCGCGACGGGCTGGCGTTGCATGGGCTGTCGCCGTTGCCGGAGGTCAGGCTGCCGCCGGGCTTCCGGCTGACATTGACCTGGAAGACGGTGATCGCGCAGATCAAGGAACTGCCGCGTGGGAGCTTCGTGGGTGAGGGTAAGGCGTATCGCACGGGCGATACCGAGCGTATTGCCGTAATTCCGGTGGGCTACGCCGATGGGCTGCGCGGTGGGCCACGCCGCTGGCACCAGGTGATTGTGCGTGGGCAGCGCGCGCCGCTGGTGGGGCAGATCGGCCCGCACGAGGCAGCAGTGAACGTGACGCGCATCGCCGACGCGCAGCCGGGCGACGAAGTGGTACTGATCGGGCGGCAGGGCAGCCAGGTGATCACTGCCGAAGAGGTGGCCGAAGTCCTCAACGTGCGCGTCGAGGAGGTCCTCAGCGGTATTCTGCCGCGCAGCGTGCGGCTCTAACTTATTTATCGGCAGCAGATCTCTTGCCAGTAGTCGTTGCCTTGTACAAGACCCTCATGTTAGAATGAGTATAGCAACACCTGCCTGCCGGGGAGAGTCTTCCGCCTCCGGCGGGAGCACCGAAGGGGCAAACCGGTCGGAGAAGCTGGTCCACCGGTGAAACTCTCAGGTTCCCGAACCCGCAGGCTGCCATCCCTGGAAAGTGCCCATCCGGGCACACCGACGGGGCAAGCCGGGGCGTTCACGGCCCGGTGAATCTCTCAGGTCACGGACAGGGGGCGCACAGCATAGCGACGCTGTGCGCCTTTTCGTTTTGTGTGATTCTTCACAATTTGACTTTCGGACCACTGCATAAGGAGATCGTCAAGATGGGCGACTGGAAAGTTCCCGCAGACCTGAAATATACCGAGTCGGACGAGTGGGTGCGCGTCGAGGGCAACGAAGCGACCACCGGCATCACTGATTACGCTCAGGACCAGTTGAACGACATTGTGTTCGTCGAACTGCCGGAAGTCGGTGCGTCATTGCGCAAGGGTGACTCTTACGGCGTCGTGGAGTCGGTCAAGGCGGCGTCGGACATGCACATACCGTTGTCCGGCACGGTGACGGCGATCAACGGCAAACTGGAAGATGCGCCGGAAACCGTCAACAGCGACCCTTACGGCGAGGGCTGGTTCATCAAGTTCACCATCGCCGACCCCGCCGAACTCGGCGATCTGATGGATGCCGCCGCGTACCAGAAGTACTGTGCCGAGCGCGAGTAGTACGGGAGCGAACATGACCTACCTTCCACATACCGACGAGGACCGCCGGGCGATGTTGGCGGCGGTGGGCGTCGAGTCTATCGAGGCGTTGTTTGAGGCCGTGCCGGAGCAGTACCGCTTCCCGCCGTTGGACCTGCCGGAGGCCCTGAGCGAGATGGAAGTGATGGCTGAACTCCAGGGCTTGCAGGCGGCCAATGCCAGCGCCCAGGACTACGCCATCTTCCTCGGTGCAGGGGCTTACCACCACTTTGTGCCCAGCGCGATCAACCACATCCTGCTGCGCGGCGAGTTCTACACCGCGTACACGCCCTACCAGCCGGAGATGAGCCAGGGCACGCTCCAGGCCGTTTTCGAGTACCAGAGTATGCTGGCGGCGCTGACCGGCATGGAAGCGGCGAACGCCAGCCACTACGACGGCGCGACCAGCCTGGCCGAGGCGATCACGGTGGCAGTGAACGAAGCGCGCGGCAAGCGCCGCAAGATCATCCTCAGCCCGGCGATCAACCCACAGTATCGCCAGGTCGTGCGGACCTACATGCAGGGCCAGGATATTAAGTTCGTGGGCGACAAGGGGCGTGCAGACATCTCCGATCTGCTGGACATGCTGGACGACAGCACCGCCATGCTGACGGTTGCCTATCCCAACTTCTTCGGTCAAATCGACGATTTCAAAGGGCTGGCCGAGCGTGTCCATGCGGCGGGCGCGCTGCTGACCGTCGTGGCCGACCCGATTGCATTGGGCCTGTTCAAGAGTCCCGGCGAGCTGGGAGCAGATATGGTCGTGGGCGAGGGGCAGCCGCTCGGCATCCCGCTGAGCTTCGGCGGGCCGTACCTGGGCTACTTCGCCTGCAAGAAAGCCCTTGTCCGCCGCATCGCCGGGCGCATCGTCGGGGAGACGAAGGACAATCGCGGTCAGCGCGCTTTTGTGATGACACTCCGCCCACGCGAGCAAGACATCCGCCGCGAGAAGGCCACCAGCAACATCTGCACCAACCAGGGCCTCATGGCGCTATCAGCGTGCATCTATCTGGCGCTGATGGGCAAGTGTGGCCTGCGCACGGTGGCGGAACTGTGCTACCACAAGGCGCACTACGCTGCCCGGCAGATCGACGCGCTGCCAGGCTACAAGGTGGACTTCAGCAAGCCGTTCTTCAAAGAGTTCATGGTCAAGTGCCCCAGCCCGGTGAGCGAGATCAATGCCGCGCTGCTGCACGACTGGGGCATTGTGGGCGGCTATGATCTGGGGCAGGATTACCCCCACCTGGCGAACACGATGCTGATCGCCGTCACGGAGATGAACACGCGCGAGGAAATCGATGCCCTGGTCGAGGCGCTCAAGGAGGTGGCGGCATGACCGAACCGTTGATCTACGAGTTGAGCGCACCGGGACGCTGCGGCGTCAGCCTGCCAAAGGTGGACGTGCCGGAAGCCGAGCTGCCTGCCGACCTGCTGCGCGCCGATCTGGACCTGCCAGAAGTCAGCGAAGTAGACGTGATCCGGCACTTTGTGCGGCTGAGCCAGTTGAACTACGGCATCGACAAGGGGTTCTACCCACTGGGTAGCTGCACCATGAAGTACAACCCGAAGGTCAACGAGGATGCCGCGCGGCTGCCGGGCTTTGCCCTGCTGCACCCGCACCTGGACGCCGGACACACTCAGGGCGCGCTGGCGCTGCTGTATCACGTACAGGAATGGCTGGCGGAGATCGCCGGGTTTAAGGGCGTTAGCCTCCAGCCGGCTGCCGGGGCGCAGGGCGAGTTCGCCGGATTGCTGATGATCCGCGCCTACCACCGGGATCGCGGCGACACGAAGCGCACGCGCATCCTCATCCCCAACAGCGCGCATGGCACCAACCCGGCCTCCGTTTCTATGGCCGGATTCGAGGCGGTAGAACTGCCGTCCGACGCGAACGGTGACGTGGACCTGGAAGCCCTGCGCGCCGCTTGCGATGATACGGTGGCCGGGATGATGATCACCGTGCCTAGCACGCTGGGGCTGTTTGAGGTGCATATCCTCGATGTGATCGAGGCGGTCCATGCCTGCGGTGGCCTGATGTACATGGACGGTGCCAACATGAACGCCATGATGGGCGTCCTGAAGCCCGGCCAGATCGGCTTCGATGTGATGCACTACAACCTGCACAAGACCTTCTCCACGCCGCACGGTGGTGGCGGTCCGGGCAGTGGACCGGTGGCGGTGGGCGAGAAGCTGCTGCCGTTCCTGCCGGGTCCCATTGTTGGGATCGTGGAGGAGGCCGAGGACGAAGACGACGCGCCGCTCTATGGCTGGGTCATGCCGGAGAAGAGCATCGGGCGGCTCAAGGCGTTTCACGGCAACTTCGGTATGGTGGTCCGCGCCTATACCTACATGCGTATCAATGGCGGCGAGGGGCTGCGCGCGGTGACGCAACATGCCGTGTTGAACGCCAATTACATCCGCGCCAGGTTGAGTGACGTGTATCATATTCCCTACAATCGCTACTGCGGACACGAATTCGTCATGGAAGGCCGCTGGGACGATGCGCCGGATATTCATGCGCTGGACATCTCCAAGCGGCTGATGGACTACGGCATCCATCCGCCGACCAACTACTTCCCGCTGATCGTGCACGAGGCCCTGATGATCGAGCCGACCGAGACGGAAAGCCGCGAGGCGTGCGATCAGTTCATTGAGGCTATGCGCAAGATTGCGGAGGAGGCCAAGACAACTCCCGATCTGCTGCACGAAGCGCCGCACATCACGCCGGTGGGCCGTGTAGACGACGTGCTGGCGGCCAAGCAGTTGGTCCTGTGCTGCCGCCCTACACCGGATTGGTCGCAACAGGGCACGGCGCTGAAGGTGTAAACCCGCTTTTGTGAATATCTATTGTAGGGGCGGCGTGTGCGTCGCCCCTACGGATTCCCCATCCCCGGTACGGGCGGGCAGCCGCCCGGTCCGATGCTTTCCGGGTGCGCTTCCTGGGCATAAGCGCACACTTCCTCGTTGGTATGCAGCACGGGCAGCAGGTAACGCCGCCGGACCTCGCCGAACGGGGTATAGGTCGGCGCGGTATCCTCGGCAATGTCGAACGGTTTGTCTACCCAGCGGGTCAGACGGGTGAGCTGCGGGCGGAAGTTGATCACCAGTGCGTTGGGCAGCGGCTGACCGAAACCCATCCGCACACACACCCAGGCCGCCCGCGTTCCGCCGAGCGGAATGCGAAAGGGGCTGCCGCTGTCGATAAACAGGTTGATCGGCGGCAGTTCGTTCGGGTTGAGCGGGCACAGCTCGCCGCGCCCGGTCTGCCAGTAGCCGTCAGCTAATTCGTAGCGCAGGACTGTGATGGCGCGGTAGTCCCACAGCGGATCGACCGGGTCGCGGTACTCGTTGGCGTTGGGATTGTGGATGTCTTCTTCAGGAATGCCCCAGGCATAGTAGGGGAAGGTCTGCCCCGTCGCCGTGACCTCCAGCCAGAACCACAGCCGCTCCTCGCCGTGCGCCAACACCTGCACCACCGGGTCGCAGATGTCGAGGTGCGCCAGGTCCACATCATCGCCGGGATCGCCGGCGTCGGTTCCATAGCGCGTGCCACCGAGCAGGTTGTACCCTTCGGCGCGCAGGCTGACCGGCTGCCCACAGGTCTGATGGATGTTGGCGGAAAAGTGGGTCAGCGCGTGGCGCAGCGAGCCGAGCCACAGCAGCGCGGCGATAATGGCGGCAGCAAGCGCCGCTCCGGCCAGCAGGAAACGTCGTCGAGGAGAAAGCAGCACCGTCATAGACCGTATACGACCATGATGATCGTCTCCAGGGGGATCAATGCCAGTGCGCAGGCGAACACGGCCAGCCGCAGCGCCGCGCGCAGGGAGTCTGGCCCGCGCGCCCGTACTACGCGCGGCAGGTCTGCCAGCGGCGGCTCGTCCGCGTCGCCGTAGACATAGCGTAAAAAGGTGATCACGAAGAAGATATTGCCCAAAAAGTAACGCTCAAGCGAATGCGCCTGCCCGGACACGAACATCAGCCCGAAGACGGTGAGCAGACTCGCTACCGTGTAGACCGCCGTCGGATGGGCCGGGCGGTCCGAGGGCCAGCGTGGCGGCAGGTCGCGCGCAATCAGGATGCCCGTCATCGTGAGGGCGGCGAATTCCATCATATTCCAGGGCGTCGGATCGGGCAGCCCCTTGCCGCTGAAAAAGTTCTGCCAGCCGAGCGCCAGGTAGTTCAAAAAAGCCGGTATATTGCCGCCGTCGAATTCCTTGTACCACAGGGTGCGCTGCGCCATCAACACGTAGCCGGGGTAGTAGCCGCTGGTCTGGTAAAACCAGAGGCCCAAACCGATTAAGATGCCCAGCGTGCCCAGGAGTGCCGTCCAACCGGGGTTGGTGTCGTCCAACAATCGGGCTGTTAACCTCAGGAGCAGCGGCCTGGTAGCCAATCCTGCGCGATTTCGAGCGTGCTCCAGAGTCCGTGACAGCCCCAGCAGTGCAAAACCGGGGATCAGCGCCAGCGCATTCGGCTTGGTCAGGCCGACCAGCACGCCCAGTAGCAGCCCACCGATCCCGGCCAGGACGTTCACTCCCCACCGTTCCGATGGTCTGTGCAGCAACAGCCACAGCAGCAGCCCGGAGAACAGCAGAAACGTCCCTTCGGCCATGCCCGCATACAGCCAGATGCCGAAGGGCAGCAGCGCCACACCGACCATCAGCAGTGGGCGGCGTGTGCTGGTGATGCCCTGGATCACAGGCGGCAGCAGAATCATGGCCGACAGGTTCACCCACCAGCCGGAACAATAGTCGCCCCCGGTCAGGCGCAGCGCCAGCGCGGTCAGGTTGATATACACCGGCCACCACGAGCGGTCCGGTAGAATGGTCAGGTGGCGATAGGCCAGGTTCACGTCATAGTCGGAGTAGCCGTTTCCTGCGATGCGCACCAACAGACGCGCGTCGCCCATCCAGTAGCACGTGCCGCGAAATTGCCCGGCGACGGGCCGCCCTACGTCGGTCCAACGGATCGTCCAGGCGGCGTCTACCGCGTAGCTGCCCAATACCACGATCACGGCGACGAGCAGCATCGCCAGGATCACGGCGTCCCAGGGATAAGACCGGTCGTCTCGGCGCGGGGAAGCGGCGGCAGTCATGGTCCAGGTGAAATTTCACACGCGCCGCCGGGGAGGATGCTGCCGGGGCGGCGCGCCTCGGCGTAGCGGCAGCGGGCTTCGCGGCCCTGCACGGCGGCCTGAATTTCGTGTCCGCCCTCTTCCGTGTCGGGGGCGACGTGTATCCAGATCAGGGCGTCTACCCAGCGCGTGATCCGGGCGCGGCGTGGCGACGTGGTGACGGAAAGGGCCTCCGGCATCCGGTGAGGGTGTTCCGGCGTGCTGAAAGTCAGGCATACCCACCCGGCCTGCGTCGTGCCGACCGGGACGGTGAAGCCGTGTTCGCTGTTGAAGAACTGTTTGAGGCCGGATTCGTCCCAATCCGAACACACTTCCGCCCGCCGCCCGCGCCACTCGCTTCCGGTGTAATCGTGGTGAGCCAGGCCGTAGACAGATTCCGGCGTCCAGATCGGGTCGATGGGATTGCGTTCGTCGGCGGGGTTGCCGCGCATCACATCTTCCCAGGGCAGGCCCCAGGCGGCATAGGGGAACACCTGCCCGATCACCTCCACTTCAAGCCAGAACCACAGCCGTTCCTCGCCGGAGGGCAGGATTTCCAGAAAGGGATCGCACAGGTCCACGTTTGCCAGCGGGATGTCATCGCCGGGGTCGTCGGCGTCGCGCCCGTAGCGGGTGCCGCCGAGCAGGTTGTAGCCCTCGGCGCGCATCGTGACCGGCTGACCACAAGTTGTGTGCTGGTTGGGGCCGAACGGTTCGTACTTCGGTTCAAGCGTACCTGCCAGCAGGAACACCCCTACGATCAGGGCCGCTACGAAAACCCCCGCCAGCAGAAAAGAGAGTTTTTGCACGACTCAAATCCCCGGCAGTCTCGGTTCGGTTGCCATGACGATTAGCGTGAGCAGCGGTCCCAGCCAGAAGGCGGCGATCCGGAGCAGCGCGCCGAACGTCCCCGGCTCGCGCCGCAGGATCGCCCGCAGTCGCCAGAGCGGGGGTTCGCCCTCTGCGCCGTAGACGTACTGCAAATACAGCACTACGAAGAAGATATTGCCCATCATGTAGCGGTTGATGGCGTGCGCCTGCCCGGTGGAAAACATCAGCGTTAGCACTGCCAGCAGCGAGAAGCGGGCGTAGAGCGGCACCGGACGGGCGGCGCTGCCCGGCCAGCGTGGGCGCAGCCCTTGAAGCATCATCCCTCCGGCCATGAACACGGCGGTCAGCCGGACGATCCGCACCAGGCCGTAGTCGTCGAGCGTGTTGGTGAAGGTCTGGAACACGCCGCCGTAGAAGTAGCTGAGCATCGACAGGAGATCGCCCGCGCGGAACTGCTTGAACCACAACGTCCGCTGGACCATCACGACGTAAAACGGGTAGTAGCCGCTGGTCTGATAAATCCACAGGCCGTTGCCCAGCGCGATCCCCACCACTGCCAGCAGACTCGCCCACGCAGGGTTGTCATCGCTAAGGAGACGAAGTAAGCGGTGACGCCGGGGGGGAGTAGGAAGCTGTGCGGTTGGTAGCGGCGGATTGCAGTCCGCCGCTAAAATGACTTTCAAATATTCCGCAGACTGCATAATCGCCAGCACGAGAAAGGCAGGCATCAGCGCCAGACTGTTGGGCTTGGTCAGGCCGACCAACATGCCCAGCAGCAACGCGCCGATCCCGGCAGCGAGGTTGCGGCGGCGGATACCGTTCTGCCCTTGCAAGCAGACCAGCCACAGCAGCCCGGAAAAGAGCAGAAAGACCCCCTCGGCCATCCCGATGTACAGCCACAGGCTGAACGGGATGAACATCAGCCCGATCAGCAGTGACAGGCGGCGCGTTTTCGTGAGCGCCTGGATGACCGGCACGAGCAGCGTCACGGCGATCAGGTTGACCCACCAGCCGGAACACTGCCCGTTGCCCGTCAGGGCGATCATCCCGGCAGTGAGCACCGGAAACACCGGCCACCACGAACGGTCCGGCAGGTCGGTGATGTGGCGGTGCGAGAGGTCGTAGAACCAGTCGGAGTAGCCGTAGAGAGCGATACGTGTCAGGGTGCGTGCGTCCCCGGACCAATAACACGTGCTGCGGAAGGTGATGTAGGCCGGGTTTTCCGGGTTAAAGACGTATTTGCCCCACAGGTAGTCAATGCTAAATGAGACGATGATATTGAGGCAGAAGACCGCCACCATCGCCCGCAAGACAAGGCCTAGCGGGTAGGGGGAAGTCTTCGGTTGAGTGTTTGGCCGTAGCGCCGGCGCAGCCTGTTGTTCACTCATGGGAGGCTATTGTAGCACACAGCCGGCTGTGTCTGCGGCAAGAGCGAAGGGGGTGTTTGCTAAAAAGTTGTAAACCAATACACTGTACAGAAGACCACCACTTACAACCCGCTTCGCAAGATCGCTTCCCATCCTGTAGAAAGGTGCGAACAATGGATTTTGAAAGTCAGGTTAAACATCTGGCGTATGATGCTTCATTGAAAATCGCCGAATCGGACGGCAATCATGCCCTGTTGAAATTCAACATGGGCAATGGGCGCGTTCAGCCGGTCTGGATTATCCCTTACGACGATGTCTGGGAATTTTCCTGTCCCTCGATCATCGCTTTTGAACGGCTCGATGATTTCCCGCAGTGGCTGCTTTGTATTGTGATGACTCAGAACAGCAAGAGTAAACGCACGTTCTGGTGCATTGAAGGGGTGGGTAGCAAGCACGTTTTGTCGGCGATGTTGAATTTTCCCGTATCTGCTATCACTGCTGCCGAGTTTGATCGCATCTGTCGTGCGCTGGTTACAGAAGTCGATGCCCTTGAAGAGGCTTTTCGCAAAGCTATCGGAGGATAATCCACCTGCCTGTGATAGCGCTTTATCCTCGCCGTCAAGTGCAGGGCGACGCATTTAACGAGGTTATGCGTCGCCCTGAGGTGTTCATCTGATGGGGCGGCGTCCCGGCGCTTACTTTTAGCGTTTGGGAAAACGGCTCAAGATGGTGGCCGGGTCGGGGACGGGGGCCTTGTCGCCGATGGACAGTTCGCTCAGCGGCTTGCCCGCTTTGATCTTCGCCGCACCCGTAAACACGGCGACGGGTGTGCCTTCCTCCAGGTAATCCTGTTTGATGTAAGCCTGGCCCAACTGATAGCCTTCGCTGTCGATGCTGCAACTGGTCACGACGCCGATCACGCGCCCACGCCGATCCACCAGCGGGTCGCCCTGCTGCGGCGGGCGGACGCCTTTCGCATCCATGCGGAAGCGTGTTACCATCGCATCGCGTTTTTCCTCGTGGGCCAGAAACGCCTGTTTGCCGACGAAGAACGGCTTCCACGTCTTCACATAGCTGCCGAAGCCCGCGTCGGCGGGACCGAGATTGTACGGCCCGGCCAGTTCGTGCCCATAGAGCGGCAGCCCGGCCTCAGTGCGCGTGCTGTCGCGGGCAGCCAGCCCGCACGGCGTCGCACCGCTTTCTGCCAGGTCCTTGAATAAGGCCGGAGCGTGGTCCGGGTGGACGAAAATCTCGAAGGCCACGCGCTCGCCTGTGTAACCGGTGCGCGCCACCACCGTGTCGTAACCGTTGATTTGGGCGCGCGTCACGCCTGCCCAGGGCAGCGCCTTGATCCTGGCCTTGTCCTCGGCGCTCATGTGCAGGCTGAGCAGCACATCACGGCTCTTGGGACCTTGCAGGGCAATGTCCACGCGCATGTCCGCGCCGTTCTTCGGGTCGCGCAGGTTGCGCAGGATAACGTCGTGGCGACCGGGGGCTGTGCCGCCGGGGTTGACCGGATCGATCATCACCCGGCCTGCGATGATCCCGTTGACCCAGGCCCAGTCTTTGTCGTCGTTGCTGGCGTTCACGACGATCATGAACTCGTCCTGGCCCAGGCGGTACACGAAAATGTCGTCGATGGGGATGCCGTCTACCCCCAAGAGATAGCTGTAGTGCGCCTGCCCGACTTCCAGCGCGCGCACGTCGTTGGCCGTCACGATGTCGAGGAAGGTTTCTGCGCCCTTGCCCTTGAGGTCCCACACGCCCATGTGACTCACGTCGAACAGGCCCGCGCCCTGGCGGACGGCGGCGTGTTCTTCGCCGACGCTGGAATACCAGACGGGCATATCCCACCCGGCGAAGGGGACCATCTTTGCTCCCAGTTCGCGGTGCAGCGCGTGAAGGGTCGTCTTCTTGAGCGGCGCCTCTGTTGGCTCGGTCCAGGTGAAGCGGGGCAAGGGGGCAGCCTTCGGACCGACGTACTGCGCGCCGTTGACGCCGATGAAATACACCTTGTCGGCAGCGTAACCGTCGCCCTGAACGTGAACCGGCTGATTGGCCGATGGCTCCAGCAAGCGCACAATCACCGGGCCGGGCAGCTTGCCATGCAGGTCTGCCGGGTCGAACTGCGCAAAACCATCCGACAGGGCGCGCAGCCACGCGGCGGCGCGACCCGCGTTTTCTGCCACGTGCAGGCGGTAGGTCGTCTCGCCGGTCCGTTCGAGGACGCCCTTGCTGATCGGCGATCCGTCGGGGTTGAGCAGCCAGGTCGGCTGCGCTTTGCCGATTTCCAGCCGGGTCACATCGTTGGTCGTGGCCCAGTTCAGGAAGTTTTGCGCCTCTGCGCCCACGATTTCCAGCACGCGCCGGCTTTTGGTGTCTGAACCATCGTCGGCGTAGTAGACGTGCGGATAGCCGAGGTTTGCCGGGCCGGGGATGTCGATCCCGGCTTCGGCGGCCAGGTTACGGACCTGGGCAGCGGCGTGCTGAAGCGCGTCGAAGTCTACCTTGCTGCGCCACTGATCATGGCTGTGCTTACCGATGTAGCTATAGGGCCGGGCGGCGTGCAGCACCTCGGCGATACAGTCCGCCAGACGGTCGATCTGCGGTTCTTTGAAGCCGCGCTGCGTAATCCAGGGCGTGCCCATGCGGATGCCCGTCGCGCGGAAGGCACTCGTATCGCCGGGGATGGTGTTACGGTTGACCACAATGCCGGCCAGGTCCAGCAGACGGGCGGCCATGTCGCCGCTGAGGATTGTTCCATCTGGCCCTTTCACACTCTTGCAGTCCAGCAGCAACATATGGGTTTCCGTCCCGCCATAGGGGATACGGAAGCCACGCGCGGCAAGTTGTTCGGCCAGCCGGACGGCGTTGTGCACGATCTGCGTCTGGAGACGACGGAATTTGTCGGTTGCAGCGATCTTGAAGGCGACGGCCAGTCCGGCAATCGTATTGATGTGCGGGCCGCCCTGTTCACCGGGAAAGATGGCGCGATCCAGCTTGCGCGCGATCTTCTCGTCAGTGGTGATCAACACCGCGCCGCGCGGCGCTTGCAGCGTCTTGTGCGTAGTGAAGCTGACCACGTGGGCGTGTCCAATCGGACTGGGCAACACATTGGCGGCGACCATGCCGGCGATGTGGGCGATGTCGGCCAGGAGAAACGCGCCGACAGAGTCGGCGATCTGGCGGAAGCGCGCCCAGTCTGGCACGTAGGGGTAGCTGGTGAATCCGGCGATGATCATCTGAGGACGATGTTGTTTGGCCAGCTTTTGAATCGCATCGTAGTCCAGGCGTTCGGTCTGGGGATCAACGCCGTAGCTGACGATGGTGTAGTTGAGTCCGCTGCGGTTGACCGGGCTGCCGTGTGTCAGGTGTCCGCCGTGCAGCAGGTCCATGCCCATGACCGTCGCGCCCGGTTCGACCAGGGCGGCATACACAGCGTTGTTGGCCGGTGCGCCCGAAAGCGGCTGCACATTCACCCACAGGCGTTCTGCGGGGATGGCGTCTGTGGCGAACAGTTCGGCGGCGCGGCGGCGGGCCAGCGCCTCGACGATGTCGGCATACTCCGTGCCTTTGTAGTAGCGTTCGTCGGCGTAGCGGCGGTACTCGGCTAACCGTGCCTCATAGTCCAGGATTTCAGCCTGGGTGAGCGAGCGCGTCGAGTCCAGGGGATAGCCTTCGGCGTAAATGTGGTGGAAGACGGATGCAGCGGCCAGACGGGCGGCTGCCGGGACGGTGGCTTCGGAGGGGATCAAGATCAAACGGCGCGCCTGGCGCGCTTCCTCGAAGCCGATCAGGGCGGCGACATCTGGGTCAAGTGCGGTCAGGTCTTCACGGAACAGGAAATCATCCAGCGCCATGAGGGCGTCAGCTCCTTTGTTAGGAAATGGAGAGGGTTGGAATGCAACAGCCACGCAAGGTAATTGTAGCACGCGCCGGAAATTGGGACGAGGGGGGTGTGCAGGTTCGCTAATGCGTTTGTGATATTTTGCACAAAATCTGTTGGGTGAGAAAAATGTTGGCCCCGCACGCGGCGGGGCCAACAAGGATGATATACAGCGGAAACAATCAGATTACAGAGCGCGGACGATGTTGCTGAAGATGTTGCCGATGGCCGGGCCGAGCA
>Ga0209018_1000641_pt1 | contig 31541 bp, 20 predicted proteins | sample YNPBryBLVA2012_FD_185814 | JGI IMG/M metagenome (GOLD analysis project Ga0209018, IMG submission 185814) | Anoxygenic and chlorotrophic microbial mat microbial communities from Yellowstone National Park, USA - YNP Bryant BLVA 2012 (SPAdes)... ...
CGCCCGCCCCGACGGCCCGCCTGCCGGCCGCCGCCCGCCCCCGAGGCGCCCGCTACATAGATCTTATATGATTTCCTGCGCGATCTCGCGCCCGCGGAAGATCAGCCACCCGGGCAGCGCCAGCAGCGCCGTGCCATACACCAGCGTGTGCGCCGCGCCGCGCAGCAGCAGGCGCGTGGAGATGGCGTAGCCGTCGATCACCTCCCCGATCCCGTCGTAGGCCGTGAAGTCCGGCAGGAGCGTCTTCAGCAGCGGAACCAGCACGATGCGCACGTACGGGCCGAGGCGCCCGTAGGGATCGATCTTCGGATCGACCCGCTGCATGCTCGCGCCGATCGCCTCCAGCCACCAGGGCATCCCCAGGCACACCACGAACACGAACAGCACGCAGAAGCAGGCCACCGGAAACGACACGAACGTCCCGAAGAACAGCCCCAACGCGCTCAGAAACGCCAGCCGGAACAGAATCAGCAGCAGGGCCTTGGCCAGATTGCCCTCGAAGCTGCCCACCCGGTAGAGAATCTCCAGCGCATCGTCGCCCTCGAAGTAGATCGTGCGCTCGCGGTTCTCCGGCGGATTCCATACCCCGAGCGCCGCCTTGCCGTCCTTCACAATGCTCGTCCGCGGCAGAAACTGGTGCCGCACGCCCGAACGCTCCTCCGTCACACGCCCGTCGAGAACCGCCCCGGTCTGCGGGTCGAGAATCACCCACCCGATCCGCACCAGATCATCGGGCGCATACGGAACCGACCGGGCTTTGAAGCGCACCTCGTACACGCGCTCGCCCGCGCTCGCCGGCGGCAGCCCGGCGAATTCGTACACCCGCTGGCCGCCGTGCGGCGGCACCCGCTTCCACTCCTCGCGCAGCTCCTTGACGAAGTCCTGGACCGCCGCCTCCTGCCCCAGCGGGAAGCTGCGGTTCTCCGCCGCCAGCGCCTCCACCCGCTCGCGGGCGAAGGCTTCGAAGTCAGGCTCGATCGGCCGCGCGGCGGCGCGGGCGGTCCAGACGGTGTCGTCGAGCTTCAGCCGGTCGCGCAGGAACTGCTCCGGCCGCGACTTGATGAAGCTGGCCAGCGCGTAGATCACCAGCCCGGACAGCGCCACCATCACCACGTTGAGCAGGTTCACCCCCAGCCACTTGCCGGCCAGAATCTCAAACCGCGACACCGGCTTGGTCACCACCAGGTGGATCGACCGCTGCTGAATGTCCCTGGTCAGCGTCGCGCACGACAGGAACACCGTCGCCAGGCTCATCACCACGCCCAGCGCCCCCAGCGAGTACGCCAGAAACGTCTGCAACCGCCCCGCGAGCGTCTCGTCGCCCCGCAGGGCGAACGGCAGCCGCAGCAGGACGAACACCAGCACGATGATGAAGACCAGTACGATCCTCATCCGCATGCCTTCCCGGAATGTCAGCCGGGCGATGGCCCACGTGCGCTTCATCCCGCACCGCGCTCCTGCTGCTGACTGTCCCCGGTGAGCTCGGCCAGCACGCTGCGGTCCACGTCGCCCACCGACAGCGGCGCGGCCGGCGCCGACGGCGGCGCCGGCGCGCCCCCCGGCCCGCTCTCCCCGGCCGGTCCGCTCGGCGCCGTGGCCGTCAGTTCGCGCAGCACCTCTGCGCCCGCACCCGCCGCGGCGGGCGCCGCGCGCGGCGCGGGCGGGGCGGGCGGCTCCGGCTCGGCACGCACCAGCGACTCGATCACCGCCCGGGCGCTCTCCTGCGCGCCCAGGAAGCTGGCGATCTCGCCGACCGGGGTCGTGCCCGCGGTTTCCACCTGGCGGGCGTGAGCGTCCTGCACGATCCGCAGGAACAGGGATTCCAGGCGTTCGCGCGGCGTGTCGATCCGCAGCGCCTTGCCCTCGCGGCGCTCGACCAGCGCTTCAATCTCGCGCACCGTGTCGTCTGACAGGCGGTCGCAGGTGAGCTGCATCTTGTCGCGCTGGGCCAGCACGTCCTCGATCCTGCCGCTCACCTGGGCGCGCCCCCCGAACAGGATCGTTACCCGGTCGCACACCTCCTCGACGTCGGCCAGCAGATGGCTGGACAGCAGAATCGTCTTGCGGTACTCGCGCCCCAGGCGGACGATGATGTCCTTGACCAGCTTGGCGCCGATCGGATCCAGACCGCTGGTCGGCTCATCCAGAATCAGCAGGTCCGGGTCGTTGATCAGCGCCTGCGCCAGCCCGATCCGCCGCGCCATCCCCTTGGAATACTCGCCCACCGGCCGCCGCGCCGCCGACCGCAGCCCCACCATCTCCAGCAGCTCGTCGATGCGGCGCTGGCGTTCCCGGCGCTGAATCCGGAACAGCGTCCCGTAGTAGGCCAGCGTCTCACGCGCATTGAGGAAACGGTACAGATACGATTCCTCGGGCAGATACCCGATGCGCTGCTTGACGCGGACGTCGTCCGGGGGACGCCCGAACACCGACACCCGGCCGCGGGTGGGGCGCAGCAGCCCGAGGATCACCTTGATCGTCGTGCTCTTGCCGGAGCCGTTGGGGCCCAGCAGACCGAAGATCTCGCCCGCGCGCACCTCCAGGTCCAGGTTGTTCACCGCCCGCACGCGCGCCCGATGCCAGAAGTCATGGAAGACCTTGGTCAGTCCGACGGCCGAGATGACGGTGTGATCCTGCACGGGCGGCCTCAGCAGCACGGCGCCGGCCGGCGGCCGGCGCCGCGCGACCCCTACTTTTTCTCCGGCTTGTAACGGCTCTTGTACTGCTCCATCTCACGCTGCACCCGGCGCTCCTCATCCCGGTTGGTGATGATCTGGATCTCCCCCGCCGCCGGCACGAAAAACACCTCGTTGTCCGGGCTGCCCAGCACCGCCTCGCGCATGCGCACCCACAGACGCGTGGCCGTCAGCGCCGGAAAACGCCGGTACATGTTGCGGTAATCAACAAAAAGACGGTACTCCTGCTGCACACGTTCGCGGATCTCGTTGGCACGCGACTGCGCCTCGCGCAGCCGCGCCGCTACCAGACCTTCCGCCTGCTCCAGCCGGCTGTCGATCGCCTGCCGCAACCCCGCCAGCCGCGCCTCGTCCGCACCGGCGGCCTGCGCCGCGCCGTACTCCTCGATGGCCGCCAGCAGCGGCTGGTACTTCTCCTGCGGCCCGGCAGTTTCGCTGAGTATCCGCTGCCGCTCCTTCTCGGCCTCGCGCTCGCTCTTGTCGCGGTCGCTGCGGGCACTGTTGACCGCCACGAACGCCTCGCGCACGCGCCCGGGCTCGATCGTCTTGGCTTCGACGTTGATGATCGTCACGCCGGTCTCGAGCCGCTTCAGCTCCTCGCTCAGCCGGCGCTTGACCCCCAGCGTGAAGTCGCCCCCGGCCGCGTCGGTCTGCGTGCGGATGATCCGCTCCACCGGCAGGCCGGCGACGGTGCGCACGATGGCGTTCTCGGCCAGCGGACGCAGCAGCTTCTCGAAGGCCTCGGGGCTCTCGCCCACGTTCTGCACGAAGCGCCCGGCATCGTCGATCCGGTACTCGATCGCCCACAGCCCGTGCGACAGATTGCGGTCGCCCGAGAGCATCGTCCCGTCCGTCCCGGGCTTGAGCTTCTCGCGCTGCGGCACCGCCTGCCCCAGGTCGATGTCGCTCAGCTCCCGCCCCCGGTCCTTGTCCTCCAGCGGAAACGAGAACGTGTAGATCTTGGGCTTGAAGTTCCGGCCCGGAATCCGCACCTTCTCGTCGAACGGATCGGGCAGCGACAGGTGCAGACCCTCGCCGAAGACCGGCGTGCCGGCGAAATCGGAAGCCGGATCGTCGTTGATCAGCAGCTTCCCGAAGCGCACGATCAGCCCGCGCTCCCCGGGATCGACCTGGAACAGGCCCGACAAGAAGTACGCCACCAGCAACACCACCATGATCGCCCGCAGCACGTTGAACCCGGCCCGCAGCGCCTGGCTCAACGACTCCTGCGCCGGATCGACCGGCGCCGCCCCCAGCCCCGGCCCGCTGCCCGGCGCCCCCGCCGCCTCCGGTGTCGGATCATCGTGACCTGTCATCAGGTGCACCTCACTCGCTGTCCGCCTGCGGCGCCACCGTGCCCGGCCCCGGTGGCGCGGCGCCGCCCGGCTCCGCCAGCGGCCAGCTCAGCCGCGCGCCCGGCGGAGAAAAGTACCTGAAGATGTCGTCGTCGGCGTCCAGAAAGATCGTCGTCCGCTGCCGCAGCGCCGCCTCGATCGCCTCCAGCCAGCGCAGCCAGATGAAGAACTCGGTGTCCTCGCTGGCGATCTGCGCGAACACGCGCTCCGTCGCTGCCACGCCCGCGGCCTCGATCTCCTTGGCCTTGCGCTCGGCAAAGGCCAGGATCTGCTGCTTCTGCGACTCGGCCCGGGCGACGATGGCCTTCTTCAGCGACTCACCCTCTGTGCGGTAACGCGCCGCCATCCGCTCGCGCTCCTGACGCATCGCCTCCTGCACGCTGGCGGTGGCCTCCTCCGGCAGCGAAATGCGCCGGATGTCGACGCGCACCATTTCCACGCCATAGTCCGCCCGGATCCCCAACTGGCAGTCCTCCAGCATCTCGCGCGCGATCTGCTGGTGACTGCGCTCCACCAGCTCGCTGTCCAGATTCACGAAGTCCGCCCAGTTGTGCTGCCCGACCACCTTCGCCCGCGACTCGTTCACCCGGTCGCGCAGCTTGCTCTCCGCCTCGCGCTCCACCGGCACACGCTTGTAGAACAGCAGCGGATCCGCAATCCGCCACAGCGCCAGACACCCCACGATCACATTCTGCCCGTCGCGCGTCTTGATCTCCGTTTCCGGCGTCTCCAGCACGCGCAGCCGCGTGTCGTAGCGCCGGATCGTCTCGATCGGCGCCGGCCACTTCAGCTTCAACCCCGGCTCGGACACCACCCCGACCGGCTTGCCCAGCCGCACCTTGACCACCGCTTCCGAAAAACGGACCTGATAGGTGATCAGATAGACCACCAGGCTCACCACCAGCACCGCCGCCGTGATCAGTGACGGAATCGGGATTCTTTTCATGCGCTCACACCCCTGTCCGCTATCAGCTCTCAGCCGTCGGCTCGCAGCCCTCCCGGACCGCGCCCACGCACCCGCATGCACCCTGCTCCGCTCCCCGCCACACTCACTTCTGCTCCAGGTTCGTGGGAATGTCCGTCACCCCCGGCTGCACCTGCTCCTGCGCCTCGAAGCGCACGTGCACCTTCCGCTTACCCGGTTCGAACGCCAGAAAGTACTTCCGCGCGTTGGTGATGCCGCTGCTCAGCACCCGCAGAAAGCTGCGCGCCTTGTAAATCTCCGGCGCCGCCGCATACGCGAAGCGCTCATTCTGCAACAGCGCCACCTCGCCGGCGGCGCGCATCTCCAGCTCCCAGCGCCGTGCCTGGGCCTGGGCCAGCGTCATCGCCGCCTCGCCCTCCAGTCCGACCAGGTAGCGCTCCAGTTGCCCGTTCCAGAACCCCAGCGCCACTTCCGCCTCCACCCGGCTCAGCCACGCCTCGACCACCGCCGCCGGATACGTTGCCAGCAGCCTTTCCCGCAGCGGCGCCAGCGCCGCCCGATACGCCTCTTCAGCCGCCTCCCAGGCCTGGCGGCGCTGGAGGACCGCCTGCTCGGCCCGTGCCTGGTCGCTCAGGCTTCCGCCCAGCCCCAGATCGAAGTCCTCCCGGATGCGCTCCGCTTCCTGCTGCGCCTGCGTCAACTGCCACTGGGCCTCCAGCCGCGCCAGCAGCGGGGCCCGCAGCGGGTCGAGCAGCCCCTCGGGCGGCAGGCCGGCGCCGGGCTGGGCCAGTTCCCGCTCCAGCTCGCCCTGGCGCAGGCTGGCAGCCTGCACCTGGTCCAGAGCGTGGGCCATCGCCACGGCGCGCCACTTGTCGCCGGCTACCTGCGACAGCACCTGATTCTCCGTCACCCGCGCCTTGCGGATTTCGGCGATCTTCTCCTGCTGGGCCGTCACCACACGCCGGAAAGCCTCGGCTACCTGCTGCGTCGGGTGCACCTGGAGCAGACCGACATACTTGATCTCCACCCCCAGCTTCAGCTCGTCCGCCCGCCGGCTGATCCGCTGGCGCAGCAGCTCGCCCCCGCTCTGCCGCAGCTCCCCCATCAGCGCATCGATGTGCGTGCCGGCGGCAAAGCGCACCACCTCGTTCCAGGCGATGCGGCGCAGGATGGCGTGCGGGTCGCGCGCGTGCTGCGTGAAATCGGCCAGCTTCGTCGGGCTGATCCGGTACTGGAAGACGATCTCCATGCGCGCCAGGTGCTGCGCCGCGCGTTCGCGCCGCTCCTCCTGCCCTTCCGCGACCGGCGTCTCCGCACCCGCCAGCGGCGGGGAGGGGGCGATGATGAAGTCGAAGTGGTCGCGGCCCCCGTGCCGCGGATCGGTCCACAGTTCGATCACCGCCTCGTCCGGCTTGCGGCGCTCGTCCCGTTTCGGCTCGTAGAAGTCGCGGTAGCCGATGCGGAACTCGTGCAACTGGTCGGTGTTGTAGCGGCGCGCGATGTCGATCGGCCACGGCCACTTGAGGTGCAGCCCCGGCTCCAGCGGCCGCTCCGGCTCCACCTGCCGCCCCAGACGCTCGACGATCGCCCCCTCGTACGGCTGCACGACCACCAGGCAGCTCAGCAGCCACAGCGCTGCGGCCCCGAACGCCAGCAGCTTCACCAGCGTCCGCTGGAGAAGCTGATAGAACCAGGTCTGCGAAACTTCGAACCCGAACTGATAGTTGACCGCCTCGGCCAGACTGTGGGCGATGCCGCCGGGCTCGGACAGCAGGCCGAGCAGTCGGCTGTCGAAGCATGCCCGCGGCTCGACCCCCGGACTGCGCGGGCGGTAGATGTCCAGCAGGAAGTTGACCAGCGTCTCGGCGCCGAGCACGACCATGACCACCGGCAGGGTGTACGCCACCGCCCGTTCCCAGGTCGCACTGCCCCGGTACAGAAACACGCCCAGGGCGACGATCACCGCCAGCGCTGCCACCGCGCTGCCCAGCATGTAGCAGGCGCCCCCCCGCAGCAGTTGCCACTCCACCACGCGCGCCATCCCCGAGGCGTATTTCGAGAAGAAGAACAGCAGCAGCATCAGCAGGGCGGTCAACACCATGCCGATCTCGACGCGCTGCAAGCCGGCCCGCGGCGCCTCCAGCTCTGCCTGGTAACTCCAGAAAGCGATCCCCGCCCCGACCAGGTAGGCGGCCGTCAGCAGCCCGAACGCCGGAATCAGCCAGCGCCGCATCCACTCCAGCCGTGTCCTGGCCACCAGAAAACCCGGCCCCGCGCCGCCCTGCTCTTCGAAAAGCGCCTCCCCGCCGCCGGTCGCCTGCTTCTCCCGCCGCAGCAGCTCCAGGTCCATCGCCTCCAGCGCCGCCAGCTCGTGCTGCCGGAAGACCAGCAGCGTGATGAACCAGATCGGCAGACCGCCGGCGACGTACAGCGCCAGCATGTACAACGCCTGCGAATTCAGGCCGCGGCCGAGGGCGAAGGCCGCCGCGGCGGCCACCGTCTGGAGCAGCAGGCCCGCCAGTGCGGCCCGTCGGCTGCGTCCGTGCGATGTTTCAGCCACGTTTCACCTCATGCGCGCCAGCACTGCCGCCCGGCGGTTGCGGACCGGGCGCCCGGGGGAGCAGGGGGAGCGACGGACCAGGCGCTCACACACCGCGCCGCGGGTCGTGAGCGCCGGCCGCGGGCGCGGGAAACGCGAACCCGCGGGCGGCACTCTGCGTATGCAGCGTTGTAGCCTGTGCCTTCCACCGACATAATGGCGTGCGCCGGGCGCCGGACGCACCGGGGACGCGCCACAGCCCCGCGCCACGCGGAACGCAGTTCATGGGCAGCAAGTTCCTGGCGATCGCCGCCAACACGTTCCTGGAGACGATCCGGCAGCCGATCTACGGCATCCTGATGTGGGTCGCCGCCGGTCTGCTCATGCTCAACCCCAGCATTGCCGCGTTCTCGCTGGAGCGGGGCGGCGACACCAAGATGATGGTGGACATCGCGCTGTCCACGCTGCTGCTGTACGGGCTGCTGGCCAGCGTCTTCAGCGCCACCAGCGTCATTACGCGCGAGATTGAAAGCTACACGGCGCTGACCGTCATCTCCAAGCCGGTCGGACGCCCGGTCTTCTTCCTGGGCAAGTATGTAGGCCTGATCGCCGCCCTGCTGCTCGGCTTCTACTTCCTGGCGCTGGTCCTGACCATGACCGTGCGGCACGGCGTGCTGGAATACAGCTCTGACCAATACGACCGGCCGGTGCTGGTGCTGGGTCTGTCGGCCATCGCCATCAGCCTGATCGCGGCCGGCTTCTGCAACTACCTCTACGGGTGGAACTTCTCGGTCACGCTCACCGCCTGGGTCGTGCCGCTGGGCACCGCCGCCCTGCTGGTCACGCTGTTCTTCGACAGGCAGTGGAAGCCGCAGTCGCCGGTCACCTACTTCGGCTACCAGCAGTCGATCGCGCCGGCCAGCATCTATGCCGCCATCCTGCTGATCTTCCTGGCCGTCATGATCCTGACCGCCTTCGCCGTCACGCTCAGCGCGCGGCTCAGCCAGGTGCTCACCCTCGTCCTGTGCAGCGCCGTCTTCCTGCTCGGGCTGCTGTCCGATTACTACTTCGGCAGTCCTCACGGGCAGGGCCAGCAGACCCTGCTGGGCGGCATCCTCTATCGCCTGCTGCCCAACTTCCAGTTCTTCTGGCTCGGCGACGCGATCACGCAGCAACTGGCCATCCCCGCCGCGCACGTCGCCCGCGTGGCCGCCTATGCTGTGCTCTACACCCTGGGCGTGCTGGCGGTGGGCGTCGCGCTGTTCCAGACCCGCGAAGTCGGCTGATACCCCGCGCAGCGCGCCCGTCCCGCAGCGCTGAGCAGCGCTGCCCCTGCCGCACCTGCGCCGCGCCGAGACCGGAAGCTGCCGCATCGCCACCCTTTCAGCCCACCGGTTGCAGCGCAATCCGTCCCGCCGCCGGTGCCGGGGCCTGGCGCGTCGGCGGCACGTGGGCCGCGATGTGTTCCCCGTAGCGGACGATCCGCGCGCTGTTGAAGACCACGATCGCTGAGGCCACCGTGTGCAGCACCGCCGCCAGCATCGGCCCGATCAGCTCGAACAGGATCGCGATCCCGCCGGCCAGAATGAATGTCACCCCGAAGATCAGGTTCTGCCAGATCACGCGCGTGGTCGCGCGGCTGAGTCCGACGAGGAACGGCAAGCGCCGCAGATCGCTGCTCATCAGTGCCACGCTGGCGCTGTTCATCGCCACGTCGCTGCCGGCAGCACCCATCGCGATGCCGAGGTTGCCGGCGGCCAGGGCCGGCGCGTCGTTCACGCCGTCGCCGACCACCGCCACGGTGTGCCCGCGCTGCTTGAGGGCCCCGACCAGCGCCAGCTTGTCCTGCGGCAGCACCTCGGCCTGGACGTCGGAGCAGCCCATTTCGCGTGCCACGCGGCGCGCCACCGACCAGCGGTCGCCGGTGACCATGATCAGGTCGCGGATGCCCAGGCTGCGCAGTTCGTCCAGCGCCTGCCGGGCCTCGGGCCGCGTGCGATCCTCCAGCCCGATCCACCCCAGGCACGTGCCGTCCTGCACGACGTAGAGCGTGCTCAGACCTTCCGGCTCGCGGTATTTCTCGTCGGCCAGATTGCTCAGATCGGCCCCCAGCTCGCGGACCCAGTTCTGCCGTCCGACCAGCACGCGCTGCCCGTTGACCAGCGCCTGTACGCCCTTGCCGGAAACCTCGCGGAAGTCCGTCGCCTCCAGCGGCCGCACCCGCGCCTTTTCCGCCACCGCCCGGATCGCCCGCGCCACCGGGTGCGTGCTCAGCCGCTCGACCGAGGCGGCCACCGTCAGCAGCGTCGCCGGGTCCACGCCCGGGGCCGGCATCAGGCGTGTGACCGCCAGCTCGCCGGTCGTCAGCGTCCCGGTCTTGTCCAGCACGATCGCCGTCAGCTTCCGCGCCCACTCGATATTGGCCGCCTCCTTGATGTACACCCCCAGCCGCGCCGCCGCCGACAGCGCCGCGACAATCGCCGTCGGCGTCGCCAGGATCAGTGCGCACGGGCAGGCGATCACCAGAATCGAGATCGTCCGCTGCATGTCACGCGTGAAGAACCAGACCACGCCCGCCACCATCAGCGTGATCGGGGTGTACCACGCCGAATACTGGTCGATCAGGCGCATCAGCGGGATCCTGGTGCGCTCGGCGTCGAGGATGAGTTCCTGGACGCGGCCCAGCGTCGCGTCGGCGCCGGCCTTGGTGACCCTGATTTGCAGCGCGCCCGTGATGTTGTTGGTCCCGCCGAAGACCTCGTCCCCCTCCGCCTTCTCCGCCGGCAGCGACTCGCCTGTGATGTTCGCCTCATTGATCGTCGAGTGCCCGGCGATGATTACCCCGTCGGCGGGAACATTGTCTCCGGGCCGCACGAGGACGATGTCCCCGGGACGCAGCCGCGGGGCCTCCACCTCTTCCTCGCTGCCGTCGGGGCTGAGGCGCCGGGCCTTGGTCGGCGTCAGCCGCATCAGACCCGCGATCGCCGCCCGGGCGCCCAGGGCCGTCCGCGACTCGATCAGGTTGCTCAGCAGCAGGAAGAAGGCGACCACCCCCGCGGTCTGGTAGTCCTGGATTGCGAACGCCGCCAGGATGGCGACAGCCACCAGCTCGTCCATGTGCATGTGCCCGGACGCCAGGCTCTTGACGGCGTGAATCCAGAGCGGAACGGCCAGCAGCAGCGCCCCGATGCCCGCCAGCACGTCGCGATAGAAGTTGACGCTTTTCTCGCCGAACAGGGCGGTATCGTCGCCGAAGACCCACTGGGCGACGAAGGAGCTGAGGACGAGCATTCCCCCCAGCAGGGTGGCGACGAGGCGGGTCGTCGCCCGCCCGGTCTCCACCTGTAACTCGAGGCGATCATGCTCCATGGTCTGGCTACCACCTTCGGGTAAGTCCGTGCCTGCCGGCACCAGACGGGCGTGGGACGGCAACAAACGTAAGCGTCTGAAATATAAACACTAACGTAGGCCTGTCAACTGCGCAGCATCTGTCCGCAGTCACACTCTGCCGCGTTTGTTACGGATATACGCCGGGTTCGGTTCGGCGCCGGCAGCACGCCGGGCGGAATTCCGCGGCCTCGGGCGTCCCCTCGCTCGGTGATCACTGACCATGCTCGCAGCGCCCCCCGCCGGGGTGGGCATCGCGGCTGCCGGCAACACGGGACTGGTCGACCGTCACGGCGCCACGAGCTACGCGGGCTTGGCTTCTTCGGTCGCAGCGGTGGTCTGCTTGGCGGCCTTCTTGCGGCCGGCCTTAGCCTTGCGGTGGGCGACCTTGGGCAGGCCCAGGGCGCCCTGCGACACGTCCCACTTGCCGCGCTGCATGAGCCACTGAATCCGCTCGGCCCGGGTAAGGACGTTCCGGTGTCGTGTCAGCGAGCTGTGCATGCGCAGAGAACGATCGATGGACATCAGTCTTCTCCAGACGCCTAGCCCTGTGAGTTTAGCCCCCGCCTCCCCTTGTGCCAAGCCGGGCGCTCGACCGGCGCCGCCCACAGCCAATGCCCGACGCTTCCAGCCCACCCGCCAGATGCCCGCCCCGGCGCTGCGCCGGCCGGCCGACCCGAGCGCCACCCGCGGCGAGCGAAGGCGCCTTATCGTGCCCTGTGCCCCGCTCTATGGTCGGTGCCACTCGCCGCAGCGCTCGCACAGCGGATAGGCACCCAGCTCCTGACGCGCATGGGCGTCGCGGGCCTGCGAAAAACCCGCCCCGTTCCAGAGTGCCGCCAGTCCCTCGGTTGTCCAACGGCCGATCGGACACCTGCCGGCCACGTCCTGGCTGCACAGGACCGCCTGCCCGTCGGCCAGCAGCATCATGCGCGAGCGCAGGCGGCCGCATGGCAAGCGGATCGGCGGACGCATGGAAAGCATGCTGTCGGCCGGCAGCAGGCCACAGTAGTCATTGTAGCCGCGGATCACCGCCGCCCCAGCGCTCCTGATCCAGCGGTCGTAGAACGCCTCCAGCTCCTCGGCCGTGGCGGCGCAGCGCGTCAGACTGCAAGTGACTATCGGCTCGGGACTTCCGCGCTCCTTCCGCGCCGCCAGCAGACGCTCAACGTTTGCCAGCACGCGGTCGAAGGCATCCGCGCCCTGGACACGCCGATACGTTTCCGGGCTGTTGGCGTCCAGCAGCACCTCGATCGCGTCGACGCGGTTTTCCAGCAGCGCATTGAGGTTTTCCTCCGCCAGTTCGACCAGCGGCGTCACGACGGCCAGGCCGCAGATGCCCGCCGCCCGGGCCCGTCGGCATGTCTCCGCGAAGGCCGGGTGGAGCAGCGGATCGCCGTGTCCGCCGAGCACCAGTAGGCGGTCGTCATAGGCGGCCAGTTCGCGGGCCAGCCGTTCCACCGCGTCCAGGTCTTTCAGCCTGCGTCGCGGGACGCGACCGCCGCGCGGGCGCAGCGTCGTCTCCGGCAGCGGGTCGTCGGTTGTCAGTTCCAGCTCGACCTCCAGCGGCAGCGGGCCCGCCGGGTCGCGGCCCTCGCGCTGCACCCACGCGCACAGCGCCGCGGCGCTGCAATCTTCGCCCAGCTCCGCGAACGCCGCGGTCAGCAGTTCGCGGCTGCGGCGCGTGTCGGCGGTCAGCCGCGCCGGCGTCTGAGCGATGTCGGCGGAGATGTGGAAGCACGGGGGCTTGGTGATGGGGTCGGACTGCGGCATTTCGGGACGGTAGGTCAGCAGCAGCCCGACCGGATACTGGCGCTCCAGCAGCTCGCGCGTCACTTCCCGCCGCAGGATGATGCCGGCCAGTCCGGGGGGCGCCTGCGTGAAGACGAAGCGCGCCTCGTCCGCATTGTCGCGCAGGTGCAGCAGCATGCCGGTGGCGATGGCCGGGTCGAGCGCCGGCTGGTGGCCGTCGAGGCACAACACGGCATCGCAGCGGTAGTGATCCAGGACTTTCCCGGCGCACAGCGGCTCGACATACTCGTCGAACCACGTGGTGCCCAGGGGACTGCCGCGCCAGGCGAACAGGTTCCACTTCCGTCCGCAGCGGAGGAGCCGGCGCCGCGGCCGGGCGCCCGGGTCCAGCGCCAGCACGTCGAGCGCCTGCTCCAGGCCCAGCTCGCGCACGACATCCCGGGCGCTGGCCGCGTCGCGCGGGCGCACCAGCAGGCAGCGCCGCTCCAGCCCCTCCACCCGCAGCAGGCGGGTCAGCGTATGCTCCAGGACGCTCCGCGCGCCCAGCCGCTTCAGCAACTGCGACGGCCCGCCGAGAAAAGTCTCAGCGAAATCGGCGAAGACGGCGGCAACCGCGTTCATCGCATCCGCTCGCGCACCCGCTCCAGCGCCACCGGCAGCACCTGCTCCACGCACTCGCACGCGTCCAGAAAACTGGCCACAAACTCGCGGTCACGCCGCAGCCGTCGTCGGGCGACTTCCGGCGTTTCGCGCTGCGGCGTGCCGATGCTGCGGTCGGCCGTGTAGCGGCGCAGCTCGGCGGTAGCCGACACCTCGAGGATGAGGCGGTACATCTGCTCGTGCCGGCAGATGAGCGTACGCAGCTCATCGACGCGCGCGAGCAGCCGGTTGAACTCTGCCGGCCGCTCCACGAGCTTTTCCAGCCGCTCCAGCAACTGGCCGGTCTCATGGGCGATGGCCCGGATCTGCCGCAGCTCTGCGAGGCGCTGCTCGAGCGCGGCGCACGCTCCGCGCAGCAGCGGACGGGCGTCGGCCGCGACCGGCACGGCCAGCAAATCCGCCGGCAGCAGGCGCGTGGCGTACTGCTCCGCAGCCTGCCGCAGCGTCATGGTCTGCGCCCCCGGCAGCGGAACGCCGCCTTCGGTGGCCTGGATGATGCGCTGCGGGGCCGCGGCAAAGTCGTTCTTGAACTGCTCGGCATAGGTGAAGAGCATCTCATCGGCGTACGTGGCGCGGCCGCAGATGTCCCGCACCTGGCGCAGGATCGGCCGGTTGCGGACGATGCGTTCCCACTGCTTCATTTCGATGGTCTGGAAGCGGTTGAGCTCGGGCTGCCAGATGCGCTCGATCGGGCTGCCCGGCATGTAGAACATGCCCTCGCTGAACGCCAGGTCCTGGCCGACGAAGATGATCGGGTCGCATCCCAGATGCTGCGCCAGGTAGAACGCCAGATGCGCCACCGTCGTGCCGGGCTTGAGCGTGCCGCGCGGCGGCGCGTGCTCCTGGAGCAGCAGGTCATGGAAGCGATGGTGCAGCACGTGCTTGCGGCCGCCGAACCTGTCCAGCACGTGCCAGGTGGCCTTGGGTTCGGCGACCAGAATGCAGTCGCGCAGGTCGTCGAGCCCGCGGAAGAACTCGGCGGAGATTTCGTGGAAATCGAGGCTGGTGACGAAATGCGGGGTGATGCCCAGCGCCTGGAGCAGCTTGAGGACCGTCTGCACGGCGATGATCACCGCCCGCTGCCGCAGCGCCGCGAGCTGGTCGATGTTCCGCGCCAGCGACGGTCCGGCGGCGACGATCACGGCCGGAAAACCGCGCGCCCGGTCGCGCAGGACATCGATGCCCGGATGCTCCAGGTAGCTGCCCAGGTTGAAGGCGATGTTCTTGAATGTGATGCGGGCCGTCTTGAACAGCGTCAGGAGCTGCATGCGGGCGAAGGCGACGAAGTCCGTCAGCAGCCGCCGCATCCGGGCGTGAAACGCCGCGTGGTAGCGCCCCGTATGGGGCAGCACGACGAGCTGCAAGCCGAGCATCAGGTCGGCGTTGCAGGCGCTGAGCTTGCGATGCAGGACGTTGTTGTCGGTGTCGGTCAGGAAGATCAGGCGCCCCTCCCGGATCGGTCCGGACAGGTCGTGCAGGGCCAGGGTCGCTTTGAGCAGCGCCAGGTCGTCTTCCGCAACTATCAGCACCGGCCGATCATGCTGGCGCTCAAACTCCTGCACGTGGTAACCCAGCCCCAGCCCGCTGACGAAGAACGTGGGACTGCTCGCGTCCCCCAGTTGCGCCACCAACCGCTCGGCCTCCTCGCGCGGACGGTAGCGGCTGTGCACGTGGATCTCGCGCCCGTCGTCCGCCCGCACGCGCACCGTGGCCTGGCCGTCCTGCGCCGCCTCCAGCCGCGGCAGGCGCGCGAACGGCAGGGCATCCACGACCGCCGCCAGTTCCTGGTCCCGGCGATACAGCGCCGCCAGGTTGGCCAGGTAGCGCTGGCGCAGGTCGCTGCCCGAATCGAGCCAGGGAGGCGGGTGCGTGCTCATGCCGGACATTGACCGCTGCGGCGCCGGCGGCGTCCAGGCGCCGCCCCCGGCGTCTCATAACCAGATCGGGCCCGGTGCCCCCCGCAATTCAGGCCCGACACCGCCCCCCGGCCACGGCCCGGATTCCGGCCCGCGGCGCTAAAGCCGACCGGCCGATCCTGCCGATATACCCGTCGATTCGACGCACGGCGAGGCGAAGGAAGAGCCCGGTCGGACGAACCGTTCACGTTTTCCGGCCAGCTCATCTCGAGCTGAGCACTCGCAGTCCGGTTCAGGGGTCTCTTGATTGCTGGAAGCCGGGAGGCTTTCGGACCGGGGTCGAGGGAGGTGTTGCATGCAGGTTGCTGCCATGCGGCCAGGTTCGGACAGGCCTCGTGCTCCGCAGCCGGGATCAGCCGGCGTGCGACTGGCCACCGTGCATCAGCCCGGTACGTACATCTGCGATTGGAGCGGGCATCTGCTGCGGATTTCGGATCGTGACGCACGTGAGCGGCGATTTGTGGAGCTGGTCTCCGCGGTGAGCGGCCCGCTGACGGTGACGCGCATCAGTGCCAATCCCCGCCTGTCGCGTCTGGAGGCCCGGGCCCTGGCCGGCCACCTGGGGCTGACGGCCAACTTCTGACCAGACACCCTCATCATCTGGCAGGGAGCGCCTGACAAGCAGGGCGACCCCAATCGGGCAAGGGCAGGCCAGCGACCGCTCGGCCTGCCCTTCGCTCTTGCCGCCCCTCGCGCCGCCGCCCGCCCGGCCCAGTGCGTCGCGCGGCTTACGCCGACGGCGCGCTCCGGCCGCGCCGCCGGTCGAGCGCCTCGGTCACGAGTTTGAACACCAGCAGTGCGATGAAGGCGGCGACGCCGATCCCGGCGAACACGTACCAGATGTAATGCGCGTGGGCGTACTCTTGCGGCAGGGGGGCGCCGCCGGCGACAGCCAGTTGCCACTGTTGTCGGACGGGTTCGGGCAGTGTGTTCGGATCGGGGCAGTAGGCGTCCAGCAGGTAGCCGCTGATGACGAAGCCGAAGAAATAGGCGAAGAAGCTGCTGAGGTGGGTGTAGCCCATGTAGAGGCCGACTTCGCCCGGCGGGGCCTGCTTGGAGGCGAACTCCAGGAACTTGGGCGACAGGAAGCACTCGCCGACGCCCTGGAGCGCGATGCCGATGACCACCATGACCGTCACCGGATGCAGCGCCACTCCCGGCAGCGCGACATTGCCTCCGCCGACCAGCGCCTGAAGCTGCGGGCTGAGCCCGACCGACAGGGCCGAGATGGGGATGATCAGCAGCGCCAGCCCCACCGTGTTGACCGGTTTCCAGCGCCGCACCAGATGCGTCACGGGCACGACCAGCAGAATCACCACCAGCGGGTTGATGTTCGCCAGCCACTCCGGCCGCGCGCCAGCGCCCAGCAGGCGCAGGATGTACTTGGGCATCGACGCGTAGAGCTGATGCTGGATGGTCCAGAAGCCGGCGACGATCAGGATCAGGCAGCCGAAACGGAAATTCGTCACCGCCTTCCAGAGCTGCTCCAGCGCCGCCCTCACCGTCTTGTCGCTGCCGCGCCGGTCCACGTCGCGGTAGCGCACCGCCACCAGCAGTAGCGCACAGAACGACATCAGCGCCGAGTAGTAGCTGATGTATTCCAGGCCGAGCTGCTGGCGCAGCGGGGCCGCGGCCGACTTGCCCGTGAAGGCGCCGATGTTCACGACCGCATAGAAGATCGAGAACGCCCGGGCCCGATGCGCCGCGTCCGAGCACTTGGCCACCGTCCCCGAGATCACCGGCTTGATGATCGACCCGCCGAACATGACCACACCCAGGGCCGCAACGGCCACGAGCTTGCGCTGCACGATCGGCAGCCGCTCCCACCCCCCGGCGCCCAGCACGGCGTACCCGACCGTCAGCAGCCCGAACGCCAGCAGCAGCGCCCGCCGGAAACCGATCTTGTCCGCCATGATCCCGGAGAAGGTCGGCATCAGGTACAGCAGCGCCGTGAAGCTGCCCGCCACCCAGCCGGCCTTCACGTCGCTGAAGCCGATCCGGTCGGTGAGGTACATGGCCAGGGCGATGGTCACGCCGTAGTACGCGGCGCGCTCGAAAAGCTCGGCTCCGTTGGCGGTCCAGAATGTGGCCGGGAAGCGCCAGCTCTGTTTTGTCGGCGGCGCGCCCGTCGATTCCGTAGTCACGGACCTCATCCTTCAGGACGCGACTGGTATCAGCGCTTGATGGCCTGTGCGCGCCGCCGCCCAGCGGGGCGCCCGCCGGCGCTGTCATTCGACCTCGGGCACGCACACCGCGGCTGCACACCGGCGCTGCGGGCCGGCGCTAGCCGAGCGTCTCGACCACCTCGGCGCGCGGTGCAAAGCCGCGCCGCAGCGTGTTCTCGGTGATCGTCCGCGGCTCGCAGAATTGCACCAGATAGTCCGGCCCGCCGGCCCGGGCACCCTGCCCGGACAGCTTCAGCCCCCCGAACGGCTGGAGATCGACCCGCGAGCCGGTGATGCGGCGGTTGATATACAGATTGCCGCATTCGCACTCGCTCCGCGCCCGCTCGATGTTGGCCGGGCTGCGCGAGTAGATGCCGCCGGTCAGCGCGTAGTCGCTGCTGTTGAACATCTCCAGCGCCTGGTCGAAATCCCGGGCCCGCAGCACCGCCAGCACCGGCCCGAAGATCTCCTCGCGGGCGATGCGGGCTTCCGGCGGCACGTCAGTGAAGATCACCGGACCGATGTAGTAGCCCCCGGTCTCGGCCACCAGCGCCGACGCATCGACCTCCAGCGCGCAGGTCGCCTCGCGCTTGCCGACTGCGATCCACTGGCGGATGGCGTCGAAAGCCTGCCGGTCGATCACCGGCGGCACGGACGTCGTCGGGTCGTCCGCCGGCCCGATCTTCAGCCCGCCCGCCGCCTCCACCAGCCGCTCCACGAAGCGCTCGTACGTCGCGGCCAGGACGATGCAGCGGCTGGCGGCGGTGCACTTCTGCCCGGCGTAGCCGAACGCGCTGGCCACCACGCCCTTGATCGCCTCGTCCAGATCGGCGTCGGAATCGACGATGATGGCATTCTTGGCGCCCATCTCGGCCAGCACGCACTTCAGTCCCGGCCGCGACGTGGGGTGGGCCGCGGCCAGCTGGTAGACGCGGCGACCGACGTCACGCGAGCCGGTGAACGCCACCAGCGCCACCTGCCGGTGCTTGACCAGCAGCTCGCCCGCCTCCGGGCCCGGACCGGGCAGGTAATTGACGACGCCGGGCGGGATCCCGGCCGCTTCCAGCAGCTCCATGAACTTGAACCCGGTTACCGCCGCCGCGGAGGCCGGTTTCATTACCACCGTGTTGCCCGTGACCAGCGCCGCCGCGGTCGTGCCCGCCAGCAGCGCCAGCGGAAAGTTCCAGGGACTGATGACCGCCACCACCCCGCGCGGCGCGTACAGATACTCATTCGTCTCGCCGGGGATGTCGCGCCGCCGGGGGTGATCGGCGATGCGGATCATCTCCTTGCCGTAGTAGTTGCAGTAGTCGATCGCCTCGGACACGTCGGCGTCGGCCTCGCGCCACGGCTTGCCGCATTCCAGCGTCGCCAGCGCCGCCACGTCGAACCGCTGCTGCTCCAGCAGCCCGGCCAGCCTGAACAGATGCGCGGCGCGCTCCTGCACCGGGACGCGGCGCCAGGTGCCGAAGGCCCGGGCCGCGGCAGCGACGGCACGCTCGACCTCATCGGCCCCAGCCTGGGCCACGCGCCCGATAAGCTCGGCCGGACGCGACGGGTTGCGCGCCTCGCGCCAGCGCCCGCTGGCCAGGCGCCGGCCGTCGACGACCAGCGGGCAGTCGCGGCCCAGCCCGGCCCGCACGCCGGCCAGAGCCGCCTCCATCCGCTGGCGCTGCGCAGCGCGGCTGAAATCCGTGTTCGCTACGTTCTCGAACGGATCCATGATCAGCTCCCCACGCTCGAACCTGGCGATCGGGCGGCGAACGTGCGCCGGCGTCGCCGCCCCCACCTCCACCGGATTGCGAAGCAGCTCCTCCCGCGGCGTGTCCTCGCCCGCCTGACGCAGAAAGGACTCGTTGGAGGTGTTCTCCAGCAGCCGCCGGATGAAGTACGCCATCCCCGGCAGGAGCTGGCCGTAGGGCGTGTAGATGCGGCAGCGCTGGCCCATCTCGACGCCGGCGCGCTTGATCGGGTCGCCCATGCCGTAGAGCATCTGAAGCTCGAAGGCGCTGGCGGGCACCTCCAGAAGCTGGCGCCAGGCCATGGCGCAGGCCAGGCTGCGGATGTTGTGGCTGGCGAAGGCGCAGGGCGTGTGGCGCCAGTTCTCCAGCAGCACGCGCGTCATGCGCTCGAAGCAGGCGTCCGACTGCCACTTCTGCTCCCAGACCGGCCAGGGCCAGCCGGCCTGGTCGGCCCACACCGTTTCCGAATCCCAGTACGCACCCTTGACCAGGCGCACCCATACCGGCGTGCCGCGCTGCCGGGCCCAGGCGACGGTCTGTTCGGCGTCCCGGTCGCCGTCCTTCAGATAGGCCTGCAACACGATGCCGAAATACGGGTAGTCGCGGAATTCGGGCTCCATGAACAGCTCGCGGCACAGCTCGAGCGTCAGGTCTTTGATGGCGTAGTGTTCCATGTCGATGTGCAGGTGCACGCCCTGCTCCATCGACTTGCGCAGCAGCGGACGCAGCCGCTCCTTGGCGATCTGCTTGCTGCGCTCGGGGGCAATCGCGTCCAGGCCGGGATGAATCGAGGTCAGCTTGACCGATACGTTCACCCGCGGCAGCGGCTGCCCGTCGGCCTCATCCGCCAGCGGGACGCGCGGCCAGGTTGCGGCGTGCCGGGGAAGCTCGGTGAGCAGATCGAGGTAGGTCTGCTGGTAGCTTTCCGCTTCCTTGCGCGACAGGGCGGCCTCGCCCAGCACGTCGATCGTGAAGGCGAGCTGCTGCCGGCGCATGCGCAGGATGGCGCGCTCGGCTTCCTGCGGCGTGGCACCGGCGATGAAGCGCCCGGCCATCGCCAGGGCGCTTTTCCAGGCGCTCCAGGAGAGCAGGCGGGCACGCGGACCGTCCAGGCGCCTGAAGTTCATCAGGCGTGAAACGAAGCGTTCGAGCTGCTCCTGGGGGTCGCCGCTTTCAAGCTCGGCCAGCGCCGCCTGGCACTGCTGCCAGGCGCTGCCCCGCGCCTGACCGTCGCGCCGGCGCTGCGGGAGGACGAAGTACTCCTGCATGTGACGCGCGATCTCGGGCTGGACGCGGCCGATGGCCGGCAGCACGTCGATGAAGCGGAAGGCCTGCACCTTCAGGCGCTCGTTCTTCATGAACTGCCGCAGGCCCCACTCCTGCCACCATTCGAACTGCGTGATCCATGGCCGGCTGCGCTCCATGCGGTCGAACATCTCGTTGCCCAGCCGCACGGTCAGCTCTTCCGCCTGTCGCTGCCAGACGCGCGTGCTCACGTCACACCTCGAACGCCGGGCGGGGCGCGCCGCGGTTCCGCACGAGCGCGGAAGCAGCATACTATAGCCACACCGCGGACCTAACAAACCGGAGGCGGGCGGGACCGGTGGGTCGGTGCCGGCGGGAGCGCCGACCCGGCGCCGCAGTGGCCGGGACCGTCCGGCACCGCCCCGGAAACCGGTCGGGGGCGCATTTACGCGGCCGGGCGCGCAGCTTAGAATCCCGCCTGGTGCTCGGGCCCGCCGACCCGCCGACCAGCCACGCGGTTTCCTGGCACCTGCCCGACCACGTTAGAAAGGAAACCTCGTGCGCATCGCGCTCGTCAACCCGATCAGCCGCCGGAATCAGGGTTACCACACGATCGGCAGCATCATCCCGCAGCTTGGCTTGCAGGTATTGGCGCATCTGGTGCCCGACGGCCACAGCGTCGATATCGTCGATGAGGTGTTCGGCGCCGGGTACACCGACAGCCGGCTGACGCGCGATGACTATGACCTGGTCGGTGTCACCGCCTACAGCAGCGGCGCCACCCGGGCTTACGAGATCGCCGCCGCCTGCCGCCGCCGGGGCATCCCCACCATCATGGGCGGCCCGCATGCCTCCGCCTGCCCTGACGAGGCCCAGCAGTACTTCGACTCGATCGCCATCGGGGAGTGCGACGAGATCTGGCCGCAGATCGTCCGCGACGCCGCCGCCGGCCGCCTCCAGCCCCGCTACCACGGCCGCCTCTCCAACCTCGAGCACACCGGCCTGGGCCGCGCCGCCCAGCACCTCCAGCCGGTCAACGGCCGCTACGACGTCTCGGCCATTCAGACCTCACGCGGCTGTCCCGTCGGCTGCGAATACTGCTCGGTCACGAAGTTCAACGGCCCGGCCATCCGCCGCCGCCGCATCCCCGACATCATCGACGAGTGGAACCAGACATCGCAGAAGTTCATCTTCGTGGTGGATGACAACTTCTTCGGCGTCGGGCCGCGCCACGCGGAGTGGGCCAAGGAGCTGCTGCGGGCGCTCATCCGGCACGGCAAGAAGCGGCTGTGGTTCAGCCAGACGACCATCAACATGGGCGACGATGCCGAGGGGCTGCGTCTGGCGTACCGCGCCGGTTGCCGCGGCATGCTCATCGGCTTCGAGACCTTCAACGCCGCGGCGCTGAAAGAGTACGCCAAAGGCATCAACCGCAAGAACCTCAGCCGCTATCGCGACCTGGTCGACGGCTTCCACCGCGCGGGCATCGCCGTCTTCGGCGGCTTCATCATCGGCTCCGACCACGACACGCCCGAGACCGTCGCCGACACGGCCCTGGCAGCAGTCAAGCTCGGCGTCGACATCATCCAGATCACCAACCTGACCCCGCTGCCGGACACGAAGATGTTCGAGCGCTATCGGAGCGAGGGGCGGCTGCTGGCCACCAACTACCCGCAGGACTGGGAGCGCTACACGTTCACCGAAACCGTCTACCGCCCCAGAAACATGACCCCCCGCGAGCTGGACGAGGCGATCTACGAGCTGCGCCACGCCGCCGCACGCGAAAACTGGGTGCTCAAACGCTCGTTGCGCACGCTGCTCCGTACCCGCTCGCTCACCACGGCCCTCTTCGTCCTGGGCATGAACCGCGGCTGGAAACGCATGGCCAGAATCCAGGCCCCGCACGACCGGCGACGCTTCGGCTTCACCCCCGCCGAGAACACGCCGCGCTTCAGCAAGATCCTCGATTCCTTCCGCATGCACCTGCTGCCCGGCGCGCCGCTGGCCGAGTAGAAGCGCACGCAGACCCGCACCTGCAACCGGCCCCCCAGCGGCAGCCCCCGGAATCACGCACCGCCCGCGCCCGGCATCCGGGGCACGCAAGAGAGGGACCCGACGGCAGCAGTACGGCCAGCGCGAAGTGGCGACCCGGCGGCGGGCCGGGCGTCAATCTTCCTCTTCCTCTTCCTCTTCTTCGTCGTCTTCCTCGCGGTCGTCCTGCTGCCCGTCGTCCTTGTCGTCTGCGTTCGCCGACCGCTCGTCCGCGCTCTCCTTGTCGCTCTTCGCCCGCCTGCCGCGTGCCGCTTTTCCACCCTTCGCCTTCTCGTTCTCCGGCGGCTTGAGCTTGAACTCGCGGTCCAGCAGCGGTTGCTCGTCGCTGCCGCTGTAGAGCTTGAGGACGAACTTCTCGCCGCCGGCCGAGCGCAGCAGCTCGACCGGGACGGTCCAGGACTGCCCGCGGAGGGGATTGTTGGCCGTCCAGACGAACTCCTGTTCCCAGATGTTGCGGCCGCCCTCCGGTGCCAGCGCGACGCGGAACCGGTTGCGATCGCACTCGCCGGGCAACTGCCGCACGGCCACCAGGAACTGGTCCAGCGTCGTCGGGACCTCTTTGACCTTGTCATACTCGCCGTCGTAGTAGTCCAGCGCGACGATCAGCATCTGGCTCTTCAGCTTCACGTCCGTCCTGATCGGCGCGATGTGGTTGTGGCAGTCCACCGCCATCTCCCGCGCCGCGGCGATCGCCAGGTCCTGCGGCGAGGCCCGCGGCGGCGAACCGCGCTGCGCGTCGTCGAAGCTGATCGGCGGGGTGCGGTGCGAGAAGACCACCTTTCCGGTGGCGGCGTCGATCACGCGCACGCTGCCGCCCGCCGTCCCCACGTGCCGGATGACCGGAATGACCTCCTCGCGGATCACCAGCGGGCGCCCCGCGCGATCGCGGCGGATGCGGCCGTTTCTGTCAAGCGCGTAGACCGGGCGGCGCAGCTCGGTCCGCTCGACCTGCGTGTCGAACTCGGTGAGCTTGCCGACCACCAGGGCCTGGGCGATCTGGAGCTTTCCGGGCGGAAGCACGGTGCTCGGGTCGGCCACGTCCGCAAGCTGCGACAGGTCCTGTTCGGTCAGCACCTGCTTGAGCGAAGCGCGATCCAGCACCTGGAAGTTCCCGTTCGCCGCCAGCAGGTCCTCGAGCATGATCGTCGCCTGCCGGGCGGCTTCGGCCGCCCCGGGCTTGTTCCGCGGATACTCGAACGGTGCCACGGCCAGGCGCCGGTAGGCCTCCCAGTTCCAGTCGGGGTAGGCGGTGATGCGGGTCTTGGCGCCGCCGCCCTCGCAGCCGCACAGCACGACCAGCGCCATCACCGACAGGGCGTACATTCCGCGCAACATGGCTCGTCTTCCTCCTCAGGGGATGAGTACCGGCCCGACTGGCGCGCCAGCGCGTCAGGCCGCGGTCCCGCCGCCGACCAGCGTGCTGATCGCCTGCGTGATCAGCGTGTTCAGTCCGGTGAGGATCACCGACTGGAGGATGGATGTCAGTTGGGCATCGCTCAGACCGCACCCGCCAAGCAGCAGCAGCGACCCGCCGGGTACCCAGACGCGCCAGAACCCTTTGCGAAGCATGCGTCGCCTCGTTTCCAGGAAAAGACCTGCCAAACCCGATTACTGCCCGCCAGCGCAACGCGCGGATTGTAGCTGTCGCTACGGAATGCGGCGAGCCGGCACCGCCCTGGTCTGCGTGAGCTCCAGCACCGTGATCTCGGTGACGCGCAGAATCGGGACCGGCACGCCCGCGACCTGCTGCGGTTCGCCGCGCACCCCGACGTACTTGCCCAGGCACGCGGACACGTCGATCTTCAGTTCCGTGGGGAACTCGACGTAGGCACGCACCGCGTGCGTCCCCACATCCTGGAGCTTATAGCGCATCCCGTACGGGCCGGCCGGCACGGCGAAGCTCGGCCGCAGCACACCTTGGGCGTCGAACTCCGGCGCCGCGCCCGTCGTCCCCGCCCGCCCGGCGCCCCCGCGCGCCTCCGGCGCCCCCGCCTGCGCCTGCTTGCGCTGCTCGAGCTCTTCCATCCAGGCGGCAGCAAGCTGCGCGATCTGCGGCTCCTCGCGCTGCGCCGCGATCGGCCGCAGCAGTCCCAGGCACGCCTCCCACTGCTGCCTCTCCGTCGGCTTCTGTTCTTCCGCGTCGATCCGCGCCAGGACCTGGTTCAACCGCTGGCTCCAGCGGCCGCCGGGTTCCGCTTGCGCGACCGGCTGCGTGGTCGCAGCCGCCAGCGCCGGTTGCGTCGTCAACGCCGGCGGCGCGGCCCGCAATTGGGCGGCGGCCTCCGCCGTGATCTTCTCCACGTATTCGCCGGAAACATACACGTAAACGCCGGGCGGCGGCCTGATCTTGAGCCAGTCGGCGTCAAGCTCGCCGATGATCTGCACTTCGGCGCCGTTCTCCAGCCAGGCCTGCACCTCGCTGAGCGCCGGGTCCGCTGGCTGCACGTCGCTGCCGACGCGGACACGCAGCGTCGTGTCCACCTTCACGACCCCGCGGTCGGGCCCCACGCGCTCCACGTAGCCGGCGGCCACCAGCGAATACACACCCGGCGGCGGCACCACGCGGTGCCAGTTGTACTCGCTGCCCACCGCCTCCAGCACGTCGCCCGTATTCACCCGCCCGACGATGCGACTGTTGATGTCCGGGCGCGAGCGCAGGTTGACACGCTCGCCAGTGACGCGCAGCCAGTAGTGCTGCGCGGCGGGCTGCGTCGCCGCGGGCTGTGTCGCCGCGGGCTGTGTCGCCGCGGGCTGCGCGGCCGGCTGGACGGCGGCCGGCGGCTGCTCCAGGATCGGCTCCGTGGGCGGCTGTCCCGAGGCGCCGACCAGGGAGCATGCGCCCAGCGCCAGCATCACAAACGGGACGTGACGACCGGTGTGCTGCGTGGCGGCCGAGGGGGAATGGGCACGCATGGGTTTACCTCCGACGCGCGCTGAACTTATCTCTGGGTCCGGTGCCTGTCAAACGCGCCGCGCAACCGGCATGCCCCGCGCGCTCCGCGGCGCCCGCTGCTGTCACGAACCGGCGGCCGCGGTATAGTGGCAGCCATGACCAGGCGCGGGGCGCCGTCCGAAAAGCTGACTCTGCTCGTCACATGCGTCGGTCGACGCGTCGAACTGCTCCAGGCGTTCCGCGCCGCCGCCCGCCGCCTCGGCCTCAGGCTGCGCCTGATCGGCTCTGACAGCACGCCTACGGCGCCGGCTCTGAGTTGCGCGGACCGGGCGGTGCTCGTCCCCTCCATCGCCGACGAGGAATATATCCCGGCGCTGGTGGAGGTGGTGCGGCAGGAGCAGGTGGCGGCGCTGATCCCGACCATCGATACGGACCTGCCGAAGCTGAGCGCCAGCCGGCAGGCGTTCGCCGCCGCCGGTTGTCAGGCGCTGCTGGCCGACCCGGACGTGATCGACATCTGCCGCGACAAGGTGCGGACGTTCCGGTTTCTCCAGGAGCGGGGCATTGATACCCCGACGACCTATACGCCGGAGGGGATCCGGGCGCTGCGCGAGCATCGCTTCCCCTATTTTGCCAAGCCGCGTTACGGCAGCGCCAGCCTGGGCGCGCACAAGATCGAGGACGAGCTGGACCTGAACTACTTTCTCCAGAAGATTCCGGAGCCGATCGTCCAGGAGTTCGTCGCCGGGCTGGAGTATACGCTCGACGTGTATGTCGGGCTGACGGGCGTCCCGCGCTGCGTCGTCCCGCGCGCCCGCTGGCAGGTCCGCAGCGGCGAGGTCTCCAAGGGAGTGGTCATCAAAGACCGCAGGATCATGGAGGCCGGCAAGCGCGTGGTCGAGGCCCTGGGGCCCTCCGTCCGCGGGCTGGTCACGCTCCAGTGCATCGTGACCGCGGAGCATCGCATCCGCTTCATCGAGATCAACCCGCGCTTCGGGGGCGGAGCGCCGCTGGGGATTGCCGCCGGGGCCGATTACCCCGGCTGGCTGATGCAGGAGCTCCTGGGCCGCACGCCCGCGATCGCCTTCGACGGCTTCCGCCACGGACTGGTGATGCTGCGCTACGACTGGTCGGCGTTCATGCCGCTGGAGGACAATCTGACGCCGCGCCTGGTCGCGCCGCTGAAAAAGTTCCCGAGCTGGTAGCCGCGGAGCGTCACTCGAAGCGCTCCCCGAACTGCTCGCGGCGCCGCGCAGCCAGCTCCCGCACCCGCTGCTCCTGGTCGCGCGGGCAGACGAGCGTGGCGTCGTCGCTGTGTACGACGACCAGGTCCTGCACCCCGAGCAGCGCGATCAGGTGCTCCGACTCGCTGACGACGATGTTGCCGGCGCCCTCCAGGATCAGCGCCCGCGGTGCCAGCCGCACGTTCCCCGCCGCGTCCGCCACACCTCGGGCCGCCAGCGCCGACCACGAGCCGACATCGACCCACTGGCAGGCCATCTCCACCACCAGCAGCCGCGGCCCGTCGCGGCCGGCGCTCGCCCCCCCGCCCACCGGCTCCAGAACGCCGAAATCGATCGAGATCGCCTTCAGGGCGGCGAAGCGGCGCGCCGCCTCCGGCGTGCCGGCGACGGCGGGCCAGTCGCGCGCCAGCGCCGCCAGCGCGCCGTGATTGTCCGGCAGACAGCGCTCCAGCGCGGCCAGAATGGTCGCCGCGCGCCAGGCGAACATGCCGCTGTTCCAGAACCATTCCCCCGAGTGCACGTACTGCCGGGCCAGCTCCGGCTGCGGCTTCTCCCGGAACGCCAGCACGCGGTACGTCCCTTCGCCCACCGGCGCCCCGCGCTGAATGTACCCGTACCCCGGATGCGGGCTGTCCGGGACGATGCCGAACGTCACCAGGCTGTCGGCAAACTGCTCCGCCGCCGTCAGCCCGCGCCGGATGGCGGCGGCAAAGCGGTCCTGGGGGCGGATCAGATGATCGGCAGTGAAGACACCCATGAGCGCCTCCGGGTCGCGCAGCGCCAGCAGATGTGCCGCCAGGCCGATGGCGTTCGCCGTGTCGCGACCCAGCGGCTCGCCGATCAGATTGTCGCGCGGCACGTCGGGCACCTCGGCCGCCACCAGGTCGAGGCAGGCGGCGGAGGTGCTGACCCAGATGTTCTCCGGGGCGAAGAGGTCTTGCAGCCGCCGCCGCGCGTGCTGGAGCAGCGAGGCCCCATCGAAGAGGCGCAGCAACTGCTTGGGGCGCCGACGACGGCTCAGCGGCCACAGTCGCGTGCCGCTGCCGCCCGCCAGAATCAGCGCGTGTTGCATCCGGTGGCTCCCTGAATGAGTCGCTTCACACCGTGTAGCGGTTGCCCCGCCGCGGCCGCGCTGCCAGCTCCCGCGCCCGGCGCTCGTAGCCCGGCCTGCCCAGCAGGGCGAACGTGTATTCCTTGCCGAGCTGCACCGCCGGCTGATCGTACGGGTTGATGTTCAGCAGGCCGCCCATGATCGCGGCGGCGGCCTCCCACAGCATGATGAACTGACCGACGCTCTGCTCATCCACGCGCGGAAAGCGGATCGTCAGGCACGGCCGCTGACTGGCCACCAGCGCCAGCTCCGTCGCCCGCTTTTCGGCGTTCAGCAGGCGCCCCAGCGACGCGCCCGCCAGGTATTGCAGCGCTGGCGGCGTGTTTCCAGCGCGCGGGATCTTCACGTCGCGGGCGAAGCGCACTACCTCCAGAAAGATGAACACCTTGTCGTTGGGGCCTTCGCGGTAGAGCTGCACCTGCGAATGCTGATCAGTGGCCCCCAGGGCCCGGATCGGCGTCGGGCCGACGACGACCGGCTGGCCGTCCAGGTCCTGCTGCTTGCCCAGGCTCTCGGCCCAGAGCTGCCGGTACCAGTCGGCCAGGTCCTTGAGCTGGTAGCTGTAGGGGAACATCACATGCAGACGCTTGCCGCGGGTGTAAAACGCGTGCAGCACCAGCGCCAGCATCGCCGCCGGGTTGCGCCGCGCCACCGGGTCGGCCACGCGCCGCCCCATCGCCGCCGCACCGGCCAGCAGCCGCTCGATCCGGATGCCGCACATCGCCGCCGCGAACAGCCCGACCGCTGAGAGTACCGAGAAGCGCCCGCCGACACCGGGCGGCACCGGCAGCGTGTACCAGCCCTCGCGCTCGGCCAGCTCGCGCAGCGTGCCGGCCTGCGGATCGGTGGTCACGACCAGGTGCCGCGCCAGCCCCCGGCTGCCCAGCTTTCTGGCCAGCAGCTCGCGGACGATGAGGAACTGCGCCGCCGTCTCCGGCGTCTCCCCCGACTTGCTGATGACGTTGAAGAGCGTCCGGTCGAGCTGCGGCGCGATGAGGTCCAGCAGGTCGCCGAACTGCACCGGGTCGACGTTGTCCATCACAAACAGCCGCGGGCCGCGTCGCCGGCGGGCAGGCAGCAGATTGTGCAGCGGCGGGTTGAGCGCTGTTTGCAGGGCGATCGTGCCCAGCGCCGAACCGCCGATGCCCAGCACGACCAGGTTCTCGGTGCCCGGTCGAAATCTGCGCACCGCCGCCCGCACGGCCCGCAGCATGGGGCGATCGGCCGGGAGCTGGCGGTAGGCGTGCTGGCCCGTCTTCCGCTCGCGCTCGATGCGCGCTACCAGCGTCTTGACGTCGGCCGCCGCCCGCCGGATTTCCGCCGGGCTCAGACCGTGCGCCGGCCCGACGGCCGCGGTCAGCGCATTGGCGTAGTCGAGTTCGAGCATAGCACTCATGGATCGCTCCGCGTGCAACTCGCCTCTGCGTGGCGCAGCGTCTGCGCCCTCGTGGACACCGGAACGACTTTGCTTCCTGCCGGTGGCCGGGCCGCCCGTGCCTGGTCCGCCCCGCGCCCGCTCCACGCCGCGGGCGGACGGCCGGCGCTGCGGCCCGGGCGCTACTTCTCGCGCAACTCTATCGCGCCCGTCCAGTCCTCGCCCGGGGGCTGGCTCAGCAGCGATGCGCTGGCCTCGACATAGCTTGCGGCCGCCAGGTCGTCCGGCCGGCGCTGCTGGCAGGCCTGGAACGCCTCCAGCGCCGCCCGCCACTGTCGTTGCTCAAACAGCCGCAGCGCCGCGCCGAATGCCCGGGCGTAGTCGCGCGTCTCCGGGGCGACCTGCCCCGCACGCCCGAGCAGCTCGTAAACCGGCACGGCCTGCGCCTTGCCCTTGACCCGCACCCCGCCCAGCGGGCGGAACTCGAAGCGCTCGCCCACCTGCTGCCGCGTCGCCTCGTTCACCAGAATCTGCGTCCCGTAGAACTTGTTGGCCGACTCCAGCCGCGACGCCACGTTCACCGAGTCGCCGATGCACGTATAGTCGTACTTCTGCTCGCTGCCGCACGGCCCGACGATCGCGCTGCCGGTGGCCACCCCGATGCGCAGCACCAGCTCGTCGAACACCGCCGGCCCGGGCCCCGCGGCGCGCGGGCGGCGGCGCTGCGCGGCCTTCAGCTCCTCCAGCGCCGCCAGCAGATCTACCGCCGTCTCGCACGCCCGCAGCGCGTGGTCGGGTTGGGGGTAGATGACCGGATTCCAGAACACGAACACCCCGTCGCCGATGAACTTGTTCACCATGCCCTCGTGGCGCAGCATGACCGCGGTGAACCGGCCGAGGCAGGCGTTGAGCAGGGCTTGCGTCTGTTGGGCGCCGATCCGCTCCGCCAGGCTGGTGAAGCCCTTCAGGTCGGTGAACATGGCGCTGACCTCGCGCGTCTCCGCCCGCCGGCACAGCTCCGGGTTCTCCGCCACCTGCCGCGCAATCTGCCGCGTCGTGTACTGCCCCAGCGCGTTGGCCAACTGCCGCCGCTCCGCGTCGATGTACACGTAGCGGAAAACCGCGATCGCCAGAAACGAGACCAGCATCGCGCCCAGCACCGGCGTCAGGCCCACCCAGTACGTATAGCGGAAAAACGCGATCACCCCCGCCAGCGCCACGTACGTGACGGCGGCCAGCACCGTCAGCCATACCGCCAGCCGCGGCCGCATGTACGTCGTCAGCACCGTCACCAGCAGCCCGCATGCTCCCGCCAGCCCGGCGTTGACGGTCGGCGACGCCCAGCGCACCAGCCGCCCGGTGAGCAGGCCGCTCAGCAGGTTGGCGTGGGCCATGACGCCGGCGGCACTGCGACTGGTCGGGATCGGCTTCATGTCGGGCAGCGCCGCCGCCGTGTAGCCGATCAGGCAGATGCGGTCGGCCACCACCGCGCCGATGCGCTCCGCCAGCAGCGCGCTGTCCGCCCGCAGCCGCGGCTCGACGCGCCGACATTCATCGATGAGCGCGAAGAGTCCGGGCACCTCGTCCGGCGCGCCGGGGCCGGCGCCGGCGCCGTCCGGCTGAGCGCCGCGCGGATCGCGGGTCGCGGGGACGCTGCCGGCTGCGCTGTGCAGCGCGTCCCAGCGCTGGCGCGCCAGCCGCTCGATCTCCGGCAGCTCGGCCAGCAGCTCGTCGCGGACCAGCGTCAGGGCGCGCACGTCGCCGGGGCGCCCGCGGTAGCGCTCGCGACGCATCTGCCGCTCCAGTTCCTCCAGCGCCGCCAGCGTCTGCCGCTGCGCCGCCAGGTCGGCGAAGCGCTCATCGGCCAGAATCGCCCCCAGCGCCGCGCGCACCTGATGCTCGTTGTGCGCCAGCGCCCGGCGCTGCGCGTGCAGCGACCACAGCGCGTCCGCCGGCAGATGCTCGAACGCCCGCACCCAGTCCGCCTCCGGCACCCACGGGATCAGCGTCCGCCCCCGCTCGTCGAGCTGGATGTGCAGGCGCGGCCGCGGGCCGTTCGGGGTGCGCAGCGTCAGCGTCCGCCCGTCGGCCTCGACGCCGTCAACGTCCACCCCCAGCTCGTCGCAGGCCAGCGCCAGCGCCACCTGCGCCAGCGCATGCCCCCCGTGCTGCACGAACAGCGGCACGCGCCGCACCACACCGTCGGTATCCGGCTCGAAATTGACAAAGCCGCAGCGACGCGCGGCCCGCGCGTGCAGGTAGTACACCGGGCTGATGCCGTCGATTGCCGGCGCGACGCGGCGCACGCGCTCCAGCGGGACGACGGCGTTCCGGACCGTGGCCGCGTAGCCCAGCGCCTTGCGCAGCGCGATCGCCAGCGCGCCGACAACCGGGCTGTCCCCGCCGGGCGCCTGCCCGGTGAGCTCCGCGTACAGCGGGGCGAACAGCTCGTGCGCTTCGCGCTGCCCGCGTTCCGGGACGCCG
>Ga0209018_1000643_pt1 | contig 31501 bp, 23 predicted proteins | sample YNPBryBLVA2012_FD_185814 | JGI IMG/M metagenome (GOLD analysis project Ga0209018, IMG submission 185814) | Anoxygenic and chlorotrophic microbial mat microbial communities from Yellowstone National Park, USA - YNP Bryant BLVA 2012 (SPAdes)... ...
GCTGCCGTGGTAGGCGTTGGAGCCGCCGCGCGAGGTGGTGGTGATGTCGCCGATCTGGCCGAACTCGGCGTTGCCGCCCACGCCCTGGACTTTCATCTCAGCGATGCCCTCCGCCGAGGGGTAGACCTCGGGCAGCGGGCTGTGGCCCGTGACGCTGACGGTCGAGATGCCGTCCAGCGTCACTTCGGTTTGCGCCGGGATGGCGCCCTGCACGGAATAATTGAAGCCGTCGTCGCTTTGCACGCCGGGCAGGAAGGCCAGCGCGCGGTAGGGGCTGGTGCTGCCGGCGCCGCGGTAATTGACGGGCAGTTCGAGCACCGCCCGGCTGTCCAGACTGGAGGTGATGGTTTGGGTGTCGGTAGTGATCACAGGGGCCACCGCCTGGACCTGGATGCTTTCGGTGACGGCGCCCACCTCGAGGGCGGCGTTGACGCGCACCGACTGCCGGGCCGCCAAGGGAACCTGGCCGGCCTGGAAGGTCCGGAAGCCGGCGGCTTCGACGGTGACCCGGTAGGTTCCGGCCTTCAAGTTAAGCGCTTCGTAGTTGCCCTGGGCGTCGGTTTGCAAGGTGACGGAAGTGTTCTCGCCCAGGTTGGTGATGGTGACCTTCGCCGAAGGCACCACGGCGCCGGTCGAGTCGGTGACGGTGCCGAGAATGCTGCCGAAGGTGGATTGCGCCGGCAGCATGGCCGGCGCCAAAAGCAATAGCAACAATCCCTTTCTCATTGGCGTGCTTGCCTCCGCGATGTAAAGGGCCCTTCGCCGCCGGCGGACGCCGCGGCGCCCCCTCGCCTCATGTATACAGGAGCATCCGGTCGGACGTCAAGTTGCCCGCGCCGGCCGGGCTGGTTGACGATGCCCGGCCCTCCGCCGTAGGGTAGGTAGCATCGTGCGCCCGTCGCCCGGCGGGCGCCTGTCGGCTGATGCAACCACGGCCACCGGATCGCGACCGAGCAGGGCTGATTGAGGCCCTGAGCGTATTCCTGCTGATCCTGCTTTACATCTGGCGGGTGCGCCTGTTTCACCCCGGGCGCTGGCTGGTGATCGCCGGGATCCTGGCGGTTTCGCACGCCGCCCGGGGCGAAGGGGCCCAGGCGCTGGGGCTGCGCTGGCCGGCGTTCCGGCGCGCCTTCCGCGCCTTGGCGCCCTGGGTGCTCGGGCTGGCCGGCGCCCTGCTGGCGGCGGGGTTTCTGCTGGACACGGTCAACCCCGTGGTGCTCGGGCGCACGCCGGGCTCGCTGAGCCTTTATCTGGTTTGGGGCGTTCTCCAGCAGTGGTTGCTGAACGGCTACTTGCTGAGGCGCTTGCTGGGAGCGGGGGCAAACCCGCGGCAGGCGGCGCCGGCGGCGGCTCTGTTGTTTTCGGCCGCGCACTTGCCCAACCCGTTCCTGATGGGCGTCACGCTCGGGGGCGGCTACCTGGCCGCCCGGCTGTTCCTGCGCTACGAGAGTTTATGGGTGCTGGGCCTGGCCCACGGGCTGATCGGCTTTCTGCTGAATTTGGTGGCGCCGGACTGGATCAGCGGGCGGTTCCTGGTGGGTCCCCGTTATATCCTGCACCAGTTCGGGACCTACCCGGAAGCGCTGCTGTAGCGCGCCGGAGCGGCCCGCCGGCGGTCCCAGCGGCCGGTCCCCGGCGGCGCAGCGCGGGTGCGAGGCCCTGGGAGGCTGCGGCGCCGCGCTCCCGCTCGTTCAAGTGTGCGATGAGCCGCCGGCAGACCCCGGAAATATGTTCCCGCATGAGGCGTTCGGCGCGCCGCTTGTCGCCCTGCTCGAGCGCCTCGACGATGCCTTGGTGCGAGGCGACCGCCTCCGAGCGCGACAGATCGTAGGTCTTGCGCCGGAACAGCCAGAGCTGGTGCTGGAGGTTCTCCAGGGTTTCCACCAGGCGCTCGTTGCCGGTGGCCTGCGCCAGCATGGCGTGGAAACGGATGTCTTCGTTGATGTAATGCATCCTGTCGTTGGCGTTCATGAAGCGCCGGGAGCGCTCGACGCTCAGGCGCAACTTCTCGAGCAGCTCAGGCTGGACTTTGGCGGTGGCCACGGCGTGGGCCTCGAGGGCCTCCCGCAGATCGTACAGATCGGCGATCTCCTTGACGGAAAAAGTGCGCAGGAAAGCGCCCCGGCGGGGCTCGATGCGGATGAGGCCCTCGCTTTCCAGCCGGTTCAGAGCCTCGCGAATGGGCGACTTGCTGATGCCCAGCCGCCGGGCCAGAAACTCCTCGGTCAGCCGGGCGCCTTCATCCAGGCGACCCTCCCAGATATAGCTCTTGATGGTCTTGTAGGCCAGGGTGGTCAGATTGTCGGGAACCCGTATTTTTCGCATGGGAATGTCGCCTGTTCGCTAAGGATTGTAAACGTTGGCCGCAGCGGACGCAAGCGGCCGGGCGCACGCGGCCCGCCGCTCAGCCGCTCGTCGTATACTGAGTCCCATGCGAGTCCTGTTGTCTTGCCTGCTGCTGTGGCCGCTGGCGGCCTCCCCACAAGTCAAGTTGACCCAAGCCCCGGATCGCATCGAGGTGGAAATTGACGGGCAGCCCTTCACGACCCTGTACATGGGGCCGGCGACCACCAAGCCCTATTTGCACCCTTTGCGCTCGGCCTCGGGCAAGGCCGTCACGCGCTACTACCCGATGGAGGAGCGCGAAGGCGAGCGCCGGGATCATCCCCATCAGCGGGGCTTGTGGTTCACGCATGGCGACGTGAACGGCTACGACTTCTGGGCCAACGAAGTCAGCCAGAAGGGCCCCAACAAAGGCAAGGTCGTGCTGAACAAGGTGCTGGCGGTGCGCAGCGGTTCCAAGCAAGGCGTCCTGGAGGTTTCCTTCGACTGGCTGGATCCGGCCGGCAAGCCGATCCTCAACGAGCGGCGCACGATGGTCTTTCACTCCGATCCGCGCCTGCGCATGGTGGATTTCGACCTGCGGCTGACGGCTTTGCAGCAGGTGAAATTCGGCGACACCAAGGAGGGGACGTTCGCCCTGCGCCTGGCGGCTTCGCTGGAGGAGCCGGCCCGGGGAGCGCCTCCGACGCCCGCGCGGACCGGCAAGATGGTGAACGCCGAAGGTCTGGAGGGAGAACGCCAGGTGTGGGGCAAGCGCTCGGCCTGGGTGGATTACTTCGGAGAGGTGGAGGGCGAGAAGCTGGGGGTAGCCATCTTCGACCACCCCGGCAATCCCAAGCATCCCACGTACTGGCACGCGCGCGGCTACGGTCTGTTCGCGGCCAACGTTTTCGGGGAGCATGATTTTCTGGCCGACAAGACCCGCGACGGCAGCATCACGCTGCCGGCGAAGGGCGCCTTGCGCTTCCGCTACCGGGTGGTGATTCACCCCGGCGACTATCAGAGCGCGGGCATCGCCGAACTCTACAAGCGATACGCAGCCTCCCGGTGAGGGCGCCCGGACGCCTCCAGCCATGAGCGCTCTGGTCGCGGCGCTGGGCAGCGCGACGGCCCTGGCCCTGCTGGCTCTGGCGGCGCTGCTTTGGCGGAAGTTCCGCCGCCGGCCGAGCCCGGAGGAGCAGGAGCGCCTGCGGCGCCTGCTGGTGGACCAACAGGGGCGCATGAGCGACGCCACGCTGATCGAAGTGCGCGACCGGGTGGTGTACTATCGCTATCAAGTGGGCGGAATGGAATACGTAGCCTGCCAGGACCTGAGAGCCTTGGCGCACCTGCTGCCCGGGGAACTGGCCGGGCTCAGCGGCCACGCCAGCGTCAAGTACCTGCCGGAGAATCCCGCCAACTCGATCGTGGCCTCGGAGCGCTGGTGCGGACTGCACCGGCGGGACGCGCCCCGGGGCGGCCGCCCTGGGGCGGGATGAACTGCGGGGCCGCCCGGCGGTGGTCGGAGCGGCGGGACGGCCTCAGGAAGAAGCTTTCTGAACGTTCTCCGCTTGCAGGCCTTTGGGCCCCTGCCTGACCTCGAACTCGACCTCCGCGCCGTTGTCCAGGGTGCGGTAGCCGGGCATCTGGATGGCCGAGTAATGCACGAACACATCCTCTCCGGTGGATCGCTGGATGAAGCCGTAACCCTTAGCGGCGTTGAACCACTTCACAAAGCCTCTCTCTTTGGCCACGCTGGAATCTCCTCGATCACAGTGGCAGGTGCGCCGCTCGCGCGGTGCCGAAAGGTGGGGCAAAAAGGAGAAAGGCCACGAACGTGGCGCTCGTGACCCGTCCTGCTCGACTGCCGAACCGCGTACCACACCACCAGGCGATAACCGACAACCTTGAAAATTTTCGCAGAAGCGCAAGCGGCCGTCAAGAGCCAAAATGGGCGCGGCGCAGCCGGCTTGCCGGTCGGCGGCCGGCCATGATAAGATCAATCCAGCCCCGAGGAGAAGGGGACCAAGACAGCACCAATTCAGGGTCAATTCGTTTCAACGCGGCGAAGAGGGGCGCGCGAGCGCCCCTCTTCCTTTTTGCGCGGCGGGTTGTCTAGCGCGGGCCGGAGGGCGGCGGCGCGGAGCCTTCCGGGGGCCAGGGCCGCAGAAGCTGCTCCTTACGGTAGATGAGGGTGGAGGTGTTGTAGCTGGCCAGCTCGAAGCCGTGGCCGTGGGTGATGGCGTCGGTGGGGCAGGCCTCCACGCAATAGCCGCAGAAAATGCAGCGGCTGTAATCAATGTTGTAGACGGCGGCGTAGCGCTCGCCGCCGCTGATGCGGCGCTCGGCGGTGTTTTCGGCGGCCTCGATATAAATACAATTGGCCGGACAGGCGGCTGCGCAAAGGAAGCAGGCCACGCACTTTTCCAGGCCGTTTTCATCGCGTTCAAGGACGTGGCGGCCGCGATAGCGCTCTTGGAAACGAGGCGGCTCGTCGGGATAGACCTCCGTCACCGTAGGCGAGAACATCTCCTTGAGGGTGACTCGCATCCCCTGGGCGATCGCCGCCGCGGAGCCCAGAATCTCTTTCAGCTCAGGCATTTGCCTTTCTCCCCTTGAGGTGGGGCGCCCGCCGGGCGCCTAGTTTTTCGAGCCTCAACCGGGGCGGTAATCCGGCACCCGTTCGCCCGGCAAAAACGGCGCGGCCCCCAGGCGCGTCCCCAACGCTTCCAGATCGCTTTTCGAAAAGCTCTCCATGACCCAGGAGATCGCGCCGTCGGGCTCGACCAGGAACAGGGTGGGGACCACCGAGATGCCGAAGGCGTTACTGACGGGATAGCCGCCGCGGGAGTCGTCCAGCAGCGTCGGGAACGAGACGCCGTAATCGCGGTTGAAGCGCTCGCTGTCCCGCGCGCCGTCCTGGGAGACGCCGTAGAACTGGATCCGGCCGCCCCCGGCCTGATGCAGCCGTTCGAGGAACGGAAAAGTAAACTGGCAGACCGGGCAGTCCACCTTGAAGAAGCCGAGCAAGACCGGCCCGCGCGCCAGCGCCTGCCGGAGGGCGAAGTTCCCGCCGCCCAGCTCGGGCAAGGAGAAATCCGGCGCGCTTTCCTTGACGCCCAATAACCTGCGAGGCTTCCAGCCGCCCATGTCTTCAGTCTAGCAACCGGCGGCCGGCGCCGCTCATCCCAGCTCCTTCAGCAGGGCCCGCGCCGCCAGCAGCAGGGGATCCCAGACCGGCGCCAGCGGAGGCGCATAGGCCAGATCGAGCTGCGCCAGTTGTTCCACCGCCATGCCCGCGGTGAGGGCGGCGGCGATGACGTTGACGCGCCCCGCCACGCCCCGCTCTCCCAGCACGGCGCCGCCCAGCAGCCGGCGCGTGCGCCGGTCGGCCACCAGCTCGACCAGGGTGGGCCGGCTGCCCAAATAGCGCGAGCGATCCTCGGCGGTGATGTGGACGGCGGTCGGCTGGAAGCCTTCCTTGCGGGCCTGGGCCGGCGAAAGGCCGGTGACGCCCGCCGCCAGCCCGCGCAAGGCCACGATCATGGTGCCCGCCACGCCCGGGAAGCGCTCGCGCGCGCCGGCTGCGTTGGCGCCCGCCACGCGCCCCGTCTTGTTGGCCGTGGTTCCCAAAGGCAGGTAGACGGGTCCGCCCGTCACCAGGTGGAGGGTCTCGATGCAGTCCCCCGCGGCGTAGATCCCGGCCAGGTTGGTTTCCATTCGGTCGGTGACGCGGACGGCGCCCGTGCGGCCCAACTCGATGCCGGCTTCCGCGGCCAGTTCGACGTTGGGATGCAGGCGGGCGGCCAGGATCACCAACTCGGCGGGCGCACCGGCCGCGGAGAGGTCCTCGACGGCGGTGATCGGGGTGTTCAGGCGGAGTTCGATGCCCTGGCCCTCGAGATGTTCGGCCAGCCGGCGGGTCAACTCGGGGTCCGCACGCCCCAGCAGGTCGGCGCCGGCCTCGAACAGCGTCACGGCCAGGCCGCGCTCGGCCAGCGCGTCGGCCGTCTCCAGGCCGATGTAGCCCCCGCCGATGACGGCGGCGCGCCGCGGGCGTTGCTCCTCGAGGAAAGCGCGGATGCGCCGGCCGTCCTCCAGCGTATGCAGGGTGAAGACGTGGGGCTGGTCGGCGCCCGCCACGGCTCGCTCGGGACGCGCCCCGGTGGCGATGACCAGCCGGTCGTAAGCGAGGCGCTCGCCGCCGCACAGCGCCACTTGCCGGCGGGAAGGCTGGATGGCCGCCACCTCGGCTCCGGTGCGCACGCCAATGTTGCGCTCGCGTTGGAAGGACTCCGCCGGGCGGATGATCAGGTCCTCGGGACGGTTGACGCGCCCGCTCAACAAGTAGGGCAGGCCGCAAGCCGCCCAGGAAACCTGCGGTCCTTTTTCCAGGACTACGATCTCCAGGGACGGGTCCGCGCGCCGAGCGCGTGCGGCGGCGCTCATGCCGGCCGCGACGCCGCCGATCACCACCAAGCGCATCAGCCCCAAGGATAGCGCAGCCGGCGCCCGCAGGCGGTAGCGGTTAGCGACAATGCCCGTGGGGTAGGCTTTCCGAGCTCTCGGTCAGGCCCTTTAGGAAAAGAGCTGATGGCCGCCCGGGCTTCAAACCGCTCGCCGGCGGCGCAGCAGAGCGGCGGCCGCCAGCCCGGCGGCGACCAACAGCGCCGTGGCCGGCTCGGGGACCGCCTGGCCGTTAATTTCCAGCGCCCAAGCTTCGAGGCTGCCGCCGTCCCACCCCACATCGTCGGAGATGGACAGCGTCCAAACGCCGCCGGCGTTCTCCCCGATGAAGGCCGAAAGGGGCATGTGGGGAATGTAACTGCCCCCGTAAGGCGGCCAGCCGGCGGAAATATGAGTCGAGGCGCTGTCGTCGAACGTCGTGTTGATCATATTGTCACTGCCGCCGTCGTAGTGCCAAAAAAGGAAGACGCTAGTGTTCTGCGGGCTGGTGATCCAAATCCGCAGATCAGACATCCAGGTGTGATACAGGGTCGTGATGATGACGTTGACGTCGCTGACCGTCATGGCGGGCACGGTGACGGTGGAAGTCGTCGTGTGGTAATCCCAAATACCCTGGGGCACGTCGCTGCTGGTGAAGATCCCGGCCCGGGAGGTGGCCGGCAAAGAAACGGCAAGCAAGACAGCCGCGCAAAGCGAGCGGGAAAGAACTTTCACTTCTCACGCCTCCGAGCTAGAGCTTACTCTCCAAGCGTACAATTCTACGGTTGCGCTGCGAGCATGGTCAAGGGTGCAGGATGTGGTTCGGTACCGGGAGTACTTCTAGTACGCGAAGCCTGCCCGCGGCCGGCATCCGGCGGCTACAATAGGCTGCTATGGCGCTGCCGCAGTCCGCCGGGGGGTTTCTTGCGCGCTGCCGCGAGGTCCTGGGAGCGGCCCGGCTCCAGCCGAGGATCGTCTTTCCGGAAGGCGATGATGCGCGGGTGCTGGCGGCGGCGGGGCAGCTTGCCGGCGAGGAGTTGCTCCGGCCGGTGCTGATCGGGCGGCCGGCGGCACACGCCCCTAGGGGGGTGGAGTTTATCGAGCCGGTGCTGTCGCCGCTACTGGGGAAATACGCCCGGCTGCTGTGGGAGCGACGGCGCTCGCGCGGGCTGTCGGAGCTGGAGGCGCGCGAGCAAGCGGCCTGCCGGTTGCATTTTGCGGCTCTGATGGTGGCGGCGGGCGATGCCGACGGACAGGTGGCGGGCGCCGTGCATGCGACCGCCGATTCGGTGCGCGCCCTTCTGGAGGCGATGGACCTGCGCCCGGGCGTCGAGCGGCTTTCGAGCGCGCACATCGTGGCGGTTGAGGATTCCGGATACGGGCACCGCGGATTGCTGGTGTTCGCCGACGCAGCCATCATCCTCCGGCCCAGCTCGGCGGAGCTGGCCGGGATCGCCGTGGCGGCGGCGGAGGTGGCGCGGACCCTGCTGGAGGCCGAGCCCCTGGTCGCCCTGCTGTCGTTCTCGACCAAGGGCAGCGCCCGGCACAAGGAGGCGGATCGGGTGATCGAGGCCCTGCGCTACCTACGGGAGCGGGCGCCGGAGCTTGTAGCCGACGGCGAGCTGCAAGCCGACGCCGCCCTGGCGGCCGCCGTGGGGCGAACCAAAGCGCCCGGCTCGCTGGTGGCCGGGCGAGCCAACACGCTGATCTTCCCGGACTTGCACTCGGCCAACATCGGCTGCAAGCTGGTCGAGCGGCTAGGGGAGGCCGCCCTGCTGGCAGTGATGCTGACGGGACTGGAGCATCCGGCTAGCATAGTGTCCAGGGGCTGCTCGGCCGAGGACGTTGTGCAGGCGGCGATGCTGGCCGCGGTCCAGGCCGCGCGCGCCAGAGCGCAGGGCGCTTGAGGCGGCTGCCGATGCTGGGCTTCAAGCTGATTTACCATCCGGGCTACGATTTGAACCTGGGAGATCACGTCTTCCCTTCGGAGAAATACCGTCTGGTGCGCGACCGGCTGTTGAGGGAGGGATTGGCCGGGCCGGAGGATTTCGTCGAGCCCGAGCCGGCCTCCGACGACGATCTGCTGCTGGTGCACGAGGCGGACTGGATCCGGCGCTTGAAGGCCGGGGCCCTGAACTTTCACGAGTTGCTGCGCCTGGAGATCCCATACTCCCGGCGCATGGTCGAGGGCTTTCTGCTCGCCGCCGGGGGCAGCCTGCTGGCCGGGCGGCTGGCGCTCGGCGAGGGCCTGGCGGTCAACCTGAGCGGCGGGTTTCATCACGCCTTTCCGGACCACGGGGAGGGCTTCTGCGCGATCCATGACGTGGCAGTGGCGCTGCGCCGGCTGCGGGCGGACGGATTGATCGAGCGCGCCATGGTGGTGGATTGCGACGTGCACCAGGGCAACGGCACGGCCCACATCTTCCGCCACGACCCCTCGGTTTTCACTCTTTCGATACACCAGTACAACAACTACCCCGGCGTGAAACCGCCCTCCGACCTGGACATCCACCTGCCGGACGGCGCCGGCGACGAGGAATATCTGGAGCGCTTGCGCGCCGGATACTTGAAGGCCCTGGGCGAATTCCGCCCGCAACTGGTGGCCTACATCGCCGGCGCCGATGCTTACCAGGAGGACCAACTGGGCGGGCTGGCCCTGACTCTGGAGGGCCTGAAGGCGCGCGACCGGATGGTCTTGAACGCGGCTTTGCGCCATCAGGCCGCAGCCTTCGTCACTCTGGCGGGGGGCTACGCGGCCCAGTTGGAGGACACCGTGACGATCCATGTCAACACAGTGAAGGCGGCGGCGGAGGCTCTGAGAGACGTCGGCTGGGACCGCCAGGGCTGAGGAAGGAGTCGGGATGCGCGACCTGCGGGACCGGCTGCTAAATGCGGCGGGGGACATCCTGGTGCGCTTGCTGTATCGCGTCCGGGTGTGGGGAGCGGAAAACATCCCGGCTCGCGGGCCGGCGCTTCTGGCCTCCAACCACGTCTCGGGTTTGGACGGCTTGCTGATCCGGCGTTGCGTACCGGCGGCGCGGGTTCTGATGAGCGCAGAGTCGGCGTCTTGTCCGGCGTGGCTGGAGCGGCTGCTGCGTGCGGCGGGCACAGAGACGGCGGAGTCGGCGCAGCGGCGCCTGGACGAGGGCGGCGTGGTCGTGGTCTTCCCCGAGGGCGAGGTCACGCGCACGGGAGCTCTGCTGCCGTTCCGTTGGGCGCCGGCGGGTCTGCCTGCGGAGGCGGCGGTGATCCCGGCGTATCTGGATCTGCCTGTGGGCGCGCTGTTCGGTTTCCGAGGCGGGCGTTTGCTGGGGCGTCCGACCGGATTGCGGCGCACGGCCGTGATCGCTTTCGGGCGGCCGCTGCCGGGCGGGACGAGCGCGGCGGAGCTCCGGCAGGCGGTGATGGAGTTGGGAGCGGAGGCGGCGGGGCTGCGACACGGTCCGCGTGACCGGCTGGAGCGCCGCTTCATCGCCGCCGCCAAGCGCCATTGGTCTGGCCTGGCTCTGGCCGACTCCAGCGGGCGGGAGTTGAGCTTCGGGCGGGCGCTGACGGGGGCGCTGCTGCTGGCGGACTGGCTGCGCCGCTGGCGGCGCGGCGAGCGCATGGTGGGCATCGTGCTGCCCGCGACGGCGGGCGCGGCCCTGGCCAATGCAGCCGTCCTGTTGAGCGGGAAGATCCCGGTGAATCTGAATTTCACCGCGGGGCACGAGGCTATGCAGGCCGCCGTCGGGCGCTGCGGGTTGAAAACCCTGCTCAGTTCGCGCGCGTTCCTTGAGAAAGCCGGCTTGGCCGAGATGCCCGGCATGGTGCTGTGGGAAGACTTGCTGGGGGCGTTGACGGCGCGGCGGAGGATCGCGGCCGCGCTGATGGCGCGGCTGGTTCCCACTCGCTGGCTGGAGGGGATGTACGGCGGCAGGGGGGTGGACGAGCCGGCCACGGTGATCTTCTCCAGCGGGAGCACGGGCGAGCCCAAAGGGGTCGTGCTCTCGCACCGCAATATCGCCTCCAACATTGACTCGCTGCTGAAGATCTTCCCGCTCGAGCCGGGCGATCGGGCCCTGGGCGTGCTGCCTTTCTTCCATGTGTTCGGCCTGACCTGCGCGCTGTGGTTCCCCCTGAGCTGCGGAGTGACGGCGATCTATCATCCCAGCCCGATGGACGCCCGGGCGGTAGGAGAGCTGGCCGCCCGCTACCGGGCGGCGTTATTGATGGCCACGCCGACCTTCTTCAGCCATTACCTGCGCCGCTGCCGGCCCGAGGAGTTCCGCTGGCTGCGCTGGGCGATTGCAGGCGGCGAGAAGCTGGCGCCGGCGCTGGCCCGCGCCTTCCGGGAAAAGTTCGGCCTGGAGCTGCTGGAGGGTTACGGGGCCACGGAGATGTCGCCGGTGGTGGCGGTCAACGCGCCGGATGCGCCGGGCGGTCAGGAGACGCAGCGCGGGCACAAGCCGGGCACAGTGGGCCGTCCGATTCCCGGGGTGGCGGTGCGGGTGGTGGATCCGGCGAGCGGCGAGCCGCTGCCGGCGGGTTGCCAGGGCCTGCTGCTGGTGAAAGGGCCCAATCGCATGGTCGGTTACCTGGACGAGCCGGAGCGGACGGCGAGGGCTTTGCGGGAGGGTTGGTACGTGACCGGCGACATCGCCTCCCTGGATGAAGAGGGGTTTCTGACCATCGCGGATCGCCTGGCGCGCTTCAGCAAAATCGGGGGCGAGATGGTGCCGCATGTCCGGGTGGAACAGACCCTCAGCGAGCTGCTGGAGGGCGCCCCCTGCGCGGTGATGGCCGTCCCGGATCCGGAGCGCGGGGAGCGTCTGGTGGCGCTGTATACGCGGCGGGAGGTTTCCCCCGCCGAGCTCTGGCGGCGCCTGAACCAGACCTCCCTGCCCAAGCTTTGGATCCCCAAGTGCGAGAACCTCTACTGGGTCGAGGAGCTGCCCCCGCCGCTGGCCTCCGGCAAGCTGGACCTGCGCCGGCTCAGGGCGCTGGCCCGGGAGATGGCCGGCCTGCGGCGCGACGCGGCCGCGGGCTGTTAGGATAAAGGGACAGGATCGGCATGTCCCTGCGCTTCTACAACACGCTGAGCGGCCGGATCGAGGACTTTTCGCCCCTGGAAGGCGACCGCGTTCGCATGTATACGTGCGGTCCGACGGTCTGGAACTACGTCCACATCGGGAACCTGCGCACTTTCACGTTCATTGATCTGCTGCGCCGCTGGCTGCGCTATCGGGGTTACCGGCTGGATCACGTGATGAACATCACGGACGTGGACGACCGGATCATCGCCGAGTCCATGGCGGCGGGCCAATCGCTGTCCGAGTATACCGCCCTGTACACGCAGGCCTTCCTGGAGGACGCCGCCGCGCTGCGCCTGGAGCGGCCCGAGCGCCTGGTGCGGGCCACCGATCACATTGCCCAGATGGCGCGCGACATCCGGCGGCTGGCCGAAAAAGGATTCACTTACTCGAGCGGCGGCTCGATTTACTTCCGCATCGCCGGTTTCCGGGATTACGGCAAGCTGTCGCGGATGAATTTTTCCGGCGTCCGGAGCGATGCGCGGATTGACAGCGACCGCTACGACAAGGACAACGCGCGCGATTTCGCCCTCTGGAAAGCGCCCAAACCGGGAGAGCCTTACTGGGAGACGGAGATCGGCCGCGGCCGGCCGGGCTGGCACATCGAGTGCTCCACCATGGCGATGGAGTATCTGGGCCCCACCCTCGATATTCATGCGGGCGGCATAGACCTGATTTTCCCCCACCATGAGAACGAGATCGCGCAGTCGGAGGCGCTCACCGGGCGGCCGTTCGCCCGCTTCTGGCTGCACTGCGAGCACCTGATCGTGGGCGGCCAGACCATGTCCAAGTCGCTGGGAAACTTCTACACCCTGCGCGATGTGCTGGCGCGCGGCTATGCGCCCGAGGCGGTGCGCTACCTGCTGGCCTCGGTGCCCTATCGCAAGCAGCTCAATTTCACCTTCGAAGGTTTGCAGGCGGCCGCGGCGGCCATCGAACGCCTGCGCAATTTCAAGCTGCGCCTGGAAACCGAACGGTTCCCCGAGGGCGGCGGCGACGAGTTCTCCGAGCGCAACCGGCGGGCCCTGCGTGAGTTCGAGGAGGCTTTGGACGACGATCTGAACGCGGCCGCCGCGCTGGCGGCCGTCTTCGAGTTTCTGCGCGACGCCAACAGCGCCATGGACGCCGGCCGCTTCCGCTCGGAGGACGCCGCGGCGGCGCTGGATCTGCTGAAGCGTTTCGACTCGATCTTCGACGTGCTGGCGCCTTCGGCCGCGGCCGCCATTTCCGAGACCGAGGTCGAGGCCCTGATTGCGGAAAGGAACGCGGCGCGCAAGGCGCGGGATTTCGCCCGGGCCGACCGCATCCGGGCCGAGCTGTTCGAGCGGGGCGTCGTGCTGGAGGACACCAAGGAGGGAACCCGCTGGAAACGCCGCTGAGCGGGGTCGGGTGAGGTTCGAGTGCACATCCACAGCCAGGCGGTGCACGCCGGCGATCGCAAGAAGGCCGGCGAGTATGTTCCCGTCACCACGCCCATTTACACGGCCGCCAGTTACTTCTATTCCCGGATCGAACAACTGGACCGCGTCTTCGCTCGTGAGGAGGAAGGTTACTGTTACGCCCGCTACGGGAACCCCACCAGCGCCGCCCTGGAGGAGCTGATCGCGACGCTGGAGAACGGCGGCGGGGCGCTGGCCTGCGCCTCGGGCATGCTGGCGGTTCACACTGCGCTGCTGGCGGCGCTGGCCGACCGTCCCAAGCGAGTCGTGGCGGCCGAGGCGCTCTACGGAGCGACCCTCGCGCTGCTGAACTCCGTGCTCGAGCCGCTGGGGGTTCAGACGCGCTACGTGGACGTCTGCGACGCGGAGGCGCTCGAAGGCGCCCTGGCCGAGCACCGTCCGGGCTGCCTGCTGCTGGAAACGGTGTCCAACCCGTTGCTGCGCGTGGCGCCGCTGGACCGCGTCGCCGAGCTGGCGCGCCGGGCCGGCGCCGCGCTGGTGGTGGACAACACCTTCGCCACGCCGCTGCTGGTCAGGCCTCTGGAGCTGGGGGCCGACCTGGTGGTCCACAGCCTCACCAAGTACCTGGCGGGCCACGGGGATGTGCTGGGCGGCGTGGTGGTCTGCGCGGAGAGGCGCCGGGAGATCTTGCGCGCGCTGGGGCGCGCCGCCGGTCCGTGCCTGGGTCCCTTCGAGAGCTACCTGGCCATGCGCGGCGTCAAGACCTTCCCGTTGCGCATGGAGCGGCAATGCCAGAATGCGCTGCGGGTGGCCGAGTTCCTCGGCCGGCATCCGCGCATCGAGCGCGTGCATTTCCCCGGGGACCCTGCGCACCCGGACGCGGCCGCCGTGGCGCGGCTGTTCCCCCCGGGCCTCTACGGCGGGATGGTGAGTTTCGAGCTGCGCGCGGCCGGACGCCGGGAGGTTTTCGCCTTCCTGGACCGGCTCCGGCTGATCGTGCGAGCCACCTCGCTGGGCGATGTGCACAGCATGATCCTGTATCCGGTGATGAGCTCGCACCGCGAGGTCGCCCCCGAACAGCGCGAGCGGATGGGCATCCGGGAGAACTTGCTGCGGCTTTCGGTGGGTATCGAGGCGGTCGAGGACATCTTGGCCGATCTCGAGCAGGCCCTGGAGTGAGCCGTCAGCGGGCTCTGCCGCGGGTGGTACAATTCGAGTGGAAGCTAGTCTTGGCCGGTGCCGGGCCCGGGCTTCAAATCCGGCGTGAGGCGCCTGGCCGGCGTCTCAGGTGGGTTCGACTCCCACTAGCTTCCGCCGGCTGCCTGCCGCGCAGGGAGGCGCCGCCGCACAACAGGCCGTTGATAGATCTGCACGCCCACACGACCGCTTCCGACGGCGCCCTCACGCCCGCCGAGTTGATCGCCGCCGCCCTCGAGCTGGGCTTGGAGGCGCTGGCCATCACCGATCACGACACGCTGGCGGGGTACGAGCAGGCCAAACCCCTCGCTGAGGAGGAAGGCTTGGAGTTGGTTTGCGCGGTCGAGGTTTCCGCCCGCTTCCGGCGGCCGGCCATGCCGCGCAGCCGCGGGGCGCATCTGCTCGGCTATTTCCTGGGGCAGCCGCCGGGCGATGAGTTCCGGCGCTGGCTGGAAGGGTTCGAGCAGAGGCGAGCCGAGCGCAACCAGCGCCTGGCGGCGCGCCTGCGCGACCTGGGCTTGCAAGTAACTTTGCAGGAGGCCGCCGCGCACGGCCGCCGGCTCACAGGCCGCGTACACTTCGCCCAGGTGCTGGTCAGCAAGGGCTACGCCGGCAGCATCGCGGAGGCTTTCCGCCTGTATCTGGGAGAGTCGGGCCGGGCTTACGTCCCGCTGGAGCGAGTGGAACTGGCGGAAGCCATCGGGAAGGTTCGCGCGGCGGGAGGGCTGCCGAGCCTGGCGCATCCCGGGCGCTTGAAACACGATCTGGAGCCCGGCCTCGGCGAGCTGTGCGCCCAAGGACTCTCGGGGCTGGAGGCTTACTCGAGCGAGCATTCGCCGGCCGAGACCGCCTTGTTTCTGGATCTGGCCCGGCGCTACGACCTGGTCGTCACCGGGGGTTCGGATTTCCACGGCGAGACCAAGCCCGGCGTCCGCCTGGGTTCCGGGCTGAACGGCAATCTGGCCGTGCCGCGGGAGGTGCTCGAAGGGATGCGGCGCCGGGCGCAACAGTTGAGCCTGGCGGGGTAGGCGAGCCGTCCGGAGCGCTTCGGCGCGCGGCGGCTGTGTTAGGATGAAGGAGACCCGACGCTGCCGCGGAGAGGTGGCTGAGTGGTCGAAAGCAGCGGTTTGCTAAACCGTCGTAGGGGCTTTAAACCTCTACCGGGGGTTCGAATCCCCCCCTCTCCGCCAGCTTCAGATTTCCCCGGTTTGTACAACTAGTTGCCAGTACGATCCGCTCTTGGTGTCGGCAATTTTGCAAGAACCGACATCAAGCGTATGGCCCGCAAACGCCAGAAAGCCGTCCGCGCCCTCCACCTGGGTGATGCCGCTCAGGGCAAGCCCCTGTGCGAGGCCGCCGGCAAGGCCGGCCGCCCGACAGAAGTTTACGCCGAGCAGGAGCCGGCACGGCTGCTGGCGGCGCCGATGCGCCGCGGCTTGAGCCAAGCCCTCCAAATACGCCGCCCAGCGCGCACCTCGCGGGCCTGGCCCCGGAGGGGCCGTGGAAAAGGAACAATTTCACCAGAAACTGTTCCACTTGCGACTTCCCTAGTCCCAGGGCCGAGACAACGAGATTCGAGCGCGGCAAAATGGGGAGCTGTCCGCAGAAGCGCCCATCCGGGTCCACTCTCGGGCGCTCCAGCCGCGGCGGGGCTTGGACAGCCGCCCATGTGGAGCAAGGCCGAAGCGGCACACGCGCAAAGAACGATACGGCTTGACGCTTTGCGGCGGCGGGTGTATATTCGACTTCTGCCGGAGTCCAAAATCGAAATCCTGGACTAAGTGGCCGGGGGAGGGTGACATGCAAGAGCAGAGGGTTTGCGTTTCGGGGCTTCTGTTTTCCGTCTTGCTGTGGGCGCAGGTGTTGCCGGTGGGTAGCGCCGACGGCACGGTGCGGGATTCCAGCGGGGCGTTGCTGCCAAAGACGGCGGTGCAGTTGATGAGCCAGGAAACCGGGGCGGCGCGCACTACGACGACCAACGATCTTGGCTACTACTTGTTCACGCTGGTGCCGCCAGGCCGCTATCAGGTCACGGCCGAACGCCCGGGTTTCAAGAAGGCGGCGCGCGACATCGTGGTCGAGACCGGCCGTCGCGTGACGGCCGATTTCACTTTGGAGCTGGGGGCGATCACGGAAACCGTGGAAGTGCTGGGCCGGGCGGCGTTGCTTGAGACTTCCACGGCGGCGGTAAGCCGCAACATCGAGCGCCGGCAGATCCAGGACCTGCCGCTTTTGGGGCGCAATCCGTTGAAGTTAATGTTGCTGGCCCCGGGAGTCACCGCCAACGCCACCACGGCGAGCAGCCTGCTGGACGTCAGCGGCACATCCTACGTTTCGGCCAACGGGTCCAACCGTCGTCTGAACGAGTTCCTGCTGGACGGCATCCCCAACAACATTTCCGATCGCGTGAACTACATCCCGCCGGTGGATGTGGTTGAAGAATTCACGATCCAGACCAACGCCCTCGACGCCGAATACGGCCACAACGCCGGGGCATTCATCAACATCACCTCACGGTCGGGATCCAACCGGTTGCACGGCCAGCTTTACGAGTTCCTGCGTAATGACAAGCTGAATGCGAATTCTTTCTTCAACAACAAGTTCGGCGTCGCTAAGACCGCATTCCGCTACAACCAATTCGGAGCCGCCGCGGGCGGGCCCATCGTAAGAAACAAGGCGTTCTGGTACTTCAACTGGGAGGGGGTTCGGCAACGCACTCCCTCGACCTGGTTGCGCACCACTCCGACCGATCCGGAGCGCCGGGGCGACTTTTCCCAGAGCTTTGACCGCAACGGCAACCTGATGGAGATTCACGACCCCTTTTCGACGCGCTCGGAGGCGGGCCGGTACGTGCGCGACGCCTTCCCCGGCAACCGGATTCCGGCCTCGCGCTTCGACCCGATCTCCCGCAACGTGATCAACCGCTTCCCGGCGGCCAACCGGCCCGGAGATCCCTTCACTCACGCAAACAACTTCTACAGCGTCCTCGCCAACAAGGATGACAGCGACTCGTACTCTGTTCGAGTAGACCCGAATTTCAACCGTCACCGGGTGTTCGCGCGATGGTCGTTCAACCAGCGGGTCTCCAGGAATCCCACGCCTTACGACATCGGCGGGCTGGAGGGCAACGACCGGGGCCAGAGCTCGGTCGGCCTCAGCGATACTTTCACCCTCAACCCCACCACCATTTTGACCGCCCAGGCGGGCTTCAGCCGCTGGACGCAGATCGGCGTTCACCCGGCCTTCGACCTGATTGGTCTGGGCTTCCCCGCGGCCCTGGTCAGCCGGATGCAACAGAGCATCTTCCCCAGCATCTCGGTTACAGACGCCATGGCGATAGGGACCAGCGAAGGGAACTGGTTTGAGCACACCAACACTTACTCGTTTCAAAGCGGTCTGGTCAAGATTGCGGGACGGCATAATCTGAAGGCAGGTTTCCAGACGCAGATCAAGCAGAACAACTCGGTGCCGGCGCGCTACCCCAGCGGAAACTACAGCTTCAATCGCGGCTTCACGCAAGGCCCCGATCCGAACCGGGTGGCCAGCAACTCAGGCAACGGCGTGGCGTCGTTGCTGCTCGGCACGGCCGCCGGCGGCACGCTGGATCTGCGCGCTTACAACGCCACGCAGGCGCCCTACTACGGCTGGTACATCCAGGAGGACTTCAAGCTGACGTCCAAGCTCACGCTGAATCTGGGCCTGCGCTACGAAATCACCCTGGGCACCACCGAACGTTATGACCGCAATGTGTTCGGGTTTGACCGCACCGGCCCCAATCCGATTGAAGCGGCGGCCAAAGCCGCCTACGCGAAGAACCCCATTCCGGAACTTGCGCCGGCGGACTTCCGCGTCCCCGGCGGCCTGCTGTTCGTGACCAAGGACAAGCGGCGCAATGCGATCGCAGACAAGGATAACTGGGCGCCGCGCATCGGGGCCGCCTACCGCCTGCGTGCCGGCACCGTGCTACGCGCGGGCTTCGGCGTGTTCTATTCGTTCTGGTGGCAGCCGTTCGTGCGGCAGGACGGCTTTTCCTCAGAAACCGCCATGGTCACCAGCCTGGACGGGGGCCGCACTCCCGCGGATTTGTTCCGCAATCCGTTTCCGCAGGGATTGGTCCAGCCCGTGGGCGCAAGTTTGGGCATGCAGACCCTGCTGGGGCAAAGCGTGCAGTTCTATGACCAGAACCGCAAGGCTATTCGCACGCATCGCTGGAACTTCGGCTTGCAGCAGGAGATCGGACCCAGCACGATGATCGAGATCACCTACGTGGGCCAGGCGGGCCGCGACCTGCCTCTTTCCACTTCCACGGGCGACGACGTGCGCAATCTGAACTTCTATGCCGAGCGATTCCTGGCGCTGGGAGCAAGGCTGCAAGATTCCGTGCCTAATCCTTTTGTGGGGCTGATCAGCACGGGCGCTCTCAGCCGCCCCACGATTCCGCGCTCCCAGTTATTAATGGCTTACCCGCAGTTCAGCGCCGTCAACATCCAGCGCATGAGCGAAGGCCGGAGCAGTTACCACTCTCTTCAGGCGAGCGCTAACAGGCGCATGGCCGGAGGACTGCAACTGCAACTGGCCTACACCTGGTCCAAGTTGCTCGAAGAACTGCGCTTCATCAACGCGTTCGATCCCGCGCCTTCCAAGATGATAGGGGAGTTCGACAACCCCCATCGCTTCACCGCCGGCTTCATTTACGAGCTGCCGTTCGGCAAGGGCCGGCGCTTCGCCGCCGGTCCTGGGCTCGGGTGGGTGCTCGGCGGCTGGGATGTCTCGGGCATCTACATTTATCAGACGGGGGCGGCCGTCTGGCTGCCGGGCGTTTTGCACACCGGCATTTCGCCCAAGTTGGACCGGCCGACCATTGATCAGTGGTTCAACCGGGAGGCGATGAAAATCCTGCCGCCCTTCACCGCCCGGCGGAACCCCTGGATGTGGAACGACCTGCGCACGCCGAACCAGAACAACTGGGACGTTGCCGTGCTGAAGAACGCGACCCTGGGGCGGGAACGCATCGGCGTACAATTGCGAGCCGAGTTCATCAACGCCTTCAATCACCCATGGTTCCGAAGCCCGGATGTCAACCCCGCCAGCGCAAACTACGGGAAGATCCTTTCGCAAGCCAACTCGCCGCGCGAGATCCAGTTGGCCCTCAAATTCAGGTTTTGAGCGCGGCACGGAGCAAGCGATGCTTTTAGCAGCCCGGCTTGTCCGGCTGTCGGCGGCTATGAGCCTGTTGTGCGCGGCGCCTGCCGCCGAGCTGCCATACCGTTTCCTGCACGTGAATTTCGCGGTTGGCAATCCCGCCGAAGGGCCCGCTGCGGATGCCGCGCAGTGGACCGCCGTAACGGAGAGGTTCCGCGGGCAGCTCGCTTCGGCAAGACAACTGGGTTACAACCACGTGCTGATCTCCGGGCTGGAGAACTATGTTCCTGACGACGAGCCTGCGCGAGCTGAGCGAGCGCGGCGCTTCCGGCCCTATCTGGAGGCGGCTATCGGCGCCGCTCACGCCCAGGGCTTGAAGCTGGTGCTTTACGGCGACGAAGCGATTTACCGCCCGGAGTGGCTGGAGCGCACCGGGGCGAAGGCCTCGGTCAAGGACGCCGGATTCTGGCAGATTCTGGCTGACAAGTACCGCAGGCTCTTGACAGCGTTCCCCGATCTGGACGGCGTAGCGGTGCGGGTGGGCGAGGTCATCCCCTACCATGGCTTCGAGTCGCTGGACTTATTGCACAGCCCGGAAAGCGAGCCCAACCCCAGGGTCGAAGAACGGTTCCGGCGGTTCGTACTCACCGCTCACCGTGTCGTGGCGGGCGAATTCGGCAAGCTGCTGGTGTGCCGCACGTGGACTACCAGCGACTGGGAGCAGCACAGTGTGCCGGAAATCTTCCGCGCCGTGTTCAGCAGTGACGTGCCGACCCGGAATTTGCTGGTCTCCATAAAGTTGACGAAACAGGATGCCTGGTACTACGGCTCGGCCTTCAATCCCACCTTCGGTCAAACCCCTCACGCCACGATTGCCGAAGCCGAGCTTTACAGTCAATACCACGGCCTGGGCACGATGTTGGACTTTCCCGCGCCGTGGTTCGCCGCTGCTCTGCGTTATGCGTGCTCGCGCGGCCTCCAGGGCGTCGTGGCCGGCGAAGCGCGCTCCGGCCTGCTGGGATCCGGGATGCTGGCGGTGTTTTCCCGGCTGGCGCAGGATCCCGGGGCGAACGAGCAGGAGCTGACGCGCGCCTGGGTGGCCGCCGAGTTCGGTCGGGCCGCGGCCGGCGCAATCACGGAGATACTGCTGGCCTCCGGCGCGGCGATCCGCGAAACCTTCTACTTGCCCGCGTTCCCTGCTCTGGGGTGGAATCCGCTGCCGCATGTCCGGGTGAATCGGATCGTGGCGCGAGGCGATCCTTTCTGGGACGAAGGGCGCGGGCACGACGAGTTTCTGCGCGACATTTACCTCATCTCGAAACCCTACCTCGAGCAGACCCGCGAGAGCGTCACGCGCGGTCACCAGCGTTTCGCCGAACTGGCGGCGAAGTTTGCGGGGGTGCGCGAGCAGGTGGAGAATGCCGAACGTCGCGAGGAGCTTCAGCAGATGCTGGCCCACTCGCTGGCCGCGAGCGCCCTGCTGCGGGATTACGTGCATACGATCCTCAGTTATTTCGAGTACCGGGAGCAGGCTTCGGCGAGCCTGCGAAACCGTCTCGCCGCGGACTATGAATCTCTGCGGACTTCCGCCGAGAACTACCGCCGCCACCACCGCTTTTACGACCTCGCCGGTGTGGAGGTCACGCTGAAGCTCGTGTCCAGAATGCTGGAAGACCGCGAGCGCGCCGAGCAGATCCTGGGCCAGGCGCCCACTCGCCAGCAGCTTGCGGCGCGTTTTGCCGCCGCCCGCCAGGAGCACCTGCGGCTGCTGGCGGCGGATCCGGGGGCCGAGAAGTTTCTCTCCTGGCGAGGAACCGTGGATGCTCGCGCCATGCTCCGCATCCGCGGCAGCGAAGTCAGGGTCGAGCCGCTGGCTGGGGACGGCCTACCGGACCAGAGCGCGCGGTTCTACCAACCGGTGGTGGTGCGCACCGGAGGTCGCTGGCTGATCAAGCCCATACGCGCGCGGGGCGTTATTCATCTGTTTGAGGAGCCCTCGCCGGCCAATGGCGGCGTAGCTTCGGTTTATGTAGACGACCCGGCGCCGGGCAACGCCGTCTACGAGTTCGAGCTTTACTGGAGCCGCGCCGGGGCCCGGTGAGGCGCTTTATTCCCGATCCCTGAGGAAGACGCTCATGCCGAGGCTGAAACCTGTCCTGATTCTGGGTCCCTCTTTGCTTGCGGCCGCTGCCGCCGGAGCGCAAGGCCTGGAGCAACTTCGCCGGGAGTTCGCACAGCCGCCGGCCGGCGCGCGCCCGATCACCATCTGGTGGTGGATGGGTAACTCGCTGCGTGACCAGGATATTGATTTCCAGCTTGCCGAGATGCAACGAGCCGGCATCGCCGGCGTGGAGATCATATCCATGCCGCCGGTGTATGAGCGGGGCAACGCGGAGTTTCTATCGGAGGAGTTTTTCGCCCGACTGCGCCACGCGGTCGCCGAGGCGAAGCGGCGCGGCATGGAGGTCTCGCTCAACTTCGGCGGGCCGGGCTGGATCTGGGGCGGGCCGTGGGTGCCCAAGGCCGAGCGGAACAAGAACATGGTGGCCAGCATGGCGGAACTGAAGGGGCCGCAGCTTTATGAAGGCGAACTGCCGGTCGAGGCAGTCCCAAACCCGCGTAACCCGACCGAGCCCTTGAAGCGCATCCGGCCCGAGGACCGTCTGCTGGCGGTGATCGCCGGGGAGGTCGAAAATCTGCGATTGCGAGAAGCTTCGCTGCGAGATCTGACCTCGCTGGTCGAGGGACGGCGGATCAAGTGGCGGGCGCCCACAGGCCGCTGGCGCCTGATGGCGTTCTGGCAAGTGCGGAACGAAACCGCCGGGCCTACGGTGGACCATCTCAGCAGGGCCGCGATGGAGCATTACTGCGATTATCTGGGCGGCCGGTTGCTCCAGGCCCTGGGCGACGAACCGGGCCGGACGGTCACGACCGTGTTCATGGACAGCTTCGAAGTGCCGGTGTTTCGTAACGGGTTGTACTGGAGCGAAGGCTTCCTGGAGGAGTTCCGCAAGCGGAAAGGCTACGACTTGACGCGCTATTTGCCGGCGCTGTGGTGGGAGGTGGATGACATCTCGCCCAGGATCCGTTACGACGTGAACGAGTTCCTGCACCGGATGGGAATGGAGGCTTTCTTTGACACTTTCGTGGGCTGGGCTGAACGCCACAACCTGAAAACGCGCATTCAACCCTACGGCTTCGTGACGGACATTCTGGAAGGCGCCGGCAGAGCGCACATCCCCGAGATGGAGATCACCGCAGGGGAGAAGGATGCGGTTCCGTGGTTCGATACGCGGATCGGACCGCGGGTGTACACGGCGAGCGGAGCGCGTCTGTACGGGCGCAACCTCGTCAGCGTGGAAGCCTACACTTACCTGCACTGGGAGCAGGGCCGCGACACGCTGGAGGAGCTGAAGATCGCCTCAGACATCTTCCTGCGCAGCGGCGTCAACAGGTTCAAGAACCACGGCTACACGGGCACCCCGGAACTGGAGTTCGTTCCTTCGCGCCGCTTCGGGGCCGAGATGTTGATCAGCCACGTGAATGTCTGGTGGCCGTATTACCGCCTGCTGAGCGACTACCTGGCGCGCGCCTGCCTCATCATGCGTTACGGCCGGCCGGTGGCCGACATCGCCGTGTACTCGCCGCTGGCGAACCAGTGGACCAAGGACGTGTTGAATGCCCGGCGCTGGACGCGCGATTTTGACTGGGGTGAGCTGGGCAAGCTGATTCTCTCCAACGGTTACGATTTCGATCTGATCAACGACGATGTGCTTCAGCGCCGGGCGCGCTTTGAGGGGGACCTGATCCGGGTCGGGGATCTGGAGTACCGGGTGCTGATCCTGCCCAACATTGAAGCTCTGCCCCCGGAGAGCATGCAACGCATCGAACAGTACGTGCGCGGCGGAGGCGTGGTGATCGCGCTGGAGCGCATCCCGCAGGCTGCCACCGGGCTGGCGGACTTCCGCCGGCGGGACCAACAGGTACGGGCCCTTGCCGGCGCGCTGTTTAGCAATGGCCGGTACGGCGCGGGCCGCACCTATGTGCTCGAGAAGGTGATGTACCGCCAGAATGTGCTGGACTGGAAGTCGAGCGTCTTCGATCCTTTCGTCAACACGCTGCGGCGCCAGGCGAGGCCTGACGTGGGCATAGACTTCGTGCGTGAAGCCATCCGCGAGAATACCGGGCTGCTGTTCGCCCACCGGCGCGGCCCGGAGGCCGACGTGTACTTTCTGACCAACGTTCAGGATCGTCCTCTCGAAACCCGGCTGGCCTTTCGCATCTCCGGCCGCGCGCCCGAGTTTTGGAACCCGATCAACGGCGAGATCCGTCCGGCGGTCGAGTTCGAAACCGCTGACGGGGTCACGAGACTGCCGGTGCGCCTGGCGCCTTATGAGTCCATTTTTGTCGTTTTCCACGGCCGGCGGGAGCCAGAGGTGCGCGTAAGTAACTTTCACGAGATAGTTTCGCGCGAGGAGGCGCTGGCGGCGCGCAACGGGGATCACTATGCCGATGGGCGCAGGTATCGTGTGGAGGGAATCCCCGCGCCCTTCAATATTGCGGGGCCCTGGGAGGTCAAGATAGGGACCGTCGAGAAACGGATGCTGCACTTGGAGTCCTGGACCGAAGACGCCCGGACGCGGCATTTCAGCGGGACGGCGGAATACGCCGCCCAGTTCGAGTTGCCGGCCGAGTACGTGGCGTCCGGGCTGCTGGTGCGGCTGAGCCTGGGAGACCTTGGAAACGTGGGGGAAGTGGAGCTCAACGGGCGGCGCGCGGGAGTCATTTGGATGCGCGGCCAGAGCCTGGATGTGACGCCCTTGCTGAAGGCCGGACGAAACCGGATTTTGGTCAAGGTTACTAACACGCTCATCAACCGGGTGTCGGCCTGGAAAACGGCGCCGCCGTTGCCGGCCGAGCTGGCGGCGATCTACGGTAGGGGACTGCGCGACGGCTGGGAAGGCGTCCGCGACATATATGGGTTTTCGCCGCTGCCGCGCTCGGGTTTGTTGGGACCGGTGATGCTCACCGCATACAAGGTGGTCCCCCTGCGTTGAAAGGGTGGCTCTCTCGCATGATGAGTTCCACTCCCGCCGCCCGCCGCTGGTCAGCCTGCCGGGACAGAACGCCTCCTGCAAGCAGGCCGCCGGTGGGCCCCCCAGTACAATAGAGCGATGAGGATGACTTCCCGCGAGCGCCTGTTAGCCGCCCTCGCGCACCGCGCGCCGGACCGGGTCCCGATGGACCTGGGGGGAACGATGGCTTCGACGCTGACGCTGCCGGCCTATGAGCGGCTGCGCGCTTACCTGGGTTTGCCCCCTGATCCGGCCCCGGCGCTTTTCGCCCGGCGTTCGCAGACTGTGATTCCGGCCGAAGATCTGCTGGAGGGCTTTCCGGCCGATGTCCGGCCTTTGATGCTCGGCGCGCCGGCCCTGCGCCCCGAGCGATGGCTGGGGCCGGATGCCTTCCTGGACGAATGGGGCGTCACTTGGCGGCGTCCGGGGACGGGCCACTACTTGCCCGCCCAGGGGCCTTTTCAAACCCTGGAGGCGCCGGGCGCGGAGGATCTCGGGCGGTTCCCCTGGCCCGATCCGGAGGATCCGGGACGCTACGAGGGGCTGGCCGAGCGGGCCCGCCGCCTGCGTCAGGCCGGCCATTACGCCATCGCCCTGAGCCTCGGCGTGGGCCCGGTGCACTTGGCGCAGTTCATGCGCGGCTACGCCGAGTTCCTGGAAGATCTGCTGGAGCGCCCCGCCTTTGCCGAGGGGCTGCTGGATGGCATCACGGAATTCTGGGTGCGGGTGCTCAGCCGCGCTCTGGCGGAGGCCGGAGAGTGGGTGGATCTGGTGGTGCTTTACGACGATCTGGGAACGCAGCGCGGCCCGCTGTTGCGCCCCGAGCTATACCAGCGGTTGATCCGGCCCCGGCACGCGCGCCTGGCGGCCCCCGTCAAGCAGGCCGGCAAGCCGCTGCTGTGGCACTCCTGCGGCTCCATCCGCAAGCTCATCCCGGATTTGCTCGAGATCGGCGTGGACGCCGTCAATCCCGTGCAGGTCTCCGCCGCCGGGATGGATACCCGGGAATTGAAGCGGGAGTTCGGGAGCCGGCTGGCCTTCTGGGGCGGGGTGGACACCGGCCGCATCTTGCCTTTCGGGACGCCCCAGGAGGTGCGCCGGGAAGTGCGGCGGCGCCTGGAGGATCTGAGCGAGGGCGGCGGCTATGTGCTCTGCGCGGTGCACAATCTTCAGGCCGACGTCCCGCCCGAGAATATCGCGGCGATGTATGAAGCGGCGCTCGAGTGGGGGCGCTGATCCGGCGGCGCTTCGGGTATCATAAAGCGGCGCGACATGCTGACCCGGCTGCTGGTTCGCAACTTCAAGCGTTTCGGCGAAGTGCAAATCGAGCTCGGCCATCCGGTCGTCTTCATCGGGCCGAACAACTCGGGTAAGACCAGCGCCCTTCAGGCCCTTGCCCTGTGGCAGGTGGGCGTCCAGCGCTGGTTGGAGAAACGCGGCCAGGGTGTGCCGCAAAAACGCCCGGGCGTGACCATCAACCGCCGCGACCTGACGGCCGTGCCGGTGCCCGACGCCAACCTGCTCTGGCGCAATCTCCATGTGCGTGACCTGCGCCGCGAAGGCGACAAGCTGAAGACTCAAAACGTCCGCATCGAGATTCTGGTCGAGGGAGTCTCCGGCCATCAGCGGTGGTCCTGCGGGTTGGAGTTCGATTACGCCAACCCTGAGTCGTTCTACTGCCGCCCGCTGCGGAGCCGGCCTCCCGAGCCGATCGGCGCCGCGGTGCCCGCGCCCGCCGCCGGGGTGAGGGTGGCCTACCTGCCCCCCATGTCCGGCCTGACCGCCCAGGAGGTCCGGCTGGATGCCGGCGCCGTCAACGTGCGCATCGGCGAAGGCCGCACAGCCGAGGTGCTGCGCAATCTCTGCTATCAGATCCGCGGCGGTGAAGCGGCGGAGCCGCGCTGGCAGGCGCTGGCGGCTCACATCGAGCGCCAGTTCGGCGTGAGCCTGCGCGAACCGAAATACGTGCCCGAACGCGGGGAGATCACGCTGGCTTACCGCGAACGCGGGCAGCGCTACGATCTGGACATCTCCGCCGCAGGCCGCGGATTGCATCAGGTCCTGTTGGTGCTGGCTTATCTGTATGCCAATCCGGGCGCAGTCCTGCTGCTCGACGAGCCGGACGCCCATCTGGAGATCCTGCGGCAGCGCGAGATCTACCGCCTGCTGGTGGAGGTCGCCTCCCAGCAGGGCAACCAGGTCATCGCGGCCAGCCATTCCGAAGTGCTGTTGAACGAGGCGGCCGACCGCCACCTGGTCATCGCTTTCCTCGGCCGGCCTCACCGCTTGACGGATCGCGGCAGCCAGGTGCATAAGGCCCTGCGAACTTACGGATTCGAACACTACTACCAGGCCGAGACTCAAGGTTGGGTCCTGTACCTGGAGGGACCCTCCGACCTGGCGATCCTGAGAGCCTTCGCCGGCGCCTTGCGGCACGAAGCCCGGCAGTTCCTCGAGCGCCCCTTCGTACATTACGTACAAAACCGGCCCCAGCGGGCGCGCGAGCATTTTTTCGGTCTGCGCGAAGCCAAGCCCGATTTGGCCGGCGTGGCCCTGTTCGACCGCCTGGATTCACGGCCCTCCTCCGAGCCCGGCCTGCGCATGCTGATGTGGCAACGCCGCGAGATCGAAAACTATCTGCTCGATCCGGAGGCGCTCGTGCGATGGGCGCAGGACCAGGCGGGCCCCCTGTTTCGAGAAACGATGCAACGCTGCCTGGAGGATCTGATCCCGCCCATCGCCCTCAAGCGGGCGGACGATCCGTGGTGGTCGGAAACCAGAGCGAGCGACTTTCTCGAGCGCCTGTTCCGAGAGTTTTTCGGGCGGCTGAGGATGCCCAACCTGATGGACAAGAGCGACTACCACGAGCTGGTAGGTCTGCTGGCCCCCGAGACGATCCCTTCGGAAGTGCGCGAGAAGCTGGACGGGATTGTCGAGGCAGCCCGCCAGGCGCAGCCCGCGGGCGGGCGGGAGGACTAACCCCGCTCTCTCAAACCAGCTCGGCGCGCTTCTCGATAGTCAGCCGGTCGCCGCTCGAGATGTACTCGGCCTGCATGCGGATGCGCGGCAGGGCGTCTCCGATGAACTTCTCGGCCGGCGCGGTGCGCGCCGGGTCTTTCTGCGCCTGCTCGAGCAACAGGTGCACGGCCAGGCAATCGCAAGCCATGTCCACCAGCCGGCGCGACATGTAGTCGGTGTAATCTCGGTCGTTGAACGCCTTCAGAGAGCCCACTGCGGAAGCCAGCCTCTCGCGCGCCTCGCGGGCGGCGGAAGCCAGGCGGGCCAGCTCCGGCCGGTGATCGCGTTCGCCCTGGAGCGCCAGGTACTGGCCGAGCGCGCCGCTCAGAATGCCGCCCAGCGCGCCCACCACCTGCAACTGGGTGGTCCCTTCGTAGATGGTGGTGATGCGGGCGTCGCGCCAGAGCCGTTCGACCGGGAACTCGCGCATGTAGCCCGGCCCGCCGTGGATCTGGATGGCGTCGTAGGCGGCGCGCACGGCCATCTCGGAGGCGTAGGCCTTGGCCATAGGCGTCAGGACGGCGGTCCAAGCGGAAACCTCTTTGAGCCGGGCGCGCAAGGCCGGATCGCGCGAGCCCTCCTGCCGGCGCTCGAGGATGCGGCGCAGGTCCATCAACCGGCCGGCCTCATAGGTGATCGAGCGGGCGGCCTGGATCTCGGACTTCATGCGCGCCAGCATGTCGTAGACCTGGGGGAACTCGATGATCGGCTTGCGGAACTGCACGCGCTTTTGCGCGTACTTGCGCGCTTCCTCGTAAGCCGCCTGGGCGATGCCCACGGCCTGCGCCGCCACCGCCACCCGCGCCCCGTTCATCAGCGACATGACGTAGCGGATCAGGCCCATGCGCCGCTGGCCTACCAGCACGGCGGGCGCCCCGTTGAATTGCAGCTCGCAGGTGGGCGAGCCGTGGATGCCCAGCTTGTTTTCGATGCGCCGCACCACCAGCTCGGGGCACTTCTCGCAGAGGAACATGCTCAGGCCCCGCCCGTCCACGCTGCCTTCCTCGGAACGGGCCAGCACCAGGCTGACCTCCGCGCAGCCGTTGGTGATGAAACGCTTCACGCCGTGCAGGCGCCAGCTCCCGTCCGGCTGCTCGACCGCTTTCAGCCGGACCGATTGCAGGTCCGAGCCGGCCTCGGGCTCGGTGAGGATCATGGCCCCGGTGACCTCGCCGCGGGCGAACAGCGGCAGATACTTCTCGCGCAGCCCTTCGTCGCCGAACTCGTAGATGGTTTCGGCGATGTCTTGCAGCCCGAACAGGTTCATCAGGCTGGCGTCGGCCTGCGAAACCATCTCGGTGGCCATGGTGTAGAGCACGCCCGGAAAGTTCAATCCGCCGTAGCGGCGGGGCAGCGTGAAGGCGGTCAGGCCAGCCTGCTTGAGGACCTTCAAGGCCCGCTGGGTCCCGGCGGCGTAGCGGACCTGCCCGTCCTCGAAGTGGGCTCCCTCGCGGTCCACTTCGGCGGCCAGGGGCGCGATCTCCTGGGCCGCGATGGCGCCCATCATCGCCAGCACGGCGCGGTAGCCCTCGCGCGCGTCGGCGTAGGAAGCGGGCGCGTCGTCGTAACGGCCGGCCTCGGCGTAGTCCTCCTCGAGGGCGGCCGCGACCTCCTCCAGATCCAGGTGCTCGAAGTGCCACTGAATGTCGGGGTTGTCGGTGAAGTAGTTCTCCACGGTCCGGCCTCCTACAACTTACCCCGCAGCGCCTTGATCAGGCGCGGGATCACCTCCCGCACGTCGCCCACGATGCCGTAGTGCGCCACGCCGAAAATGGGCGCTTCCGGATCAATGTTGACGGCCAGGATCTTGGCCGATTCCTCCATGCCCGCCCGGTGCTGCACGGCCCCCGAGATCCCGCAGGCGATATAGAGCTTGGGCCGTACGGTGGTGCCGGTCTGGCCCACCTGATGGTCGGCGTGAATGAAGCCGGCGTCCACGGCGGCGCGCGAGGCGCCCACCGCCGCGCCCAGCACCCCTGCCAGTTCGTGAATCAAGCCGAAATTCTCCTTCGAGCCCATGCCGTAGCCGCCCGCCACAATGATGGCGGCCGAGCGCAGATCCACCCGGCGGGGATGCGTGCGCCGCTGAAGGATCCGCACCTTGCCGTCGGAAGGATCCGGGCGCACCGCCACCTCGATGTAGGCGCCGCTGCGCTCGACCGGCTCGGGCGCCCGCATGACGCCCTCGCGCACGGTAGCCATCTCCGGCAGGTGATCCGGGCTGACGATGGTGGCGATGATGTTGCCCCCCCACGCCGGGCGGATCTGCAGGAGCTTGTTGCGGTAGACCCGACCGCCCGATTCGTAGGAACCGATTTGAAGGTCCGTGCAATCCGCCGTCAGCCCGGTCTTCAGCGCCGAGGCCACGCGCGGCGCCAGGTCGCGGCCCAGCGGCGTGGCGCCGTAAAGCACGATTTCCGGCCGCCGCTCCCGAACCAGCTCGGTCAACAGGCGGGCGTAGGGCAGAGTCGTGTACTCGGCCAGGGATTCGTGGTCGGCGCCGTAGACGATGTCCGCCCCGTGCGCGAACAGGCTGTCGGCCATCGAGCGGATCCGATGCCCCATCAGCACCGCGGCCAGGGGCACGCCGAGGGCCTGCGCCAGCTCCCGGCCCTTGCCGAGCAACTCCAGAGCCACCCCGGCCACTCGTCCGTCGTCCACCTCCGCGAAGATCCAGACTTCCCCGTGCTCAGCCATAGGCTCGCTGCACCTCGCCGCCGGGTTCTACCCGAACGTCCTCTCCTCGATCAATTCGCCCACCAGTTCCTTGACCCCCTTGTCGTCGGGCGAGAAGAACCGCAGGCTGCGGCCGCGGAGCACCACGCTGTCCACCTTCTTGACCTTGGTGGGCGAGCCGCCCAGGCCGATGCGCGCCAGGTCCGCCCCGATCTCTTCCGCTCCCCAGGTCTCGATGTAGAGGCCGCGCTGCCGCAGCTCGGCCAGCACTTCGCTCACTTCGCGCCGCTGGCGCCGAGCCTCGGCCTCCAGCTCGAAGCCGCAGCGCGCGTGGCGGTACTTGAGCAAGCGGCGGGCGTTCGGCCAGCGCGGGCGATTGGCCGTGCGGGGCACGGTGATCAACAGGGGGAGTTCCGCTTCCACCACTTCCTCGCGCCGGCCCAGATCGCGCTTCAGGCGCAGGCGGCCTTCGCTTAACTGGAGCGCCTCGACCGCGTAGGTCACCTGGGGGATGCCCAGCTTTTCGGCCACCTGCGGCGGCACCTGGGCGGTGTCCCCGTCAATCGCCTGGCGGCCGCAGACGATCAGGTCGAACGGCGCCAGGTGCGTGCTGATCGCCTGGGCCACCGTGTAGGAGGTGGCCAGCGTGTCGGCCCCGGCGAATCGCCGGTCGCTCAGCAGGATCACCCGGTCGGCGCCTCGGCAGAGCGCATCGCGCAGGATCTCGGCCGCCCGCGGCGGCCCCATGGTCAGCACGATGACCTCGCCGCCGTAACGGTCCTTCAACTCCAGCGCCATCTCCAGCGCGTTCAAATCCTCCGGGTTGAAGACCGCCGCCAGCGCCGCCCGGTTCAGCGTGCCGTCGGGCTTCATCACCTCGCCGGTGACGTTCTTGGTGTCGGGCACCTGCTTGGCAAGGACAATGATCCTCACAGCGCTTCGTCTCTCCTGATTTTTCTACAGGCCGGCGCGCCGCGCGCCCGCCGGCAACCGAACCGGCAAGAAACCCAAACTAGCAGATGGGAGGCGCGCCCGCAAGCCGCCGGCCTCCGCCGGTTTCCTGCCCAGGCACATCCTGACCCACCCCGGCTGAGGTTGTTCACGGACCGGATGTGGCAGCAGTTGCAACGCAAGCTGGAAACCTTGGGTTTGT
>Ga0209018_1000644_pt1 | contig 31453 bp, 28 predicted proteins | sample YNPBryBLVA2012_FD_185814 | JGI IMG/M metagenome (GOLD analysis project Ga0209018, IMG submission 185814) | Anoxygenic and chlorotrophic microbial mat microbial communities from Yellowstone National Park, USA - YNP Bryant BLVA 2012 (SPAdes)... ...
ACTTAGTGCCTTCGTGGTGAGAGAAGAGTAACCACCAAGACACCAAGGCACGAAGTCTTTTTGTCGGCTCTTCGTGTCTTTGTGCCTTCGTGGTGAGAGAAGAATAACCACCAAGACACGAAACTTGGATCACCGCAAGCCGCCCTTTGACAAGTGCCCGTTTTTTTGCCATAATGAAAATCATGGACGATTTGCTCGCCGGACGATCCTACCCGTTGGGCGCTACCTTTCAGGGGCATGGGGTAAACTTCTGCGTCTTCTCGCGCAACGCTATGGCCATCGAGCTGCTGTTGTTCGACCGCGCCGAGGATGGCAGGCCGGCGCGGGTTATCCCCCTCGACCCGCGGCTCAACCGCACGTTCTACTACTGGCACATCTTTGTCAAAGGCGTGCAACCCGGCCAACTCTACGGCTACCGCGCTCATGGCCCCTTTGCCCCCGAACGCGGCCTGCGCTTCGATGGACAGAAATTGTTGCTCGATCCGTATACCCACGTGGTCGCCTACGGCGATAACTACGACCGCCAGGCGGCCATACGTCCAGGCAACAACCTGGCACATGCCATGAAAAGCGTCGTGGACGACCCGCGCGGCTACGATTGGGAGGACGAAGCGCCCCTCCAGCGCCCCTATGCCGGCTCAATCATCTACGAATTGCACGTGGGAGGCTTCACCCGCCATCCCAATTCGGGTGTGGCGCCACAAAAGCGGGGCACGTATGCTGGCCTGATCGAGAAGATACCCTACCTGCAAACGCTCGGCGTCACCGCGGTGGAGCTGTTGCCCGTGCAACAGTTCGACGCACAGGAAGCACCCCCCGGATTGAGCAATTACTGGGGCTATTCGCCGATCGTCTTCTTTGCCCCTCACCGCGGTTATTGCTCCTGCAGCGACCCCTTGGGGCCGGCGCGGGAGTTCAAGGATATGGTCAAAGCTCTCCACCGCGCCGGCATCGAAGTTATCCTGGATGTCGTCTTCAATCACACTGCGGAAGGCGACCACACCGGCCCCACGCTGTCCTTGCGCGGCCTGGAAAACCGCGCCTACTACATCCTCGAACGCTACAACCAGGCTTTCTATACCAATTACAGCGGCTGCGGCAACTCCATCAACGCCAATCATTCCATCGTCCGGCGTATGATCATGGATTGTTTGCGCTATTGGGTGACGGTGATGCATGTGGACGGATTTCGCTTCGACCTTGCCTCGGTGATGGCGCGTGACGAGTGGGGACATCCCCTCAGAGACCCTCCCATCTTGTGGGAGATCGAGTCCGATCCCGTCTTGGCAGGGACCAAGATCATTGCAGAAGCGTGGGACGCCGGCGGTCTGTACCAGGTGGGGAGTTTCATCGGCCACCGCTGGGCCGAATGGAACGGACAATACCGCGACGACGTGCGTTGCTTCGTCAAAAGCGACCCCAACACCGTCACCCGATTGGCTGAGCGCATCGCCGGCAGCCGCGATATCTACCCCCAACCGCAACGCGAGCCGAACCGCTCGATCAACTTCGTCACCTGCCACGACGGCTTCACCCTCAACGACCTGGTTTCCTATAACCAAAAGCACAACGAAGCCAACCGCCAAAACAACCGCGATGGCAGCGACGTCAATTTCAGTTGGAATTGCGGCGTAGAAGGGCCAAGCCAAGACCCCAACATCGAGACCCTGCGCCAACGGCAAATCCGCAATTTCTTGACCATTCTGTTCACCTCGCAAGGCACGCCCATGCTGTTGATGGGCGATGAAGTGCGCCGCACCCAGCACGGCAACAACAATGGCTATTGCCAGGATAACGAGATTTGCTGGTTCGATTGGAGCAATCTCGAACGTCACGCCGACCTGTTGCGTTTCACCCGCCAGTTGATTCACTTCTACCGCCAGCATACCCTTTTCCAGCAGGAAGAGTTCTGGACCAACCCGCAAGGCCCCGACGTCACCTGGCATGGCGTGCGTCTCCATCAGCCCGATTGGAGTGTCGACTCGCACAGTTTGGCCTTCGAACTGTGGGATGCTGAGAGCGGCGAACATCTGTACGTGATGCTCAACGCTTACTGGCAGCCGCTGGATTTCGAGCTGCCCCCCTTGCCAAAACGTCTGCGCTGGCGGCGAGTAGTGGACACATCCCGCCCGCCTCCCGAAGATTTCAACGACCCGCCTGCGATGCTGCCTCTGGGTCAAGCCTCTTACCGTTTGGAAGCCCGTTCAGCGGTCATTCTGACGGTGTAAGCGCCCGCTTCGAACGTCAACGGCAGATCACCACAATCGGCTTGCCGCGCAATTGGGTGAGGACGAGGGTGCGTTCTTGCTCGCCTGAAAGCCGCAGGGCGTGGATCAGCGCATCGGGTTCGAGCGGCGAACCGCGCTTTTTCACCACCACCCGCCCGATAGCCCGCTGACGCAGATAAGCCCGCAGGCGCTTCAAGCCAAAGGGGAACCAATCTTCCACGGCCCAGGCTCGCGCCAAAGGGGTAGGGGTCAGCGTATCTGCGGTCAGATAGGCAATCTGTGGGTCGAGCTGGGCAGCATCGAGCTGGGCGGCCAGCGTCTTCACCAGGCCGGCGCGCAGGATGGCTGGGTCTGGCTCATACAGCCAGGCACGCGGCTCGGCCAGGGCAACAGCGGGTTCGTCTGGCGGGGAGACCAGCGTGTGCGCCCCCGGCAGCAGGGTGGCGCGTCGGACGGCGGTCTTCAGCGGCCCGAACCACAGCACGGCCTCCTTTAGCTCCCCGCGCAGGGAAATGAACTCCACCTCGCAATCGTAGCTGGACAACTCGGCGAGGTCTACCCCCGGCGAGATTTTCACGCCAAGCGCCGCAAAACGTCGCCGCCACTCGTGGACGATGTCCAGCGGCGGCTGATATTGCCGTACCGAGAAAAGACGGCGATGCTCGGCGCGGCGGGCAGGGTCGAAGAACAAGGCTGACTGTGGAGGCGCGGCGCTCAACGGCAAGGGAGCGAGCAGATCGGCCTGCACAAAGAGAACGCCTTCGGCGGCTGCCTGACCGCCAACTGCCCAAAGATTGGCCTGGGCCATTGCCAGCCGCAGGGGGTCGCGGTCAAGCGCCAGGGTGGGCGCTACGGCCGCCAGGGCGAGCGTGTCCCCCCCAATCGAACAGCCCAGGTCGGCAACGCGCTCGAATGGGCGGTAGCGTCCGGCGCGGTAAGCGGCAACTGCCTGGCTGGAAGCCTGTTCGAGCGCTTGGCGGGTGAAATACATGCGCTCGGCAGCAGGGAATTTGGCAACCGCCTCGCCGCGCAGGATGGCCGTCTCCAGCGCGGCACGGGCCAGCTCCGGCGGGAAACGACGGCAAAGGGTCTGAAAGTGGGAAAGAAAATCGGCCTCGCACCGCGGCGAGGCCAGAGCTGTTCGAAGCGCTTCCTGCCCAAGGGGAGAAAGCAACTGACGAAACACCGCCAGGTCCACGTCAGCTCGCTACGACCTCCACCGGCTGCAGCTCCACCGGCGAGGGGCGGCGCAGCGGCACGCCCATACTGCGCGGCACGAGCGCTACGCCCGCCGGGACACGCTCATCGAGATGGACTATCAGCGTGTAGTCCGCCCCCCCTAGGCGCAGCAAGGCCAACGAGTTGGCCGCCAGTCCCAGCCGCTCAGCATCCGCTGGGTGCAGCGCCACCCACGCTTGCCCAATGCGCTGATGCAACAATTTCGACGGCAGCAGGGTCTGCCCACGGTCGTAGATGCGCGTGATAGGGACGGCCAAAAGCCCCTCGTCCGGCAGGCGAAGGTCTGGCAAGCTGGCTGCCGTGACGGCAGCGGGCGACAAAGGCAGTGATATCCCTATGCCCTGCTTGTTCTCGTAGGCTGTGCCGCTGAAGTATAGGCCGCGCTGCCGCAAACCCTGCCCCACCGCGGGCCACTGATCGGCACTTTCGGCCAGTTTGCGATGGCTCAGGCCGGCGTAGGCGGGGAGCTGGGCTGCCAGTTGGGTGAAGACAAGCGCTGGGGTGCGAGCTTCGAGCGCCAGGCCCATCCGCTGGCCGATCTGGGCGGTGATGACGTAATCGGGGCGCGGGCCGGCAATGGGTGGGGTGGCCGGATAAAAGCGCTGCACGCGCCGCTCGCCGGAAGTGAATGTGCCTTCGCGCTCGGTGAAAGCCTGAGCTGGCAAAACGACATCGGCGCGGCGGGCGGTTGCGGTGAGGAACAATTCCTGCACGACGAGGAAGGTCGCCGGGGGAAGGCTGAAGGCCGGGTCATCGCCAAAGGGGTCGGCGGCGACGATATAAGCCGCTGAGGCCGCCGTCCATGAATCAGCCAACGGCGGGCGGAAGCCCATCTCCCACGCGCCCTGGTCATTGGCGCGCGGCCAGACGGCGATCAGCCCGTTGTTGGGGCGGTTGGTATGGCCAGTGGCCATCAGCAGGTTGGCGCAGGCCGCTGCCAGGGCGTGAGAACCTTCCAGCCCAAGGCCATCGCTGCCGAAGAAAACCAGCAGATTCTCGGCGCTGGCCACGGCGCGAGCGGCCGGCTGGTCGTTGGCAGATAGCAGGGCGGTGATGCTCTCGGCCTCGTGACCATAGGCGTAGCGCACGACGTGGCGGGCATACTGTTCCAAGCGGGTGGGACGGGCATTGGCGATGATGAGGGTTGCGCCGCGCTCAGCGGCCTGTTTGAGGCGCAGATACCAGAGCGGCGCTTCGTGATACAAGTCGCAGGCCACAATCAGGATGGCGCTGTCTGGCCCCAGATCGCCCAGGTTAGTGCCGGGGGACACGCCCAGGCTGGCAGTGAGATCACCGCCGGCCATGTAAGTGTCGAGCAGGGTGCGCCCGCCCACGGCCTCGGCCATTCGGCGCAGGTTGAACAGGTCCTCGTTGGGCAGCCGTCCGCCAGCGAGAATCGTCAGGCCGTGTGCGGCAGCGCGGAAGCGGTCGGCGACCAGACTGAGAGCCTCCTCCCAATCGGCAGGGGTCAACTCGCCGTTGCGGCGAATGAGCGGCGTGGTCAGGCGTTCAGCCGCTTCGGTGTAGTGGTAGCCAAAACGGCCTTTGTCACAGAGCCAAATTTCGTTGACGGCTTCGTTTTGGCGCGGCATGGCGCGCTTGATAACGATGCGCCCGCCGGCGGCGGCCTCGCGGCGCACGTCGAAGGTGAGATTGCAGCCGACGGGGCAATGAGAGCAGATCGAAGCGGTATGCTTGAGTTCCCATGGGCGGGCGCCAAAGCGGAAATCGCTGGTGGTGAGAGCACCTACCGGGCAAATGTCGGTGGTATTGCCGGAGAAGATTGAGTCGAAGCCGGGGGTGGAATAGGTGACGATTTCGAGGCGGCGGCCACGGTTGAAGAAGCCAATGACGGGTTCTCCCACGATCTCATCCTGGAAGCGCACACACCGCCCGCATTGGATGCAACGCTCGCGGTCGAGGTAGATCAACTCGCCGAGGGGGACGTGCTTGGCCAGGTGGATTTTGTCGTCGTAGAGAAAGCGGCTTTCCCCGACGCCGTGCATCATCGTCAGGTTTTGCAGCGGGCATTCGCCGCCTTTGTCGCACACCGGGCAGTCGAGCGGGTGGGAGGTGAGGATGAATTCGATGATATCTTTACGCACCGCTTTGACTTTGTCGGAGGCGGTGATGACCACCATCCCCTCTGCGACGGGGGTGGTGCAGGCTGTCTCCAGCTTGGGGGCGAATTGCAGCTTGGGGCGCCCCTCGGCGTCGCGCAGCGGTTCCCCGCTGGCGCGGTCTATCAGCGGGCGGGCGATCTCCACCAGGCACATGCGGCACATGCCCACCGGCTTCAACTTGGGATGGTAGCAAAATACGGGGATATCTATACCCACCCGCTTGGCGGCATCCACGATGAGGGTGCCTTGCGGGACGGTAACCGATTTGCCGTCAATGGTAAGCGTAACGGATTTCGTCATGTAATCTCTCCACAGCGAGAGTATCTTGCTCAGAAGCTGTTCACAGTTTGCCTCTTACGAGCCATAATTCTTCGTTCGGCCAATTGGACGTATGCCTCGTTCAGGTCGTAACCGACATAGCGCCGGCCAGCGTCCAAAGCCGCAATTGCCGTCGAACCACTCCCCATGAAAGGGTCGAGGACAATTTCGCCTTTGTAAGTGTACAGTTGGATCAAGCGATAGGGCAGCTCTACCGGAAAAGGGGCCGGGTGGCCAACTTTTTTGGCCGATTCAGGGTTGATGACCCAAACCGATTTCGTCCATTCCATGAATTGTTCGCTGGAAATCGTGGTTTCCTTGCCTGGATCAGGCTTACGCGAAAAAGAACCTTTGCAGAACACGAGGATGTATTCGTGGGTATCGCGCAAGACGGGGTTGGCTGGCGAGCGCCAACTGCCCCAGGCCATCGAAGTCCCCGCTCCGGCGCCTTTGTACCAGATGATTTCACCGCGCATGAAATACCCCATTGCTAACATCATCTGCGAAATGTAATCGGAGAGGGGGATATAGGGCTTGCGCCCCAAGTTGGCGACGTTGATACAGGCGCGACCGCCGTAGACGAGGACGCGGTAAGTCTCTGCAAAAACATTTCTCAACAACTGCAAATATTCCTGAAACGTCAAATTGGCGTCGTATTCTTTGGTGACATTGTAAGGCGGTGAGGTCACCATCAAATGCACGGAATTATCGGGGATTTCTTTCATGCTCTCGGCGCTGCCCAGGATGATCGTGTTCTCGTAGGCTGGCGGTAAAGGGTTATCCGGGGCAGCGGGCGGGTTCTCGCTGATGTCGAATTCTGAGTAGAGCCTGGAGCAATAATAGCGCGACGAGTCGTGACTGATGCGTGAGGTGGTACCAAAAGCGCTCGTCTTCGACCCCTTTTTCATATGCTCTGTTGTCCTTCTTTCGCCCTCGGATTCAGCCGCTGAAATCCTGGGGGAAGCGTTCCAGAGCTGAAATCACGGCTTCGATGGAGAATTCGCCGAGGGCGCACAGACATTTGTTCTTGATTTGCCTGGCGACATTGCCCAGCAATTCGACATCTGCGGCTGTGGCCCGAGCAGCGACAAGACGTTCGGCGATGTGGCTCATCCAATAAGTGCCTTCGCGGCAGGGGGTGCATTTGCCGCACGACTCGTGTTTGAAGAAGCGCAGGGTCTTGCTCAACAACCAGCGCATGTTCACCGAGTCGTCAATGACGATGACCGAGGCGGAGCCGAGCTGCGCGCCGAGGCGAGGTACCGATTCGTAGTCCATGGGCGTATCGAGCGCCTCGTCGTTGGCGACGATGAGCGAGGAAGACGCGCCGGCAGGCATGATGGCTTTGATCTTGTGGCCAAAGGGGACACCCAGCCCGCGGCCGACGATCAACTCACGGAAGGTGGTCCCCAGGGGCAATTCATAGTTGCCGGGGCGGTTCACACAACCGGAGAGGGAGAAGATTTTGACGCCGCGCGACTTCTCTGTGCCAAAGGAGCGATACCACTCAGCGCCTCGGGCCAGGATGAGCGGCACATTGGTCAGCGTCTCGACGTTGTTGACCACCGTGGGCTTGCCAAAGAGGCCGAAAAAAGGGGGAAAAGGCGGACGCAAGCGCGGCTGGCCTAGTTTGCCTTCAATGGATTCGAGCATGGCGGTCTCTTCGCCGCAGATGTATGCCCCGGCGCCCAGGTGGGTGTAGAGGCGCAGGGCGTAATCACTGCCAAAGAGATGCTCCCCCAGAAGGCCAGCCGCGTGCAGCTCGGCGATACATTCGTCCAGGCGGCGGGCAATTTGCCAGAACTCGCCGCGCAGGTAAATATAGGCGACATGGGCTTGTACAGCATAGGCCGCAATCATCACCCCTTCGAGGAACTGATAGGGGTTGTATTCCATGATTTCGCGGTCTTTGAAGGTGCCGGGTTCGGATTCGTCGGCATTGGCGACGACGTAGTGCGGCCAGTTGTTTTTGTCCATGAAGGCCCACTTCTGGCCGGTGGGGAAGCCGGCCCCGCCGCGCCCGCGCAGGCCGGAGGCCTTCACTACCTCGGTGACAGCATCGGGCGTCATGGTGGTGACCGCTCGACGGAAGGCCTCGAAACCGCCGTGTTGACGGTAAACGGCAAGCTGGGCAATGTTGGGGATGTCGCGATGACGCAGAAGAAGATATTCGCTCATGGCTGCTGCTCCCCGCGGCGCAGGGCTTCGATGGTGGCCAAAGCGCTTGCAAGATTCTGGTTTTCGTGGTAGGTCAGGCCGTCGGCTGATTGCACCTGGAAGAGGGGAGCTTTATCGCAACCGGCCAGGCATGTCACCGCCTCGATGGTGATCAACCCATCGGGAGTGGTCTCACCGAGCTGAATGCCGAGATTCTGGCACAGTTGGGCGAGGAACTCGTCGGCGCCGCGCAAAGCACACGGCAGGTCGGTACACACCTGGAGGCGATATTTGCCGGCGGGTCGGTCGTAATACAACGAATAGAAGCCGACAACAGAAGCCACTTCTGTAACCTGGATGCCACAAATGTCGGCGATCTCCTGCATGGCAGCTTTAGTCACATAACCCTCTTGGCGTTGGGCCAGGTAGAGAAGCGGCATGACTGCCGAACGCTTGTGGTCGGGGGGATATTTGGCAAGAATGGCAGCCACTTCGTCAGGGTATTTTTCAGCGAGCATATTGCCTCATTGTTGCGGTGCTTGTGGCGAGAACTCAGCGATCAATGTCGCCCAAGACGATGTCTATACTGCCGATGATTGCCACCAAATCGGCGACCAGATGGCCGCGGGCGAGTAAGGGCAGGGCTTGCAGGTGGACAAAGCTCGGCGTGCGATAGTGAACGCGGTGCGGCTTGGGGCCGCCGTCACTTTCGAGATAGACCCCCAGCTCGCCGCGCGGCGATTCCACCGGCAGATAGACTGCTCCTCGGGGCAAGGAGAAGCCTTCGGTCCACAGTTTGAAATGGTGAATCACCGCTTCCATGCTCACGCCCAGCTCGGAGCGCGGCGGCGGGACGTATTTGCGGTTGTTGCTGCGCACCGGCCCATAGGGCAGTTTGTCCAGCGCTTGTTGGATGATGCGCAGCGATTGGCGCATTTCTTCCACGTGAATCACATAGCGGCCGTAAACATCGCCGCTGGTGGCGGTGGGCACATCGAAATCGTACTGCTCATAGCCGGAATAGGGGTAGGCTTTGCGGACATCGTAATTTGGCCCAGAGCCGCGCAAGGTGGGGCCGGTCAGACCCCAGCGGATGGCCTCTTCTGCCGAGATGATGCCGATGCCTTTGGTGCGGTCGAGGAAGATGGGGTTCTTGGTGAGCAAGGATTCATATTGGTCAATGCGCGCCGGGAAGATGCGCACAAATTGGCGCACGGCGGTCTCGAAACCCACCGGTACATCGCGCCACAAACCGCCGGGGCGGAAATAGGTCGTCATCATGCGTTGACCGGAGCACATTTCCATGATGTCGAGGATCATTTCGCGCTCGCGGAAGCAGTACAAGAAGGTGGACATCGCTGCCATGTCGAGGGCGTGGGTGCCGAGCCAGACGAGATGGGAGGCCAGGCGCTGCAATTCGGTCAGGATGACGCGAATGGCCTGGGCACGGGGTGGCACGTCGAGATCGGCCAGTTTTTCGATGGCCAGGCAGTAGACCAGGTTGTTGCCAACCGTGTTGAGATAGTCCAGACGGTCGGTCATGACCTCCGCTTTCTCGTAGGTCTTGGCTTCCATGTTCTTTTCGATGCCGGTATGCAGGAAGCCGATGTCGGGGACGCAGTTGACCACCGTCTCGCCATCCAGCTCTAGCAGGAGACGCAGCACACCGTGGGTGGAGGGGTGTTGCGGCCCCATGTTGAGCAGCACAGTCTCGCCGCTGAGGGCGCGCTCAGAAACGAGGTGGCGCAGTTCATCGAGGGTAATTTCAGTCTGTTCTGACATAATTCGGTTTCTAGGCCTCTTCGTAGCGGCCGCGATGTTTGCGCCGGGCGATTTCGTCGAAGTTGAAGGTGAATTGAGGTTCCTCGTAGCCGAGGGGGTAATCTTTGCGCAGGGGGTGGCCTTCCCAATCGTAAGGCATGAGAATACGGCGCAGGTCGGGGTGGCCGTCGAAGCGAATGCCAAACATATCCCAGATTTCGCGCTCGTGCCAGTTGGCGTTGGGGTAGAGGGACACAATGGAAGTCACGACGGGATTATCGCCCTCCACCGGGACGCGTAAGTTGAGCCGCGTGCGGTGGGTCAACGAGTGTAAATTATAGACGACGTGAAAGCGTGGCGACATTTGCGGCCAATAGTCCGAGGCCGTTTGGCAGGCCAGCATCTCGAAGCCGAATTCATTTCTCAGGGCGCGGCAAGCGGGCACGAGCTGGGCGGCGTCAATCAGCCAGCTAGGGTCGCCGCAGAAATCGCAGCGCTGTGCTGCGAAGCGTTCTTGCAAAGCCTGGATGACCAGGGTGAGGTGTTCCATTAGGCCCAATCCTTGATTTTCTCGCCTTTGACCTTCTCGTGCAGGGTGATAATGCCATGGATGAGAGCTTCAGGCCGCGGCGGGCAGCCTGCTACGTAAACGTCCACCGGCACGACCTCGTCCACACCTTGCACGATGGCGTAATTGTTGAACACGCCCCCGCAGGAGGCGCAATCGCCCATAGCAATGACCCACTTGGGGTCGGGCATTTGATCATACAAGCGGCGCAAGACCGGCGCCATTTTGCGTGAGACCCGCCCGGCCACGATCATCAAATCCGATTGCCGTGGGCTGGCACGCATCAATTCCATGCCAAAACGGCTCAAGTCGTAGTTCGAGGCCTGGGCAGCCATCATCTCGATCGCACAACAGGCCAGCCCAAACAGCATCGGCCACATGGCGTTGGTGCGTGCCCAGTTGACCGCCTGTTCGAGCTTGAGTGTGGCAACGCCCATGTTGCCCAATTTCTGTTCTAGTCCCATTCCAAAGCTCCTTTTTTCCACGCGTAAACGAAACCTGCCAGTAAGACCAAAATGAACACGGTCATCTCGACGAAACCGACAATTTTCAAATCGCGAAAGACCACTGCCCAGGGCAAGAAAAAGACCACTTCCACATCGAAAAGGATGAACAACACCGCCACCAGGTAAAAACGCACCGACATGCGGCGCTGACCCGGCCCGATGGGTTTCATGCCCGATTCGTAGGGGATTTGTTTGCGGGGGGTTGGCCGACGCGGGCCAAACAGATGCCCCAGGGCTACAACCAAGAGCGCTAGACCGAGCGCCAGAGCAAACAGAATTGCCAGCGGCAGGTATTGTGCCAGCATCGAAACGCCTCCAGGTACGAAACAGCGTGTGTCAGAGACAAAGTTTATCACAGCCAAATCGGCGTGTCAATTTTGGACAAAGCTAGCCTAAATAATCCCGCAAATAGCGGCTGCGAGTGGGGTGGCGCAGCTTGCGCAGCGCCTTGGCCTCGATCTGGCGGATGCGTTCACGTGTGACGTTGAAGAACTGCCCTACTTCTTCGAGGGTATGATCTTTGCCGTCCACCAGGCCAAAACGCATCTCCAGCACTTCGCGCTCGCGATCCGATAGCACGGCCAGGGCGTTCTTGACCTGCTCACGCAACATCTCACGGGCAGCGGCATCCATCGGTTCGAGAGCCTCTTCGTCTTCGATGAAATCGCCCAACTGACTGTTGTCTTCGCTGCCCACCGGGCTGTCGAGGGACATAGGCTCTTCGGCGGCGCGCAAGACCCGGCTGACCTTGATGGCCGCCCGCGCCCAGCGGCGACGCACGTCCGGCGGAATAGGCGTCCCCTCGGCGCGTGCTGTCAGAATGATCTTCTCGTCACGAGGGTCGAGGAAACCCGCCGCCAGGGCCAGCTCTTCGCCCGAAGGGTCATGCCCCAATTGTTGGGTAAGCCGCCGCTGAATGCGCAACAGACGGTTGATGGTTTCGAAAATATGCAGCGGGATGCGAATGGTGCGCGCCTGGTCGGCAATCGAACGGCTGATGGATTGGCGAATCCACCAGGTGGCATAGGTGCTGAATTTGTAGCCGCGCGTGGGGTCGAACTTGGAAACGGCCCGTAACAGCCCTAAGTTGCCTTCCTGGATGAGGTCGAGGAAAGAACTGCCGCGCCCGATGTAACGCTTGGCAACGCTGACCACCAGGCGCAGATTGGCGCGGATGATGGCCTGGCGGGCTTCCTGGGCGCGGAGACGGATGGCCTCGCTTTCCTGGCGCAACACCGCTTCCTCTGGCAGAAGGGCGAGTAGATTGATCTTGCGCCGCGAGGAGGACCTCTTAGCAGGGGCGGGAGAGCTGGTTTTGTCGGTGGAGAGAGCATCTGAAACCGCAGAAGGTTGCAGCGGCGGCAGGTCATGGTGTGCGGCGATATATTTCATCAGGGCCTGGGCGGTGCTATCGGGCAGCATGTACAGGAAAGTGAAAACGCTAAAGGCTTTTTGCGCCACGCCGTCCCACAACGGGTCTTTGCCCCAGCGCCCGTTGTCGAGGTAAGCTCGCAGGTAAGAAGGCGTCTCGCCCTCCCATGTTTGGCGCAGCGCTTGGGCTTCGCTCAGCATCAGCTCCAAGTCGGGGCAGGGGTAATTGAGGCGGTGGGTGTCTTCGACCAGGCGTGTCCAGGCTATGCTCATTTCCTCCAGCAGGGCTTGGTAGAGGCTGCGGCTAGCGGAGATGCTCTGGCGCACCAGGGGGTGATTACGGCTGAGGGCATCGAGCTGGCGGGCGGCCTCGATGCAGCAGGACAGCCAGAATTCCTCGTCCACATCCAGCAGCTTGATGCCGCCGATCTCTTTTAAGTACAATCTGACCGGGTCTTCGCCGAGTTCCATCATCAACCGCGGGTCTTCGAGCAACTCCAGCGGCTCTTCCTGCTCCAGGTTCTCCAGTTCGCGCGCTTCGAGCGACAACGCTTGGGGATCGGGTTCCTCGGCGAGAATGTCGTCGCCTAAATCGGCCAGCAAATTGTCCACATCGTCGAGGGGCAAAATCACAGGCACGCTGGTCTCATCTTGCGGGGATGGGCTGGGGAGCGGTTTTGGGCGTTTTTTGGGGGGCATAGCAGTTATCCATGTGAAGCGGGGTTGTGGCTGGTATAACGTCCCAGGGCGCGGTCCAGCCGTTCGCGGCTTTGGGTAAAATCGCTCATGATCTGGCCGTATTCGCTGGCGCGCCAATCGCCGTTTTGTTGAGCTTCTTCGATAAGGTAACGGTAGTGATCCATGTGCTGGCGCAGGTTGCGGCGGCGCAAATCCAATACGGCGCGCATCAGGTCGTCCAACACGCGCTCGTCGCTGGGGTCTACCTTTTGGGTGTGTTCTAGCAATTTGTCGGCCAATTCCATCAGGGGCAGTGAAAGGCTGTTGAGCAGCGAAGCCAGCGGCTCGGCGAGGTCTTGGTGGAGAGAATCTTGCACAAGCTGAAAGATGGTTTGATGTTCGGCGCTGTGGAAATCGGCAGCCGACAGGCGGGGCAGGCCATCTTCTTGTAATTTGCGATCAACCAGGTAGAGCATATCCGGGCGGCGGATGAGGACGCCGAGACAATGGGTCTCCAGGGCTGCCAGGGGGTTGGTCAGGGGAAGGGTCGTTTGTCCGGCCGGGCGGTTTGCCTGTGGGGGCAGGGGGGCTTGGCGTGGGGCGGGTCGCCGTCTGGGGCGAGGGGTCTCGCTCAACAGGGCGCGCTCGTCTACGCGTAACAGGCGCGCCAAACGCTGGCGATAGGTATCGCGCTCGATGGGGCTGGGCGACTCCTCGATGAGCGGCATCACCTGAGCGGCCAGTTCGCTCTTGACCTTGGGGTTGTTCAAGTCTTTACCGGCGGCCAGCGTTTCCATGACGTGGATGACAATCGGCCTGGCCTCGGCCACGATGCGCTGCCATTCAGCCGGGTCACGGTTGACCACCTCGTCCGGGTCGAGGCCGGGGGGCAGGGTGGTGACGCGAATATCGGCTTGCAAGCGGGCTTCGTAACCGAGCAAGCCGCGGGCGTCGAAGACGGCCTCGGTGGTGTGGTCCATGGCCTGACGGGCGATGTGCAGGCCGCGCAGGGTGGCTTTGTCGCCGGCGGCGTCGGGGTCGAGCGCCAGCACGATGCTGCGGGTGAGCTTCTTGAGCAAGAAGATTTGATGCTCGCTGAGGGCTGTGCCCATCGGCGAGACAACGTTGGTGAAGCCCGCCTGATGGAGAGCGATCACGTCGAGATAGCCTTCGACGATGACGGCCTGCTCGAGGCTGCGAATGGACTTGCGGGCGCGGTCGAGGCCGTAGAGCAGACGGCTCTTGTCGAAGAGGGCCGTCTGTGGCGAGTTGAGGAATTTGGGTAAATCGTCGGGGTTGACGATGCGCGCCCCAAAGCCGGCCATACGGCCGCGCTCATCGCGGATGGGGAACATGATGCGATGGCGGAAGCGGTCGTACATGCGAGCCGGAGCAGCGCCTTCAGCCTGGCGCACGCTGACCAGGCCGGCGTCGAGCAAGTCTTGCTCGCTGTAACCCTTGCTCTTGAAGTGGTTGAGAGCGGCGTCCCACGAGAGGGGGGCGTATCCCAGTCCAAAAGCTTCGATTGTGTCGTCCTTCAAATGGCGGTGGCTGCGCAAGTAGTCCAGGGCGGTCTTGCCGGCTGGCGTGTCGAGCAGGTGGTGGCGGTAGAAGCTGGCCGCATCTTCGAGCAGGGCGCGCAGATGGTCGCCGGCTTCAGCGGCTTCTTGTTCCTGCGGGGTGGGGGCCTTCAGGGTGACGCCGGCCCTTTCGGCCAGGTAGCGCAGCGTTTCGGCGAAATCCCAGCCTTCTTTCTTCATCACGAAGCGGAAGATGTCGCCGCCCTCGTTGCACTGACCGAAACAGCGCCACGTGCCGGTTTCGGGGAAAACCACAAACGCCGGCGTACGCGTGTTGGCATGGAAGGGGCAAAAGCCGGTGTAGTTCTTGCCCGATTTGCGCAGGCGCACGCTCTCGGAGACAAGCTCCACAATATCAATGCGAGCTTTGATCTCTTCGACAGGAGTCATGGTAAGTGAATTATACCAGCGGGGGCAAGCTGGCAGAGGAAATGACGACCTCGGATACGGCTGCAAGGAGGGCGTGTACCCAAAAACGCTCTGGGCCAAACGCCGCAGCCGTGGCGACAAGGCCATGGGGAAGTGAGAGGATGCCGAGCTGAGCAGCCAGGGGGTTCTTGGGTGTCAGCTCTCGCCCGGTTTGCGCCGCCAGGGAGCTGGATGTATAATGGGGCTGATCGGTTTTAGCGCCGAGAGAGGAGGATGGCCTATGGTAATGCCTATTATCCAATATGCGCCGGAGAATTGCGCTTGGTGTGGGGGCACAGGCGTCTTTGGCCAATATAACGATTTGTGCCTGGTGTGTGGGGGGCAAGGCAGTGTGTTGGTGGCACAGCCGGCGCGCAAATGCCCACAATGCAAAGGGTCGGGGATTCTCGTGGTGGGTGAATATCAGGATCGCTGTAAGACGTGCAACGGGGCGGGTTGGTCGCATGTTCTCAAGGCGGGCCAGATCAACCGTTGAGTGGGTGGGAGGGACGCCTGCCAGGCAGTCAGGCTGTTCGTCCTGGCGCTAGGCCTCGTTGGCGGGCGATTTTCTCAGCATTTCGTACAGCATGACGCCTGTGGCTACGGCCAGATTGAGCGAGCTGGCGTGGCCGTGCATGGGCAGGCTGATGAGCAGTTCGCAGACGGCGCGTTGCGCCTCGTCGAGGCCGTGGCGCTCACTGCCCATGAGCAGAATCATTGGCCTTCGATAAGCAGCTACCTGGTGATACGAGACACTGCCCCGCGCCGAGGTGCCATACACGTGATAGCCGTGCTGTTTTGCCCAGGCGGCAAATTCTCCGAAGCTAGCGTAGGCCACCTTCTGCCAGAACAGCGTCCCCATGCTGGCGCGCACCGCGCTCGGATGGTAAACGTCGGCGCCGCCATCGAGCAGCAACAGCCCGCTGGCGCCCACCGCATCAGCGCTGCGCAAAATCGTCCCCACGTTGCCGGGGTCTTGCGCAGCTACCAGCGCCACGCCCCAGGGGAAAGTCTCAGGGTTGAGTGTGTCGAGGCGCAGCGGACGTTGATGGACGACAGCCAGGATACCTTGGGGATTGTCCTTGTCTGCCAGGCTTTGGAAAACTTTGGCCGCCACGGCGTAAACGGCCAAGCCGTCTTCCTGCTGGCGGTGTATCAACTGGCGGGCATAATCGCTGTCCAAGAATTCGGGGGCATACACCAGGTAAGCCAGCGGCGCTCCGGCGGCGATGGCCTCGCCAACCGGCCGAATGCCTTCTACCACGAATAGGCCGCTTTCCTGACGCGCTTTACGCTGGCGCAGGGCACGGATTTGCTTGATTTTGGGATTGGCGGGGCTAACCAGCGTGGTCACGGCATGGGCACCCAGGCCAGCAGGGTCGTGCCTTCGCCTGGTTCTGAGGTGATTTCCACATCGCCTCCCACCTTGCGCGCCCGCGTATGCATGTTCGACAGACCATGCCCCAGGGTCACGCTCATCTTGCGCAGGTCGAAACCCTGGCCGTTATCGGTAATTTCCAACAGAACGCGCTTGGGCGCCATCCAGAGCTGCACGGTAGCTTGTGTGGCATGGGCGTGCTTAGCCACATTCGCCAGCGCTTCCTGGCAAATGTGGAAAAGTGCGGTGGCATGCAGGGTAGGCAGACAGGCCAGACCGTCGTCAGGGCCGACAAAAGTCACCTCAATGCGCGTGTTGGCTTTGAACTCGTCCACCAGCCGCTGCAAGCCGCTCTTCAAATCCTCGCCGCGGAACATGCGCGGACGCAAGTCGAGAATATAGGCGCGGATGTCGCGGATGGTCTCATTCAAACCTTCGATTGCCTGGGCGATCTTTTCGCTGGCTTGCTGAGGGTCATCGTTGATCGCCGTGCGGGCATAATCCAACGCCAGCCCCACAGCGTAGATGGACTGAATGATGCCATCGTGCAAATCCATGCCGATACGTTCACGTTCCTCAAGCACAGCCAGCCGGCGCGCCTGCCGCCGCAGGCGCAGATTCTCGATGCTGATACCTGCCCACGTTCCAATAGCCGTCAGAAGCTGGATCTCGCGCTGGTTGAGATGGCGCTCGCGGCGAGTGGCCAGGCTCATCACACCCACCACCGTACCGCGCGCCGCCATGGGAATAAAGGCAATCGTGCGGAAGCCAGCCTCCACCACCGCCTGACGCAAAAAGCGCATATCCTGTTGTGGGGCGGTGCTGATCAGCGGCTTGCCCGTCTCGGCCACCAGGCCGACGAAACCCTGCCCAAATTCGAAACGATCCACAGAGGCAAAGACCTCTGGCGCTTCGCCGCGATGCAGCGCCAACGAAAGGGCCTTCAGCCCTTCTTCCACCAAAAATATCTCCCCCGCTTCCACCCCCAGGTACGACATCACCCGTTTGAGAGTCTTGTCCAAAACATCGTCAATTTCCTGCGACATGGAAAGCGTCTCGGCGACATCGTTGACCAGCGCCAGGTCAATATTGCGCAGGGTCAACATACGGTCGCGCGAGACCAGGCCCTCGTACATGCGGGCGTTGCTGATAGCCACGGCCGCATAAGCAGCCAGGGTTTCGATGACGCGCTCGTCATCTTGGGTAAATTCGTGGTAATTCTGTTTATCGGTGAGATAAATCTGCCCCAAAAGCCGGTCGCCGGCCATGATCGGCACGCCCAAGAAAGACTTCATCGGGGGGTGGTTGCGCGGCCAACCCACGCTGCGCGGGTCGGCGGCAATCTCTGCCACGCGGATCGTGCGGCGCTCCCTTTGCAGCGCCCCAATCAGCCCGCGTCCGAGCGGCGGATGGTCCATGCGGGCGATCTCCTCTGCCGTCATGCCCACCGGGATGAATTTCTCCAATTCTCCGTCCTCGTCCACCACCCCCAGGGCTGCATAACGCGCCCCCGCCTGTTCGCGCGCCAGGTTGACAATCCGTTCCAACACACTCTCCAGCGACAGATTGCTGACCAATTCCAGGCTGGCCTGATGCAGCGCAACCAGGCGCTCTTCGAGCTGCTCCCGAGTTAATGTGACCATAACATCCTCACCACAACCAATTGTACCTAACTTGCCCAATTTGAGCAAACACCAGATTTTGATAGTTTTTGCCAGCGCCGGGCGATATAGTTGGGCTAAACACTTCGTGGATGGAAGAAGACGATGACCGAGGCTGTATCACGGATTAGCGGATTTTACAATTTGAGCCTGGAGGAACGCTGGGCAGAACTGGGCCGCCGAGGGGTGCTAAGCCCCGAACAGCTCTTGGCCCTCCGCGGAGAAAACGGCCTGCACCCGCCCCAAGCGGATCACATGATCGAGAATGCCGTTGGCGTGTTTGCCTTGCCGCTGGGCATTGCCCTGAACTTTGTGGTCAACGGGCGCGAAGTGCTCATCCCCATGGTGATCGAAGAGCCGTCAGTGGTGGCCGGAGCGTCGTTCATGGCCAAGCTGGCGCGCGCCGGCGGCGGTTTCATCGCCCACACCACCCCGCCTGAGATGATCGGCCAGATGCAATTGTTGCATGTGCCCGATTTACCTGCGGCGCGGCTGGCTTTGCTGGAACACAAGCAAAGCCTGTTGGCCGAGGCAGCGGAGATAGACCCGCTGCTGGCGCGTTTGGGCGGTGGCCCGCGAGATTTGGAAGTGCGCCTGATCGAAACCTCCCCCATTGGCCCCTTTTTGGCCGTGCATCTTATCTACGACGTGCGCGATGCCATGGGAGCAAACGCTGTCAACACCGCCTGTGAGCGCCTTGCCCCGCGCATCGAAGCCCTCACTGGCGGGCGCGTTCACCTGCGCATTTTGTCGAACCTGAGCGACCGGCGGCTGGCCCGTGCCCGCTGCACCATCCCCTTGAGTGAACTGGCCTTCGCAAACTATCGCGGCGAAGAAGTGCGTGACGGCATCCTGGCAGCGTGGGCCTTTGCCGCAGCCGACCCTTACCGCGCCGCCACCCACAACAAAGGCATCATGAACGGCGTGGACGCCGTGGTGATTGCCACGGGCAACGATTGGCGCGCCGTGGAGGCCGGTGCGCATGCCTACGCGGCGCGCTCAGGACGTTACACCTCCCTGAGCACGTGGGGGCAGGATGGCGCCGGCAACCTGGTGGGCACGCTGGAGATGCCGCTGGCGGTAGGCGTGATTGGCGGGGCTACCAAGGTGCATCCAGCGGCGCGGGCCGCTCTGGATTTGATGGGCGTGACCACAGCCGCTGGCCTGGCTGAAATCATCGTCTCGGTGGGGTTGGCGCAAAACTTGGCGGCGCTGCGCGCCCTGGCCACGGAGGGCATCCAACGCGGCCACATGAGCTTGCACGCCCGACAGGTAGCCATTGCCGCCGGGGCCGAGGGCGCACAAATCGAGCGCCTGGCGCAACAACTTGTGGCCGAAGGCACCGTGCGCATTGACCGCGCCGAGGAGATCTTACGCACCTGGAAAGCAGCTTGATTTTATACTAAATATGTACAAAACATTGACAAATGCGGCAAAATTGTGTACAATGACGCCGCTTGCAAAAAATCACGGAAGGATTTATGGAGACCTATCCCAACACACACCCTAAACCCAATGTTCTGCTCAAGCCGGTGATCTCGGTGGGGGTCGTCGGTTATGGTGCCTATGTGCCCCGTTATCGCTTGCCGGCCAAGGAGGTCGCCCGTATCTGGAGCAATGGCGTGGCGGGTTTGCCGATCAAGGAAAAAGCCGTCCCCGGCCTGGACGAGGACGTGATTACCATGTCCCTCGAGGCGGCGCGCAATGCCCTGGCGCGCGCCGCCGTCTCGCCGGATGGCATCCGCGCCGTGTGGGTCGGCTCTGAGTCGCATCCCTATGCTGTCAAGCCGACCTCGACTATCGTGGCAGAGGCGATTGGCGCGGCCCCTCACGTGCAGGCTGCCGACATGGAATTTGCCTGCAAGGCTGGCTCCGAGGCGATGGTGATGGCGATGGGCATGGTGGGTTCGGGGATGGGACACTATGCGTTGGCCATTGGCATGGACACGGCCCAGGGCAAGCCCGGCGACGCCCTGGAATACACCGCCGGCGCCGGCGGGGCAGCCTATCTCATCGGCCCAGCACAAGAGTCCCTGGCCACCATTGATGGCGCCTTCTCCTACGTCACCGACACGCCCGATTTCTGGCGACGCGAGTACCAGCGTTACCCTGAGCACGGCCAGCGCTTCACCGGCGAACCAGCCTATTTCAAGCATATCACCGAAGCTGCCGCAGCCCTGATGAGCGCTCAGGGCACCACCCCAAAAGATTACAAATACGCCGTTTTCCACCAACCCAACGTCAAATTCCCCCAACGCGTGGCCAAGATGCTGGGTTTCACCAAAGAACAAATTGCCCCCGGCCTGCTCGTCGGCGTGATCGGCAACACCTATGCTGGGGCAGCCTTGATCGGCACGACCGCCGTGCTCGACATCGCCGAACCTGGCGATCGTATCCTCATGGTCTCGTTTGGCTCCGGCGCCGGCTCAGACGCCTTCGATATGACCGTGACACCGGCCATCCTTGAGCGCCGCGAGCGCGCCCCCAAGACGCGCGATTACATTGCCCGACGGACGGAGATTGACTACGGCACTTACGTGCGCTATCGCGGCAAGCTGGCCATGCGCTAGTTGCCGATTTCTGATAGTTCCTGATAGCCCGACATAGCTAAACTGCCGCACAGGATAAGCGAAAGGAGCGTGATTTTATGGAAATTTCTCGTCACTGGCGTTTGAAGAAACAGCGTTACAGCTTGGTGGGTGAGGTCTGTCCCCACTGCGATGCCAAGATTTTCCCACCGCGAGATGTTTGCCCGCAGTGTGGCCAAGAGGCCAAGACGGAATACCAATTCAGCGGGCGGGGCGAAGTGTTCTCTTACACTACCATTTACGATGCCCCCGCTGGTTACGAAGAAACCGCCCCCTACACGGTGGCAATCGTCAAGCTGGCCGAAGGCCCTATGGTCACGGCGCAGTTGACCGATTTGGGCAAAGAGCCGGTTCAGATTGGCATGCCGGTTGAAATGGTCACCCGCCGTATTCGCTCGGACGGCGACGAGCGGGGGATGTTGGTCTACGGTTACAAATTTAGGCCCGTGCTGACAAACGCGGCGGCCTAAGCCCCGACGAAAACCATGCGAAGAGCCCGCCCCTGGTGGGCTCTTTGTTTGCAGGTGCAGCCTCGATGTCGCACCTGGCAGCGCGCCGACCAAGCCCCGCCAAAAGTTCACCCAGCCCTTTTCGCTCTCCTTGACGTTATTCCGGCGGCGTGGTATCATCGAGCCGTTGTCTTTAGCACTCTAATATCGAGAGTGCTAAAACAGGTGAGCTATGACCGACCTGACCCCGCGCCAAAAACTGATCCTGACCCTCATCATTCACGATTACATCGAAACAGCCCAACCTGTCGGCTCACAGCACTTGTTGGAACGCTACGGGTTGAGCGTCTCTTCGGCTACGGTGCGCAACACCATGGCCGAGCTGACCGAGCGCGGCTACTTGCGCCAGCCACACACCTCCGCCGGACGGGTGCCCACCGAAGAGGGCTTTCGCTATTTCGTCCGCCAGTTGATGGGCCATACCGACCTGCCCGCTACCACCAAATACACCATCAGCCACCAGTTCTCGCAACTGGGATACGACGTGGAACGTTGGATGCGCTTGGCGGCTTCGGTGCTGGCGCATCAATCCCAGGGCGCGGCCTTGGTCACCTCCCCCCGTCCCGAACACACCCACTTCAAGCATCTCGAGCTGATCTCCACCTACGGGCGGCAGGTGCTCATGGTGCTGGTGTTAGCCGGCGGCGAGGTGCGTCAGCAAATGCTGGCGCTGGCTGAACCTGTCTCGCAAGAGCGTCTCAGCCAGACGGCTAACCGCCTCAACCAGCTCTTGCAAGGGCTGGATGCTGCCGGCCTGGCCAACGTGGTCAGCGCCGATGCTCTGGAGCAAGATTTGCTCAAGCTGATTCGCGAAGAAATGGCCCGCACCGTGGAAACCCTGGCCGGCGAGGTCTACCGCGACGGCTTGACCAATGTCCTGGCCGAACCAGAATTCGCCGAGGCCACCCAGGCGCGCCGCGCCTTGCGTATTCTCGAAGAACGTCCCCTGCTCGAAGATTTGCTCGCCCGCACCGTCATGGCCGATGAAGTCGGCGGGGTGCAGGTGTTGATCGGCGGGGAAGGCACCTGGAAAGAGCTGCGTGATTGCTCCATGGTCCTCGCCCGTTATGGCCAGCCCGGCCGCGCCACCGGCGCCTTGGGCGTGCTTGGCCCCATTCGCATGCCCTACGGCCGCACCATTTCTACCGTGCGCTTTGTCTCCGGCTTGTTGAGCGATCTCATCGCCGACCGCTTGGCCGAATGATCCCCACAACTCCACAGGAGGTTGATTGACCCAATGCCCCCTCGCAAACGTAAACCCCAACCCCCCATCGAAGAACCCCAACCCCCTAGCGAACAACCCCCAGCCCAGGAGGATAGCCAGCCCCCAGAAGAAGCCCCTATCCCCGTTGAGGGCACACCTTTCTGGCGGGAAAAGTCCGATTCCACAGTAGAAAACCTCAAACAACAATTGGAACAGGTGATCGCTGAACGCGACGAATACCGCGAAGGCTGGCAGCGCGCCCTGGCCGATTTCTCCAATTACAAGCGCCGCATCGAGCGCGATCAGGCGCAAATGCAGCAGACCGCCACCATCAACGCTGTGCGCCGTTATCTGGAAGTGTTGGATGACCTTGAGCGCGCTCTCAAAAACCGCCCCCAAGACGGCGACGGTGCAGCTTGGGCCAGCGGCATCGAGCTGATCCACCGTAAATTGTTGGCCGCCCTGGAGGCCGATAACATCACCCTCATGGACGCCGAAGGCCAATTCTTCGACCCCAACCTACACGAAGCTCTCACCCAAGAAGACAGCCCCAACCACCAAAGCGGGCAAATCATCGAAGTTGTCCAGCCTGGCTACCTGCTCGGCGAACGGGTCGTTCGCCCGGCGCGTGTGCGCGTGGCCAGATAACCTTATCCTCATCGTTCAGGAGCAGCAGTCATGTCCAAAATCATCGGTATCGATCTCGGAACAACCAACTCAGTGGTCGCCGTCATGGAAGGCGGCGAGCCGGTCGTCATCCCCTCCGCTGAGGGCGAGCGCCTCGTCCCCTCGGTGGTAGCCGTCAACAAGAACCACGAACGCCTTGTCGGCCGCGTGGCCCGCAACCAGGCCGTAGTCAACCCCGAAAACACCATCTTCTCCATCAAACGCTTCATGGGACGCAAATTCAACGATCCCGAAGTCCAAAAAGCCATCTCGCGCGTCCCCTACAAGGTCACCAAAGCGCCTAACGGAGACGTGCGCGTGGTGCTGGACGGCAAGGAATACTCTCCGCCAGAAATCTCGGCCATGATTCTCAGCAAGCTCAAGGCCGATGCCGAAGCTTACCTGGGCGAACCGGTCACCCAGGCGGTCATCACCGTCCCCGCCTATTTCAACGACGCCCAGCGCAATGCCACCAAAGATGCCGGCAAAATCGCCGGCCTCGAAGTCCTGCGCATCATCAACGAACCGACCGCCTCCTCCTTAGCCTACGGCCTGGACAAGAAAAAGGATGAGGTGATCGCCGTCTACGACCTGGGCGGCGGCACCTTCGACATCTCCATCCTCGATGTCGGCGAGGGCGTCTTCCAGGTGCGCTCCACCAACGGCAATACTTTCCTCGGCGGCGATGATTTCGACCTGCGCCTCATTGACTACCTTGCCGATGAGTTCAAGAAAGAGCATGGCATTGACTTGCGCTCCGACCGCCAGGCCCTCCAGCGCCTCAAGGAAGCTGCCGAAAAGACCAAAATTGAACTGTCCTCGATGATGCAGACCGAGATCAACCTGCCCTACATTACCGCCGATGCCTCCGGCCCCAAGCACCTGGTGATGACCTTGACCCGCGCCAAGCTGGAGCAACTCACCGGCGACCTGATCGAGGCCTCTCTGGGCCCAGTGCAGCAAGCGCTCAAGGATGCCGGCCTCAAACCCTCCGACATCCATGAAGCCGTGCTGGTCGGGGGCATGACGCGCATGCCCGCCGTGCAAGAAGCCGTGCGCAAGCTGTTCGGTAAGGAGCCCCACAAAGGCGTCAACCCCGACGAAGTGGTGGCGGTCGGCGCGGCCATCCAGGCTGGCGTCTTGGGCGGCGAGGTCAAGGATATCCTCTTGCTCGACGTGACCCCCCTCACCCTGTCGGTCGAGACCCTGGGCGGCGTGGCTACCCCGCTCATCGAACGCAACACCACCATCCCTGCCCGCAAAAGCCAGATTTTCTCCACCGCCAGCGATATGCAATCCCAGGTCGAGATTCATGTGCTGCAAGGGGAACGCCCCATGGCGGCTGACAACAAATCCCTGGGCAAATTCATCCTCGACGGCATCCCCCCCGCCCCACGCGGCGTCCCCCAAATCGAAGTGACCTTCGATATTGACGCCAACGGCATTCTCAAAGTGACCGCCCAGGATAAAGCCACCGGCCGTTCACAACACATCACCATCACCGCCTCCTCCGGCTTGCGCGAAGACGAGGTCGAACGCATGCGCAAAGAAGCCGAATTGCATGCCGAAGAAGACCGCAAGCGTAAAGAGCTCATCGAGGCGCGCAACACCGCCGACAACGCCTGCTACACCGCCGAGAAAGCCCTCAAAGACCTGGGCGATAAAGTGCCTGCCGACATCAAAAAGAAGGTCGAGGACGAGGTGGCCCAAGTGCGCGCCACCTTGCAGAGCGACGACACCGAAAAGATCAAGAAAGCCACCGAGAGCCTCTTCGAGGCAGTGCAGAAGATCGGCGCAGCCGCCTACGGGCAAGGTGCTCCCCAGGCAGCCGGCCCAGCGGGCCCTCAACAACCGCCCTCCGGCGATGAAAATGTCGTGGACGGCGAATTCCGCAACGTCTGAAGCGATAGCTACCCGAAAACAGGTCGGCAGATTCTCTGGCGAACCTGCCGACCTGCCTACCCTGCAATCTCTCCTAACGACGCATGGCCCAACGCGACTACTACGACGTTCTCGGCGTTCCCAGAAACGCCTCGCAGGACGAGATCAAATCGGCCTTCCGCCGTCTGGCGCGCCAGTATCACCCCGATGTCAGCCAAGAGCCGAATGCTGAGGAGCGCTTCAAAGAAATCAACGAGGCCTATGCCATCCTCTCCGATGAACAAAAGCGCGCCGCCTACGACCGCTTTGGCCATGCCGGCGTGCAGGGCATGGGCGGCGTTTCTCCTGACTTCTCGGTAGACCTCGCCGACATCTTCGAGGAATTCTTCGGCGGCCTGGGCGGCTTTGGCCGTTCAGCCCGCCGCGCCCGCAACATGCCCCGCCGCGGGGCCGATTTACAGCTCAGGGTCGAGCTGACTTTCGAAGAATCGGTCTTCGGGGTAGATAAGGAAATCGAATTCACCCGCGACGAGATTTGCACCAATTGCCAGGGTAAAGGCGCCGAGCCGGGCACCTCCCCCACCCGCTGCCCCACCTGCAATGGCCAGGGAGAAGTCCGCCAGGTGCGGCAGACCATTCTCGGTTCGATGGTGCAGGTGACCACCTGCCCCACCTGCGGCGGCCTCGGCGAGACGATTGCCACACCCTGCTGCGTCTGCGGCGGGCGCGGCGTGGAGCGTAAATCGCACAAAAAAGTGGTCTCGATACCCGCCGGCGTGGATAACAACACGCAGATTCGCTTGGCCGGCGAAGGACAACCCGGCGTCAACGGCGGCCCCAACGGCAATCTCTACCTCGTCATCCAGGTCAAGCCGCACAAATATTTCCGCCGGCACGGCGACGACATCCTGCTCGACTTGAGCATCAACGTCGCTCAGGCGGCGCTAGGGGCCGAGGTGGACGTGCCTTGCGTGGATGGCACCGAGAAACTCAAAATCCCCCCCGGCATCGAACCCGGCAAGGTGCTGCGCATCCGCCACAAAGGTTTCCCCTATCTGCGCGGCACGGGGCGGGGCGATCAACTGGTGATCATCAACGTCGAAATCCCCAAGCACCTCACTGCTGAGCAGCGTAAACTGTTCGAGCAACTGGCCAAGAGCTTGGGCAGCGAGGTGCGCCCTCAGGAGCGCAGTTTCCTCGATTGGCTCAAAGAGACGCTGGGCGGTTGAGGCTAAACGCCTCTCTGAGCTAGGAGACATTGCCGATGAGCAGCCGCGAGACAAGCTGGCTCGAAGTTTCTCTGATCGTCAACGGGGAATTGGCCGAGGCCGTGGCCGAGGTGCTGGCGCGCTTTGCCCCCGGCGGCGTGGCGCTGGAAAGCACCGCCATCATCCCCGATGCCGAAGGCGAAGGTTTCCCCGCCGATACCCTGCGGGTGTGCGCCTACCTGCCGGTGGATGAGCGTCTCGAAACCACGCGTCAGCAGCTCGAAGAGGCGTTGTGGTATCTCGGACGCATCTCGCCCCTGCCCGCTGTGTCCTACTCCACCGTCCACGAAGAAGACTGGGCCAATGCCTGGAAAGAACACTACCAGCCCATCCCCATTGGCCAGCGGCTGATCATCGTTCCAGCCTGGCGGGACACGCCTGCCGGGGAGCGTATCCCTATTCGCATGGACCCCGGCATGGCCTTCGGCACCGGCACCCACCCCACCACCCAATTGTGCCTGGAATTGATCGCCGCCATCAATGTTTCGCCGGCGACGGTCATAGATGTCGGCTGTGGGTCGGGGATTCTCTCGATAGCGGCGCTGAAATTGGGCGCCGGGTGCGCCCTGGGGGTTGACATTGACCCGCGAGCGGTAGCCATCTCGCGTGACAATGCCGCCGCCAACGGGGTCGCCGCTGCCTACGAGGCGGCTACCGGCTCGGTGGCTGAAATCCGCCGCGGCGACTTCGCTTTACAGCAAGCCGACCTGGTCATCGCCAACATCCTTGCCCCGGTCATCGTCCGTCTGTTCGAGGATGGTTTGGCCGAACTCGTTGCCCCTGGAGGAGATTTGATTCTCTCCGGCATCCTGGTCGAGCAGACCGCCTCGGTAGCCGAAGCCGCCTGGCGGCATGGCATGCAACTTGTCGAAACGCGCCAGATGGGGGATTGGGCCGCTTTGCGGTTGCAGACCGTTCAAGCGAGATAGACAATTTCGCCGCTGACCGTTCCGGCGTGGATATGCAGGAAACCCACGCTCGGCAAAAGATCATTGCCATCCGGATGGCACGTTGAGCCAGGGTTGAAGAACAACCTGCCAGCAATGTTTTCGTTCACCGGGCGATGCGAGTGACCGAAAACGATCACGCCAGCCTGGGGAAAAAGCAGCGTCAAACGCGTGACGAAACGCTCCAAGCGATAACCTTGCAAAATCCATTGCAACTTGCCCAACCAATACTGCCGGGCTGAACCGTGCCCATGGGTCAGGCCAATCTCCACGCCGTCGAAAAGCAGGCTGCGATGGAACGGCAGATGTGGCAGAAGCGCCCAATCGCGATTGCCGCGCACCGCATAGACGGGGGCAATCTCGTCCAAATGCGCCAACACCTGCGGCGCGCAAATATCTCCGGCGTGCAGGATGGCGTTTACCTGGCGCTGGCGGAAGAGGGTCAGCACCTGGGGGTTCAACGACCGCACGCGGTCGGGGATGTGCGTGTCGGAGAGGACGCCAAGATACACGTTCAAGCGATCAGCGAATGAATGTTGGCCTGTTTACGGCTGGCTTCGAGGTGGGGCTGAGCCGCCTGTTCGTAAGCGTAGGCGGCTTGCAGCAGGGCGGCCTCCTTCCAGTGATGGGCCACCATCTGCAAACCGATGGGCAGACCTTCTGCGCTGAAGCCGCAATTTATCGAGATCGCCGGCAAGCCGCTCAGGTTGAAGGGAGCCGTGAAGCGGGTCAATTGCCGCGCTCGCACCACAGCGTTCACCTCGCCGATGGGCGGTGCCGTGACGGGGGCGGTGGGGGTAAGCAAAAGGTCGTATTTCTCGAAGAAGCGTTCGAACCAACGGGTAATGAGAGCTTGCTTGCGGCGCAACAAGCTATATTCACCGCCGCTCAGCGTCGCTCCCGAACGCAGTCGTTCGAGCACATCTGCGCCGAAATCCTGGGGGCGCGTTTCCATCCGTTCACGATGGAAGGCCGCCGCGTCGCAGGTGACCAGGCGTACATTGGTCTGCGCGGCCTCTAGCCCATAGGGGATCGCCACCCGTTCGAGACGTGCCCCCATCTGCTCGAAGAGTGCCGTCGCGGCTTGCACGGCGCTCAACACCTGCGCGTCAGCGTCGTTGAAGAAATCGTCGTCGGCCAGGGCGATGCGCCAACCTTTTACTCCTTTTTCGATATGCGCCAGATAGTTGTGTGACGGGACGTTGACCGAACAGGGATCGTCGGGATCGTAGGCGGCAATAGCCTCCAACAGGATGGCAGTATCGCGCACCTGGCGCGCCATTGGCCCGGCGTGGTCGAGACTCCAGGAGAGCGGCACCACCCCCCGCAGGCTGACACGCCCGCGAGTAGGCTTCAGCCCAACAATGCCGCATAACGCTGCCGGAATGCGGATTGAGCCGCCGGTGTCGGAGCCAAGCGCGCCGAAGATCATGCCCGCTGCCAGGGCCGCCGCACATCCTCCCGAAGAACCGCCGGTGATGCGGGTGGTGTCCCATGGGTTTCGACAGTTGCCGAAGTGGGGATTCTCGTTGGTCACGCCCAAGGCAATCTCGTGCATATTGAGTTTGCCGAGTAGAACAGCGCCGGCGAGGCGCAGCTTGCGCACGGCTTCGGCGTCGCCCTCCTCCTCTGAGACAAGGGAGAACTTGGCGCCAGCGGTGGTGGGCATATCGGCGGTGGCGTAGAGGTCTTTGACCGCCAGGGGGATGCCGTGCAGCGCGCCGCGGTACTCGCCGCGGGCAAGTTCGGCGTCGGCCTGACGCGCAGCTTGCAGAGCTTGTTCGGCAAAGACGCCGATGAAAGCGTTGATCTGTGTCTCGACTTGGCCAATACGCTCCAGGCAGGCCTGGGTCAACTCGACCGCAGAGACCTCGCGCCGTTGGATGTAACCCGCAGCTTCAGATAGGGAGAGATCGGTCAGAGCCATACGTCAATCCTTGTTGGGGGAGTGGGGGGGTAACGTGTGATCGCTGTGAACTTGCAACTTTCTCAATTCCTGTTTCATCTGCCTGAAATCCTGGAACTGGATGGCTTGCATGCCCACCGCCCGCGCCCCGGCCACATTTTCGGGCATGTCGTCCACGAAGACCGCTTCCGACGGTTGCACCCCTAAACGGGAGAGGGCCAAACGGTAAATATGAGGGCTGGGTTTGGCCACCCCCACCTCGGCAGAGATGACGATGTCATCGAAAATGTCGGTCACCTGCCAGCGCTCCTTCAGCTCCTGACGCAGGTCATCGAAGGCGTTGGAGAGCAGAGCGACTTTGTAGCGCGGACGCAGTGAACGGATGAATGTCACAACCTCGCCGTTCAAGTCGTCGGCAGACCAAAATTGGCGGATGAAAAGCGGCCGCTCGGCTGGCGGGATATGCAGATTCGTCAGCACGTATGACCAGTGTTGGGCCGTGGTGAGTTCACCCCGCGAGGCTGGCAGGGCCGTTGGGCCTTTGAAGACGAGACTGTAGATTTCCTCCAGCGGGACATGCCAACGTTCGGCAAGTTGCTGGCGGGGTGTTTCGTCTACCATGTGGATCAGCACGCCGCCGTAATCGAAGATGACTGCTTTGATGGGCATCAGACCTCCAATAAGGCAGATATTTCCCGCTGCACTTGCTGCGAGTGGAAAAATTGGATGGCTTGCATCCCCACCGCCTGAGCGCCGTTCACATTGGCGATTGTATCGTCCACAAAAAGCGCTTCGGCAGGGGAGACGCCCAGAGCCGAGAGGGCCTGTTGGAAAATGCGGGGATCGGGCTTGAGCAAGCCCACTTCGGCGGAGAAGATCAAGGTGTCGAATATCTGCTCGAAGCCCCACTTGTCTTTGACCAGGCGAGGGGCATTATCCAGGGCATTGCTGATGACGCCGGTTTTATAGCGGGGACGCAAGCGGCGAATGAAGTCGAGCAAGGCTGTATCCAGGCGGTCGCCAGCGAAGAATTCGGCTTCCAGCGCCCGCCAGTTTTCCGGCGGCCAGCCGACGGTGCGGCAAACGTAGGCCCATTGCTGCTCGCTGGTAATCTCACCGAGTTGGGCGCGCCGCCCGCTCTCGCCGCCAAACACCAATTCGGAGAGCGCTTCGTAGCTCATCCCCAGGCGGGCAGCAAGCTGTTGACGGGGTTGGCGGTCTTCTGTGCGCACCAGCACCCCGCCGATGTCGAAGTAGATGGCTTTGATGGGCATGTCTTTTCCAGAGAGAGGGCCTATGCTGTCACGACAGCTCTGGGAGAGATTTTACCATCCCCTTGCAGGGGAAGTAAGGCCATTGGAGCATACGCGGCTCTTGCTGTGGTGGCCCAGCTTACGTATAATCTGCCCAAAACCATGAAGACTTCTTTTTTGAATCGCTTACACGTTTGGGTACTGGCGGCTCGTCCGCGAACCTTGCCGGCAGCGGCGGCGCCGGTCATTGTGGGAAGTGCGGTGGCTTTCTACGTGGGTGGGTTTCGCCCCTTGCCGGCGCTGGCGGCGCTGGCAGCGGCGTTGTTGTTGCAAATTGGCGCCAATATTGCCAACGACTATTTCGATTACTTCAAAGGCGCCGATGCTGGTGAGCGGCTTGGCCCCTTGCGGGTGACGCAAGCCGGGCTGGCCTCGCCGGCGGAGGTGCGCGGCGCTATGTTGGTCGTGTTTGGTTTGGCAGGGATGGTAGGGCTGTACCTGGTGTGGCTGGGCGGCTGGCCGATCCTTGTGGCGGGGCTGCTGTCTATCCTGGCGGCTATCGCTTACACGGGAGGGCCGCTGCCGTTTGGGTATTATGGCCTGGGGGACGTGTTTGCCTTTTTGTTTTTTGGGCCGGTGGCGGTATGTGGCAGTGTGTACGTGCAACTGCATGCGCTTCCGCCGCTGGCAGTGTGGGCCTCGCTACCGATCGGTTGGTTAGTGGTCGCCATCCTGATCGTCAACAATCTGCGAGACATTGCTTCCGACGGGGCGGTAGGTAAGCGCACGCTGGCAGTCCGCTTGGGGAGGCAGGGCGCCCGCGCCGAGTATGTTCTGATGCTGTTGGCGGCCTATCTTGTCCCGCCAGTATTGATTTCCTTGCAGGCGGCACCTCTCTGGATTCTCTTGAGCTGGCTCTCTCTGGCGCTGGTCCCCCACCTGCTGAAGGTCATTTTGACTCAAGAGGGACGCCCGCTCAATCGAGCCTTGGCTGGCACTGGTCAGCTTGTCCTGGTCTATGGGCTGGGTTTTGCCGCCGGTTTGTTGATCGGCTGACAGCCCTGGTGCTCTGTACCCATTGGATGGGCGATCGAAGCCCCTGTGGTCGAAAAGCATCTTGACATTTTGCTGGCAAGGTGATAAGCTCTCCGCCCGATAGACCGACCAGTCGGTCTACAACTTCCTTCTATGAGCGATACTCCCCTCGACCCCACCCAAGAAACCCGCCAGCGCATCCTCGCAGCGGCAGTGAACG
>Ga0209018_1000645_pt1 | contig 31451 bp, 23 predicted proteins | sample YNPBryBLVA2012_FD_185814 | JGI IMG/M metagenome (GOLD analysis project Ga0209018, IMG submission 185814) | Anoxygenic and chlorotrophic microbial mat microbial communities from Yellowstone National Park, USA - YNP Bryant BLVA 2012 (SPAdes)... ...
TTCCACAATCCGAGGCAGGGGGGCATTCATCTCCTGGCAGGTGCGCTCCAGCAGAGCCAATTCCGCCGCTTGATAGCGTTTGTCCATGTAGGGAATGCCAATTTCTAACACGGTCATGCCACAGCGAATCAGGAATCGGGCAAGGGAAATTTCCAATAAATTATCCCCCATAAAAAACACGGATTTGCCACGAATTAACTCCAAATAGGGGGCTAAATTAGTCCAAATTTGGGCTTCCCGTTCTGCTAACCCTTCGGCGGGTTTCCCAAGTACCTGACAAATTTTTTCCACCCACGCCCGAGTTCCATCGGGACCAATCGGAAAGGGTGCCCCAATTAATTTACATTGCCGCCGCCGCATCAACGTACTGGCTGTCCGGGACAAAAAGGGATTCACCCCACACACGTACGCCCCGGCGGGTAATACTGGTAATTCCGTGTAACGCTTGGCGGGCAACCAACCGGAGACTTCAATGCCCTGTTTTTGTAGCTCTAGGGTCAACTGCGTCACCACCGGGTCAGGCAGGGAACCAAATAATACTAAAGGTGGGTGATCACTGGTGGGTAAATGCTCTTTTTTCTTGTTAAAATTCAGCAGTCTTTGCAGGGTGGGTTCCGCCTTTTCCGTGGTGGGTAACTGTTCCGGGCACCGTTGCGCCATCGCCGCCAAAACCGTATCTTCCCCCTGGGTAAAGGCGTAATCCAAACCATTCGCCCGTGCCACCACAATGGGAATGCCAATTTCTGATTCTAATTTCGGGGCTAAACCCTCCAAATCCATCTTGATAATTTCCGTAGTGCAGGTGCCAATCCAGACAATCACGCTGGGATTGCGGTCCCGCTTGATCTGTAAACAGAGGCGTTTTAATTCCTCGTAATCATTCAACTGGGCGGAAATATCCCCCTCTTCCAATTCTGCCATCGCATAACGGGGTTCCGCAAAAATCATCACCCCCATCGCATTTTGGAGGAAATAGCCACAGGTTTTTGTCCCAATCACCAGGAAAAAACTATCCTCAATTTTTTGGTACAACCAAGCCACACAACTGATGGGGCAAAAGGTGTGATAATTGCCGGTTTCACAATCAAAAGTGAGTTGACTGGGTTGGGTCGTGGTGGTCATGTTCTCCTCCTAACAAAATTTAAGAAATTAAAAACTAAAACGGCGTGGAATCTGCTGTCGGTTGATCCCCAGGAGTTTCTCGCATCGGTTCTGTTGATTCCGGCAGTTGCGCCACCGGTTTTGCCAACTCTTTGAAGGGGTCAAAATTCAAATCCAAGGCATCAATAATGGCATCGGGATTGCCCTGGCTGAGTTTGAAAAAAGTGGGCAACATATCCAACAGCTGGGGAGCCGCCATCGTGACCACCCCGAGGATTAAGCCCGCATCAGGGCGACGACCATTATCAGGGGTTTTGAAGCCCCGTTGTTTGAGATAAACCTCCAACCAAGGGCGATGATTTCGCACGTATTCCAACCAGGTATTTCTTAAGGTCCCCTTAAACTCTTCAAACGCTGCCATCCCCGTTCCCCTCATGACTACAGCCTTAGCTTAAACCATGAGCAGTTCTCCCTGGGGTTGGGTGGGAGGATGGAGGTAAAAATCCGACAGCAAATTGAACAATTCCCGATCCGGGGCATCCTGGGGAACCACCCCTTCGGGACGGGCTAAAATTTGGTCGGCAATGTTGAGATAATAATCACAAACCGGTTGCAAGTGGGGGGCGGTTTCCGCCATTTCAAAAATGGTTTTGCCCTTCACCCGGGAGATGCGAATATCATCAATTAAAGGCAATACTTCCAACACCGGCATGGGCACGGCGGACGTATATTTATCAATCAAATCCCGTTTGTTCGTGCGATTGCCAATTAAACCAGCGAGGCGCAGGGGATGGGTACGGGCTTTTTCCCGCACGGAAGCGGCAATCCGATTGGCGGCAAACAGGGCATCAAAGCCATTATCGGTGACAATCAAACAGTAATCGGCGTAATTTAAGGGGGCGGCAAAACCACCGCAGACCACATCCCCTAACACATCAAATAAAATCACATCGTAGGCATCAAAGGCATTTAATTCCTTGAGCAATTTGACGGTTTCACCTACCACATAACCCCCACATCCGGCACCGGCGGGCGGCCCCCCTGCTTCCACGCAATGCACACCACCGTAGCCCTGATAAATAACATCCTCCGGCCAAACATTTTCGTAGTGGTAATCCCTGTCCTTGAGGGTGTCAATGATGGTGGGAATTAAAAAACCCGTCAAGGTAAAAGTGCTGTCGTGTTTGGGGTCGCACCCAATTTGTAATACTTTTTTACCCCGTTTGGCGAGGGCGGCGGAGATATTGCAACTGGTGGTGGATTTGCCGATGCCACCTTTGCCGTAAACTGCGATTTTCATGCCACACTCCTGGCGTTGGGTCTAGGTCACATTATCCCTAGTTTTTCACACCTAATCCCCAATCCTTCAACAGTTCTCTAGGGAAGATTATGTATCTTTGGGTTTCTTTAGATATTGCAATACTGGCTCGGGCAATCGTCCCTAAATCGTGAGTAAAAATTTATATTTTTTTATATTTTTTAGATGACTCCGCCGTAGTTCCCATCACTGGCGTGGCATAGAGCTATCCTCAATGAGACTGGCATAAGGGCACCTCTATTATTTATTTATTTATTGCCACCACTGGAAGATTATTGCGCTAAAATGCCCATATTATTGAGAATTATTGAGAACCAAGACGGGGGCGGTGCCCCTGCAACCCATTTTGAGAAGTGCCCTAAAGATGGCAACCATAATCCTATGGAAAGTTGGCTGGAAGTTGATTTCCGTAAGTACCGTTGGCATCATCGTTTAGGATTGCTATGTCGTTGTGCGTTGCCACGTTGAATTTTTTAGTAATTTTAACCCTGGTATCAACCGTTGCCCCCAGAATTAGCCGGTGCTGAGGTGGGTACCCGGGCGTAATCATCCTGAAACCGCACAATGTCATCTTCCCCCAGGTATTGGCCGTTTTGCACCTCGATTAGAACCAAATTGATCACCCCCGGATTCTCCAAACGGTGGGGCGTACAGGGGGGAACATAGGTGGATTCGTTGGAATTTAATAACATTTCCCGGTCACCACAGGTGACTTTCGCCGTGCCGGAAACCACAATCCAATGCTCACTGCGATGGTAATGCAATTGTAAACTCAAACGATGCCCTGGCTTGACCTCAATGCGTTTAATTTTGTAATTCCGGCCTTCCTCCAATACGGTAAAACTCCCCCAAGGGCGCAATTCGGTAGCGGCTCCCGACATTTGCCCCGTTGGCATCGGCGGTACTGTCCCCCGGCTGACGGATAGGGGCGGCACCGTATGGTTGGAACTGGGATTCATGAAACCTCGTTCAGGGAAGCGCAAGGACAGGTCACTGTTTTGATTATACCCACAGCCAGGGGTTGAACCGACACCAGATTGACGTACACTAGCTAAGCATGGATTTTGAGGGCAAGGTACGGTCATGGCAGTCATTGTGGGTAATTGGAAGATGCACAAAAATCGGGGGGAGGCCTTGGCCTATCTCCAGGAATTTGCCCCGTTGGTGGCCGGGAGTGACCAAGAGATTGTCCTCTGCGCCCCGTTTACCGCCTTGGCTGTTCTCTCGGAACCACTGGCAACCACGGGCATTGCCCTCGGTGCCCAAAATGTCCACTGGGAGGCCGCCGGTGCCTATACCGGGGAAATTAGCCCGCCCATGCTCACGGATTTGGGGGTGCGGTATGTGATCATCGGCCACAGCGAGCGACGGCAGTACTTTGGCGAGACGGATGAACGGGTGAATTTGCGCCTCAAAGCCGCCCAAAGGCATGGACTCATCCCCATTCTCTGCGTGGGGGAAACGGAGGAACAACGGCACCAGGGGCTGACCGAAGCCCATATCCTGGCGCAACTGGCCCAGGGCTTGGTGGGGGTCAAAGTCCCCCAGGTGATCATCGCCTACGAACCCATTTGGGCGATTGGTTCGGGCAACACCTGCCCCCCGGACGAGGCCAATCGGGTGATTGGGGTGATTCGCAAGGAGATCACGCTCCTGCAACAGGCCACCAGCCAAGCCACTGATAATGTCCGAATTTTGTATGGCGGCTCCGTGAAACCGGATAATATTGACGACCTGATGGCGATGCCGGAAGTGGATGGGGTGTTGGTGGGTACCGCCAGCCTCGAACCCCAGGCGTTTGCCCGGATTGTCAACTATCAGGGGACTCGCTAGGGCGTTCAAAATCCAGCAGACAGGCGAAATAAAAGCGGGTACTGATCTGGGTACGGCGGCGCAACTGCCAGCCCAGGGCGGCGAGGGTTTGGGTCATGCGCACTTCCGGGTGTAAATAGGCACGGGTCGCTTTACTGGCACCGGGGAAAATGCTCCCCACCCGCTTCAGGGCACTGTAAAACCAGGTTTGGGGCGCAAAACTAAAAATGACCCGCTGGCGGGCACAACCAGCCAAATGACTCAGCATCCCCTGGGCTTGCGGCGTGGGATAATGAATCAGCACATCCAGGCAGATGACTATGTCATAAATGCCCTGCAATTCCTCCAAATCCCCCACCCAAAATTCGATATTTTGGTCAATAAATTGCCCCTGGGCATTGCGCTGGATCAGGGCTTGGTTTTTGGCTTCCTGCACCATTTTGGGCGAAATATCCCCCGCCCGCACCCGTGCCCCCCGTTGCGCCAAAGGAATCGTTAAACTGCCCGTCCCACAGCCCACATCGGCAATCGTGACCCCGCTTAAATCGGCAGGCAACCAGTCCAAAACCGTAGTAATGGTGCGTTGATGCCCCAGGCGAATATCCGCTTGTACCTGATTCACATCCCCGGTGCCATAGATATTGCGCCAACGTTCAAAACCCGTGCCGTTAAAATAATTTTTGACAACCAATTTTTCATCCACCGGGGGCATATTTTTCATCGCAGGTTTGGGTAACGTCACCCTTTCGAGTTTACGCAGAAATGACGGGGCAATTACTGAGGAGCGGCAGAATTGAGATGAAACCGCCAATCCCGCCCAATCCGCACCGTCACATCGGAATTGAGAATCCCCGTACTGTCCACCCGGATTTCCCCAAACCCCAGAGCCGTTTGCACCGCCTGCGCCGCCGCCACATTCCCCTGTTGGGCAATAATCACCGTTTGATTCAAGGTCTCATGCCAGGGCACCTCCCGATAGAGGCGTTGATAGCCTGCTTTTAGCAACTGCTCGGTCAAAGCCGTCACCGCCCCCCGTTCCCCCGTACTGTCTTGGAGCACCACCTCAATCTGCGCCAAATTCATCTCCCGCCCAACCGCCTCGGGCACCATCAAGCCAAAATGCTGTACCGCCACCCTCTGAATGCGGGTCGGGTCAGGAATCCAATAGCTCGCCAATCGCCCGGAAGCCCCGAACTGCCCTGGCAAGAGGATCATTTGAAACTTTTCCCGGGACGTTTCCTGGGCAAAACTCGCCAGAGCGACCAACTCCTCGCCGGTCAAATTCGTATCCACATACTGCCGGATCACCCCGAAAATCTGGGGCAAACGGGTAATATTTTGGGGGGTCAACGCCTGCTCCTGGAACGCCCGCATAAAAATCTGTTGCCGTTGAATCCGCCCAATATCCCCCAACCCATCCTGGCGAAACAGGAGAAAATGCAGGGCTTGTTTCCCGTTGAGTTTTTGCAAACCCGCCTTGAGATTGATGTACAAATGCTGGCTATCGTCCTGATATTTCAAATCCTTGGGCACATTGACTGTAATTCCCCCCAGGGCATCCACCAGAGCTTCCACCCCCATCGGATTCACCCGCACATAACGGTCAATCGGCACCCCACCCATCAGCGCACTCACCGTTTCCGCCGCCAAAGCGGGGCCCCCCTGCTGATTCGCCTCATTTAACTTGCTGTAGGGGTCATTTTTGATCAACACCTGCGTATCCCGGGGCAAGGAAATCGCCGTTACCGTAGCCGTTGTGGGGTCAAACCGGGCGAGAATCATCGTATCCGTCAAACCCTCAAAATCATTCACCCGTTTTTGATAGCCCGCTTCCGGGTCCAGGCTCAACACTTTGATGCCCATCAACAAAATATTCACCGGGCGACTGAGCCGGGGCACCCCGAAAAACCCCTTCGCCAACGGTTCCCCAAAAAAGGTTTTCGCCTCCTCCTGGCTAAGCCACCGTTGCTGGAGCGGCGACCCCTGGAGCAGTACCGCCAAACCCGCCCCCACCGCCGCCGAACCCAGCCCTAACACCGTAAACAGGGTCAACCACAGCCACGAAGAACCCCGGCGCCGTAGTTTCGGGGGGGCGACACGGGTGGGAGTAGGGGTCATGGACACAAACAGCCTCACAATCGCTAATTAAGCCTAGCTCAAATTGGCTTCAAGGTAAACGGCGAGCCAACTGCGCCACCCCCGGCAGTTTCAGGGATTGCCCCCGCCAGAGCCGCACCATTAACCACAATTGCAGGACGAAATAGGCAGAAGTCATCACACTATTCACCGCTAAAGCCGGTAGTGCCAGGGATTCCTGCTGTGCCAAACTGCCAAACAAAACATACATCACCACCCATAAACCCGTGATGGTAATGACGCTCCGACTCAAATCCCGTTCCGAGCGAGAGCGGGACGCATTGGTGAATAAATTCCATACTGCCGGAGCCAGACCCACGACCGGCAAAAGGTAAAACAATAGCTTCAAACGATGCACTGCCTGGGTGGACATCTGCCAAAAACAGCCTAATTTAGGACGATGATTGACGGTTGCATTACTAACTATAGCAAGTTGAAGGGATTAGTGAACAGTAGTACTAAAGGGCACCATGTGTTGATTAGTAATTTATGAACACTTTTCAGGCATCTCTATTTATTTGTATTACCAGAAGGTTATCGCACCAGAATACCCATGCTATTGAGAACCACAGACGGGGGCTACGCCCCTGCGACCTATTTTTAGAAGTACCCTTTATTTGAGCCAACCCATCGCCTGCGTGGTGTAGCCATAAATCTCATCGTTGGCATATCCATATTTCCCAGAACCAAAGGCGGAGGGTGCCCCCCTGCGACCTATTTTTAGAAGTACCCCAGTATTATGACAATCCTAAATCAGCATGGCACAGGGGTCGTCCTTGCTTCTGGAACCTTTCTGTATGCCTGCGAAACCCAATCTAACATTCATCGCATAGGATTACTATGAGGTCAGGATAAAGCGATGCCAAGTTGTGGAAAGAATGAAACTAAATCAAAACTGCATCAGTATTGACCAGGTGGCGCTATGACCCTACCCATCAGTTTGTGCATGATTGTCCGGGATGAGGCTGACCTGCTCCCCGCCTGTCTCGCCAGTGTCCGGGGGGTGGTGGGGGAAATAATTGTCGTGGATACGGGTTCCACAGATGATACGGTCAGCATTGCCCAAAACGTGGGAGCAACGGTGGCAACTTTTATCTGGCAGGATGACTTTGCCGCCGCCCGCAATTATTCCCTGGACTTGGCGCAGAGGGAATGGATTTTGGTGCTGGATGCGGATGAAGTTTTACTACCTAATGCCGTTCCCCTGATCCGAGAAGCGGTGGCTCAGCCCGACCTGTTGGCGGTGAATTTACTGCGGCAGGAGTTGGGCAGTCAGCAGACCCCCTATTCCCTGGTGTCCCGGTTATTCCGCAATCGCCCCGACATTCGGTTTCAACGGGCGTACCACGAATTGATTGACGATAGCATTACCCAAATTCGCCAGCGGGAACCCCATTGGCAGGTGGGCACGATTCAGGCAGTAGCTCTGCACCACCGGGGCTACACCCAGCACGCCATCCAGTCCAAGGATAAATCGGCGCGGATGGGACGGATGTTGACCCAAGCCCTCGCCCGTGACCCCCAGGATAGCTACCTCTGCGCCAAATTGGGGGCCTGGCACCTCGCTGCAGGGGAACTGACACAGGCGTTTCACCTCCTGACCCAAGCCTTGACCAGCCAACCCCCGGAACCGATGGTGCAGTACGAAATTCACTTCCATTTGGGGTTACTGCACGGACGGCAGGGGCAGTGGGACAGGGCGCAAACCCACTACGAACAGGCGATTGCCACCCCCATACCCCCCATCCTCAAACTAGGGGCATATACGAATCTGGGCAGTCTATACAAAGAACGGGGTGCCCTCATCCCCGCCCGCCGACTGTTTGAGCAGACCATTCAAATTGACCCCACCTGGGCAACGGGTTATTACAATTTGGGGTTAACCCTGAAGGCACTCAACCAGCTTCCCGAGGCGGTTCAAGCCTATGAGCAAGCCCTCAACCTCGACCCCACCTTCGCCCCCGCCCACCAAAACCTCGGCGTTGTCCTCTGTAAATTGGGGGATTTGGTCACCGCCCAAGCCCATTGGCAAAAAGCCATTGCTTTATATCAGCAACAGGGTTCCCCCGCCGGTGAGAAACTACAGCAGGAATTGCAACATTTGGGGTTATTAGGACGTTAGCAACCCCCGGCAAAAAATCGGTTCCAAAATAATTCCCATCTCTCCCATATCCCCCTTGGAACCCCAGAACCCTTAGCCTATAATGGGGTAGGATCGGTGCGTAAAACCTTGTTGATTCCCTTCCCCCAAATTTTGTGATTCCCCGGCAATTAACCCTCAGTAATTTCCTAAGTTATCGTCAGGCCAGCTTAGATTTTACCGGCCTACACACCGCCTGTATCTGTGGGCCCAACGGTGCGGGCAAATCCTCTTTGTTGGAAGCCATGACTTGGGCGTTGTGGGGAGAATCCCGTGCCCCCAATGCCGATGACGTGATCCGTTCCGGCTGTACGGAAGCGCAGGTGGATTTTAGCTTCAGCAGTGGCGGTCAGACCTACCGGGTGATCCGGGCCCGCAAACGGGGGCATAGCACCCTGGAGTTTCAGGTTCTTGCCCAGGGACGCTGGCAACCCTTGACCCAACGGGCAATCAAGGATACCCAGGATTTGATCAACCGGGAATTGAAACTGGATTATTCCACCTTTATCCATTCCGCCTATTTGCGCCAGGGGCGAGCGGATGAATTTATGCTCAAAACCCCCAGCAAACGCAAGGAAGTGTTGGCGAGTTTATTGCAACTGGAGCACTACGATGAATTGTCAGAGCAAGCCAAAAAACGAGCCAATGACCATGAATTGCAAGCCAAAAACCTCCAGCAAATCCTGACCGCCCAAGAATCTGAATTAGCACAGGAACCAGAAATTCAACACCAATACCAAGCCCTACAAAAAGAAATTCAAGCCACCCAAACCACCGCTGAGGAATTGCAAACCCAACTGCACCAATACCAAACCCAGCAACAGCAACGGCACCAGTGGGTCGAACAGCACCGATGGCTCAGCCAACAACGCACCCAACTCGGCGAGGATTACGCCCAAACCCAAACCCGCATCGAGCGGTTAAAACAACACATTACCCAACTGGAACACCTGTTAGCCCAAAGCGAAACGATTACCCAAGCCTATCAAACCTACACCGACCTGCAACAACGGGAAGAACACCTGAACCAACAGTCCCAACGGCAACAACAACTCCAGCGGGAATACAATCAATTACAAGCGGAATATCAGCAGGTATTGCATCAACTCGAACTGCAAAAACAACAATACCAAGCCCAACGCCACGCCCTGCTCCAGAACCTGGAAAAACTGGATTTAATCCGCCAAAGTGCCTCTGAAATTGCCCCAGCCCTCGCCCAACTTGCCGCCGCCCGCCGACAACTCCAGCATCTTGACCAGCAAGCCGAGCAGTACAAACCCCTCTACGACCACTATCAAACCCTCCGGCAACAGCAGGAACAGACCCGTGCCCGTCAGTCCGCCCAACTCCAGGAGCAGGAACGACAACTGGCGCATCGCCAAGAACAACTCAACCGCCTGGGCAACCTAGAACAGGAACGGGCAGAACTTGAGCAGGAATTTGCCGAATTAGATAAAAAGAAAGTCTATTTAGACCACATCGAAGAAAAGGGCAAAGAACGCCGAAGTTTTCAAGACAACCTCAACGCCCGTTTACAAAACTATGAAACCCAACTGGCACAACTTATTAAAAAAAGTGAACTATTGCAACAACCGGGAGCCGTCTGTCCCCTCTGCGCCCGTCCCCTCGATGCCCAGCACTGGCAGGTGGTGCAAAAAAAACAGGAATTAGAACGCCGAGAATTAGAAGAAGCGATCTGGCTTACCAAGGAACAAATTACCGTCACCGGCAGGGAACTTCAGGTTTTGCGAGAGGAATACGAACGGATTAAAAAGCAATGCCAATACCGGGAACAACTCAACCAAAAACAAGGGCAACTCAATCAAAAAATTCAACAACAGCAAGAACTCCAAACCCAAATCGAGCACATTCGGGTTCACATTCAACAACTAGAAACTAATCTTGCTCAACCGGAAACCAGCCCGGAACTTGAGCAAATTATGGCAAGTTTAGCGGCGATCAACTACGACGAACCAGCCCACATCTGCGCCCGTGCCGAAGTAGAAAAATGGCGGTGGGTGGAAATTAAGCAAGCGGAAATTCAAAACGCCGAAAAAGAACACGCTACCCTATCACTACAACTGGCACAATTAGAACAAAAATGCCAGGATTTAGAGGAGCAAATTACCCAAGCGACCCACCATTCTCCCCGGCGTTACCAATTGGATAACATTGAGCAACAACTCGCCGATTTAGCCTACGATGCCTCTACCCACCAAGCCATTCGCCAGCAATTACAGCAACAACAATCTGCCCCCTTACGCTATCAAGAACTCCAACGGGCACAACAGGAATATCCCCACCTGATTGAAGAGATGCAAACCCTCACCAGCACCGCCCTGACCAAGGCACAACGGATGCAGGAACTCGAACAACAACTGGCTACCATTGAAAACACCCTCGCCCAACTCCCCGATTTGACTGCCACGATTAGGGAACTGGAAACCCAAATTCAAGCGCAACAACAACGACTACAAACCCAATACATCCACAGCGGTACCCTACAACAACGACTGCAACACCTCGCCCAACTGCGCCAGCACTACCAGCAAGGGCAACAGGAACTCCAGCGGCACGAACATCAACAGCAAATTTATCGGGCATTGACCCAAGCCTTCGGGAAAAATGGCATTCAAGCCCTGATGATCGAGCAAATTTTACCCCAATTGGAAGCCACCGCCAACCACATTTTGGGACGTTTAACTAACCATCAACTCCATGTGCGGTTTGTGACTCAAAAACCCAAAAAAAGCGGTGCCAATAAAAATCAACTGGTAGAAACCCTGGACATTTACATCGCCGACCATCAGGGCACCCGTCCCTACGAAACCTACTCCGGCGGGGAAGCCTTCCGGGTGAATTTTGCCATCCGCCTGGCCCTCGCTCGCCTGCTCACCCAACGGGCGGGAGCCACGTTACAATTACTAATTGTGGATGAGGGGTTTGGCACCCAGGATGCCCAGGGCTGTGACCGGCTGATCGCCGCCATTAGTGCCATTAGCGATGAATACGCCTGTATCCTGATGGTGACCCATATGCCCAACCTGAAAGAGGCTTTTCCCACCCGCATCGAAGTTAGTAAAACCGAGCAGGGTTCTCAGGTGCAATTGGTATTGTGAACCGGATTGCCATTATCGGGGCGGGGGTAGTCGGTGCCGCCATTGCCTGGGAATTGTCCACCGTACCGGACTGGGAAATCCATCTGTTTGAAGCCCAATCATCCCCTGCCCAGGGAGCCACAGGCGCCGCCTTGGGATTGTTGATGGCTGTCCTGAGCGAACGGGGGGCGCAAAAACGTTTGGCAAGTTTGCAACGTTATCAACAAATACAAACCCAAATCCCTATCCCTGGCAATTCCCAAGGCATCTTGCATTTATATTATGACTCGCAGGATTGGCAGAAAAATTTCGCTAAAATTCCCCGCCGACAAGCCCAGGGTTGGGTATTAGAAATTCTCACGCCTGAACAGGTAAAGAAGCAGTTTCCAGAGGTTAGTTATAACAATTTATGCGGTGCTATTTTTGCCCCCCAGGAACGGCAGGTTCAACCAGTTAAACTCACCCAAAATTGGCTGAATATTGCCCAACAGCGGGGCGTACAAATTCACTATAATTCCCCAGTGATAGAAGTCATTCCCGGAGCACCCATCCGGTTGAAATTACCTAATTGGGAACAGGAGTGCGACTGGTTAATTATCAGTGCGGGTTTAGGTGCCACCCAAATTGCGGGGTTAACGGCTCCTTTTGAATTAGCACCCGTCCTTGGGCAAGCGGTGGCAATTGATTGTCCCGAATTAGCTCATTCGCCAATTTTCTATGGCAATGATATAGCGATTGTTCCCCAAGCATCTGGAGTGGTTTGGGTGGGGGCAACCGTAGAATTTTCCCTATCAGACCAACCCCTACCTGACCCAAAATTATTAGCACAACTTTGGCAAAACGCCACCAATTTATGCCCCCTTTTGCAGGGGAAATCCTGGCAGAGGCAATGGTATGGTTTACGACCTCGACCGGTGGGACAGACCGCACCCATTTTACAAATTGACCCCGGCTGTCAGGGCATCCTTTGGGCAACAGGTCATTATCGCAATGGGGTTTTATTGGCTCCTTTTACCGCCGCTTGGGTGCGCCAAACCCTCCAAACCGCTACGGTATGATGGGTATTTTTAATTTAATTCTTTTTTGAATCCCTGATGGGTTTAATTAACGGGCACCTCTATCAATCGCAAACTACCGGTCGCAGGGGCATCGCCTTTGGTTCTGAGTAATTGAAATTGCAACAACTATGGATGAATCGTGCCATCGGGCATCACCGCCCCGGTCAGATTCGCCCCCGTGAGATTCGCCCCCCGCATACTCGCCCCCGCCAAATTTGCCCCTGCCAGATTCGCCCCCGTGAGATTCGCCCCCCGCAGGATTGCCACCACCAAAAATGCCCCGGTTAAATCCGCCCCGGCGAGGTTAGCGTGATAAAGATTTGCTTCCGTGAGATTGCTATGCGCCAAAGTACAGCCTTGCATCTGGGCGTTCAACCCATCCACCCCCCGCAGATAGGCACCCCGCAAATCCGCCTCCTGCAACTGCGCCTCCCCAAAATTGGCAAAAATCAAATCCGCCTCCCGCAAACCCGCCTGGTTGAGCCGCGTACGGGTCAGGTTACACCGGCAGAGAATCGCCCCCGCCAGGTTGGCACCCGTCAAATCCGCCTCGAATAAATCCGCCCGGTACAGGTTTGCCCGCTCCAGCACAATGCCGGGGAGTTTCATCCCATGCAAATCCACCCGGTTCAAATCCACCCGTGCAAAATGCCGCTCCCCCTGAAGGTAACGTTGCTGGAGTTGTTCCGCCGTCAGTTGGGTTAGGGTCATGGGCATTGTACCAATGAATTAATTAAAATTAAATTACAAACCAATCACATATTTGCGCCATTCCTGATTGGAACCACCCCGCAGATGCTTGCTCACCTCAAAATGTAAACTGCTGTGGGGACGACGGGGACGCTGGCGCAGGGGTAAGCGGGCTTCCTCCGGGGTACGATTGCCTTTTTTGATATTACATCGCACACAGGCGGTAACGATATTTTCCCAGGAATCCCCCCCACCCCGGGACTTGGGAATCACATGGTCCAAGGTTAAATCTTCCCCCGTATAGCCACAATACTGACAACTATGCCCATCCCGATGCAGGACATTACGGCGGGTCAAGGGAATTTCCTTGTGGGGAATGTTCACATAATGCCGCAGACGGATAACCGTAGGTAAGGAAAAATTGGGGTAAATTACCTTACCATTATGTTCCAATTGCTCCGCCTTGCCCTTGAGAAGCAGTACTGCCGCCCGTTTCCAGGTGGTGATATTCAATGGCTCATAGGAAGCATTCAGCACCAACACCTTTGCCATCACTTCCCCAGGGCAAGAGCAAGATTTGTCAAGATATTAACACAATTAAACGAAGCCGTGTTTAGGAAATGCGGTAGGCATCCGGGCCATTCCGCAGGGCGAAGGCGAAGGAATCCCGGGGATTTTTGCCAATCCACAAAATGTACACCCCCAAAGCGAGCAGAGCCACCCCCGCCAGCCAACCAAAAACCTGCCGCAACCCCAGCCCCACCGCCAGATTCCCCAACAGGGGCCCCGCCATCGCAATCCCCAGGTCAAACCCCCCCAGACACAGCCCAAAACTGCGCCCCCGCTCCTGAGCATCGGAACGATCCGCAATCAAAGCCGCCATACCGGGGATCAACAGCCCCGCCCCCATGCCCTCCAACACCCCCGCCAGCACCAACCAGGGCACCCCCTGCGCCCACCACAGAGTGACCATCGCCAGCCAATAGCAAGCCAAGCTGACCGTAATCAACCGCCCCCGCCCCCACCGGTCCGCCACCTGTCCCAACGCCAGCCGCACCGAAAAACTCGCCGCCGCCACTGCTGTATAAAACAACCCCGGATTCATGGGGATGCCCTGCCGTTTGATAAATAGGGGAATAAAAATCTGCAAACTGCCAAACAACAACCCCACCAGCAAAAATACCAAAGCAGGTGTCCGCAGGCGAGGCGTTAGCAATAACCCCCACGACATCCCCCCGCCCGATGCCGCCCGTGCCCGGTGCGGTTCCTGTACCCCCCAAGTACACAAGCCCCAACTCAACCCACCCAGCAGAGCCGACAGGGTAAAAATCGCCGTGTATTGTCCCTGATCCGCCAAAAAACCCCCAATCGCCGGCCCCAACGCCACCCCCACCGGTTGCGCCAAGGTCATATAGCCCAACACCTGCCCCCGCTGAGCCGCCGGAGCCAAATCCGTCACCAGAGCCAAATACCCCGTCGCAAACGCCGCCACACTCAACCCGTGATACGCCCGCAGTACCAGCAGAGCCGGAATCCCCTGCAACCAGAGATACCCCAGGGGAGCCGTCGCCAACACCAGCAAACCAATTTGAATCCCCAACTTACGCCCCCTCACATCCGTCAACCGCCCCACCGGCTCCCGGAACAGCAACATCCCCACCGCAAACGCCCCGATCACCCAGCCAATCTGGGCATCGCTCGCCCCCACCACCTCATCCAAATAAAGCGGCAAAGTCGGCAACAGCAAGGTCAGCCCCAACCAAAACAACAACGCCGACCCAAACAACCGCCCCATACATCCTTGCAAACCTTTCAAATCATCCCCCGCTGACCAACCAGTCAGATTGATAATTAAAGTACCAAGTTTATTAAAAATTGTATCTTTTTTGACGGCATAGCGGCGGGTAGTACCGATGGCATAGGTTAATTCATCCAGGTAATCTCAAATGATTGATGGGAAGCACCAAATTACTCAAAGCCAGAATAAAGCCACGCACTGCTATCATCACCCTAAACGGGAATAACATCGGGATCGCAGGTGCACCCCCCCGTCCTTGGTTCTGCGGAATGTTTGTTCCTGCATCGAATCGGCTGGCTCTATCCTTAGCTCTTGAAGTATGAAATTTTTACTCACGATTCAAGTGAGACTACCGGCTAACTGGGCTTGCCATACCGAGGAATCCAGGGTCGTATCTACTGTTGTTACCAAAGGTAATTCGGCTGGGGTAAAAGGCTCCCATTGTTGCAATTGTTGTGTTAATAAATCTGCCGTTGCATCCGCAATATCCCCGGTACGCAAATCCAATCGTTCTCGCAGTACTTCGATGGGAGCTTGCACATGAATGATTCGCAAAAAGATAGTTAAACTTTCTACCTTTTTTAACACCGCTTGCCGCAAATGTACCCGGTCGTATTTGGCATCCAAAACCACCGATTGCCCCTCAGATAAGAGCGCCAAAGCCACGCGCAATAATTCCTCATAGGTACGCTCAGTCATGGCGGGGGTATAGAGTTCCGCACCGCCTTTTTCGTGCAAATCAATTCCTGCCAAATGCTTCCGCACCGCATCCGAACGGATATGAATTGCCCCATAAGTTTGGCTGAGATACCGGGCAACCGTAGATTTTCCCGCCCCCGATAAACCCGCCATCACCCACAACCGGGGCGTTAACCACTGACTATAATGCCAGGCGAATTGGTAATAGCGAATCGCTGTGGTTTTTGCAGATTCCCGCAAGGACGCTGGTGCCCCCGCATCACTCGCTAAAAAAGAATTTACCTTCGCCCGAATATACGCCCGGATACTGCAATAAAACGGGAGTAATCTTGCCGCTAAATAGTCCCCGGTTAATTCTAAATAGCGATTCAAAAAGGCATAGGCTAAATCCCTGCGCCCCCGAAACTCTAAATCCATGACCAAAAAGGCGACATCATACACCGTATCGGTCAGGCGAAATTCCTCATTAAACTCGATACAATCAAATACACAGGCTCGTCCCTCAAAAAAACAGATATTCCCCAGATGTAAATCCCCGTGACATTCCCGGATTTTCCCCAGGTTTTGCCGCTCGATAAACCAATCCCGATGTTGGGTTAAATAAGTATCCGTAAACTCCCGAATTTCTTGAAACTCTTTAGCCAATCCCCAGTCTTTTGTATAGGATTCCGTCGCCTCATAATTGCTATCCACCACCCGCTTGAGCATTTCTAAAGAACCAAAACTGGTAATATATTCGTTGGTGGGAGATTGTTGGTGAAATTGGGCGATTTGGGTGCCTAAATTTTCTAAATCCTGCACCGTCAATTTCCCTTGCTCAAAACAGGTGAGCCACAAATCCTGTTCGTTGAATTGCCGCATCTTAACCGCATATTCCACGATTTCCCCATCATTGCCCAACCCGTATTCCCCCTGGTTATTAACAGCAATGGGCAGGACTTCTAAATATAATTCCGGGGCTAACCGTTGATTCAGCCGCAATTCTTCAAAACAAAAGGTGCGGCGTTTTTCCAGGGTAGAAAAATCTAAAAACCCAAAATTCGCCGGTTTTTTCACCTTGTAGGCATAATCCCCGGTCAAAATCACCCAGGAAATATGGGTTTGCTTGAGGCTGATTGCCCGCACCGGATGGGGATAAAATGCCGCCGCCAGCATCTGCTGGATCAAAGGGGGAAGCGTCTCAGCCATGCACCACCAACACCGCACAGGGTGCATCCGCCACCACCTGGGCACTCACCGACTGCCGCAAAATCCGCTCCACCCCCGTCAACCCCCGACTGCCAATCAGGATTAATTCCGCCCCCGTCGCCGCCGCCCAAGCCACAATCTCCTCTGCCGGGTCACCCGTTAGTATTTTAATACTACAGTCGCAGGGTACGATTTGCTGACAAACCGCCAAACAGGGGGTCAAATCCGGTTCCGGGTGGGGCACATCTGCCGGGCTGTCGGCGGGGAGGGGTGGCCGTACATACACCAACTGTACCTGGGTAGCTTGGCTCACCCGTAGCCAACCCAAGGCTTGCAGTACCCCTTGGGCGGTATCCGAACCATCCACAGCTACTAAAATCGTTTTCAACATCAGGGTTTCAAGCGTAGGCGCACCGATTCTGCATGGGAATGCAAGCCCTCGGTTTCCGCTAAGACTACCACAGCTTCCCCCAATTGGTGCAAGGCGGCTAAGGAAGCAGAGACAATGCTGGTGGATTTCAGAAAGGTCTCTACCCCCAGGGCAGAACTGTAGCGCGCCGCCCCGCCGGTCGGGAGGGTGTGGTTGGGCCCCGCCAGGTAATCCCCCAGGGCTTCCGGGGTGTGATGGCCCAGGAAAATCGCCCCCGCATGGCGAATCTGGGGGAGCAGTTCCCAGGGTTCCGCCACCGCCAACTCCAGATGCTCCGGGGCAAAGTCATTCGCCAGTTCCGCCGCCTGCACCAGGGATTCCACCACCACCACCAGCCCGTAATGGGCAATGGATTTTTCCGTCAACAGCTTGCGGGGATGCGCCTCTAATTGGACGGCTACCTGCTGGACAACCGCCTGGGCCAGGGTGCTATCGGTGGTGAGCAAAATCGCCGCCGCCAAAGGGTCATGCTCCGCCTGGGCCAGCAAATCGGCGGCCACCTGGGGGGCCTGCGCCGTTTCATCCGCAATGATCAGCACCTCCGACGGCCCCGCCAGCGCATCAATTCCCACCCGCCCATAGACCTGTTTTTTCGCCAAGGTCACATACACATTTCCCGGCCCGGTGATCACATCCACCCGGGGGATCGTCTGCGTCCCAAAGGCCAACGCCCCAATCGCCTGCGCCCCGCCGATGCGGTAAATTTCCTGCACCCCACATTCCTGGGCCGCCACCAATACCGCTGGATGCACCGCCCCTTCGGCCCCCGGCGGCGTGACCATCACCACCCGTTCCACCCCCGCCACCTTCGCTGGAATACAGTTCATCAACACCGTGCTGGGATAGGCCGCCCGCCCCCCCGGCACATACACCCCCGCCCGGTCCACCGCCGTATAACGCTTGCCCAAAACCATCCCATCCGGGGCAAACTGCACCCAGGTCTGGGGCACCCGTTGCTGGTGAAATTCCGTAATGCGTTTGTGCGCCAAGCGAATCGCCGCCAACAATTCCGGGGACACCTGCTGGTAGGCGGCATCCAACTGGGAACCGGAGACCAAAAAATCCGCCGGGGTGAACTCCTGCTGGTCAAACTGGCGGGTATAGTCCACCAAAGCCTGATCCCCCCGTTGCTGTACCTGGGCGAGAATCTCCCGCACCTGTTCAGCCTGCGCCTGGGTATCCGTCAACCGCTGGCTAATTCGCCCCAACTCGGCTTTGGCCTCTGTCCCCTGGGTGACAACACGTAGCATCATCGGGTTGACCCCCACTTCATGTCTTTACCCTGTTGTAGCTTAATCTGACCGCCATTCAGGGCACTTGGTTAAGTCCTGTTAAGAATTTTCCCACCTGCCGCCGGGAGTGTTGACGAACTGATTTTAGATGCTCTATATTTATAAAGCACTTGTGTTGTCGGACGAGTGCCATGATCCTACCGCTGTCCGGGTTGTTGCTGGGGTAATTTGTGTGGCTAACATCAAATCTGCCATTAAACGGGTCAAAATTGCCGAGCGTAATCGGTTACGCAACAAAGCTTATAAGTCCACGGTCAAAACCTTAATCAAGAAATGTCTGCTCGCCGTCCAGGCTGGGGATGTCGCTCAGGGGGAGGTTGCCCTGCGGTTCGCCTACAGCAAAATTGACAAGGCGGTGAAACGGGGGGTTCTGCATCCCAACAACGGTGCCCGCAAAAAAGCCCGCCTCGCCCGCAAATTGAAGCAGTTGGAAGCCCAAGCCCAGACCGTTGCCCCTTCCGCCTAGTTGCCATGTCCCCCTTGGTGGATACCCATGTGCATCTCAACTTTCGGGACTTCGCCGGGGAGGAGGGGGAGGTACGGTGGCGTTGGCAAAAGGCAGGGGTGGTGGGGCTGGTGCATTCCTGTGTGACGCCGGCGGAATTTCCGGAGATTCAAGCCCTGGTGCGGGAGATGCCGGAATTGAGTTGTGCGGTGGGGTTGCATCCCTTGGAGGCGCAGCAATGGGGGCGGGAGGTATGGCAAGCCATCGAGGCGGGGATCGCCCAGGGAGAGCGGGTGGTGGCGGTCGGGGAAACCGGTTTGGACTATTACAAAGCCACCAATCGCAGTCAGCAGGAACGGGCGTTTTGGGAGCAATTACTGCTGGCGCAGGCGCACGGTCTGGCGGTGATCATTCACTGTCGGGAGGCGGCTCTGCCCATGCGGGAACTGTTGGCAAAATTCTGGGCGCAGTGGGGAGCGGTGCGGGGGGTGATGCATTGTTGGGGCGGTACACCGGAGGAAATGCAATGGTTTTTGGACTTGGGGTTTTACATCAGTTTCAGCGGCATTATCACGTTCAAAAATGCCCGGCAACTCCACGCCTGTGCCCCCTTAGTGCCAGCGGAGCGGTTGTTGGTGGAAACGGATTGCCCCTTTTTAGCCCCCGTCCCCCATCGGGGTCAACGGAATGAACCCGCCTATGTTTTAGAGGTGGCGGAAAAGGTGGCGAGCCTGCGGGGGGAATCCTTCGCCCAGGTGGCGCATCAAACCACCGAAAATGCCCGGAGTTTGTTTCAGTTGCCGGTTGTGGTTGCTTAATGTTGTTCAGGGGATGGTGCCATGAGTCAGTATGATACCTCGTTTTTGTTGCCGGATTTGATTGAAATTCAACGCTCCAGCTTCCGTTGGTTTTTGGAAGAGGGATTGATTGAAGAGTTGAAAAATTTCTCCCCGATTACGGACTACACGGGCAAGATTGAACTGCATTTTTTGGGGGAACAATACAAACTCAAGCGCCCCAAATATGATGTGGAAGAAGCGAAGCGGCGGGATGCGTCCTATGCGGTGCAGGTGTATGTCCCGGCGCAATTGATGAACAAGGAAACCGGGGAAATTATTACCCAGGAGGTGTTCATCGGCGACCTGCCTTTGATGACGGACCGGGGGACATTTATTATCAACGGGGCGGAGCGGGTGATTGTGAACCAAATTGTCCGCAGTCCGGGGATTTATTACAAAGAAGACAAGGACAAAAACAACCGCCGAACCTACAGTGCCAGTTTGATTCCCAGCCGGGGGGCGTGGCTGAAATTTGAGACGGATAAAAATGATTTGGTGTGGGTGCGGATTGACAAAACCCGCAAGCTCTCCCTGCTGGTGCTGTTGAAGGCGATGGGGTTATCGGATAACGAAATTTTTGACAGTTTGCGCTACCCGGATTACCTGCACAAAACGGCGGAAAAAGAGGGGAATCCCACGGAAGAGGAAGCCCTGTTGGAACTGTACCGGAAACTGCGCCCGGGGGAACCGCCGACGGTGGGCGGGGGGGAACAACTCCTGCATTCCCGGTTTTTTGACCCGAAGCGTTACGACCTGGGCAAGGTGGGGCGGCACAAGCTGAATAAAAAGTTGGAACTGGCGGTGCCGGAGGAAATTCGGGTGTTGACCCGGGATGACATCCTCAAGGCGGTGAATTATTTGATCAATTTGGAGCATGGCACTGGGGAGGTGGACGACATTGACCACCTGGGCAACCGCAGGGTGCGCTCGGTGGGGGAACTCCTGCAGAATCAGGTGCGGGTGGGGTTGAACCGGTTGGAACGGATTATCAAGGACCGGATGACCAGTGCGGAGGCGGAGCGGCTGACCCCGGTGAACCTGGTGAATCCCAAGCCGTTGGTGGCGGCGATCAAGGAGTTTTTTGGCTCCAGCCAGTTGTCCCAGTTCATGGACCAGACCAATCCCCTAGCGGAGTTGACCCACAAGCGCCGGATCAGTGCCCTGGGGCCGGGGGGGTTGAGCCGGGAGCGGGCGGGGTTTGCGGTGCGGGACATTCACCCGTCCCACTACGGACGCATCTGCCCGATTGAGACCCCGGAAGGGCCGAATGCGGGGTTGATTGGCTCCCTGGCGACCTATGCCCGGGTGAACCAGTACGGTTTTATTGAAACCCCCTTTTACCGGGTGGATCACGGCAGGATTCGCCGGGATTTGCCGCCGGTGTACATGACGGCAGACCAGGAGGATGAACGGCGGGTGGCGCCGGGGGACATTCGGGCGGATGAACAGGGGAATATCCTGGAACCCCTGGTGACGGTGCGCTACAACCGAGCCGTGACCCAGTGCGAGCGGCACGAGGTGGAATTTGTGGCGGTGTCCCCGGTGCAGGTGGTGTCGGTGGCAACCTCGATGATTCCCTTTTTGGAGCATGACGATGCCAACCGGGCGTTGATGGGTTCCAATATGCAACGCCAGGCGGTGCCCCTCCTGCGTCCCCAGCGTCCGTTGGTGGGTACGGGGTTGGAAGCCCAGGCGGCGCGGGATTCGGGGATGGTGGCGGTGAGCCGCACGGATGGGGAAGTGACCTATGTGGATGCCAGCCGGATTGTCGTCCGCAGTACCCAGGGGATGGAAATCACTTACCCGTTGCAGAAGTACCAGCGTTCCAACCAGGACACCTGCATCAACCAACGCCCCCTGGTCTATGTGGGGGATGAGGTAAAGCGGGGGCAGGTCTTGGCGGATGGTTCTGCCACCGAGGGCGGGGAATTGGCTCTGGGGCGGAACGTGCTCGTCGCCTATATGCCCTGGGAGGGGTACAACTACGAGGATGCGATTCTCATCTCCGAGGGGTTGGTGTCCGAGGATGTCTATACCACCATCCACGTGGAGAAGTACGAGATTGAAGCCCGGCAGACCAAACTCGGCCCGGAGGAAATCACCCGGGAAATTCCCAACGTGGGGGAGGATGCCCTGTCCCAGTTAGACGAAAACGGCATCATCCGGGTGGGCGCCTGGGTGGAAGCCGGGGATATTTTGGTGGGCAAGGTCACCCCCAAGGGGGAATCGGACCAGCCCCCGGAGGAAAAGCTCCTGCGGGCGATTTTTGGGGAAAAAGCCCGGGACGTGCGGGACAATTCCCTGCGGGTGCCCAACGGGGAAAAGGGGCGGGTGGTGGACGTGCGGGTCTTCAACAAGGACTACAAGGACGAACTGCCCCCTGGGGTGAACATGGTGGTGCGGGTCTATGTGGCCCAGAAACGCAAGATTCAGGTGGGGGACAAAATGGCCGGTCGCCACGGCAACAAGGGAATCATTTCCCGGATTTTAGCCCGCCAGGATATGCCCTATTTGCCCGATGGCACGCCCATTGATATTGTTTTGAACCCCCTGGGGGTGCCCTCGCGGATGAACGTGGGGCAGGTGTTTGAATGCCTGTTGGGGCTGGCCGGGTTGCACCTGGGCAAACGGTTTAAGCTGATTCCCTTTGATGAGATGTACGGCCCGGAAGCCTCGAAAAAGCTGGTGCATAGCAAGTTGCAGGAAGCCGCCCGCAAAACCGGCAAATCCTGGCTATTCAACCCAGAGCATCCCGGCAAGGTGATTTTGACCGATGGGCGCACCGGCGAACCCTTTGACCGGCCCGTGACCGTGGGCTGTGCCTATATGTTGAAACTGGTGCATTTGGTGGACGACAAAATCCACGCCCGTTCCACCGGCCCCTACTCCCTGGTTACCCAGCAACCCCTGGGAGGGAAAGCCCAGCAGGGGGGGCAACGGTTTGGGGAAATGGAGGTGTGGGCCCTGGAAGCCTTTGGGGTGGCGCACATTTTGCAGGAACTGCTCACGGTCAAATCCGACGACACCCGGGGGCGCAACGAAGCCCTGAATGCCATCGTCAAAGGGCGGCCCATCCCCGAACCCGGCACCCCGGAGTCCTTCAAGGTGTTGATGCGGGAATTGCAATCCCTGTGTATTGACATCGCCGCCTATAAAAACAAGGAGGACGAGGTCACCGGGGAAACCACCGTCGTGGAAGTGGACTTGATGACCGACCCCGCCGGGGCCCGGCGGGTGCCCCCCCGACCCACCGCCTACGAATCCCTGGGGCGGGATGACGATGAGGACTAGGTACCGGTGAGGAGTGACACGATTTAATGCCAATGTACTGCATGGAGGGAGACCATGACCCGGACTGATTCAGGTAGTTTTGATTTTGTCAAAATCCGTATTGCCTCCCCGGAGCGCATCCGCCAGTGGGGGGAACGCACCCTTCCCAACGGGCAGGTGGTGGGGGAAGTCACCAAGCCGGAAACCATCAACTACCGCACCCTCAAGCCGGAGATGGACGGGCTGTTTTGCGAGCGGATTTTCGGGCCGGTCAAGGACTGGGAATGCCACTGCGGCAAGTACAAACGGGTGCGTTATCGGGGCATTGTCTGCGAACGGTGTGGGGTGGAGGTGACCGAATCCCGGGTGCGTCGCCACCGCATGGGCTATATCAAACTCGCCGCCCCCGTCACCCACGTCTGGTATCTGAAGGGGATTCCCAGTTACATTGCCATCCTGTTAGATATGCCCCTGCGGGATGTGGAGCAGGTGGTGTATTTCAACGCCTACGTGGTCTTAAACCCCGGCAACGCCGAAAACCTCAGCTACAAGCAACTCCTCACCGAAGACCAGCGCATGGAGATTGAGGACGAGCTGTACCGGGAGGATACCCACCTGAGCGGGGTGGAAATCGGGTTTGGGGCCGAGGCGATCAAGCAGTTGCTCCAGGACCTGGACAAGGAACAGGACGGTCGCCGGGGTTTGGAAATCGAAGCGGAAAACCTGCGCCAGGAGATTGCCACCGCCAAGGGGCAACGGAAACCCAAGCTGATCAAACGCCTGCGGGTGATTGACAGTTTCATCGCCACGGGAGCCAAACCGGAGTGGATGGTCTTGGACGTGATCCCGGTGATTCCGCCGGAATTGCGCCCGATGGTGCAGTTGGACGGGGGGCGGTTTGCCACCTCGGATTTGAATGACCTGTACCGGCGGGTGATCAACCGCAACAATCGCCTGGCCCGTTTGCAGGAAATCCTGGCCCCGGAAATTATCGTCCGCAACGAAAAACGGATGCTCCAGGAGGCGGTGGATGCCCTGATTGACAACGGCCGCCGGGGGCGCACCGTGGCTGGCCCCAACAACCGCCCTTTGAAATCCCTTTCGGACATCATCGAGGGCAAACAGGGTCGGTTCCGGCAGAACTTGCTCGGGAAACGGGTGGACTACTCCGGGCGTTCCGTGATCGTGGTGGGGCCGAAGCTGAAACTCTACCAGTGCGGTTTGCCCCGGGAGATGGCGATTGAACTGTTCCAGCCCTTTGTGATCCACCGGTTGATCCACTTGGGCATAGTCAATAATATCAAGGCCGCCAAGAAAAAAATCCAACGGGAGGACCCGGACGTGTGGGACATCCTCCGGGAGGTGATCCAAGGGCATCCGATTCTGCTCAACCGGGCCCCCACCCTGCACCGCTTGGGGATTCAAGCCTTTGAGCCAATTTTGGTGGAGGGGCGGGCGATCCAACTGCATCCCCTGGTGTGCCCCGCCTTTAACGCCGACTTTGACGGGGATCAGATGGCGGTACACGTGCCCCTGTCCTTGGAAGCCCAGGCGGAAGCCCGGATTCTCATGCTCGCCGCCGGGAATTTGCTCTCCCCCGCCACCGGCCAGCCGATTATTGCCCCGAGTCAGGACATGGTGCTGGGGGCCTACTATCTCACCGCCGAAAATCCCGCCCCCCAAAAGGGGCAAGGCCGGCACTTTGCCAACATGAACGATGTGATTTTGGCCTATGAGCAAAAACAGGTGGATTTGCACGCCTGGATTTGGTTGCGTTACGACGGGGAGGTGGAAGTGGAACCCGCTGACCGCAAAAAAGGCATTGGCGAAGAAACCCTCCTGCGGACCGAAACCCAGACCCGCAGTGATGGACTGACCGAGACCCTGGAGGTGTACGGTCAAAAACGCCGGGGCGACCGCATCCAGGAAACCCGGAAAATTCGCAGTACCAGTCAGGGCTATCGAGTGCAGTACATTTGCACGACTCCTGGCCGGGTGATTTTCAACAAAACCATTCAGGATGCCCTTGTTACTGGTTAACTGAATCCGTAAATTCCCTATCCCTTTACCGTCGGAGGTCTGACCATGAACCAACCCGCCCCCCGCCCCCTGTTTCGCAACAAGGTGATCGGCAAAGGCCAGTTGAAGGAGTTGATTGGCTGGGCATTTAGCCGCTATGGCACCGCCCGCACCGCCCAGATGGCCGACTGTATCAAGAGCATGGGGTTCCGGTATGCCACCCAAGCCGGGGTGTCCATCAGCATTGACGACCTGCGGGTACCCCCCAGCAAGCCAGAACTGCTCCAACAGGCGGAGGAGACGATCCAAGCCACCAAGGAGCGGTACGACCGGGGGGAAATTACCAAGGTGGAACAGTTCCAAAAGGTGATTGACACCTGGAATGCCACCAGCGAGACCCTCAAGGATGACCTGATGCGGAATTTTGAGCAGACCGACCCCCTCAACCCGGTGTACATGATGGCCACGTCCGGGGCCCGGGGGAATGTCTCCCAGGTGCGCCAACTGGTGGGGATGCGGGGGTTGATGGCCGACCCCAATGGGGAAATCATCGAGCAACCGATCAAGGCCAATTTCCGGGAGGGGTTGACCGTTACGGATTACATTATTTCCTCCTACGGGGCCCGCAAAGGTTTGGTGGATACGGCCCTGCGGACGGCGGACTCGGGTTATCTGACCCGCCGGTTGGTGGATGTGGCCCAGGACATGATCATCCGGGAGACGGATTGCGGCACCCAAAAAGGGGTGATGCTGCGGACCCTGCAGGTGGGGGAACGGCAAATTCCCCTGCAGGAACGGTTGGTGGGGCGGGTGGCCGCCCGGGATGTCCTGCATCCGCAAACCCAGGCAGTGCTGGTGGCCCGCAACCAGTGCATTGACCACGAGTTGGCGAAAGCGATTGTGAAAGCCGGGGTGACGGAGGTGATGGTGCGTTCCCCCTTGACCTGCGAAGCCAGCCATTCCATTTGCCAACACTGCTACGGCTGGAGTTTGGCCCACGGCCAGTTGGTGGATTTGGGGGAAGCGGTGGGGATCATCGCCGCCCAGTCCATTGGCGAACCTGGCACCCAGTTGACCATGCGGACTTTTCACACCGGCGGGGTGTTTACCGGGGATGTGGCGGAACTGACCCGGGCCCCCTTTGCGGGCGTGGTGGAACTGGGCAATGAGGTACCCACCCGGGCCCACCGTACCCGGCACGGGGAAGATGCGCTGGTGGTGGAAGGGGACATGGTGTTGCGGCTGGTGGGGGAGACGGAAACCCGGGAATTTACCCTGGCGAAGGGGAGTATTCTGTTAGTCCAACCGGGGGCCCAGGTACGCCCGGGGCAGGTCTTGGCGGAAAAACCCACCACGGGCCATACCCGCCGCACCACGGAAAAAGCCACCCGGGACGTGTCCACGGATATTCCCGGCGAGGTGTACTGTGCGGATTTGCAGGTGGAGGAAAAACAGGATCGCAGTGCGGGCAGTGACGGGCAGTCCGCCACGATTCGCAGTACCCAACGGGCGGGGCTGATCTGGGTGCTGGCGGGGGAAGTGTACAATTTGCCCCCAGGGGCGGAGCCGGTGGTGCAGACCGGGCAAGAAATCCAGCCGGAAACCGTCCTGTCCCAGACGGATTTGATCAGCGAACATGGGGGCTTGGTGCGCTTGAGCCACGGGGAAAACCACCGGGGCAGTCGGGAAATTAAAATCATCACTTCGTCGGTACTTTTGGATCAAGCCAAGGTGATCAAGGAAACCCTGCACGGGAGCGAACATTACGTCTTGGAAACCCGCACCGGCCAGCGGTTTGCCCTCAAGGTCAGCCCCGGCAGTAAAGTCACCCACGGGACGGTGGTGGCGGAATTGCAAGATAGCCAATACCGCACCCAAACCGGGGGAATTGTCCGCTATGGTGCCGGGCTGGAAACCATCCGCAAGGGGCGGGGGAGCAAACAGGGCTACGAAGTGACCCACGGGGGTACCCTGCTGTGGATTCCCGAAGAAACCCACGAGGTGAACAAGGATATTTCCCTCCTGCAGGTGACCGCCGGGGAATCGGTGGAAGCCGGGACGGAGATTGTCAAGGACATTTTCTGTCAAACCAGCGGGGTGGTGGAGGTAGTGGAAAAAAATGACATCCTGCGGGAAGTGGTGATCAAGCCGGGGCAGGTATTTTTGGTGGACGACCCGAACCTGGCGATGGAGCGGCATGAAACCCTGGCCCAGCCGGGGGAAACCGTCCTGCCCGGGGTGACGGCGACCGACCTGAGCTTGGTGGAATATGTGGAAACCCCTGCGGGGGCGGCCCTCTTGTTGCGCCCGGTGGTGGAATACACCATTGCCGACGAACCGGCGGTGCCCAGCCAGGAGGCCATGCACGAATCCGGGGCGGGGATTCGCCTGCGGGCGGTACAACGCTTGAGCTACAAGGATGGGGAGCGGGTGAAATCTAAAGACGGGGTGGAATTGCTCCGTACCCAACTGGTGCTGGAAATTGGCGAGGATGCCCCCCAATTGGCCGCAGACATTGAATTTATCCCGGACGCTCAGGACCCTACCATCAACCGCTTACAGTTGGTGATCCTGGAATCCCTGGTGGTGCGGGCGGACGAGGAAGCCGACCAAATCCAAGGCCGTACCCATACCCAAATTTTGGTGCAGGACGGTCAGACCATTCTGCCCGGTTCCCCCGTGGCACGCACGGTGATGCTCAGCCGCACCGGTGGCTTTGTCGGGCGGATCGTCCAGGAGGGGGGCACGACCCGCAAATTGGTGGTAGTCACCTCGGAGGACCAGTTCCAGGTACCCTTGGACGGGGCAAAAGCGCAGGTACGGCCTGGGCAAATGTTGCGGGCGGGGGATGAATTGGCCCCTGGGGTGACGACCCCCGAATCCGGGCAGGTGGTGCAGGTGAGCCAAGACCACGTTACCCTGCGGCTGGCCCGTCCCTACCTGGCCTCAGCCGGTTCGACCCTCCACGTCGCCCACGGGGATTTGGTGCAACGGAACGAGCGGCTCATGACCCTGGTGTTTGAGCGGGTGAAAAACAGTGACATTATCCAGGGTCTGCCCCGGATTGAGGAACTGCTGGAAGCCCGCAAGCCCAAGGATTCCTGCCATCTGGCCCGCCGTCCCGGTCAGGTGCAGGTGACCCGCCGCCCGGATGACACCTATCAGATCAAAATCATCGCCAGCGATGGCACGGTGGTGAACGACATCACGACCGACCCGGGGCAAAACCTCGTGGTCACGGACGGGGAAATGGTGCAGGCGGGGGACCCCCTCACGGATGGCCCGGTCAACCCCCACGAACTGCTAGAGTTATTTTTTGAACTCTACCGGGAAACCGAGTCCCCCTACGAAGCCTGCCGTCACAGTCTGGAAAAGGTGCAAACCCACCTGGTCAACGAGGTGCAGGGGGTGTACCGCAACCAGGGGATCGAAATTTCCGACAAGCACATCGAGGTGGTGGTGCGGCAGATGACCGCCAAGGTGCTGGTGGAGGACGGGGGCGACACCATGCGACTCCCTGGGGAAATGATGACCCTGCGGGAAATCGAAAGCCTGAACAACACGGTGCCCGGTGCCCCAGCGCAGTACAGCCCCAAGCTGATGGGGATCACCAAGGCGGCCCTGAACACGGATAGTTTCATTTCGGCGGCCAGCTTCCAGGAAACCACCAAGGTCCTCACCGAAGCGGCCATCGAAGGGCGGGTGGACTACCTGCGGGGGTTGAAAGAAAACGTGATCATCGGGCGGTTGATCCCGGCGGGGACGGGCTTTTTTGCCGAAAGCTCCAGCGGCTATCGCCATCGCACGGTGGTGGACGTGCTGGAGAGCGAAGAGGAAGTCCTGGTGCTGGGCGAGGACATGGTGGACGACTCCACCGACCCCCGCCAAGTCCTGTTGGAAGCCGAAGACGAATAACCCCCCGGATGGCACAGGCGTTGGTGACCGGGGCGACCGGGTTTGTGGGGGCGAATCTGGTGCGGCTCCTGCTCCACCAGGGGCATCGGGTGCGGGTACTGGTGCGGCCCCAGAGTTCCCAGCGCAATCTGGCGGGGTTAGCCGTGGAGTGCGTAACCGGCGACCTGTTCAGCCCGGAATTGCCCCAGTACCTCCAGGGGTGCGACGTGCTGTTTCACGTGGCCGCCCACTATTCCCTCTGGCAAAAAGATAAAGATCACCTCTATCAGGTCAATGTCCTGGGCACCCGGCAGGTACTGCAAGCCGCCCAATTGGCAGGCGTACCCCGCACTGTTTACACCAGTTCCGTGGCGGCCATTGGGGTAGGGGCACCCGGACAGGCGGTGGACGAAACCCACCAAAGCCCGGTGGAGACGCTCATCGGCCATTACAAAAAGTCCAAATACTGGGGGGAACAGGAGGCCCGGCGGGCGGCGCAATCCGGTCAAGAGGTGGTGATTGTCAACCCCACCACGCCGATTGGGGCTTGGGATGGGAAACCGACCCCCACCGGGGAAATTATCCTGCGGTTTTTGCGGGGACAAATGCCAGCTTATGTGAATACGGGTTTGAACTTTATCCCGGTGCAGGATGTGGCTTGGGGGCATCTTTTGGCGTGGCAAAAGGGTCAATCCGGGCAACGTTATATCCTGGGGCACACGAATTTATCGTTACAGGAATTTTTACAAAAACTGGCGCACATGACGGGCTTACCCGCTCCCCGCTGGCAGATTCCCGTGCAGATTCCCCTGGCGGTGGCCTGGGTGGATGAAATCCTGTTGGGTACCTTGGGGAAAAAGCCCAGCCTCGCTTTAGACGGGGTACGCATGGCGCAACAAACCATGTATTACAATGCCCAGCGGGCGGTACGGGAATTGGGCTTACCGCAGACGGATTTAGACCAGGCGGTCCGGGAAGCCGTCGCTTGGTTTCGCCAGGAGGGGATGGTCTGATGCCCAAATTGTTGATCGCCGCCAGTGGCACGGGTGGGCATCTCTTTCCGGCTCTGGCGGTCGCCCAGGTGTTACCCACCTGGCAGATCGAATGGCTGGGGGTGCCGGAGCGGTTGGAACAGCAACTGGTGCCCTCTGCTTATCCTTTGCATCGGGTGCGGTTGTCCGGGTTGCCGGGGGGACTGAATCGGCGCACCGTGCAGGTCTTGGCGGAATTGTGGACAGCCACCTGGCAGGTACGGCGGTTATTGCAAGCGGGGGGTTTTGACCTGGTGTTTACCACCGGGGGGTACATTGCCGCTCCGGCGATTTTGGCCGCCCGTTCCCTGGGCAGACCCGTGATTTTGCATGAATCGAATGCCCTCCCCGGCAAAGTCACCCGCTGGCTGGGGCGGTGGTGTGCGGTGGTAGCCCTGGGATTTGCCGAAACTCAAACCCATTTACCCAAACTGAAAACCTTGGTGGTCGGCACGCCAGTCCGTCCCGATTTCCTGGAAATTACGGCTCTCAAAGAAAATGTAGCAACCATCCCCCGTGATGCGTTTGTCATCCTCATTACCGGGGGGAGCCAGGGAGCAGTGAGTTTGAACCAACTGGTGCGTCCCTGTGTCCCGGACTGGGTGGCACGGGGTTGGTGGGTGGTGCATCAAACCGGCGACCAGGACCCGGACTACGGCAGTTACCAACATCCGCAGTACATCGAACGGGCGTTTTTCCCAGATATGGCGGCTTGGATGGCTCGGGCGCAGGTGGTGGTGGCTCGGGCGGGCGCAGGCACCTTGAGTGAATTAGCCCTGTTGGGAAAACCGGCGATTTTGATCCCCTACCCCTGGGCGGCGGACAATCATCAGCAGTACAATGCCGATATATTTGCCAAACAGGGAGCCGCAGTGGTCAAACGCCAATCGGCGTTAACTCCGACTGAATTAGATGCCTTACTCACGGAACTGGCTGGGGACACACAACGGTTGAGCGAGATGGGTCAAGCGATGGCGGCGTTGGCGGTACCGGACAGTGCCCAACGGATGGCGGAGGTGTTAGCTTCCTGTCCCCTTGGGAAGTCTTAACAACGGTTTGGTGTCGCCATGATGGCGTATTTCATGTAAACCTAAGCACTATAGTCAAGCAGGGTAAGTTTGTCCTATTATAGAATAGATATTTTGGAGAAAAGCGATGGCAAGACCATACAGTTACGATTTGCGTCAAAAAGC
>Ga0209018_1000646_pt1 | contig 31424 bp, 27 predicted proteins | sample YNPBryBLVA2012_FD_185814 | JGI IMG/M metagenome (GOLD analysis project Ga0209018, IMG submission 185814) | Anoxygenic and chlorotrophic microbial mat microbial communities from Yellowstone National Park, USA - YNP Bryant BLVA 2012 (SPAdes)... ...
TCGTTCATCTGCCGCTCTGCGTGAGCAAGGGCAAATTCGGCGTACAGATCGTCGAATTCATCAAGTGACATGCCAATTAGACTTCTTGCAGCTTGCGGGTGCTGGGTTAGTTTTTCGTATGTGATCATGCTGAGAAGTTTACCCGATTATTGCTAATCACGCCACAAGTCTATATTATCAAAATTCCCCCCATCACTGCTCTGGTCACTGGACAGCCAGCAGTTGGTGATAGAAATCGACGACGCAAAGGACGAAACTCCAAAGCGTGTGGTAGTAGTGGATATTGTTAGTGGCTGGGCGGCTCAAATTGCTGAAAATAAGGAGCTCGTTGGCTGGATGCTCTCGCCATAGCGCCTCGCCCGCCGTTGGCCCTCGCCCGCCCCGTTTGCTCAGCCCGGCGAGCCTGCACTTTCCCAACCACACAACCTTCACGCATGACACATCTCGCGCATCGGCAGCCCCTCCACGGCGAAGAAGTGTTGCCGGCGGCACGCGCCTTGCCATGCGCCGCGGCGCTGAGAGTTATCTCTTGCCTGTTTGGCAAAAGCGTCATATGGGGGCTGAGACGCCTATGGCGGCAGGTAACAAAGAAACCGTAGCCATTGAGGCTACGGTTTTCCAAGAGTAGCGGGGCTAGGATTCGAACCTAGGACCTTTGGGTTATGAGCCCAACGAGCTGCCACTGCTCCACCCCGCAATGTTCCACCTTACGAGCGGGCGGATTATAGCACGCACATCCCACAACGTCAAGAAAAATCTATTCACGGTCTATCTCGCCTCGAAGGCATGGCACGAGAGACCTCTCAGGGTTGCAGATATTCGTCGGGCAGAGCTTGGCTGCGTATCTCGAAGCGCCGTCCGTCTTCCAGATGACCCTTGAAAACCCATATCGGCTGGACATACAAACCAGCCTCCATGGGCGTCTCGTTGTGAGACGGCTGGCAGTTGTCTAAAGAGACTGTCCAATAGGCTAATTCCACATTCTCGATGATCGCCACGCCGTACAGTGAAGCAGGTAGAGAACCGTTCTCCCACGTTTCGTCAATCACTGTAGGTTGATTGCTGGTGATCTCGTAAGCATTCAAATCGGGGTTGTCTTGCACGCTGGCGGCCATATCCATCACCACCGGGTAACCGCCAAAGGTCTTGTTGGGGATGAGCAAGCCTTCCTGGATGATGAGGTCACCGGGGCGGCCCACCAGGTAGCTGGCATCGCCGCCGATGGTGTGTTCGAGCACGAATTGCAAACCGTCTTGCGTGGTGAACAAGACAGCGCTTTGCCCCTCCAGCGTGACGACTGCCTCAGTGCCAATCCAGGCCTGGATGCGTTGGCCGGGGTAAACTTCCTCGAAGCGCTCGACAGTGACAACCGGCCTGCCGTCGTCGGCGATGCGGCTGACGCTGCCCCAGATTTTGATGGGCAGGTTATGTAACGCCTCGATGCCTGCCAGGGCTTCACCTTCCAATTGCAAGCTGGTGTAATCTGCGCCGAGGACGCCTGCTTCGACCCACAAATCCACCTGACGGCGGGTTGCTACGCCCTGGCGGGTGTAGATGGTGACATAGACGCTGCCGCTCAAGCCTGCAAGCCTCTCACCCGGCGGCAGAGGGCTGCCTGGCTGGCTGAGAGCAGATGCGGCGGTTGTGCCGTCCAGAGCCAGGAGGGCAAAAGCGCCGCCGCCGAAATTGGCATTCGATGGCCCTCCGCCGCCGCCACCGCCCCCGCCAAAACAAGATTGAGATTGGCCGTAGGCGGCAATCAGCGTGTCAATAGTGCTCCATTCGTAAACCGGCGGCTCACCTGCCACCACCACGCCGTTCACATTGACCAGCGCGCCATCGGCGGCCGTCTCGGGTAAGGCAGGCAGTAGGAATTTTTGCCCCTGCTCGGTGACGAGCCAGCTTTGGCCGCCTTGACGTTGCAGTTTCCCGTAGGAGTGGGCGCCTTCTGCCGCCGTGGCTTCCTCCCAGCGGCTGACGTTCAGCGTGATTTCGCCGTTGACCTCGCTCAACTGCCCCCACACGCGGGTCAGCACCCACGGTTTATAACCCGAAGCTTGGCTTTCGATCCCCTCGAGGTTGCCGCTGAGACTCCATGCCTGGGAACTGCCCCATAAGCTGAAGCGCAAGCGGCCCTCGGCGTCGGCAGGATGGAACAGCCCATAGAATTCCATTTCCTGGCCTAGAGGGTAGCTGCGCTCCCAAATGCGCGCCGGCTGTTCCGGGGGGAAGATGGCATACACAGTCTTGCCGACCCCTTGCTCGCCAGTGAACCTTTCCCAGGCCTGAGCGGCGCTCAGGATGGGGTAGTCTCCCACAGGCTGGAAGTCGTGGGCGCTGTACATCACCCTGCTAACCTCTCCCTGGCTGCTGACGGTCACCTCGATCCATGCCAGATCGCCATTGATGCCAATGCCATACAACACCGGGCGACCCTCCAGCAGGCGGACGAAGCGCACGCCGCCCGGTTGATTTTCGATAGGTTCGACGCGGTAAGGGGCGTCGAGCAAGCTGTGAGCGTTCAGGAAAGCCTCCGCAATGGAAACTTGTTGCTCGAAGGGCAGCATGTCGCCGATCAGACGGTGATCGCCTGTCAGCGACTCGTAAACCCATTGATTGGGGAAATTGAGAAAGCGCAGCAGGGCAAAACTATCTGAAACCTCGAATAGGGTCTGGTCGAAGCCCTCCGCAGCGAGGGGAGTGGGGATGCCGGCGATGCCCAAGCTGGCGGCAGCCTGCTGGGCGCTTTGGGCAGTGACGATATCGGCAACCTGCTGGCGATAGAGCATCACCTGGGGTGGCGCCGGCGGCAAGGTTAGATCGGCCACGAACGTCAGATGCGGGAAGATGCCCGCTGGTTGGGGTAATGAACTCGCCGGGGTAGGCTGAGGCGGCAAGGTTGGCGATGCCGGTAACGGCTGGGGGATTTGTAAAGTCTGGCCCACCTGGATCTGGCAATCGGCTGAGAGCTGGTTGAGGGCAATGATGCTTTCGACCGGCACGTTGAACATGGCGGCGATATGAACACAGGTATCGCCTTGCTCCACGATATAGCGCAAGGCAGTTGGCCGGCTCGGCGCGGGGGTGGCCGTGTGGCTGGTGGCCGGCGGATAGGTCAGCGGGACGGCGGGCAAGGTGGAAGTCACGTTGGACGAAGTCGTTAGGCGAGGGGTAAAAGCGCGCAGGCCTAGTCCAACGACGATGACGAACACGATGGCGGCCACGCTGAATGCCAGCGAGCGCGCCAGGGGGGTAGAAGAGGATGGCATGACGAGTCTCCTTGGTGTGGAATCCTGCCCAAGCAAAAACGCCGCTGCAGGAGAAGGCTGATCTTGCCGCGGCCAGCGCGCCTGCAAGGAAGCTGCCAGATGTTCTTCCAACGCCGCCAGGGCTTCGGCCTCCTGGCGGCAGGCAGCGCAAGCCTGCAGATGCGCTTCGAGGGCCAGGCGACCTTCGGCAGACAAGAGGCCATCGGCAGCTAGCTGCATCGCCCTGCGGGCTTCGTTATGCGTCAGGTGCATCGCAAGCCTCCTTTGGAGCAAAGCGGTGGTTCAATTGCGCCTGCAGGCGTTGGCGGGCAGTGTGCAATCGCGAATGCACGGTGCCTTCACTGATACCCAGCACAGCAGCAATTTCTGGCACGCTGAGTTCGTGAACGTAACGCAAGACGATCGGCAGACGATGCTTCTCGCCCAACTTGTCCACTGCCTGCCAGAGATGAGCGTCGGCCTCGTTTTGCAACGCGGTCTCTTCGGGGGCGAGGGGGCCGCTGGTCAGCCGCTGCAGGGCGGTCAGGGCTTGGTGAAGCCTCTGTCGGCGCTTGCGTTTGCGCAGGCGGCCACGGCAGACGTTGACGGCTATGGCCGTCAACCAGGTGCGCAATTGCGCCTCACCCCGAAAGGTATCCCACGCCTGGCAGGCAGCGATGAAAGTTTCCTGGGCGGCATCGTCGGCCTCGGCTGCGCCGTTGTCACTGCCGTCGTCGAGCATCGAGAGCGCCAGCCGCCGAACGTAAGGGTAATACACAGCAACCAGGCTTTCGACGTCGAACACAGGGGGCCCCTCGGCTGCGCGCGGCGTGGATGCAATAGAAGTCGTGTTGCAGGCGTCGCTTTTGGGCATTTCACAGGATTAGATGCGCTTGGGGTGCAAAACCTTCAGAGCAATTCAATAACCTGGCCGATACGAACTCCAAGCTCTTCCGCCAACCGACAGAAGAGCTTGGGGAGATGGCATCTCATGCAAGCGCAAGGGGAGTTTCAGGGTTGAGCAGCCAGGTTCTCGTCTACGAACAACATCAGCCACACCTGCCAGTTGTGAATCACCTGTGGGGTTACGGCGGGGGTTGGTGTGGGGACAGGCGTGCTGCCAGCAGGCGGCAGCGGCACGACCAAAACTTCGCCTGGCCGCACCTGTTTGTTGTTATAAGCCCATTCGGCCACAGCCGCATCGGAGGTGGCGTAGGCAATGCGTGTCTCCAGGTAAGTTTTCGTTTCGACCAGATGGGTCACCTGGGCGCCCACACGTTCTTTTTCGGCTGTCAGGCGGCGCAGTTCCGACATGCGGCCGTTGAAATCCACAATCAGCAGGAACAACACCGCCAGGCCGATGACAATCAGGATAAGACGCCAACCTTTCGATAAGCCTTGCATAGGCACATCTTACCGCAGCCAATGGCTTTGCGCAAGGCTGTTGGCGTCGGTGATGCTTACTGGAGTCGGCTTCCAGCCGACTTCCATGTGCTGAGGCGGGGGATTGATCCCCTGCCTTCCAGCCCGCCGAATCAGGCGATGCAAAGATGTTGGCAATCACCCGTGTTGGCGGGGAAACGAAATGGGGCTGTCTGGTGCAGACAGCCCCTGGATGATCTGGCGGAGAGGGCGGGATTTGAACCCGCGTCCCCTTGCGGGGAACACGCTCTCCAGGCGTGCGCGCTAGGCCAACTACGCGACCTCTCCGTGCTTTTGCGGCGGGCGGGATTATACCATAACCCCCCGCCAGCGGCGATGTTCACTTACCCCGTTCACCATCCGCTTGGGTTTGGCGTTTTTCGTAAAAGAAGACTCCCTCCCCGGCCTGTGCCGTAAAGCCGGCGGCTAACAGGCTGCCGGTTACGGCCTCGTCCAGGGGCGCCATCCATTGCGCCCGCCCATAACCTTGCTGCCCCGCCAGACGACGGTAGTCGGCCAGATAGTCCGGCAAGGCATGTGGGGCGCAAGCCGCCACTTGTAACAGGGGCAGGCGCTTACCATCGTCCTCATCCTCCCAAAACGTCAGCAGACCTTCGCCGTTGCGCCACCACCAGGCGCGCCCGCCAGACGCCGCCCGCCTCAGCAAGTCTACCGAGGGCGCACCCCACTTCCAGGCGTAATCTGCCAGACCATACACCAGAGGCGCTCGCCGTTCCAGCAAGGCCATAGCCGCCGGGATGTCGGCTTCTGCCAGCGGCTGGAGGCTCTCGGGGGCATCGTCCAGGGCTGCCGCCTGGTAAAAGGCCAGCGCGCCAATCCTGACGAAACCGGCGCGCTCACACAGACGTTGCACGGCCACGTTCGTTTGGCCGGTGATCAGGCGGATGAGCTGCCCGCCTTGCTGTTGCCACAAACCCAAACAATGGTGGAAGAGATGACGGCCAAAGCCGCGTCCGCTAAAATCAGGATGCACGCGCAAACCTTCCAACCACCATTCGCAGTCGGTCAACCAGGTTATGCGGCACAGGCCGACGATGCGCCCGCCATACTCGGCCACGATCATTTGCCCTTGGGCTTCGGCCAGCCAGTCGTCCCACACAAAAGGGATGTAATCGTGTCCATCCCAGATGCGCGCCACCATGGCCAGCACGCCAGGCTTGTCCATCGGCAGGGCGGGCCGGCAAACCAAAACGGGGGAGAGCGCCGCGGGCAGGCAAGCCTCAAGCATTGGGGAAGAGGTGCAAAAAAATATCGGGGGCGTAGCGCGCCACCGTTTCAGAAGCGAGGGCGTTCTGGCGGCAGATGTCAGCGTACAGGTCGGCGCTAGGGCGTTTGCGGCGCGTCTGGCTGTCCACGTCCAGCTCCCAAAGACCAAAACGCTGCGTCCAGCCGCGCTCCCACTCGAAATTGTCCACCAGCGTCCAGTGGAAATAACCTTTCACCGGCCAGTTGAAATTGATCGCCCGCCAGATTTGATGCACATGCTCGACAAGGTAGCGTGGGCGCACGCGGTCGTCGGCGTCTTCGATGCCGTTTTCAGTGACCAGGATGGGCAGGCCGAATTGCGTCGCCCAACGCAGCGCCTCGAACATCCCCTCGGGTTCGTTGGCGAAGTAACCGGTAGAGCTAAGCGCTGCCCCGCGGCGGAAGAAACGCCGCGTGAACAGCTCGGCGGGTTTGAGCAAATCGAAGGCGACCAAATCGCGGGTGTAGTAATTCAAACCGATGTAATCCTGGGTGCCTTTGGCCTCAGGGATGCGCTGGCGGCCTAGCAAAGAGGGCATGACGCCGTGTTGCAGGGCAAAAGGAAAGGCGTCGTTGAATTGACGGGAAAGACTGCGCGCCGCCAGCCGGTCGAGAGGCAACCAGGGTTTGGAGGGCCACATCGAGCGGTAGTGGATAGCCACCCCCACCCGCGCCTGGGGCTGGACTTGGTGAATGAGGTGATAGGCCGCGGCGTGGCCGCGCGCCAGATTGCTCAGCACGTGCAAGGCGGCGCGCAAGTCACGTTTACCGGGCGGGAAGATACCCAGCAGATAGCCCATCGAAGCATAGACGTTCGGCTCGTTCACCGTACACCACAGCGAAACGTACTCCTTGAGAGCTTCGACCGTTTTGCGGACGAAGCGGCTGAAATGCTCGACCGCCGCTGGATTTTCCCAGCCCCCTTGCTCTGTGAGCCATAAGGGATCGCTGAAATGGTGGAGGGTCACCAGGGGAGTGATCCCGCGTTCGAGCAAGCCGCGCAGCATCTGGCGGTAGCGATCGAGGGCGTCTTCATCCCAACGGTCGGGGGCGGGTTGGATACGGCTCCACTCGATAGAAAAGCGATGGGCATTCTGATGGCTTTCGGCGGCGCGGTCGAAATCCTCGCGCCAGCGTCCGCCCCACCAATCACAGGCCAAGCCGGCGCGCTGCCCTAGTTTGATGCGTCCGGCTTCCTGCTCCCAGGCGGCCCAGTTGTTGGCTGTGTTGTTGCCCTCTACCTGATGGGCCGCCGTCGCCGTGCCCCACAAGAATCCGCGCGGGAAGGTGAAAATCGCTTGTGCCATAGGAACCTCATTGTCAAAGTTTCGAAGCGGCATTATAGTTAGAAGCACTCGATAGCGGCGCCGTGTGCGCCAAGCCGTGACGATTCTACTGCAAAAAGCTCGTTCGTTCACCCCAAAACCCATGTCTCCCTCGTTTGTCTGTTCGCCTCCAACCTTCTGTGTCGTCTATCTCGCCCTGGGGACGAACCTCGGCGACCGTGTGGCCAACCTGCATGCCGCGCTGAATGCCCTGCCGCCCGCTGTGCAGGTGTTGGCGCAATCCAGCGTTTACCAGACGCCTCCCTGGGACTATACTGAGCAGCCTGCTTTCCTCAACATGGCCTTGCAAGCCCAAACCTCTCTCAGCCCACAAGCTCTGCTGGCCTATCTCAAGGCGCTGGAAAAGCGCCTGGGTCGCCGCCCGAGTGTGCGTTACGGCCCCCGCCTCATTGACCTGGACATCCTGTTCTACGACGAGGTGGTGCTGCAAACGCCAGAGCTGACCCTGCCTCATCCCCGCCTGCACGAGCGTGCCTTCGTCCTGGTCCCCCTGGCCGAGATCGCCCCAACCCTGCGCCACCCCCAATTGGGCCTGACCGTCGCCGAGATGTTGGCAACCGTCAACCGGCAGGGGATCGAACTGTTCGAGTGTGAGGGCATATCGGCTCCAGAGAGCACCTCGCCCGATGGCTGAGAAACGCACGAGTTCGGCTGCCGTGGCCTGAAAAATCCCGCAAAAAGTGGTATCATTTCACGCAGCGATGGCCGCGCGGCTGTTTCGCCTGCCCAGCGGCAATTCAAGTGCCTTCACTGGAGTAAGACCATGTCCCCAGAGATCAAACCCCTCAACTGGACACCCGACCCATCCATTGGCTACACGGTTGTCCGCCGCGCCGATGGCGGTATGCACTTCACCTTCACCGATACCAGTCACCGCACCGTCATGCATTGGCGCGATTTTGCCCTTCAGCACCTGTACGATTCCGACCGCCTCACCCGCAACTTGTACGATTTGAGCCAGGTGGCAGAAATTAGCGAGGAGGCGCTGCGCGTGGCCAACGAGGTCAACAGCGATCCAAACGTGCGCAACATTCGCCTGGCGATTGTGGTGGCCAATGAGAGGGTGCGCGAGGCCATCCTCAAAGTTGCCGTTTTGCCCGGCGGGGTGGAGGCCAAAATCTTTACCGATTTGGCCGAAGCCGAGGCATGGTTGAGCCGCCCGCTCGAAAAAATCGTCTGAAACAGGGTCGCTGATGATGCACGCTATGGCCTTTGCTTGGGGTGCCCGCACTTATGTGATGGGCATCCTCAATATCACGCCCGATAGCTTCTCAGGCGACGGCCTGGCCGGCAAATGCCCCGCCGAAGTGTTGGAACAAGCCCGCCGCCTGGTCGCTGCCGGGGCCGACATTCTCGACGTGGGCGGCGAAAGCACCCGCCCCGGTGCCCAACCGGTCAGCGCCAGCGAGGAGATGGAGCGTGTCTTGCCCGTCATTAGCGCATTGGCCGCCGAACTGTCCGTACCCATTTCCATTGACACCTACAAGGCCGAAGTTGCCGAAGCCGCTCTGCAAGCCGGGGCGCGGCTGATCAATGACGTGTGGGGCCTCAAGGCCGACGCCGCTTTGGCGGCGGTGGCTGCTCGCCATGGTGTGCCGTTGGTCTTGATGCACAACCGCAGCTCATGGGCCAACGCCGAGATCAAAGCTCGCCTGGGCGGGCGCTACGTGGGCGTTCCGTACGACAACCTCATCGCAGACATCTGCCGCGAGTTGATGGAAAGCGTGGAAATTGCCCGCGCCGCGGGCGTCGCCGATAGACAAATCATCCTCGACCCCGGCATCGGCTTCGGCAAGACGGTGGAGCAAAACCTGGAACTGCTCGACCGATTGGGGGAGATCAAAGCCCTGGGCTTTCCTGTTCTGCTAGGGCCCTCGCGCAAATCGTTCATCGGCTACACCCTCGACCTGCCGCCAGACCAGCGATTGGAAGGCACGGCTGCGGCAGTCGCCATTGGCATTGCCCGCGGTGCAGATATCGTTCGCGTGCATGATGTGGCCTTCATGGTGCGCCTGGCCCGCATGACCGATGCCATTGTCAGGCGCAAGTCATCGCCCGCACTCAGCCAAGCAAGGGTATAATTCCTACAGCCTCGAAACCCTCACTTTTTCTCGATGGAGTCCCTATGACCGACTTGCGTTCAACCGCCATCCACTACGCTCACCAGAACCGCTCCCGCTTTCTGACCGAGTTGAAAGAATTCTGTGCTATTCCCTCCGTCTCCACCGACGCCGAGCGCAAAGCCGATGTGCGGCGGGCGGCTGAATGGTTAGCCGGGCGGCTCATGGCGCTTGGCGTGGTCAATGTGCAAGTTTTCGAGACCGCTGGCCACCCGGTGGTCTATGGCGAGCGCTTGGATGCTGGGGCAGATAAGCCCACCGTGTTGATCTACGGCCATTACGATGTCCAACCTGCCGAACCGCTGGAATTATGGGAAAGCGCCCCCTTCGAACCGACTGAGCGCGGCGAGCATCTGTACGCCCGCGGCGCTACCGATATGAAAGGGCAGGTCATTGCCAGCCTGGCCGCAATCGAAGCCATCCTGCAGAGCGGCCGGCTGCCGGTCAACGTCAAATTCATGATCGAAGGCGAGGAGGAGATCGGCTCACCCAGCCTGGATGCTTTCATGGACAGTCATCGCCGCCTGCTGGCTTGCGATATGGTCCTCAACCCCGATTCGGGCATCCTCAGCGCCGATTTGCCCACCATCACTTACGCTTTGCGCGGCCTGGCCTACTTCGAACTGCACGTTTTTGGCCCGGCCCACGACTTGCACTCTGGCACCTTTGGCGGTGTGATTCACAACCCGGCGCAGGTGCTGTGTGAACTGATTGCCGGCATGCACGACGCTCACGGCCGCGTGACACTGCCGGGTTTCTACGACGCGGTGTTGCCCCTTAGCGACGAGGAGCGCGCCGAGCTGGCGCGCCTGCCCATTGACGAAAGCCATTACCTCCAGGAAAGCGGCGCGCCGGCCCTTTGGGGCGAAGCAGGCTACACAGCCGTCGAACGCACCGGGGCGCGCCCCACCCTGGAAGTTAACGGCCTCTTGTCTGGTTTCACCGGCGAGGGACAAAAAACCGTCCTGCCTGCCTGGGCGATGGCCAAAATCTCCTGCCGCTTGGTTCCCAACCAGAACGGCGAAGAGGTCTATGGGCAGATGTTGCGTTACCTGGAAACGCACGCTCCCAAAACCGTCCGCTGGTCGCTGAAAAAGATGACTGCTGGCCCGCCGGCTATGTCGGATCGGCACTCGAAAGGAGTGCAGGCCCTCGGCCGGGCGATGGAAACCGTGTGGGGGGTGCGCCCGCTCTTCAAACGCGAGGGCGGCAGCGTGCCGGTGGTCGCCCAATGCCATAAACATCTGGGCGTCGAATCGGTTAACACCGGCTTTTCGATGTCTGGCGATAACATGCACGGCCCCAACGAGAAGGTGCATCTGCCCACCCTGTGGCGCGGTGTGGATGCGTTCATTCACTTCTTCTTCAACCTGGCCGAGTGAGTCTGCTCAGCGCCGTCTATTGCCGCCAGGCGCTCGCCTCGGGCGCCGATTCTCCAATCCCATGCCCAAACCCCTTTCCCTCCCCAATTACGGCGGGCAAGCCGTCATCGAAGGCGTGATGATGCGCGGGTCGCGAACCTGCGCCATTGCGCTGCGCGCCCCCAACGGACAGATTGTCATTCACCGTGAACCTTTAGGCCGCCTTTACACCAGTCGGCTGGTCAAAATCCCCTTTCTGCGCGGGTTGATTATGTTGTGGGATGCCCTGGGCTTGGGGCTGCGCGCCCTCACGCTTTCGGCCAATGCCCAGAGCGGTGAGGATGAAAAGCTCGAAGGGGCGGCGTTGTATCTCAGTGTGGGTATTTCGCTGGCGCTTGGTATCGGGCTGTTTTTCCTGGCCCCGGCAGCGCTTGGGCAGCTCAGCGAAAAATTCCTGCATTGGAACCCCTGGCAAAGCAATCTGTTGGAGGGCCTCGTCCGCCTGCTGTTGCTGGTGGGGTATATCTGGGCAATCGGCTTTATGCCCGACATCCGCCGCGTCTTTGCTTACCATGGGGCCGAGCACAAGACCATCAATGCTTTCGAGGCCGGGGCGGCGCTTACGCCGCAGACGGTCGCTCTCTATCCGTTGGAGCATACCCGCTGCGGCACGTCGTTCTTGCTCACGCTGGTCTTGCTCTCGGTGGTGCTGTTCAGCCTGTTGGGCCCGTTGCCGATGGCTTGGCGGCTGGTCAGCCGGGTGCTGATGCTGCCTGTGCTGGCCGGTTTGGCCTACGAGTATATCCGCTGGACGGCCGATCATCTGCACTGGCGGCTGGTGCGCCTCATTGTTGTGCCTAACCTGGCCCTGCAGCGCCTGACGACGCGCCCGCCTTCGCTGGATATGCTCGAAGTGGCTATTGCCGCGTTTGAGGCTATGCGGGCGCAAGAAGAACACTTGCGGGCGCAAGAAGAACACTTGCGGGCGCAAGAAGAACACTTGCGGGCGCAAGAAGAACCGCCGCAAGTCTTGTAACCATCGTTTGCCGGATTGCCGAGGTCGGCATCCCCGCCCATAGAGCGAAGGCGGCGATGGGCGGGATGCCCGTGCTGTGCTCTTCTCTGCCTTGAACAGGCAAGCGGGAATACACCCTGTTCAGGTCATGAAAGTTGGATGAATTCGGCTTGTTACGCCAGAGGGACACCTCCCCCTGGCGGCGGGCGCCTCTTGGCAAGAACAGCCCTGTGCCTGCATCTTTGCCACAAATCCCAAATTCCCTCCCAATTCTACTTGCGTTTTCCCCAAAATTCGTATAAAATGTGAGTGTCCGTGGGATAAAGTGGGACGAAGTGGAGCGCCGGTTCTCCGGCGTTTCCTCGTTAAATGCAGAGGTAGAACAAATGTTCCTGGGCCAGTACCGCCATAGCCTTGATAACAAGTTCCGCTTGACCATTCCGTCGCGCTATCGCGAACTGCTGGGCGGCGGCGCTTACATCCTACAGGGTTTCGACGGCAATCTGATGCTCTACACTGCCGCCAGTTTCGAGACCATGGCCCACAACGCCGACCAGATGAGCGAAACATCGGCTGAGACACGTTTGCTCAAACGCTTGTTGTTCTCTACCGCTGTGTGGGTGGATCTGGATAGCGCCGGGCGCATCCTGATCCCAGAGTTCTTGCGGCAAGCCGCCAATATCGGCAATGAAGTCGTCCTCGCTGGCGTAAACGACCACATCGAGCTTTGGTCGCCGGAGCGCTGGGCGCTCCAAATGGAAAAGCTGCTCGATAGCGAGGCCAACGCTCAGCGCTTCGAAGCGCTGCACATCTCGAGTCAGCCGCAGTAGTCGGCCGGGGTTCGATGCCCATGGCCGGTCACCAACCCGTTCTTTACCACGAGACAATACAGGCTTTACAGCCACGGCCGGGTGGGGTCTATGTGGATGGCACACTGGGGGCAGGCGGGCATGCCTGGGGCATTCTCTCGGCCAGCGGGCCAGATGGCCGCTTGCTGGGGATGGATGTGGACCCGCAGGCGCTGGCGCTGGCTGCGGAGAAGCTGGAGACCTTCGGCCCTCGCCTGGTGATGGTACAGGCCTCGTACACCACCCTGACAGAGCAACTCCACCGCCTGGGTTGGCCTGCTGTGGATGGCATCCTGCTCGATTTGGGGGTGTCGTCCATGCAGGTGGACACGGCCGAGCGGGGCTTCTCTTTTCTGGCAGACGCGCCGCTCGATATGCGCTTCGACCCCTCCCAGCCGGTCACCGCCGCCGATTTGGTCAACACTCTGCCGGAGAGCGAGCTGGCCAATTTGCTATATCGCCTGGGCGAGGAGCAGCGCGCCTACCAGGTGGCGCGGGCCATTGTCGCTGCCCGCCCTGTTCGCACCACCGGCGAGTTGGCTGCCGTTGTCAGCCGCGTTACACGCAGTGGACGGCCGGGCATGCACCCCGCCACACGTACCTTCCAGGCGCTGCGCATGGCTGTCAATCAGGAGTTGGATGCCATCCAGGCGGTCCTGCCCCAAGCGGCCCAGGCGCTGGCGCCTGGCGGGCGCTTGGCGGTGATCGCCTTCCACTCCCTTGAAGACCGGCTGGTGAAACAGTTCTTCCGCCGTGAAAGCCAGGATTGTCTTTGCCCGCCGCGACAGCCGCTGTGCACTTGCGGACACCGCGCCACACTGCGAGAAATTACCCGCCGTCCGCTGCAGCCGTCTCCAGCAGAAATTCAGTCCAACCCCCGCGCTCGCAGCGCCCGGTTACGCGTGGCCGAAAAACTCACCGGCTAATATCCGCTTTCGCAGCACGATGCTTCGAGGCGACCTGCTCGATTGGCATGACACTTGCAAACCTGTTGGTGACCCCAACAGGAGGCCGACATGAATCGTGTACAACTTCTCGCCCAAGCTTATTCACAGACCCCTTGGCGCAAACAAATGCAGCTAATTGGTGCCTTTTTGCTGACGTTGGTGGCGGTGTGGCTGGTGGCAGCGCTTTACCTCGACGTGACCGCCCGCGCCGCCACGATCGGGCGTGAAATTCAGGATATGCAGGTGCATACCGGCGGCATGATGCGTATAGACAGCAATGAACCTTACGAAGCCAACAGCATCGAGGAGTTAGAGCGACTGAATGCCAGTTTGCAACTCCAGTTGGCGCTTCTGACTGCCGATGCCACCATGACTGAGCGCGCCCGGGCGATGGGTTTCCACCCGGCAAAAGCCGACGAGATCGTTTATGTCGTCGTTCCCGATTATCTCCCCCCACAGCCGGCTACTCTGGCGCCCCCGCCTGCTGCGGTTGCCAACAACACCCCCCTGATCACCTCTGCTTACACCGAATCGCTCGTTGATTGGGTCAAAGCCCAGCTTTTCCAGGCCTCTAACCTCTTGAAAGGGCCGCTCCCATGAACCTCGCTCATCCGCGCCGTTACGAGATTCTCGCCGTAGCCTTTGCGGTGGTGTCCGTTGTCATCGTCATCCAGCTCGTTCGTCTGCAATTCAGCCCCGAGGCCGATAGTTTTCGCGCCATCGCCAAGCAGTACGAGCGAGAACTGCATGTCTATTCCCCCCCGCGCGGCCAAATCTACGACCGCTGGGGGCATATGCTGGCCGGCAACCAAATCGTCTATGAAGTTGGTGTCGAGCTGACCCTGGTGCAAAACCCCGAGACGATTGCTTTCGCCCTCAGCCGCGCCCTCATGGCGCACCCAGAGTACGCTACGCAAGATTATTACAATGCCGTCTATGCCATCGCCAGTATGGAGCCAGTTACCCGCACCTATTGGGCTGTAGCCGATTATGTGACCCAGGCCGAAGTGGATACGCTCAAAAAATGGGCTGAAGAATACAAAGTTCTCTATGCCGGTTACAGGAAGGAGGACAATCCCCCCAGTTTGCGAGGCTTGGTGTATCGGCCGCACCTGATGCGCAGTTACCCCGAGAATGAACTGGCCGCCAACATCATCGGCTTTGTCAACCGCGATGGGCAGGGTTACGGCGTGGAAATGAAATTCAACGACCTCCTGGCGGGGGAATCGCAGGCCATTTGGATTCTGCGCGATCCTAACAAGGCCGAGAAGATGCCCCGCGTCGAGCGAGGGGTTGACTTGATCCTGACCATTGACCGCGAAATCCAGGCCAGCCTGGAGCAGATTCTCGACCAGGCAATTGCCGCCAACGGTGCAGAGGGCGGCGTCATCCTCGTCTTGGACCCCAAGACCGGCGAAATCCTGGGAATGGCCACCACCCCGCGCTTGAACCTCAATGAGTTCTACCGCTTTGCTGAGGTTTTCCCTCCAGGCACGCCTTATAACCCTGCTGTCAGTGAAGATTACGAGCCAGGGTCGAGCTTCAAAGTCCTCACCATGGCGGCAGCCCTCGATAGCGGTGTGGTCACCCCGGCGACACAGTTCTATGACAACGGCGTTTTCGAAATCGGCGGCATTGTCATCCACAACTGGAACTGGGGCGCCTGGGGGCCGCAGACCATGCAAGGGTGTATGCAACACTCGTTGAATGTGTGTTTGGCTTGGATCGCTCACCAGATGGGCGAGAGCCGTTTCTACAGCTACATGCAGGCCTTTGGCATTGGACATCTGACCGGCGTGGATATAGCCGATGAGGTCCCCGGCCGTTTGAAGATCCCCGGCGACGAAGATTGGTATGAATCCGACCTGGGAACGAACGCCTTTGGGCAAGGCGTAGCCGTCACCCCTTTGCAACTGGTCTCGGCCATTTCGGCCATTGCCAACGATGGCAAGATCATGGCCCCGCATGTGCTGCGTTCATACGTGGACAACGGCTTTCAGTACAATGTTTCTCCCCAGGTGGTACGTTCGCCTGTCTCTGCCAAGACGGCGCGAGTGCTGACCGAGATGCTGGCTGCCTCGCTGGAAGAGGAAGCCTCCGACGCTCTGGTAGAAGGTTATCGTGTGGCTGGCAAGACCGGCACGGCTGAGATTCCCACCCCCTTGGGCTACACCCTCAACGAGACCAATGCCTCCTTTGTCGGCTGGGGGCCGGTAGACAACCCGCGTTTTGTGGTCTACGTCTGGTTGAAAAAACCCACCTCCTCGCCCTGGGGGTCGGTCGTCGCTGCCCCAGTCTTCCGCCAGGTGGTCGAGCGCCTGGTGGTGTTGATGAACATCCCCCCCGACCCCGTCCGCCAGGCTTTCTTCAACGGGCAATGATCTATCGCACTTATGTTGACTCTTGCTGACCTTATCGAAGCGCTGACCGGTGTCCGCCCTGAGCAGGCGGATCAAGTCATTACCGAGGCCGCCATTGACTCCCGTCAGGTGATCCCCGGTTCGCTGTTCGTCGCTATTCCGGGCGAACGCACCGATGGCCATAACTACGTGGGGCAGGCCTTCCGGCGAGGTGCGGCTTTTGCCCTGGTGCAGCAAGACCTCAGCAGCCAGTTCGCCCTCCTCGATCTGCGCCACGGTTACCAATCGCAAGGGTTGGCCGACATGGAAGGCCCTTTCTGTCTATGGGTGGACGATACGATCAAGGCGCTGCAAACGGTGGCCGGCTTTTGGCGGCGCAAACTTCACTTGCGCGTGATCGCGGTGACCGGCAGCGTGGGCAAGTCCACCACCAAAGAGTTGATCAGCGAGGTGCTCGAACGCCAATATCGCACGTTGCGCAATCCCGGCAATCTCAACAACGAGATTGGTTTGCCGCTCACCCTGCTGAGTCTGAGCGAGGGCCATGAGCGGGCAGTGCTGGAGATGGGTTTCTACGTCCCCGGCGAGATCGCCTTCCTGTGCAATTTGGCCTTGCCGCAGGTCGGCGTCATCACCAATGTCGGCACAGTACATGCCGAGCGAGCCGGTTCGGTGGAAGCGATTGCGCGCGGCAAAGCCGAGTTGGTGCAGGCCCTGCCGCCGGCGCCGGAGGGCGTGGCCGTGCTCAATTACGACGACCCCTGGGTGCGCGAGATGGCTAACCAGACCCGCGCCCGTGTGTTCTTCTACGGGCTGGACCCTAAGGCCAACCTGTGGGCTGACGAAGTCGAAGGCTTGGGCCTGGAGGGCATCCGTTTCCGCTTGCATTACCGCGGCGAGACCTTGCATCTGCGCGTGCCGATGATTGGCCGCCACTCGGTGCATACCGCTCTGCGGGCGGCGGCGGTTGGCCTGGTGGAGAACCTCAGTTGGCAGGAGATTGTGGATGGCTTGCGTTCCACCACCACCCAGCTCCGCCTGGTGGCAGCGCGCACCCATAGCGGCGCATTGATCTTGGACGACACTTACAACGCCTCGCCCGACTCCACCCTGGCGGCTCTCAACTTGCTGGGCGAGTTGGAAGGCTTTCGCGTAGCGGTCTTGGGCGATATGCTCGAACTCGGCCCCTACCAGGAACAGGGCCATGAAATGGTCGGCGTAAGGGCGGCTGAAATTGCCGATGAGCTGATCACCCTTGGCGAGCTGGGGCGCATCATTGCCGCAGCCGCTCGAAAAGCCGGCATGAAGCCCACCGCCATCCACAGCTTCAGCAGCCGAGACGAGGTCATCGCCTATTTGCAGGAACGCCTCGGCCCGCAGGATGTGGTGCTGGTCAAAGGTTCGCACGGTATGCACATGGACCGTATCGTAGCCGCGCTGGAGGCCGGATCATGAAACAAACCTCCTTAGCCCTGGCCCTGGCTGGCCTGAGTTTTATGCTGACGGTGATTTGGGGCACACCGCTCTTGCGCGTACTGCGCTACTTCAAGATCGGTAAAGTGATCCGCATCGAAGGCCCTGAACGGCACATGACGAAGATGGGCACGCCCACCATGGGCGGCGTGATGATCGTCTTGCCGGTGATGCTGTTGACACTCATGCTCAATGCGGTTTCTCTGTTGAGCAACCTGTACGTCCTCGGGCGTTCGGTGTTGCTGCCGCTCAGCGCCATGCTGTGCTTTGCCCTGCTGGGCGCTATTGACGATTGGGAAGGCATCCGCGGTAAGCGCCGCGGGCTGGGCATGAGCGCACGGGTCAAATTCCTGGCGCAAGTGGTGCTGGCCATTGTCATCGCTGTTGGCTTGCGCTATGTGTTGGAAGTCCCCCAGCTTTATGTGCCGGGCAAAGGCATCGAGTTCGACCTAGGTTACTGGTACATTCTGGTTGCGGCCTTCATCATCGTCGCTGAGGCCAATGCCGTCAACTTCACCGATGGCCTCGATGGCCTGGCCGGGCTGATTGCCGCCACGGCCTTTGCCACTTACGGCGGTATTGCCCTCTTACAAGGACAGGTGTTCATCGGGCGTTTCTGCTTCACCTTGGTTGGCGCTTTGTTTGGCTTCTTGTGGTTCAACGTTCATCCGGCTCAGCTCATGATGGGCGATACCGGCTCCATGGCGCTGGGCTCCACCCTGGCGGTGGTGGCCTTGATGACCGGTCAGTGGCTTTTGCTGCCCGTCATCGCCATCATCCCCTTGAGCGAGGTGATCAGCGTCATTTTGCAGGTCGGCTATTTCAAGCTCACCCATGGCAGACGTTTGTTCAAAATGGCCCCCCTTCACCATCACTTCGAGTTGATGGGTTGGAGCGAGACGCAGGTGGTGCAGCGTTTTTGGCTCATCAGCCTGCTGGCGGCGATGATTGGTGTGGCGCTGGCAGTGGCATAGAGGTAGCAGATGATTTCCTGGAATGGCCGCAAGGTTCTCATCATCGGGGCAGCCCGGCAGGGGATAGCTCTGGCGCGCTATCTCTGCCGGCACGGCGCCCAAGTGACGTTGACCGACCAGAAAACCGCCGATCAACTGCAGAACGCTCTCCATGCCCTGGCCGATTGCGCCGTGCAATGGGCGCTCGGCGGCCACCCGCTCGATCTGCTCGACGCCTGCGATTTGCTTTGCCCCTCGGGCGGCGTGCCGCTCGATTTGCCCCTCATCGTCGAAGCCCAACGCCGCGGTATCCCCCTTTCCAACGACTCGCAAATCTTCCTGGAAGCCGCTCCCTGCCGCGTGATCGGCATCACCGGCTCGGCTGGCAAAACCACCACCACCACGCTGGTGGGGCGCATGGCGCAAGCCGCTGCCAGGATGCGAAGCGGCCAGGCCGAAGGCAGTGACAGTTGGGCAAGCGACGTTCGCCTGCCAGCCTCGGTTTACGTCGGCGGCAATATCGGCATCCCCCTCATTTCTGCTGTAGATGAAATGACCGCCGACGACCTGGCCGTGATGGAAATCTCCAGTTTCCAGCTCGATCAGATGACCCGCTCGCCGCACATCGCCGCCATTACCAATATCACCCCAAACCACCTCGACCGGCACGGCACAATGGCTGCTTACATTGCCGCCAAAGCCCGTATCCTGGATTTTCAATCGTCAGCCGATGCCGCCGTGCTCGGCCACGAAGACAGCGGCGCTTGGGGGCTGAAAGGGCAAGTCAAAGGGCGGCTGATTTCCTTCGGCATCCGGCCGTTTGCCACCGCCGCCGCTTTTGCTCCCTCCCAAGCAGGCGTTTACCTGCGGGGTGAGCTGTTGTGCTGGCTGGACGACCAGGGTGAAACCCCGCTCTTCTCCCGTCAATGCATCCAATTGCGCGGCGAACACAACTTGCTCAATGTGCTGGCGGCCTGCGCCATTGCCGCTGCCGCTGGACTGCCGCCCCAGGCCATGCAAGCGGGCGTGGAAGGTTTTAGCGGCGTGGCGCACCGCCTGGAATTGGTGCGCCACTGGCGCGGCGCCGATTGGTATAACGACTCCATCGCCACCACCCCCGAACGGGTTCTGGCCGCCATGCGCTCCTTCGACGAACCCGATGGCCGTCAACGCCCCCTTGTCCTGCTCATCGGCGGGCGCGACAAGCACCTGCCCTGGAACGAATTTGCTGACCTTGCCCGCCAGCGTGTTGACCATCTGATCCTGTTCGGCGAGATGGCCGAACTGGTCGAGCAAGCGCTGCACCAGGCCGAAAAGGAGCGCGGCGACAGCCGGCCGCGTTACACCCTGCAAAGGGTTGCCCGCCTGCAAGACGCCGTGCAGGCCGCCGCTGAGATCGTCACCGCTGGCGATGTCGTCCTGCTTTCACCCGGCGGCACCAGTTTCGACGAATTCCGCGACTTCGAAGCGCGCGGGGAGGCTTACCGCAAATGGGTCAACGAACTTTCATGAACCTGAGCGAAGTGACATCCACACCTAGCATGGCAGCGCCTAGAGCCGTGCGCCAAAGCACTGCCCAGCGCCCGCTGCGCCTCGGCCTGGACGTGCCACTGCTGCTGACGACCATCACCCTGCTTGTTTTCGGCATCCTGATGGTGTACTCGGCCAGTTGGGATTTCTCGTACAACACCACCGGCTCACACACGGCCATCCTGCAACGGCAAATTCTGTTCATGGCCATTGGCCTGCTGGGCGCCATCGCCCTGGCTTTGTTCGATTACCATATCTGGCAAAAGCTGGCCGTGCCGGCGCTGGGCGTCACCATCCTCATGTTGATCGCCGTGCTGCTCATCAACGACCTGCGCCACGGCGCGGTGCGCACGCTGGTATCCGGTTCCGGTCAACCTTCTGAGCTGGCCAAGCTCATCACCGTCATTTACCTGTCGGTGTGGCTGTTTGCCAAGAAAGACCGCTTGCACGATGTCAGCTTTGGCTTGATCCCCATGGCCGTCATTCTGGGTGTGGTGGGTGGCTTGATCTACCTGCAACCTGACTTGAGCGCCCTGATCACGGTGGCTGCTCTGGGGGGGCTGTTGTTCTTCCTGGCTGGCGGTGACCTGAAGCAAATCCTGATTTTCTTGCTCGTGGGTGTTCTGGCCGGCTGGGTGGTGGTGCAATTCAGCTCGACAGGCGCCTCGCGGGTCAGTTCGTTCATCGCCGGGCTGAAGAATCCCCTCGATGCCGATTATCAGGTTCAACGCTCTATCGAGGCGTTCATCAAAGGCGGCTGGTTTGGCGTTGGCATTGGCAAAGGCGATACCAAACTGCTGGGGCTGCCCGTCCCCCACACCGACAGCATCTTTGCCGTGGTCGGCGAGGAGACCGGCTTCATCGGCTCAATTCTGTTGGTGGGGTTGTACGTGATGCTGGGCTGGCGCGGTCTGGTGATTGCGCGGCGTGCGCCCGATGGCTTGGGGGCGCTGCTGGCTGCCGGCCTGAGCATGTGGCTGGTGATGGAAGCCTTCGTCAATATGCTGGTGATGATTGGTCTGTTGCCTTTTGCTGGCAATGCTTTGCCCTTCATCAGTGTTGGCGGCTCGAATTTGGTGGTCTCACTGGCGGCGATTGGCATTCTGACCAGCATTGCCCGCCGCTCGGAGCAACAGCAAGACGTGAGAGAAAGGACGTTCAGTGAAGTTGTTGATTTGCGCGGGCGGCACGGGCGGCGGCGTGTATCCCGCCCTGGCCGTGTTGAGCGCGCTTAGGGCGATTTGCGCCGAGATTGAGACGCAATGGGTCGGCGGCATAGGCGGCATGGAGGTTGAATTGGTGAAGCGAGAGGGCATCCCCTTCGAAGCGATCCCGGCCGCAGGTGTGCATGGCGTGGGCCTGCGCGCCTTGCCGGGCAACGTGTTCAAACTGGGGCGCGGTTGGCTGGCCTCGCGGCGCATCCTCGAACGCTTCAGGCCGCAGGTGTTGCTCTTCACCGGCGGCTACGTGGCCGTGCCGATGAGCGTGGCCGCCCGCCTGCAGGGCCGCCGCCGCCCCAAGAGCCTGCTCTACGTGCCGGACATCGAGCCGGGGCTGGCACTGAAAACGCTGGCGCGCTTTGCCGACCACATCGCCGTCACCACCGAGACTTCACGCCGCTACTTCTCCCCGCACACGCCGCTCACCGTCACCGGCTACCCCCTGCGCGCCAGCTTGCAACCTCTCGACCGCTCCCAGGCCCGCCGGACGTTTGGCCTGCACGACGACTTGCCCACCCTGCTCGTGCTGGGCGGCAGCAAAGGGGCGCGCGCCATCAACCGCGCCATCTTATCTGCCCTGCCGCAACTCCTGGTCGAGATGCAGGTGCTTCACATCAGCGGCGAATTGGATTGGCCGGAAATCGAGGCCGCCGCTCGCACTCTGCCGCATGCCCCCCGGTATCGTCCCTATCCCTACCTGCACGAAGAAATGGCCGCTGCCTTCAGCGCTGCCGACCTGGTTGTCTCGCGGGCCGGGGCTTCCACCCTGGGCGAACTCCCCCATTTCGGCCTGCCGGCCATCCTGGTGCCCTATCCCTATGCCTGGCGCTACCAGCGGGTCAACGCCGCTTTCCTCGAACAACGCGGCGCAGCCATCGTCATCGAAAACGCGGCACTCCCCCAACAATTATTGCCTGCTGTTCACTCCCTGATGCACGACCCCCACCGCCGCGCCGCCATGCAACAAGCCATGCGCCACCTGGCTCGCCCCGATGCGGCGATGACCATTGCTCGCCTTCTGCTCAATCTGGCCGATAGCCAGGAAAAGGTTGCGTGATATGGTTAGCCTGACATTCTTCTTCCTCTTTTTCGTCGTCATCTTTGCCATCATTGGCGCCATGCGTGGCTGGGCCAGGGAAATACTGGTGATGTTTGCTTTCATTTTGGGCATGTTCATCATCTCGGTGCTGGAGCGCTATGTTGCCATTGTGCGCGATTCGTTCGCCCAGCCGGGCAGCCTGGCGCAATTCTGGCTGCGTTTCATCATTCTCGTTCTGCTCATCTTCTTCGGTTACCAGACCCCCAACCTGCCCAAGATCGGCGGCGCGAGATTCGCCCGCGAGAAGTTGCAAGATGCCCTCTTGGGCCTCTTCATAGGGGCGTTGAATGGCTATCTCATCATCGGCACGCTGTGGTACTACATGTATGAGGCCGGCTATCCTTTCAAAAACTTCATTACCGAGCCGGTGCCGGGTACCACCATGGGCGAAGCTGCCCTGCGGCTGATGGCTTTACTGCCTCCCAAGTGGCTGGGTATCCCCGCCGTCTATTTCGCTGTGGCGGTGGCTTTCTTGTTCGTGATTGTAGTTTTCATCTGACAGGCCAAGACTCTATGGCAGAAGAAAGGGTGCATTTCATCGGAATTGGCGGAAGCGGCCTTTCGGCCATTGCCCGCGTCTTGCTGGAAAAGGGTGTCAGCGTGAGCGGCTCCGATCGCCAGGACACGCCGCTGTTGCGCAGCCTTGAGCAAGCCGGGGCGACCGTTTATGTCGGTCACGCTGCCGAGAACGTGCGCGCCGCTACGCTGGTGATTCGCTCGTCGGCGATCCCCGATGACAACGTGGAAGTTCAGGCCGCACAGGCCGCCGGTATCCCGGTGCTCAAGCGCGCCGATTTCCTCGGACAGCTCATGGAAGGCCATATTGGTATCGCCGTAGCCGGCACCCACGGCAAGACGACCACCACGGCCATGCTGGCCTGGCTGTTGAGCGAGCTGGGCCTCGACCCCACTTTCATCGTCGGCGGCACGCTGCTCAACCTGGGCGTCAACGCCCGCGCCGGCACGGGGCCGCATTTCGTCATCGAGGCCGATGAGTACGACCGTATGTTCCTCGGCCTGCGCCCAAAAATCGTGGTGGTGACCAACATCGAACACGATCATCCGGATTGTTACCCCACCCCGCAGGATTTCTACGCCGCTTTTCTGGCATTGAGCGGGACACTGCCACCCGATGGCGTTCTGCTGGCCTGTGGGGACGACGAAGGCGCCGCCCGCCTGTTGAGCGAGGTCAAAACCAGGCGCAGCCGCGCTTTGGCCTATGGCCTGAACAGCATGTATTACGCTTACTCGGCCCATGATCTGACCAGCAACGCCCGCGGCGGCTTCGATGCTGAGGTTGCCGTGCGTAGTTCGGTGGTCAAACTGTCGCTGCAAGTTCCCGGCCGACACAACATTCTCAACGCCCTGGCCGCGCTGGCCGTAGCCGACCAATTGGGGCTGGATGTATTTGCCAGCGCACGCGCCCTGAACGCCTTCACCGGCACGGCGCGGCGCTTCGAAGTGCAGGGCGAAGCTGGAGGCATCACCGTGATTGACGATTACGCTCATCACCCTACCGAAATTCGCGCCACCCTCTCCGCGGCAAAGGCCCGCTATCCGGGACGTGAGTTATGGGTGGTATGGCAGCCGCACACCTACTCGCGCAGCCGCGTCCTTCTGGATGAGTTTGCCAAGGCTTTTGGCGATGCCGATCATGTCATCGTCACCGATGTTTACGCTGCCCGCGAAGATGCCCCCGCCGACGGTTTCTCGGCGCAACAAGTGGCCAAGGCGATACAGCATCCCGACGCCCACTACATCCCGCATCTCACCCAGGTCACGAGCGCTTTGCTGGCGCGCCTGCGCCCCGGCGATGTGCTCCTGGTGCTGTCAGCCGGCGATGCCAATCAGGTCAGTGCTCACGTCCTCACCAGCCTCACCGGCAAACATCCCCTGGCGGGTCTATCCTGACCTATGTTCATTCGATCGAGGAGTTATTCCATGTCCAAGCCTAAATCTCAAGCCAAACCCCAAAATGTGTCCAAGCGCCGTTACGATTCCGATGCGGTCACGCTGCAATCTCTGCGCCTGATTGCGGCTCCCAACCCCAAGGACGATCTGAGCGATGCTGAGTTGCTGGCGCTGTGCAAAGACCCCACGCGTTCGCCGGCGCTCATCCAGCAGTTGATCGAGTGCATCCGCTCGCTGTAAACGGCGGGCAAAGGCTGAAAGCGGCAGGTTCGTGATGACACTGGCCGACGACGAACGTCCAGGTTGCCAAGCCGACAGCCTTCGCAGTATTTTGGAACCTTTCAAAGTGCAGTATCACGTTCCGCTGGCCCGCTACACGGCGGTACGCTTGGGCGGCCCGGCCGATGCGCTGGTGACGGCCAGCACGGCTGATGAATTGGCCGAGATTGTCAGCCGGTTGTGGCAGGCGGGTGTGGCCTGTTTGGTCATAGGCGGCGGCTCGAACCTGCTGGTGAGCGACGCCGGGGTGCGCGGGGTGGTGGTGCTCAACCGGGGGCGGCGCATGCGCTTCGAGCTGGGTGCTCAGCCCCCCACCGTGTGGGCCGAATCCGGGGCCAATTTTGGGGCGCTGGCCCGCCAGGCGGCTGCCAAAGGCCTCAGCGGCCTGGAATGGGCTGCCGGCATCCCCGGCACGCTCGGTGGCGCCGTCGTGGGCAACGCTGGCGCACACGGCGGCGACCTGGCCGGCAACCTGCTGGTGGCAGAAATCTTGCACCACAACCCGCAGGGGCAGCCACAGCGCCAAATCTGGGCAGCGGAACGCTTCGAGTACGGCTATCGCACCAGCGTCCTGAAACGACAGGCGGTGCAAGCCGTTGTGCTGGCAGCCACCTTACAGCTCTCACCTAGCACGCCGCAAGCCGTCCAGGCGCGCTTGGCTGAGTTGAGCGAGATACGCCGCCGCTCGCAGCCGCCCGGCGCCAGCTTAGGCTCGATCTTCAAGAACCCCCCCGGCGATTACGCCGGACGGTTGATCGAAGCCGCCGGCCTGAAAGGCGCCCGCATCGGTGGCGCACAAGTCAGCCCTGTCCATGCCAATTTTTTCATCAATACCGGACAGGCCACTGCAAGGAATTATTACGATTTGATTGTATGGGTACAACAACGCGTTTTCGAGAAATTTGGCATCCGCTTAGAACGAGAGATCGAATTGGCAGGTGAATGGTGACAGAAAATCGCAAGCTGCGTGTGGGTGTTGTCTTTGGCGGGCGCTCCGGTGAGCATGAAGTGTCGCTGCTCTCGGCGCGCTCAATCCTGGCCGCTCTCGACCACAGCCAATACGAGGTGATCGAAATCGGCATCACGCACGAAGGGCGCTGGTTGAGCGGCGAGGGCGTGTTGCAGGCGCTCAGCGAGGGGCAATCCCGCTCGCTGAAACCTGCTGCGCTTTTCGCCGATCCCTCGCGGCCAGGGTTGTACACCCTGCGCGACAGCGATCAGGGTTGGCTGCTCGAACTATTCGCCCAGCTCGACGTGGTCTTTCCCGTCTTACACGGCACTTTTGGCGAAGACGGCACGCTGCAGGGCCTGCTCGAGTTGGCCGATGTGGCCTATGTGGGTGCTGGCGTCTTGGCCTCGGCGCTAGGTATGGATAAGGGCGTGTTCAAAGATGTCATGCGTGCTCACGGCATCCCGGTCGTCGAGTGGCAGGTGGCGTTGCGCAGCCAAATCGAACGAGATATAGACGGCGTTATCGCCCGCGCCGAGCAACTGGCCGCTTATCCGCTGTTCGTCAAACCGGCCAATTTAGGCTCTTCGGTGGGCATCAGCAAGTGCCGCAACCGTTCGGACCTTTACGAAGGCTTGAAAGAGGCCGCCCGCTTCGACCGGCGGGTGCTGATCGAACGGGGCGTGAATGCCCGCGAGATCGAGGTGAGTGTCTTGGGCAACGACGAGCCGCAGGCCTCCGCGCCGGGTGAGATCATCCCTAGCCGCGAATTTTATTCCTATGAGGCCAAGTATCTGGATGAGAGTTCTCGGTTGATCATCCCTGCCCCGCTGTCGGATGAGTTGAGCCAGCAGATTCGTGAGTACGCCCTGCGCGCTTTCAAGGCGGTGGATTGCAGCGGCCTGGCGAGAGTGGATTTCTTTTTGGATAAGGACAGCGGCGCGATTTATCTGAGTGAGATCAATACCATGCCTGGTTTTACCCCCATCAGCATGTATCCCAAGCTATGGGAGTACAGCGGTTTGCCCTATCATCTTCTGGTAAAGCGGCTCATCGAGTTGGCCCTGGAGCGCAAAGCCGAAAATCAACGCACCGAAAGGCGCTATCGCCGTGCATAGAGAAGGTAAGAGATGACTGATTCTGCACGCACCCGCAAATCCTCTTTGTTGCGCCGCGCAACGGCCAGCCATTCATCGGCGGCGCGACGTGCAATCGTTGCCCCAACAGCCATCGCTTCTGATCGCGCCGCGCAGGCCCGCGCCCGCCGCGCACACCGCGCTCGCCAACTGATCAACCCGCTGGGCGGGGCCTCCCCCTCGGCCAGGGGAGAACCGCCGGTGCTGGTGCGCGGTGCCGTCTCGCCTATCCCTGTCCGCCCGCGCACAGCGCGCCCGCCGCGCCGGCATTACGATGTGGCGCTGAATGTGCCGGGGGCCGAAATCCGCCTGCCGGCGCTGCCTGCCATCCGTGTGGGCTGGCGCTTGCTTTCGGGCGCCATTGTCTTGGCCTGCCTGGCTGTGCTGGCCAATATCATTTTTTCGGACAATTTCACGGTGACGGAAATCCAGGTGAGCGGGGTGCGGCGGCTCAGCGCCAAAGAAGTCAACCTGGTGCTGGGCATGAGCGGCGATTCGATTTTTACCATCAGCGAAGCGCGCATTCGCCAGCAGTTGCACACCGCTTTCCCCGAGTTGAAGGATATCCGCGTGCAAATCAGCTTGCCGGCCAAAGTGGCGGTGAGCGCCGCAGAGCGCCAGCCTGTGCTCGTCTGGCAGGATGGCCACAGCGAGCAATGGGTGGACGCCGAGGGGTATGCCTTCCCGCCGCGCGGCCAGGTGGAGGGGCTGATTGTGGTGCAAGCCAACAACACCCCCCGCTTACAAGCCGGTGATCTGCCTACCTCCACCCAGCAGATTCTCGCCCCCGCTATTGTGGATACGCTGCTGGCTATGTCTCGGCAAGCTCCGCCGGATACGCCGCTGGTCTTCGATGCCGAGCATGGCGTGGGCTGGGATGACCCGCACGGCTGGCATGTCTATTTTGGCCTCAATCTGGACGATATGCCCTTGAAGTTGAAAGTTTACCAGGCGCTGGCCGAATATCTCACGGGGCAGGGCATTGAGCCAGAGTTCATTAGCGTGGAGTTCCCTCACGCACCGTATTACCGCATGGAGCAATGAGCGTGGACACACCAATCATCGTTGGCATTGATGTTGGCACCACCAAGATTTGTACGCTGGTGGCTCGTGAGGAAGAGCCGGACCGGCTGTGCATCCTGGGGGTGGGTATCGAACCCTCGCAGGGCATGAAGAAGGGTGTGGTGGTAGATTTAGCGGCTGCGGCGCAGGCCATTGCCCGCTCGGTGGAAAAGGCCGAACATACCTCCGGTATGGAGATTGCCTCGGCGCTGGTGTCCCTGGCCGGTTCGCAGATATCGTCTTCGAACAGCCGCGGCGTGGTGGGGATCACCGGCAAAATCATTGACGCCGAGGATGTCGCCCGGGCCATCGAAGCGGCGCGCGCTGTGCCTATCCCGCACAACCGCGAGATCGTCCATGTCATTCAGCGCGGCTTTACCATTGACGACCAGGATGGTATCCGCATGCCGATTGGGATGCACGGCTATCGCTTGGAAGTGGAATGCCATATCATCACGGCTGCGCAGGCCGCTGTGGAGAACCTGCGCCAGTGCCTGGCCCGGGCGGGGGTGGAAGTGGTGCAGTTCGTGCTGAATCCGCTGGCCTCGGCAGAGGTGGTGCTGAGCGAGACCGAGCGGCAAATGGGCGTGGTGGTGTGCGATGTGGGCGGCGGCACGACAGACATCGCTATTTGCATTGACGGCGATGTGTGGCACACGGCTGTGCTGGCTGTCGGCGGCAACCATGTCACTTCAGATATCGCCCATGGCCTGCGTTTGCCCACCTCGCAGGCCGAGGAGATCAAACTCCAGCATGGTCACGCCCTCAAGTCGGAGGTCAACGCCGATGAATACTTCACCATCAAACCCTTTGGGCAAGAGAAAGCCGAACCAATCAGCCGCCAGGAGCTGGCGCATATCATCGAAGCGCGCGTCGAGGAAATCTTTAGTTTGGTGTTGCAAGAGATCAAACGCTCCGGCTACGATGGCCTGTTGCCGGCGGGCATGGTGTTGACCGGCGGGACGAGCAACCTGCCGGGCATCAGAACCCTCGCCAGCCGAGTGCTGGGCGTGCCGGTGCGCCTGGCGCGCCCCGAAAACTTGCTTGGCATGGTGGACAAGCTCAATTCCCCCGCCTATTCCACCAGCGTTGGGCTGCTCAAATGGGCCAGCCTGATGAACGAGCTGGCTCCCCTGCCGAGCAAGTCTCACAAAATTCAGGTAGGAGGTGGCTTTGATTGGGACAAAGTCAAAAACTGGCTCAAACGCCTGCTCCCCTGATGCCGTTACAAGGGTATTCGGCCCCTCGAGGGGCTTTTACCGAGACGATCATTATTCAGCAATTCATCGAGACTGTATCGAAATCTTCACAAACCTTTGAGGAGGAACTATGGAAACCAACAATTTCAATCAAGTTGAATCCTTCGCCCGCATCAAGGTCGTTGGCGTAGGAGGCGGCGGCTGCAACGCGGTTGACCGCATGATCAGTGAGGGCCTGCAGGGCGTAGATTTCATCGCCATCAACACCGACGCCCAGGCGCTGATGCTCTCGAAAGCCCCCACGCGTGTGCGCATCGGCGAAAAGCTGACGCGCGGCCTGGGATCGGGCGGCAACCCCGAACAGGGCCGCAAGGCCGCCGAGGAATCCGCTGAAGAGTTGTACGAGGTGCTCAAAGGAGCGGATATGGTTTTTGTCACCTGCGGCATGGGCGGCGGCACGGGCACCGGCGCCTCGCCCATCGTGGCGCAAATCTCCAAAGAAGTTGGCGCACTCACCATCGGCGTCGTCACCCGCCCCTTCACCTTCGAAGGCAAGCGCCGCATCGACTCCGCCGAAGGCGGCATCGCCAAACTCAAGGAGCAATCCGATACCCTCATCGTGATCCCCAACGACCGCTTGCTGCAGATCGTGGACAAGCGCGCCAACCTGCAAGAGGCTTTCCGCCTGGCCGATGATGTCCTGCGTCAGGGTGTGCAGGGCATCTCGGAGCTGATCACCGTCCCCGGCCTGATCAACCTCGACTTCGCCGATGTCAAGACCATCATGTCCGAGGGCGGCGCGGCGCTGATGGCGGTAGGCGTGGGCAAGGGCGAGGAACGCGCCCGCGCCGCAGCCGAACAGGCCATCTCCAGCCAATTGCTCGACATCACCATTGATGGGGCACGCGGCATCCTGTTCAATATCACCGGCGGCTCCGATCTGACCTTGTTCGAGGTCAACCAGGCTGCTGCCATCATCAAGGAAACCGCTCACCCGGACGTCAACCTGATCTTCGGCGCGGTGATTGACCCCAGCATGAAGGATGAAGTGCGCATCACAGTTATTGCCACAGGTTTCGAGCGTACCGGTGTGCCGCGCCGCGTTGTCGAGCCGGTGCAGCTCCGCCAGGACACGCATCGCTCTGGCGAAGCCCGCCCGCCTGCCCGCTCGCCCGAAACACGCGAGATGTCCTCGTCGGCAACTGCCAGGCCGGTGGAGGAGTTCGTGCGCACCATTGACACGGATACGCTCGACATTCCTACCTTCATGCGTAAGCGTATCAACGCTCGCTGAATGATCTTGGCCGATAGACCGCTTGCTGGCGCGGCATCCTGAAGGGGGCAGGCGCGCTAGGCCGAGGCAGGCGCTGTCGGCTCTGTCTACAACTCACTTCCCAGAAAATACCGGCCCCTCCTCCCGGTCTTTTCTGGTTGCCTGCCTGTTCTTCCCCACCCCCTGCCTTCGCGTGGGGAAGCAGGCAGGCTAAGGGGTTTGGTCTGCCCGGGCCAAGCCCCTTTTTGTTCCTGGGATTCATGGAACTTTAATCTTAATTGTAATAATTATGATACAATTTGTCGTAATTTGCTCGCTTGCTGCCCAAATGCCTATGAAGCCGGTAACCATCAGCCTGACCCAGTTTGCCGCCAAAAACATTCGCCGCAACGCCTACCGCAGCGCCGCGGTTTGGTTCACTGCTGCGCTGGTGGCCGGGAGTGTCTTGGCGACAATGCTCATTTTGCGCGGTGCAACAGCCAATGTCGAGCTGAATTTGCAAAGGCTGGGGGCTGACATTCTCATTGTGCCATGGGGCACGTTTGTCCAGCAGGATGAGAATCAGGACGTTCGCATGGTGACGCGTCGAACCAACCTGTGGATGCCCGCCAGCACCGCTGAGCAACTGTTGGCGATTGCCGGGGTGAACAAAGTCTCCCCGCAGCTTTACGTGGCGCCTCTGCCTTCGACGAGCCTGAACGGCGTAACAGAGGGCTTTGTGGTGGCTTATGATCCCGTCACAGACTTCAGCATTCGTCCCTGGTTGGAAAGTGAACGCCTGCCCGGCTTGGGGGAGGCCGTCGCTGGCAGTGAGTTGGGGTTGGCGAGCGGTGATTCACTCACGCTGTTCGGTTATGTTCTGACCGTTGTCAACCGCATGGAGACCACCAGCACCGAGGCCGACCGCGCCCTCTTTGTGACCTTTGATACGGCGCTGGCGCTGGCTCGTCAGCCTGTCTTCGAGGCTGAGACGGGGGTGAAAATTCTGCCGGGGCGCGTCTCTGCTTTTCTGGTGAGGGTTCGTCCCGAGGCCAATACCTTGCAAGTGTACAGCGACATCACGGCCAAGGTGGGGCGGATCAGGGCTTTGAAAAGCACGGCTCTGTTGCAGGCCGAGCGCAATCACTTGATCGGCTTGACGCGCAGCGAAGGGGTGCTGTTGGCTATTATTGCTGTGCTGTCGGTGTTGATTGTGGCGTTGGTGTTTACGTTAGTGGTCAACGAACGCCGCCAGGAAATTGGGGCGTTGCGCGCTTTGGGGGCGCGCCGCACCTTCGTGATTGGCGCTGTCCTGGCCGAAGGGGCGATACTGGCGCTGGCTGGCGGCTTCGTGGGGCTGGCGGCGGTCTTGTCCAGCGGTTGGCTTTTCCGCGAGACCATCGCCAGCTTGTTGGGTTTCTCGGTGAT